>Ga0209376_1000127_pt1 | contig 79674 bp, 73 predicted proteins | sample GraSoiAngelo_134_FD_185891 | JGI IMG/M metagenome (GOLD analysis project Ga0209376, IMG submission 185891) | Grasslands soil microbial communities from the Angelo Coastal Reserve, California, USA - 14_0929_05_30cm (SPAdes) (version 2) | ecosystem: Environmental > Terrestrial > Soil > Grasslands ... | reverse complement strand
AAAGTTTCTCGCAGAATCGAATGTTAGATTCCCCGAAGAGCTAACAAAAGAAGCCCACCGTTTGCAGCAAAAAGCGGAAACGACAGCCTGGCTCGCGATAAACGGAGATGCGGCTGGCGTTCTCGGTGTCGCGGATCCAATCAAGCCGACAACCAGAGAGGCCGTCCGCGAGCTTCACGAAGCAGGCCTGAAGATCACCATGTGCACCGGCGACAACCAGCGAACAGCTGAATCTGTTGCGCGCGAACTTAGCATCGACGAGTTCAAAGCCGAGGTGATGCCAGATGAAAAGATCGAAATCGTCAAAAAGCTTAAATCCAAAGGAGCAATCGTGGCGATGGCAGGAGATGGGATGAACGACGCACCGGCGCTTGCGGCGGCCGATGTCGGAATTGCGATGGGGACGGGCACCGACGTGGCAATCGAGAGCGCCGGCATCACGCTAGTAAAAGGCGATCTGATGGGAATCGTCAAAGCAATCCACGTCAGTCGCGCCGTGATGCGAAATATCCGGCAAAATTTATTTTTCGCGTTTATCTACAACGCGCTCGGCGTGCCTATTGCCGCCGGTGTGCTCTATCCGTTCTTTGGGCTCCTTCTGAGTCCGATGATCGCCGGCGCTGCCATGAGCTTCAGCTCGGTTTCTGTTATCGTGAATTCGCTTCGCCTACGATCGATCAAATTGTGAACGACTCGCATGCCAAATCGTTCGCAGACAATCATCGATGCTCCAAATTCACAACGGGAAACGCTTGGCTCACTTACCACAGTCGCAGCTCTTTCCGCAATTGCATGCCTTGTTGTCGTTCATAGGGCAATTCTTGCCGGTCTTCTGACAGTTCGGCTTGTCCGCCGCAATACCAGTCGTGCAAATAATAGCTGCCAGAATCGAAAACAGAATTTTGAGATAATTTTTCATAGGCCTAGCGTCGCTCGGGACTACCGCCGAGGCCAGCGAAAATCGGCAGAAACACGATGCCAATCTTTGAGTCCCTGAGATAAGGCTCGGCAATTTTTTACGAATCGGGAGCACCGAATCAATGATTGCATAAATTTCCGAATCCGAGCAAAAATAGAGTCGGCGTCTTGAACTGATAAACCTCAACATTAAATCGTATGACTCCACGACTTGTCATCTCCGTATCTGTCGGGTTGGTTTTTGGGCCCGTGCTACCGCCATTTGCTGCCGGCGAACATCCAAGCCTCCCGCAGCAACCGCAACTGCAACAGTTGCCACGGGGAACAACGACATCTCAGCCGAGCAGCGCCCAGACCATGGAGGTGAGCAAGGCCGATATCTCTGCTGGATTCAAAAAATACATCGACAGCTCCGCCAAGAAATCAGCTGACAAAAAGTTTCATGTGAAGTATCGCGGCAAAGATCTCTCGCTCAATTTGATCAAGGTCCATGACGATCGTCTCTCGAGTCTCGGCGCGGGCAAATACTTCGCCTGTGTCGATATGAAAGGTACCGACGGCAGAATTTACGACATTGATTTCTTCATGACCGTCAGCGCCCGGAACTTGAAGATCACAGAAACTTCCGTTCACAAGATCAACGGCAAACCGCTCTACAACTGGAAAGAAGAACACGGCGTGTGGAGAAAAGTGCGCGTATCGTAAAAGCGAGCGTGGTCATTAACCGCGGATGACGCAGATTCCGCGGATTTCCTGCCGCCGAATCGATTCCAGTCCGCGTAATCCGCTGTCTAGCGAATAAGCGGGTTGCGCCGCGCTCCCGAGTCCGTCAGTTTGGCGACGTGCCGAAAACGTTTTTCATAACTACGGCGATCTACTACACCAATTCACCGCCGCACGTCGGGCACGCTTACGAGAAAGTGCTCGCCGATGTGATCGCGCGCTATCGTCGACTCAAGGGTGAGAAGGTCTTTTTCTTAACTGGCGTCGATCAGCACGGCCAGAAAGTCCAACAATCTGCTGCGAGAGCAGGTGTTCCTCCAGCTGAGTTTGTCAAGGACATTACGCAAAAGTTTATCGATCTTGGGAAGAAACTCGATGTGCAATATGACGAGTGGGCGGAGACGACGAGCGATCGTCACAAGAAAGTCGTTCAGGGAATCTTGCAGCGACTGTTCGACGCAGGCCAAATCTATAAGGACAAACAAGCCGGCTATTATTCAGTTCGCCAGGAACAATTCCTGACTGACAAAGAACGCGGACCCGATGGCGAATTTGGTCCCGAGTGGGGACAGGTCGACTTTCGCGAGGAAGAAAACTACTACTTCAAACTAAGTCAGCATAGGGATTGGCTTCTGTCGTACCTCGATAATCGCAAGGACGCTGTCATTCCCGGTTTTCGTCAGACAGAATTGCGAAATGCTGTCGAGAAACTGATCGGCGATCTCTGCATCTCGCGTCCGAAATCGCGGCTCGACTGGGGAATTGAGCTTCCGTTCGACAAAGATTTTGTCACCTATGTGTGGTTCGATGCGCTGACCAACTACATCAGCTTCGCCGACTACGATGCCAGTCACTCATCTCTCAACTCTCAATCCTCAACTTTCCGAGATAGGTGGCCTGCGCTGCACATCATCGGTAAAGACATTCTTGTTCCAGCGCACGGCATTTACTGGCTGATCATGCTGCACGCCATTGGTTTCCCGGACGAAGCGATGCCGCAATTGCTCGTCCACGGCTGGTGGAATCTCGGCGGCGCAAAGATGAGCAAGAGCGCGGGGAACATCATCGATCCGTTCATACTCGCTGAGAAATACGGCGCAGACGCGCTCCGATATTATTTGATGAGCGACATCGCTACCGGCCAGGATGCAGACTTTTCCGAGGAGCGTCTGGTCGAACGCTACAATGTGGATCTCGCTAATGATCTTGGAAACCTCCTGAATCGAGTAATAACGATGATCAATCGCTACCGCGATGGAGGACTAAGTTATGTGGAAAAGATCGCTGGTATCCTTCCATTCGCGGTATCAATAGAGCAGCAGATTCGATCGTTTAAAGAAGAGTTCGAAGGCGGACCGCCACAATATCCAAACATCGAACCATTTCACGTTGAATTGGGCGTTCGTGCGGCTCGTGCAATTAGTCTCCGCTGCAATCGTTTTGTTGATGACGTTGAACCCTGGAAACTAGCGAAATCAACTTTAAATACAGATGTGCTTCGGCTGAATGCGGCTCTCTACGCTTTAGCTGATACGATTCGCGTGCTTGCGATTCTGATTTCACCTGTTGTGCCCCAGGCTGCGCATGGAATTTTCGATCAACTGAATTGGAAAATGGAGTTGAGCGGAAAAGAAGAGCGCTTTTCACTCGCGGATGCAGAGTGGGGGAAATTGCCGGATGGACATGTCGTCGGCAAACCGGTGCCGCTGTTTCCGCGGATTGAGCCGGATCAAATCTAACCACGTAGAGCACGGAGGAACACGAAGCCGGAAGTTCTTCTTGCTCTTCGCGAGCTTCGTGTTCTTCGTGTGAAACGCTAGATTACTGGGCGCATTCTTCGAACGCGGCGGGCTCGCCGCGCAGGTGGGCGAGGACTTCACCCGCGAAATGAAGTGAGCCCGTAATCAGAATTGGATTTGGTTTTGAGCGCGCGAACGCCAGTGCTTCGCCGATCGATTCCGTGATGGAGTAGGGGAGTGATGGAGTAATGGTAGACAATACCTTTGCCAGCTCGTCCGGCGGAGCAGCGCGCTCACTGCGGATTTTCGGCAGGAAGACGTAATCGCTGATCGGCGCGAGCGCCTCGCATATTCCGCGCAAATCCTTATCCGAAAAAATTGCCAAAATGAGCATGGCTCGCTGATCACCAAAAGTCTCTCGCCATGTTTGCGCGAGAACATATGCCGCAGCCGGGTTATGTGCGCCGTCAATCACAATGCGATCATTCCAGTGTTGGAAACGGGCAGGCCAATCAACTGACGCAAGTCCACGTGCAATCGACGAATCGTTGATGTCGATGTTGGCGACGCGCAGCGCAGCGATCGCAAGAGCCGCATTTTGCTTTTGATAAGATCCCGCGAGAGCGATCGGCGTCTTGTCATAAGACGCAGTCACGAACTCGATTGGCGCTTCACATTCCGCAGCTCGCCCACGGATCATTTCTTTCGGTCGCGATTTCTCGAAGCGACCGGCCCAGCCATTTTTCGTGATCGAAATCGATCGACGTAATAACCGAGACATCTGATTGGACGGCGTTCGTCGCATCGAGTCGGCCACCCATGCCGGTCTCCAGGACGACGATGTCGATCTTTTCTTCCGAAAAATATTTCAGAGCAAGCGCGGTAATGATTTCAAAAAACGTCGGATGAGGGTTCCAATCGGCAACGAGACCGCGAATTGCCGTCAGGCCATTTGCGACCGCGTCTTGCGAAATCATTTCGCCATTGACGGAAATACGTTCGCGAAACGTGACGAGGTGAGGGGATGTGAATAGACCGGTGCGACGTCCGTGTTCGCGCAGAATCGAATCGATCATGGCACAAACCGAACCTTTGCCATTCGTCCCAGCGACGTGAATTACTCGGCTTCCCCGAAGGTCGATATGTAGCTCAGCGATAAGTCGCCGAATATTTTCCAGGCCAAGCTTGATCCCGAAGCGCTGAAGGCCATAGAGCCAGGCGAGCGCCTCTTTGTATGGTAGAGGAGGTCGCGGCATTTCCCGCCTTGGCGGGACCACGTTCACGGCGCGACGGCGAAGTAGCTGAGCAATCGACTGATCTGCTCGCGCATTTTTTTGCGGTGCACGATCATGTCGATCAAACCGTGTTCCTGAAGAAACTCGGCGGTCTGAAATCGTTCCGGCAAATCCTGATGCGTAGTTTCTTTGATTACGCGGGGCCCAGCGAAGCCGATCATGCTCTTCGGTTCAGCGATAATGACATCGCCTAACGAAGCGAAACTGGCCATGACGCCAGCAGTAGTGGGATTTGTCAGAACAGAAATGTACGGAAGCCGCTGTTCGGCATGATGCGCGAGCGCCCCCGCCGTTTTGGCCATTTGCATCAAGCTCAACATTCCTTCATACATGCGCGCGCCGCCGGAAGCGGCGACGATGATGACAGGCGAGTGTTCGGCAGTTCCATATTCAATCGTGCGCGTTAATTCTCTCACCAACAACCGAGCCCATCGTCGCCGCAAGGAAGCCGAAATCCATGACTGCGATGGCGACCTATAGCCGTCAAGGATTCCGTATCCGCTGATCACAGCATCGAGGAGATTGGTGCTTTCCCGGTATTTTTTGAGCCGATCTTTGTAGCTGGCCATTCCTTGAAAACGCAAAATGTCGACCGATCGCAGGTCGGCATCCATTTCTACGAAAGTGTCCGGATCGAGCAGATTCTCGATCCGCTCCTTGGCCGATTGGGCAAAGTGATAATCGCAGCGCGGACAAACGCGCTGATTTTGCGCAAGCTCGATCTCCGGCACCACTTCCGAACAGCCAGGACATTTCTGAAAAAGGCCCTGCGGAATTTCGCGTTTCTTGCGATTTTGCGCTTTGATTGCTGGTTTTTTGAAGATGGCCATGGAAATTACGCGCGCGCGGCCGTGACCGCATGAACGGAGATTGCGCCCGCGCGCTTCAAAACACGGGCGCACTCACTCAGTGTGGAACCGGTTGTCAGGACGTCATCGATCAACAACACGCGTAATCTTCGCACGTCAGCGTTTTTTCGTAAACGAAACGCCTTATGCAAATTTTCCATGCGTTCAGCGCGGTCGAGGGCAGTTTGTGTCGTCGTGTACCGAATGCGCTCGAGCGCCGGTTTGGATTGAATTGATATCTCTGCACTAAGCAATTCTGCGAGCAAACTCGCCTGATTAAAACCTCGCTCTCGTTGGCGAGTTGGATGTAATGGCACAGGAATAATAATGTCGAAGCGACGGTTGCTCAGCCGTTCGTCATCCAAGGCGGCATAGAGCCAGCGTGCTACGAGATGACGCAGGTAAATCTGACGCCCGTACTTAAAGGTGTGAATGATCTGGCGGACGATCCCGCGACTGCGATAGGCGGCGACGGCCGTATCGAAATAAATGGTGCGGTGGGCACAGTTGGCGCATGTAAACGTGCCCGTGATTGCGCCTTCAAATGGTTCGGAGCACTTCTGGCAAAACGGCGCGATCACGCGGGCGGTCTTTGCTTCGCACTGATCGCAAAGATATTCACTGGCTCGGACATTTGCGCCGCAGATGGTGCAAACCGGTGGATAGAGAAGCGATGCGATCGCACCTATTCCATCAAGCTTTGGGAGCGCGACCATATTTCAACCAGGCTCGCATTATTACCCACGTCAAGCCGGTCACGCCAAGCGGCACAATGCCCACGAGCAGATTTTCTCCCAACCACGGGAGAGCAAGAGTCTCTTGCCTGGCCACCCGATTGAACGTGCCGCTGGCAAAAATCCAGCCGACATGCAGACCAATTGGCAGCCATAACGAGCGAGTCAACACGCGCGCATGGGCGAGAATCCAACCGATTAGAAATAATGTTGCGAATGCCGAGACCAACATCGTCGCATTGCTAAACTGGCCAAATGAATGGGCAATGGAATTCAAGCCGGAGGCCCATGTCACGATTGTGGATGTGCGCTCTGGTGCCTTTAGAAAATGGATAACGGAAAAGATGGCCGATGTCGCAAAGATCGACATGTACTGCCGTCCAGTTTTTAACAGAACGCCAAGGACGATCCCTCGAAAAAAAGCTTCTTCGATAAGCGGAACAGCTATTGCAGCCCCGAGCATCTTGCTAAATCGAACCCAGGCAAAGCTGTGTCGAAACGCGTACACATCGAACGCGATAAGCAAAGCACCGCAGCAGAGCAGGGGAATCGCCGAGAGAAGGATTCCCGCAAAAACATCGCGGCTCCAGCGGGGATTCGGCGCAAGACCCAAATCAACCATGCTTCGCACATTGCTAACTCGAAGAAACGGCCAAAGTAGTACCGCAGCAGCGATCAGGATTGCGCGATGAAAAAATGTTTCGAAATCGAATTTTGCCAGGAAAGGAAACAAGCCCCGCGCTGCAAGCGATTGGCCGGCCCAAAACAGAAATGGAGCGAGGAGCGCTCCAATGAGAATGGTCGCGGCAAAATAGGCCGCCAGTCTAGCTGCGTCTTTCAAGCCTGCTAATGTAAGGTTTTACAGCAATGCCGAGTCAACACATATGGACGGAGAAAGATCGACACGGGGAAAAGCGCGAAGTGCGCGCCACGAAATTCGGCGGCGTGTGGCGTTTCCAATCGAAAATCGCTGGTGAAACTAAATGGACCTACTACGATTTTCCAATTCTCCAGGATTTGCTCAGCTTGAAGGGGATCGTTGTCCGAAAATATCAGCGACGACGCGCGTCAATCGAAGATGTTGCCTCGATTGACAAATTAATTGAGGAGCAAAGCAGCAATGAGTGACCGGTCTTCGCGAAGCTTGGCGCAGTATTTCTGCATGAGAAAATTAATCCAAGTTCGAAGCGTTCATGACTAAGTGGAAGACCGAAGCACTGATCGACTGGGACAAGCGGTTCGCTTGGCATCCGTTCACCGATATGCGTGAATGGTGTGCTCCTGAGAATGAGCCGCTGGTTTTGGTCGAGGGGCGCGGTGCTTTGCTGCGTGACAGCCGGGGCCGCGAATACATCGACGGCAATTCATCGATCTGGACGAACATCCACGGCCATAACCATCCGCATATCAATGCAGCAATCCGGCGGCAACTTGATCGTGTAGCGCACACTTCATTTCTCGGCTTCACCAACCCCGCTGCGATCGAACTCGCGTGTGCGATCGTCGATTTTTTCCCGAAGGACTCATTGAGCAGAGTCTTTTTCTCCGACGATGGTTCGACCGGAATCGAGGTCGCCTTAAGGATCGCCGATCAGTATTGGCGGCTCCGACATTCGAGAAAGCATCAGTTCATCGCTTTCAAGAGTGGTTATCACGGTGATACGGCAGGCGCGGCGAGCTTGGGAGCAGCAGCCATGTTTCAAATTGGGCCTTCGCACTGGAATTTCCCAGCCATTCAGGTGCCAGGCGTGAAGGCGCTGGAGGCCATTTCACCAGCCGAGGTAGGAAAGATTGCAGCCGTGGTGATCGAGCCGCTGATTCAGGGAGCGGCCGGGATGCGCCTTTGGTCGGCCGGCACCTTGCGGGCTGTTCGGGAGTGGTGCGATCGCACCGATACGCTGCTTATTGCCGACGAGGTCATGACCGGTTTTGGGAGAACGGGTCGGATGTTTGCTATTGAACACGAAGAAGTAGTTCCAGATATAATTGTTCTAGCTAAAGGCTTGAGTGGTGGGTATCTTCCGATTGCTATTACTTTAGTATCGGAAAAAATATTTTCATTTTTCGATGGGTCGGTTGCCGACCGTAAAGCGCTTGCATACGGGCATAGCTATACCGGAAACGCGCTTGGATGCGCTGCGGCCAAAGCCAGCCTCGAGGTTTTTGAAAACGAGCGGGTCTTGGAAGCTTTACAGCCCAAAATCCGGCATTTAACGGGGAGGCTCAGCAAACTGGCGGAGCTTCCTGGCGTGCTCGAAGTGCGGCAGTGCGGGTTTATTGCGGGAATAGAGATCGAAGAGGCGCCACAGCAGAGGATGCCAAGTTTTGCCGCAGAGGTCTGCATGGAGGCTCGGCGGAACGGACTCCTCACAAGACCGGTCAGGAACGTCATCGTGTTGATGCCGCCACTGTGCACGACCGCTGCTCAGTTAACGCAAGCTGTAGAAGCGCTTAGCGCGTCAATCATGGGAGTCGGGCGCCGCAGGTCAGCCAGGGCGAAAAATGTCGAAAAGGTTACGACTTGACCAACTTCTCCTGGAGAAGGGTTTATTCGCCAGCCGCGAGCAAGCGCAACGCGCCGTGATGGCTGGCGAGGTTAAGGTCGGCACTCGGATTGCGGCAAAACCATCTCAGCTTCTCGAACCAGAGACAGCGATCACAGTGAGGCCTACGCAAAAATATGTCGGGCGGGGCGCGTTGAAGCTCGAAAGCGCTCTCGATCATTTCAACATCGACGTGCAAGGAAGGATTGTGCTGGATATCGGCGCATCCACTGGCGGTTTTACGGATTGCCTGCTGCAGCGTGGCGCCGCAAAGGTTTACGCCGTCGACGTCGGGCATGGCCAACTCGACTGGAAACTTCGGAACCATCCGCATGTGATCGTCCTGGAAAAATTGAATGCGCGATTTCTCTCACGCGAGCATATTCCTAAGCTTGTCGATCTTTGCGTGATTGATGTCTCATTTATTTCGCTGACTTTAATCTTGCCGAACGCGTTCGACTTGATAAGTCCAAGGGCTGTAATTCTGGCGCTGATCAAACCGCAATTCGAGTTGCAACGTGCGGATGTTGGGAAGGGCGGGGTCATCCGCGATCCAGAGTTGCAGCAAAAGGCGCAAGACAAGATCGTTGCCTTTGTGACCAGTCTTGGCCATGTCGTGACGGGAATCGTTCCGTCTGCTATTAAAGGCACGGACGGTAATCAGGAATTTTTTGCATGCCTCCAAAAACGATCGGGTTAATCGCGCATCCAGGTAAGCCGGGCATTGCCGATTTGGTCAATGTCATCGCCCAGCAATTCGGCCGCTTTTCGATTTCAGTCTTAGTCGAAAAAGAAACCGCAGCCATTGCTGGCAATAAATCGGGGCATTCGATGGCAGAATTGGGGGCTGCGGCGGATCTTCTAGTGGTAGCCGGAGGCGACGGAACAATTCTACATGTGGTTGGGCAACTCGGCGAAGTCCTCAAGCCAATCTTCGGCATCAACGTGGGCTCGCTCGGTTTCCTGACCTGCGCGAATTCTTCCACCTATCGCGAAGCAGTGGAAGGCATCGCGAAAGATCGGATTAACTTTAGTCAACGAGCGCTACTCGAGGCGCGGGTGAAGCTCGGCGAGAAGCAAACCGCCAAAATGATCGCGCTGAACGACGCCGTGTTAAGCCGCGGCGAGCTTTCGCGCCTCGTACTCCTGTGCACGCGGGTCAACGGCGAGCCGCTCACCGAATTCAATGCGGACGGTCTGATTGTTGCGACGCCGACCGGTTCCACGGCGTACTCGCTTTCTGCCGGCGGGCCGATTCTCGATCCTGAGTCTGGCGTTTTCGTGATCACGCCGATCTGCCCACATGTTTTGACGAACCGATCGATTATCGTCTCAGAAGGATCGACAATCGAAATCGAAGCGAGCGATCCGGATTATCCAGTCTTTCTGACACTGGACGGCCGCAAGCCCATACATGTGGAGCGAGGATCGATAGTCACCATTCGCAAGGCGAAGAAGACGCTGCCGCTGGCGGCCCTGCCCCACGCCTCATTCTTCAGCGTGGTCCGGCAGAAATTGAAATGGAGCGGCAGCAACTTATGACACCGCGGAGCCAGCGAATCGCAGCAAGCAAGGTGGCCGTATTCGCCTAATATTTCCGCACGCAGCTGTAGCGGAGCGCGGATGAAAAATAGTCTTGCATTGCTTATTAATAATTGTTAATAAATTGCAACAAATCCAGGAGGTCTTGTAAAAATGGGCTCCCATATGAGAGAGTTCGGTCTCCGTAGTCCCTACGACAAGGTGGGCGGTTTGCTTTATTTCGGCCGGATGCTGGACAAAATTCGTAGCCATGCCAAAGGAGAATTGCCTCTCGAATATGAAGTAAATCTTGGAAAAGGCTTCGACGAAAAATGCCTCACCTTTCTGCGAGTTAGATACGAAGCAGTAATGGAGTACGTGAATCTGGGCCTCACGGAGGGGGCGATTTTAGAGTCGTGTTTTGGAATGGGACACCGGCCGACCGAGGGTGAAATTTATATGTGGAATGAATTTATGCGAAAGCGAGGCTGGAATGACGATCTTTCCGAAACGCTGGAATGCGAGAAAAAAAAGGAAGCCATGCTTTCGAGGTCGGAGATACAAACAATGTTTCAATTCATGGATGCCGATGAAGGGCGCCTAGTCAACGATAACCATATCCATATAAATGGCTGCTCGCGCTTAAGCATGGCAGGACGAAGAGGGCGTCTCACACCCGCTAGAGAAACGCCCTTGGCGAAAAGATAGAAAACTCCCGCGCTCAACGAGGTGAGGAGCATTGGCGTCGACAGTCGCGCCAGGTTGAGTTTGGTGCAAGGTAACCGCGTAGGACATTAAGTCCACCGGCCCTCAATAACATCAGACAATATATGTCATATAAAGTCGACAGATGTTGGTGCCGATTGCCCACGAAATCGGCACCAACACCAGTCGAAGCCTACCCGTTTCTCTCGCGCTGCTGCTTGTTCCTGCTTTCGGGTCCGTCGTCATCAACTCTCGGAGCGATTGGCTCCAATATTAAGCGCGCGCCGTTCATCATGGGAAGCTCCGGTCGGCCCAACTCTCGCCTTTGCGATCGTGCCGGACCTAAAACCGCTTAGAATCAGTTAGTTGTCTCACGAGAGTCCGTCGAAACGTCTAATTGATAGGGACAAACTATAGTTTCTACTGTCATAGCATATAAAATCTTACGGCGCGAACGGGCCCACTTGGTCGCCGAACGTGGCGTCTCAAGTGACCAGGGTTATGAATTTTCGATAGTCAAATTCCGATCGACTCGCTGACATCGCTGCTGCATCGGCTAAATCACAGCCTGCCAACGCCAGAAGGCAATGTCTCTGGCGCCCTCGCCCTTGACGTTACCATCGCGAATGTTAGCATCGCCGGAACTTTGACGTTAACCTGAAAAACACCATGAATACTTCCCGCAGCGCTCTCATCTTTTGTCTCACGATTGGCCTCCTGATTTTCGCCTCACTAAAACCGAGTCATGGGGCGCAGCAGGAAATCTCGGGCAGTATCCAGGAGATGATGTCACCGGAGGAGTTCAGGGCGGCAGGCCTAAATAAGTTGTCGCCGGAAGAGCTGCAAAAGCTGGATGCCTGGTTGCAAGGTTATCGACAAGCTGCCGAAAAAAAAGCTACTTCGCGCGCAGAGCGCACAAAGCTCGATCTTCTTGTGAGTCGTGTGGATGGTTCCTTTGACGGATTGACCGGCAGGACAGTGATTCGTTTGGAAGACGGAACAGTATGGAAGCAGGCAAATGCTGACGACCGATTTCGGCCTCGAGTAACTGATCACCCCGCAGCCGCTGTCATTCACTCGTTGTTTGGTTATAAAATGCGCATTGAAGGGACACCGGAATTTTATGTCGATCCGGTGCGCAACCCTTAGCTTGCGCTAGGCGGCTCCGGGGTGCTGGCGGCGGGCATCAATCGCGCTAAACCGAACTCTGCGTGTATTAGTTGGGCCGCACGCTCCGCGTCTTTTTCATCGATAATGACTGCGATTTTGATCTCCGAGGTGGAGACCAACTGAATATTGATCCCACCCCGGCCCAGGCATTCGAACATTCGCGCGGCTACACCAGAATGTGATCGCATCCCAATCCCGACGACGCTCAATTTGGCGACGCTGCCTGCCGTGTTCAAGCGTTTCGCGCCCACTTCGCTCACCACCGGCATCAAAATTTTTCGAGCATTCTCCAATTCGTCCTCGTGAATCGTGAATGAGATGTCGGTCGTTCCGCCGATCGAGGCATTTTGCACAATCATGTCCACGATGATGTGCGCCGCAGCAACATTCGAAAAGATCCGGCCGGCAACGCCTGGTTCGTCCCGTACCCCGGCGATCGTGAGTTTTGCCTGGTGGCGGTCGAGACTAATGCCACGAATAACCACGTCCTCCATGCTCGGGGTCGCTTCCTTGGCAATTGTTCCGGTGCTCGTTTTGAAACTCGACCGCACCTGGAATTCGACTCCGAATTTTTTTGCAAACTCCACCGCCCGCGATTGCATCACCTTCGACCCGGCACTAGCCATCTCGAGCAACTCGTCATAGGCAAGCTCGTCGAGTTTTTTTGCGTCAGTCACGATGTGCGGATCACACGTAAAGACACCATCGACATCGGTAAAAATCTGGCAGACATCCGCGTTCAGAGCCCCGGCCAGCGCGACCGCCGTCAGGTCCGACCCGCCCCGACCAAGCGTTGTTGTTTCTCCTTCCGGCGTCTGACCCTGGAAACCAGCAACGATGACGATGTAATCGTCCGACAACAACTCATGAATTTGCTTTGGACTGATATTTGCGATCCGCGCGTTAGTGTGGTTGCGGTCGGTCAAAATTCCTGCTTGGGCGCCTGTCAATGAAATCGCTCTCCCACCGAGCGCGTTGACTGCCATAACGGTTAAGGCGACAGCCGCATGCTCGCCGGTTGCAAGCAGAATATCGAGTTCACGCTCGGTCGGATGCGCTGAGATTTCGCGCGCCAGTTTGATCAGTTCATCAGTCACTCCCGCCATCGCCGAGATCACCGCCACCACGCGGCATCCTTCGCGTTGTGTTTCAACGAGCCGACGCGCCACGTTGCGGATTCGCTCAGGAGTCCCGACCGAAGTGCCGCCGTATTTTTGAACAACCAGGCGCATGTCAGGAGTCAATTATGGAGCAACAACGCGAACTGCGAAACGGCATCGTTTCCGCTTTAGAATCGAGCATGTCAACTATGGTTGCCCTAGAGTCCGATCGCGCGCCGTACATCGTTTACCGTCGCCGCGACTGGCTCCACCTTCCCCATTCGCTGCATGATTACATCGGGATCTTTCAATCCATGTCCGGTAACGGTGCAAACAATCCGCCTTCCTTCCGGAATTTCTTTGAATGAATACGCCGCCTCCTGTGAGTTGCAGCATTTGAAAAATCCAGCAATGGCCGCCGCGCTCGCGGGTTCGACAAGAATTCCTTCGTGCCGCGCCAGCCATATTTGTGCAGCGACAATCTCTTCATCGGGAATAATATCGACAGCCCCACTGGATTCGGCGATCGCCGCGCGGGCTTGCTTCCAGCTCGCCGGATTGCCGATTCGAATGGCGGACGCAATCGTTTCCGGTTTATTGATGATTCGGTCGTGAAAAATCGGCGCCGCGCAAGCGGCTTGGAAACCAATCATCGCCGGTAACTTCGTTGATCTTTGGCGCGATTGATATTGCCGGTACCCTGTCCAATACGCGGTGATGTTTCCGGCGTTACCGAGCGGCAGCAAATGAAAATCGGGCGCATCTCCCATCGCATCGACAATCTCAAACGCAGCGGTCTTTTGACCGGCAATCCGATTGGGATTGATCGAGTTCACCACGATAAAATCATCGCGTTCGCTGATCTCGCGCACGATTCGAAGCGCATCGTCAAAATTGCCATCAATAGCAACGATTTTTGCGCCGCAAGCAAAAGCCTGCAGCAATTTGCCGCTCGCAATTTTTCCCGCAGGCAAAATCACTACGCACGAAATTCCGGCGCGCGCCGCATACGCCGCCGCGGAAGCCGAAGTATTTCCCGTTGAAGCGCAGATGATAGCGTTTGCCTTGCCCTCCATCGCTTTGGAGACAGCCAAGGTCATGCCGCGATCCTTGAAGGAACAAGTCGGATTGATGCCTTCGTTCTTCACAAAAACATCGCAGCCACGACCGATCCGCTTACTTAGTCGTGAAGAATAGATGAGCGGCGTGTCCCCTTCGTCCAGAGAAACGATCGGCGTCGATTCAGAAACCGGCAGATATTCGCGGTACTGCTCGATCACTCCCCTGCCCTGCTTCAGCTTTGATCTTGTCGCATCCATCAACATTTCTATTCGAAGCAAATCCGCGCGATTGTCGATCTGTAAGTGCGGTTGTAAGATCAAAGCCGTATGCCTGTGCTCAGCAAAGAAGATAAGCTGCGACTCTTAACCACGATTCTGGAGAGCCGGCATGCAGACCTACGCGAGCAGAATTTGAATCGCCAGGGCAAAGGACACTTTCACGTTTCCGGAATGGGCCACGAAGCGCTAGCAGCGGTTTCATTTCTCATGGAGCCGGATGATTACATGGTCCCATATTATCGCGATCGCGGGCTTATTGTTGGTCGCGGGATGACGACACGCCAACTTGGTTTCGAATATTTCGCCAAACGAAATACCGGAAGCGGCGGGCGGCAGATGCCATCGCATTACAGCCACGCGGATTTACATATTTGGAGTGTGCCGACGCCAACTGGTTCACAGCTTCTCCCTGCATGCGGGATTGCTTGGGGAATCCAGCTCGATGGCAAAAAAAATCTTGTTGTTACGACAGTCGGCGACGCCGCGACCCGACAAGGCGATTTCTTCGAGGCTATTTCTTTCGCAAAAGAAAAAAAATTACCTGTTCTCTTCGTCGTTGAAGACAACGGCTATGGCATCAGCATGCCCACACGGGAGACGAATCCGCTCGTGCTCGGCGTGCTTCAAGCCAGCGATTGGCAGCAAATCGATGGTCGCGATGTCCAGAAACTCTACGACGCAGCAAGCGTGGCGATGGAGGGAATCCGTGCTGGCAAAGGCCCGGCGTTTTTCTGGATTAAGATGGAGCGGCTTTCCAGTCACACCAGTTCGGACGACCAAAAACTTTATCGCAGCCCGGAAGAATTACGGGAACTCGAGAAATGCGATCCACTGAAATGCTGGAAGGATCAACTGATCGAGGAAGGTGTAATCACCGCCGAGGAATTTGTAAAGATGGATACGGAAATAAAGGAACGTATCCGCCGGGAGTACAGTGATGCAGAGAAGGCCGAGGATCCGTCGCCTAATGAGCTTCTCGCGAATGTCGCGAAACCGCCGCAAAGGATTGATAAAGAAATCCTGCCGGCAGGGAAATACCGCATCGGTGACACCGTAAACAAAACATTGCGCGCTGGTCTCGAAGAAGATCCGCGACGCATCATCTTCGGCGAAGACATTGAAGATCCAAAAGGCGGCGTGTTTCGCCTTACGCAAAAGCTTTCAACCGAGTTCCCGAAACAAGTCTTCAATTCGCCGCTCGCTGAGTCAACCATTCTCGGTGTTGCCTGCGGCCTGGCCTCCTACGGCAAACGCCCGGTCTTTGAGTTGCAATTTATCGATTTCATTTATCCAGGATTCAACCAGCTCGTCACCAATATCTCGACCTTGCGCTGGCGATCCTTCGGCAATTGGAAATGCCCTGCCGTGATTTATGCGCCGTATGGTGCATATCTGCCCGGCGGCAGCTTGTGGCACAGTCAGGCGAACGAATCGGCGCTCGCACATTATCCCGGTCTGAGCATCGTCATTCCGAGCACGCCCAAAGACGCAGCTGGATTGCTTTGGACATCGATGCATGCCGAGGATCCCGTGATCTTTCTGATTCCCAAACATCTGCTCTGGGCCGAACACGAATATGCAGAGCCAATTCGTGCTGTCCCGTTGGGTCAGGCTTGCAGGCGCACGAGGGGCTCTGACCTCACGCTGGTTGCATGGGGCAACACGATCGAGAAATCTCTCGAAGCAATCGCGAGAATCGAACACGAAATGAGCGTGGAGTTGATCGATCTGCGTTCGATCATGCCCTGGGACCGCGACACGATTGAGGAATCAGTGCAAAAAACCCGGCGGCTCGTGGTTGTGCAGGAAGACACCGAAAATTGCAGCGTGGGTCAGATGATCATTTCGCATGTGACCGGCAAACCGGAACTTTGGAATGAGATGATCAGCCCGCCGATTCTCGTCAGCAAAGCCAACGTCATGATTGGCTACAATCCGATCTACGAATACTGTGCGCTGCCAGATGTGGAGCGTATCGTCGCCGCACTCAAACGCTCTGTTGCAAAAAAACAGGAACGCGCAGTTGCCGTAGAGGCGGCTGTCCCCAGCGGCAAAGAAGCCGAGATTGTGCGTGAGGCCACCCGCCCCTACACCGCAGGCATGGGCAAGCAACGCGCGCAAAGCATCATCGTCCCGGTGATGGGCGAAGGAATTCGGAACGCCAAAATTGTTTCGCTTTTGAAAAAACAGGGGGACGCTATCGCACTTGACGATCCACTTTGTGAAGTTGAGACCGACAAAGCGGTCTATCCAATAGAGTCGTCGTTCGCCGGCGTAATGGGCGAATGGAAAACAAAAGTAGGTGAAACGGTCGAGATCGGTCAGGAACTCGGTACTATTCTCACCGGTGAAGCGTCGCCCGCGGATCAATTTCAAGCTACAGCAAAGGCTTCAGGCGATGGTGTAGAGGCGGCTGTCCCCAGCCGCAAAGAGACGCGACCTGCGCCTGAGGACACGCGCTCCTACACCAGAATTGCACCTGCCCTTTCGCCCACGATCACGCGCAAACTGAGCCACGTGATTCCTGCTAACTTGCAAATCGATGCGCGCTGGGATGCAATTCGCAAGGCGCGCGATGCAGCTAAAAAGAAAAATGGAAAGAACGCCCCCTCGCCTTCCGTGATGATCGCGTGGGCAGTCGTGCGCGCCATGGAAAAACACGCGCCGTTCCGTCGATTAGTTCTCGAAAACGATCAGATCATCGAAAACGATAATTTCGATCTCGGCGTTGCGGTTGCCCTGGAAGGCGATCGCCTCGCCACTGCGGTCATTGTCGATGCAAACAAGAAAAGCTGGCCTGAATTTGTAAAGATTTATAGCGCTACTGTCGATGCAACCCGTAGCGGCCGTGTCGATGCCATGAACGCACCGGTCGTGATCACAAGTCTCGGCGCGTTTGGCGTGAAAGCCGGCGCGCCGATTGTAGTGCCGCCATCGATCGGCACGCTTTTCGTCGGCACAGCCCATCGCGAATTGATTCCAAACGGGAAGAAAAACGAAACCGCCGAAGTCGTCACGCTTTCACTTACGTTCGATCACCGCGTCGTTAACGGCGCCGGGGCGGCCAACTTCGTCCACGAAATCAAAGAGCAGATCGAGGATTTCAAAGTTCCGTCTGGAGAGGCGAGCACAACTGCGTCCGCGGATCAGCGCTGAGCACTGTGTCGTCAGTTACGTCCAAAATGCTCTTTCGGTTCGTAGCTTTAGTACGTCAATTCTCATGACCCAACTAATCAATTTCACCGGGAGCGAATCTTATGGCAGGAAAACTTGATGGGAAAAAAGTGGCCATCCTTGTGGCGGATGGTTTTGAGCAAGTGGAAATGACAAAGCCGCGTCAGGCACTCGATGAAGCTGGCGCAGAAACGAAAATCGTTTCGCTAAAGTCCGGCAAAATCCAGGGCATGCATCATGCCGACAAAGGTGACAGGTTCGATGTCGATCTTGCAGTGGACCAAGCGCGCCCCGAAGAATTCGACGCACTCATGATTCCGGGTGGGTTGTTAAATCCTGATGCGTTGCGAGCAAATGAGAATGCGCTTGAATTTACGCGTCATTTCCTCCGCGAGGGAAAACCGGTGGCGACCATCTGCCATGGACCGCAAGTGCTCATCAGCGCGGGTCTGGTCCGCGGCAGAACCATGACCTCTTGGCCCGCAATCAAGGCGGACATGCTCAACGCCGGAGCAAATTGGGTCAACGAGGAAGTCGTGGTCGATAATGGACTCGTCAGCAGTCGGAAGTCAGATGACATTCGAGCGTTTAACAAGAAGATGATCAAGGAATTCTCCGAAGGCCGGCATAAAGCTATGGCCACGGCAGGGTTAGTTGTGCTCGAAACTTAATGATCCCTATTGGCACGGCTGCTGGCAGGTGCGTTTGATTGCCAATGCCGTAACATAGCGCAGGCACCCTGCCTGCCGTCAGCGCCCCAGGCTGAAGCATGCTCGACCAAACAGGCAAGATGCCTGTGTCACACATCCGGGCCAAATTGCTTGCAAGTTTGGCTGAGGCTTTCACCTTTTGACGTCACTCCCGCCTTATGACGACTGCCAACAAAATCACAGTTGTCCGGATTTTGATGATTCCGGCTTTCGTCACGATGGCTATCTATTATGGGCAAAGCATCCAACGGGGCGCGCCTCTGGAGTGGCAACGCTTCACGGCCATCGCCATTTTCCTGATCGCTGCAGTGAGCGATGGCCTGGACGGGTTCGTAGCTCGCCGCTACAATCAGAGGAGCTCGCTTGGAGTCATTCTCGATCCGATTGCTGACAAAGGCTTGCTTCTGAGCGGCATCATCACGCTAAGCATCAGCAACTGGAGCGAAATTGATCCTGATTACGGGAGATTTCCAGCATGGTTTCCTGTTCTTGTCATCTCGCGCGATGCCGTCATCCTCGTTGGCGCCATGGTGTTATATTTGCTTAACGGCAAGGTGCAGGTGAAACCACGGTGGCCTGGGAAAGTCGCAACTGTTTCGCAAATGATCGCGATTGGATGGGTGATGTTGCAATTTCACTTTATTCCTCTGTTCTACATCGTGATCGGTGCTGGATTGTTCACGCTTGTTTCCGGCGTTGTTTACGTTTCGGACGGAGTGCGACAGCTGCAAGCTGAAGGGCACGCCCACGCGACAAAACATTGAGGCCAGCGTTTTCGCGCGATGAACGGCACGAACAAATCGCCGAATGTCGCGATCGTGGGACGGCCCAACGTGGGCAAATCGGCGCTATTTAATCGCCTGATTGGTCGCCGCATCGCCATCGTGCACGATCAACCTGGGATAACGCGCGATCGAATCTCGGCTGTCTGTACGCGCGGCACTCAGCCATTTGTCGTATGGGATACCGGCGGCGTTGCCGGCGTAGGCGAGTCCAAATTGACCACGCAGGTTCGCCGCGCAGTCGAAGGAGCCATTCGAGAGAGCGACATTCTGCTTTTTATCGTTGACGCAAAACATGGCTTGTCTCCGGTCGATCAGGAACTCGCCCGCATGCTGCGCAAATCACGTAAGCCGGTCGTGCTTGTCATTAATAAGATCGACAATGACAAACAGGAAAATCTGGTAGCAGATTTCGCGTCGCTCGGATTTTCACGGAGCCAATCTGTTAGTGCCGAACACAATCGCGGAATCTCGGAATTACTCCGGGCAATAGATCAACTTGTCCCTTTGTCCTTCGCTTCGGCAGAAATCAAATACGGAACATCACACATCAAACATCCTCTCGCCATCGCGATCATCGGCCGGCCAAATGTCGGCAAATCTTCGCTGATCAATTCGATTGTGCGAAGCGAGCGCGCCATTGTGAGCGAGCTGCCGGGAACAACGCGCGACGCCGTCGATATCTCTTATCAGCGGGACGGTCAGGAATTTCTCTTTATCGATACCGCCGGGATCCGCAGACGTAGTAAACATTCCAGTTCAGTCGAAGTCTTCAGCGTGATGCGCGCGGAACGGAGCATTCGTCGCGCCGACCTTTGCGTGCTCATTGTCGATCTTACGATGGGGGTGACGGCGCAGGACAAACGGATTGCCGGATTAATTCAAAAGGCGCGCAAACCAGCAATTGTTGTTTTGAACAAGTGGGATTTGATCAAACCGAAACGCAAGGAAAAGCAGACGATGGCGCAACTTGTAGATGAAACGCGCGCGCGAATTTTCTTTCTCGATTACGCGCCTGCCTTGATTGCGTCCGCGCTTACGGGCGAAAACATCGGCAAATTGTTTACGCTCATAGAACACGTTCGACGTGCAGCGCAGCAGCATGTGGGCACGGGAGTTCTAAATCGATTGTTGCGAGCAGCCTTTGCCGCCAATCCGCCAGCGATCATTTCCGGTCATCGCCTTAAGTTGTTTTACGCAGTGCAAACCAGTGGGAACCAAGACCGACAGCTCCAGCCTCTAGAGTTTGTTCTCTTCGTGAATGATCCCCGTTTGTTCAGCGAAGCGTATCGTCGCTATTTGGAGGCTCGCATTCGCAAAGCGCAAGCTTATCCCGGGCTTCCGATAATCTTGAGGTTACGTCCGCGTAGCGAGACGCGCGAAAAGTAGGCGTCGATCTTACGCGATAGCCGTCGTCCTATGGGTAGCGCCGGCCTTTCCGCAATTTCGACGCGGCAGGCAACCAATCAGCTGCAATTCTTTGATCGAACATTCTCCTCGCCGGCGTGTCTCACCACACCGTATGAAATCGACGCAGGAGATTACGCAGGAGGTGCGAGAACTGGGCCAATGGATTCCGCCGCTCCGGCAACAGGTTGCTCACGTTGTGGTTGGCCAGAAGTATTTGGTCGACCGCCTTTTGCTCGGTCTGCTCGCCAATGGTCATATCCTGCTCGAGGGCGTTCCTGGGCTGGCCAAAACGCTGACTGTTAAAACAATGGCGGCATGCATTCAAACCGGTTTTCAAAGGCTGCAATTCACGCCCGATCTTCTGCCTGCGGATTTGATCGGCACGCTCATTTATAACCCGCGCACCGGTGAATTTACGACCAAGCTTGGGCCAATTTTTTCTAATCTGATCCTTGCCGACGAAATCAATCGTGCACCGGCCAAGGTGCAGAGCGCGCTGCTCGAAGCGATGCAGGAGCGGCAGGTCACCATTGGCGAACAAACTTATCCGCTTTCCGACCCGTTTCTCGTTCTCGCGACACAAAACCCGATTGAACAGGAAGGAACGTATCAACTGCCCGAAGCGCAGCTCGATCGCTTCATGTTCAAATTAAACATTGGTTATCCGCAAAAATCCGAGGAGCGAACGATTCTCGACCTAATGGCGACTTCGGCGCCGGATTTGCGAGTAGATCCGGTGATTGAGCCTCAGCAGATCATCGCGGCACGAGACGTGGTCAACAGCATTTACATCGACGACCGCGTGAAAGATTACATCGTCGATGTCGTCTGGGCGACGCGCGAACCCGCAGCGTACAATCTGCGACTCGAGGGACTTATTCGTTACGGCGCTTCTCCTCGCGCGACGATTTATCTCGCGCTCGGCGCGCGCGCTCACGCGTTCCTGAACGGCCGCGGATACGTTACGCCGCAGGACGTGAAGAGCATCGGCCCTGACGTGCTACGGCACCGCATCATCGTCAGCTACGAAGCCGAGGCAGAAGCGGTTACAAGTGAGACGATCATCGAGCGGATTTTTGCAGGGCTGCCTGTGCCCTGAACGGAGTGGGAGAGATGATTGGTGAGAAGTGAGAAGTTTTTACTGTGATTGCTAGGTCATTTCGAGACTTGAAGGTTTACCAAGCAGCTCGAGACGCAGCAGGAACGATATTCCTCTTAAGTCGCCAATTTCCTGCCGAGGAACGTTATTCTTTAACCGACCAGATTCGGCGAAGTTCGCGTGCGGTAAAAGCAATGATCGCGGAGGCGTGGGGCCGACGTCGCTACAAGGCCGTGTTTGTCAGCAAGCTCGATGAGGTCTCGGCGAAGCCACAGAGGGCCAGTCCTGGTTAGACGATGCGCAAGATTCCGGCTATCTTCTCCCTGAGCAATTCGACGTGCTTGATTCCAAATACGTTTCGATAGGTCAAATGCTTTCGCGTATGATCGACCGTGCGGACGACTTCTGTAAGCATTCTCCAGCGACAGATTATCGAGCGATTCTACGCGTAGAAGAGACGGACGCGACCGTTGAACAGTCATCCAACATCGAAGAGTTTTTCGCATAACCACTTCTCACTAATCACAAATCACCTCTCACTTCCGATGGACGCGGCGGAAATCTTGAAAAAAATCAGGACACTGGAAATCAAGACACGCGGTCTGGTCGAGACTGCGTTCGCCGGCGATTACCACAGCGTCTTCAAAGGCCGTGGAATGAATTTTGAAGACGTGCGCGAATATCAGCCGGGCGATGAAATTCGCACAATCGATTGGAACGTCACCGCGCGGCTGGGCACGGCGTTTGTGAAAAAATTTACGGAGGAGCGTGAGCTTACGGTCATGCTCGTTGTCGACGTCAGCGCCTCGGGAAATTTCGGAAGCGTCTCCCAGTCCAAGCGCGAGCTGGCTGCAGAGGTCGCTTGTTTGCTGGCCTTCAGCGCGATCCGAAATAACGACAAGGTTGGTCTCGTTCTCTTCACTGATCGGGTTGAACTTTTTATTCCGCCAAAAAAGGGCCGTTCGCACACATTGCGGCTCATCCGCGAGATTCTGTTCTTCGAACCGCGGGGACGCGGGACAGAACCGGCGCTGGCGCTCGATTATCTGAATAAAATCGTCACCCGCCGCGCAGTCGTCTTTTTTATTTCAGACTTTCAAGCACCCGATTTTTCGCGAGCGCTGGCGGTGAGCGGACGACGACACGATTTTGTGGCCATCCACATTCATGACGAACGAGAAAAGGTTCTGCCGAACATCGGCATCATTACCCTGGAAGATGCCGAGACCGGCGATCAAATCGAGATCAACACGGCTGATCGTACAACACGGACGCGTTTTTCCGATCTGGTCAATGAACACGAAACAGAACTTTCGCGCACGCTTCGACGGAACAATATTGACGGAATCGCCCTGCAAACCGGGAGGGACTATTTACCGCCGCTGCGGTCGTTCTTCAAACAACGCGAACGTCGGCTGGCTATTCGGTCGTGAACAACGTTGGTATGTCGATCTTGATTCCCGCCTTCCTGGCAGAAGAATTTCACGATATTGCACCGCCCGTTGATTACTCTCTGATTCCACCCTGGCTGATTTTTCTCGGAGTGTTTGTCTCACTCACGATCATCGGGTTGATCGCCTGGCTTGTCGCAAGGGCCCTGCGACGACGTTCGGCACCGATTCAATCACCGCGCGAGCGCGCTCTGGCAATCCTCGAGCAAATGCAGGCCGAGATTGAAACGATTAAGCCGTACCGGTTCAGTATTCGCGTTTCCGACATTCTTCGGCGCTACGTGACGGAACAGTTCAACCTACCAGTGACCCGGCAAACTTCCGTGGAATTTCTCGCCGGGCTTAGAAAGACATCGCCGTTCTCGGAAGACGAAAAATCGCTGCTCGAAGATTTTTTGAACCGATGCGATTTGATCAAGTTCGCGCGTTACGAAGCGACCTACTCTGACAGTCAATTGTTGCTGGAAGAAGCGATCCGTTTTGTTCAAGGAGGCCAACTTGCGCCTGTTTGATTTGTGGTCGGCAAATAGCGCATTGACGTTCGCCCGCCCGTGGCTGCTGTTGCTTCTGCTGGCGATCCCGTTGCTTGCATATTTGCGCGGGAAACGCGGACCCGCCGCCGCGTTGACTTATTCATCCACAGCGACCCTTCACGCAATTGGGAAACAGAGCGCGGCGCGCGTCGGCAAAATTCTGCGAATGTTGCTGCTGGCGTCGATCGCAGTTTTTGTCGTCGCACTCGCGCGTCCGCAGCTTGGGAAGAGTCTTACTCAGGTAGAGGCGAGCGGGATCGACATTATCCTCGCGCTCGATGTCTCCGGATCGATGTTGACGAAAGATTTTACAATCGGCGGCCAGGAGGCGACGCGCGTGGATGCGATCCGTGAAGTAACACGGAAATTTATCGAAGCTCGACCGAATGATCGCATCGGCATCATTGCGTTTGCGGGCCGTCCTTATGTCGTTAGTCCAATGACCCTGGATCACGATTGGCTTTTGCAAAATCTGGAAAGAGTGCGCATTGGGCTCGTTGAGGACGGCACCGCAATTGGGTCGGCCATGGCAGCAGCAGCCAACCGGTTGAACGATAAACGCGCAAAGAGCCGGGTGCTCGTGCTCTTAACGGACGGAGAAAATAATGCGGGGAAAATTCCGCCCAATACGGCCGCCGAAGCAGTGAAAGCGTTAAAAATTCGCTTCTACGCCATCGGGGCCGGAATCAATGGAATCGCTCCGGCGCCGATATTCACTTCAAGAGGTCCATTAACCGATGTCTTGGGCAATTTGCTTTATGAAAATCAACCTGTGGAATTTAACGAAACGGGTTTAAGGGAGGTCGCGAAAATTGCAGACGGACAATTCTTTCGCGCGACCGATACCAAATCGCTCGAACGAATCTATGACGACATCGACAAGCTGGAAAAATCGACCGTGAGTGTGAAAAAATATCAGCAGTACCGCGACCTATTTCCCCTATGTCTCATGAGCGGATGTGGATTGCTGCTCGCGCAGATTCTATTGTCGCAAACAATCTGGAAGAAATTGCCGTGAAAACCGGATCCAGCGACTTAACGATTTAACGAAATTCTATGAGCTTTGGCGCACCAGAGTGGCTTTGGGGATTACTTTTGATCCCGATTCTGATGGCGTTCTTTATTCGCGCAGAGCGTCTCGGACTCAGACGCTTGCAGGAGTTTGTTTCAGCGCGGTTGTTGCCGCAACTTGCCGGAACGGTAAATCGTCCGCGGCGGGTAGTGAGATTTGCGCTGCAGTTGCTCGGCCTTTCGTTCGGTCTACTCAGTCTGGCACAGCCGCGCTGGGGTTATACGTTTGAGGATGTAAAACGGAAAGGTCTGGATCTTCTAATCGCAGTGGACACATCGCGCAGCATGCTTTCCAATGACATACAGCCTGACCGGCTTGAGCGTGTCAAGCTTGCGGCCCAGGATTTGATCAATGAGTTGCAAGGCGATCGCGTTGGCCTGATCGCTTTTGCTGGCCGCGCCTTCTTACAAGCACCGCTCACGATTGATTACGAAGCGGTGATGGAATCGATCAATAATCTCGATGCCAAGACGATTCCTGAAGGCGGCACGAACATCTCGAGCGCCATTACCCTCGCTACGCAGAGCTTCGGGAAAAGCGCAACAGGAAATCGCGCCCTCATCATTTTTACCGACGGCGAAGAATTAAGCGGAGATGCCGTGAAAACCGCCAAAATCGCGGCCGACGCAGGCGTGCGCATTTTTACGATCGGTGTGGGTACCCCGCAAGGTTCGCTTATTCCAATAACCGGCGAAAACGGCGAAACGGCTTTCGTTAAAGATTCCGCCGGTCAGGTCGTGAAATCTAAGCTGGATGAAAAACGTCTGCGCGAAATCGCCCAGACTACGGACGGATTTTATCTCCATTTGGAAAACGGGCCACGCACGATGCAACAGATTTACGACGAAGGACTGGCAAAGATGCAAGCCGCTGAGATCGACGTGCGTTTTTCGCGCCGCCCGATTGAACGTTACGAATGGCCGCTAGGCGCGGCGCTCGTCCCTCTCGCATTGTCGATCTTGATTGGCGAACGCAAGCGCGTACGCGAGCGAATTCACGTTCCCGCGCCCGTAAAAATGACAGCTGCGACGGGTGCGCTGCTGATCATTCTCTGCCAGTTGGCTTTCGCGGCGACTCCAGGGCTGGAAGCGTATCGTGACGGGAAGTTCGAGGATGCTTACAGCCAGTTTCAGGAAACGTTAAAATCGCATCCGCAATCGCGTGCTGAGGACAAACTTCAGTTCGATTCAGGTGCAGCCGCCTACAAGCTCAAAGATTATGGCAAGGCGTTGGAATCGTTTAGTCAGGCGTTGCTCTCTCCCGAAACGCGACTGCAGAGCAAGAGCCATTACAATCTCGGCAACACACTTTACCAGCGTGGCGAAACACAAAAAAGCGACGACAAAAAGCTTAGCGACTGGACAAACGCGCTCGATCATTACGAGCAGACGCTCAAGCTGGAACCGCAAGACAAAGAGGCGAAAGAAAACTACGATTACGTAAAGAAGAAAATCGAGGAACTAAAAAATAAGAAAAACCCGGAGCAACAACCTTCCCCTTCTCCATCACCGCCGCAGAAGAACAAACAAGACAAACAGAATCAGCAATCCGGCTCAGGCGCAAGCGATCAGCAGCAGCAGGAGAAACAACAACAACAACAGAAACAGCAAAACCAGCAGCAGAGCGCTCAGGGACAGCAACCGCAAAAAGATCAACGACAACAGTCCAAGGATCAACAGTCACCAGGCCAATCTGGCAGCGACAAAGATCAAGAGGAGAAAAAGCAAAAGGACCAAGCTCAGGCAAAGAACGAACCACGAAAAAATCAGCAACAACAACCCGGTGAAAGCCCCTCTCCTTCGCCAGGCGCGGAAAAGCAGCAAGCGAATCAGCCCTCACCATCGCCCGGAGAACGGCAGGATGAACAATCACCCAGCCCGGGCGAAGGAGAAAATGAAACGCCCTTGCCTTCGCCGGGAGAAGGTGAAGGTGGAGAGGAGAATCCGACACCATCCGCCACGCCGGAGGAATCGCCGCAGAGGAAATTCGCTGGCGAATTGAAAGGAGCTGGCGGAGACAAATCGGCAAAACCGCCAGACAAAGATGTGCAGGCTGCCCAGGCCAAAGCGGAAAAGGAGGGGCAGATGAGCGAACGTCAAGCCGAGGCGCTTCTTGAATCGATGAAAGATGAGGAGGCTCGCGTTCAACTTGATGAACGCAAGGCAACGCGTCATGTCTATAACGACTGGTAGCGACGAGCAGAGTTGATGGTTGATAGTTAATGGTTGATGGAGATGTCGATGCACCGATCACGGATTCCCATGGCGGTTTTGCTTGGCGCGTTGATCGCGTTTGCAGAAGACAATCGAGCGTTTGCTGAACCGCCGAGCGTGACGGCAGTCTTGAGTAACTCGGAGGCCGTTGTCGGCCAAATGGTCGAGTTGCAAATCAAGGTAACAGGGGCGGGAAATGCGCAACCACCGGAGCACATCTCGATCGATGGTCTGGAGATTCACGCGACCGGAACATCGCGCCAATTCGAAATGCGCAATTTCACGACCACCTCGAGCGTGACTTATAATTACGCAATCCTGCCGCTCAAAGCGGGCCAGTTTGCGATTCCGTCCCAGACAATCCTCGTCGGCGGCAAATCGCTGCGGACACCGGAATTGACATTGAACGTTGCCGATTCACCTGGTCGTTCATCTGCCTCTCGCCCGGCTCAGAATGCGCGACCGGGTAATGCGAGCAAACTCGTTTTTGCCGAATTGATCGTCCCGAAGAAAACTGCCTTTGTCGGCGAGATCGTCCCTGTTCAGATTCGGCTCGGATTTGATCCGCGCACCCATCCAAGGCTGATCGACCTTCCCGAAATTACCGGACAAGGATTTACTGCGCACAAGTTGCAGCAATCCGGAGAGAATCGGGAGACGATTAGCGGCAGAACTTACGATGTTGTGACATTTAAGACTGCGATCGCTGCGGCCCGCGCGGGAAATTTTGAAATCGGACCGGTTAAGGCAAAGGCGCAGGTGTTGACCCCGCGAAGGCCAAGTTCGCCGCGCTCGCGTTCGCCATTCGACTTGTTTAATCTGGACGATCCGTTCTCCGATCCTTTTTTCTCCGATCCATTTGGCGAAGTTGGCGAGCGGCGCGAGATAGAAATCAACAGCGAACCTGTAGCTTTCGACGTAAAACCGTTGCCGCAAAACGCGCCGGCGAATTTTTCAGGGGCGATCGGGAATTTCACAATGACAACGGATGCGAAGCCCAAGAGTGTTCAAGTGGGGGATCCAATTACGGTTACAACGACGATCTCCGGACGCGGCAATTTCGATCGAGTCAATGCGCCCGGGATTGAGGACGAGCACGGCTGGCACAAATATCCGCCATCTTCCAAGTTCAAGCAGGACGATGATGTCGGCATAAGCGGCACGAGAACTTTCGAAACAGTGCTTTCACCCAACGAAAAGAAGCAAAGCATGCCAGTGATGGCATTTTCCTATTTCGATCCAGTGAAGGAGCAATATGTGACCCTGCGTAGCGATCCGATTGCGATCAATGTGCAAGGTGGCGCACTGGCAGATGCAGGTGCGGCCGTAGTCCCGCCGGGGTCACCGCCCCCGGCTGCAGTTGCTGCTCCGACGCCGGTCCAGAAGCCGCAGGATATTTTGTATCAACTGACGGAACGGTCCACCGTAGCACAATCGTTCGGGCCACTTTACGCTCGCCGGCTTTTTTGGACGGTCCAGTTGGTTCCATTGCTTGCGTTGATTGGATTTGCCGGATGGAAAATTCGGCAAGCCAGGATCAATAATCGCGAGGCACGACGCATCGCTGCGCTGCAGCATGAAGCTGTCGAACTAATGCGCAAATTGCATCGTAGCGACGCGTCGCCGCGAGAGTATTATGCAGAGGCTTCCAGAGTCGTTCGGGTAAAAGCTGCCCTAGCGCGCAATGTGGATCCAAACACGGTCGATCTGGAAACGGCGGCCGATACATTTGGACTAAACGGCGATTCGCGTGAGCGGTTGCGCCGGTTGTTCGAACAAAGCGACGAGTTGCAATACAGCGGAACCCACAACGGATCGGAAAAGATTTCCCCGGAGAGTCGCCGCGACGTGCTGGAATTGATTGAACATTTGAAATGAAAAACTACGCAAGATTACTCGCATTTCTTCTCTGCGCGGTTTCGACTTCGTCGGCGTTTGCGCAATTAGATAGCGACTTTGCAAAGGCGAACCAGGATTACGCACAGGGCAATTTCAAGGAGGCAATCTCCGGTTATAAAACCCTGGTCGGCTCTGGGCAATGGAGCGCAAACCTGCTTTATGATCTCGGCAACGCTTACTTCCGCACAGGCGATTTTGGGCACGCGATTCTCAATTATGAGCGCGCGCTCGCGCTGGAGCGACATCATCCCGAAGCGACCGCCAATTTGCAGATCGCGCGCGATGAAGCGCGTGCGCTGGAGATGCAACAAAGCTGGCCGGAACGCTATCTCCAATTTGCCAGTAGCAATCAATACAGCATCGCGGCAGCTGTTGCTTTTTGGGTTGGAGTTTTTTGTATTGTCAGACTGATCTTCGGTCGCCGGCGATCGGCCGCCACGATCGCCTTGTCGATTCTTTCGCTCTTCATCTTCGCCATCGCGACTTTGGCGGTTTATGGACTCGACCACGGCAGCAAAGGCCGTGCGCTGGCGATTGTGACGGGCCAAGACGTGCAAGCGCGCCTTGCGACGGCCGACACTGCGAACAGCGTCCTAGCGCTGCCTCCAGGTAGCGAAGTAAAAATCCTGAGCACTCGCGGCGACTGGGTTTATGCAGTCTTGCCGAATAAGTTGCGGGGCTGGATACCGGTTAAAAGCACGGAATTGGTGCGCTTGTAAACGGCGATCTCCGGACCGCCGAAAGCCGAGCAAACAATCAGAAATTGACGCTTCAGCATTTGCTCGGTTGAGAAGACGGCAAATGCTTACATCTTTGATGTTACGCATGAACCCGGAAATGGAGATCGGCACCGACAAAAAGGCTCTTCAGATTAACCTGAATGCCAATAAGTATGGAACGTTTGCCGAGATCGGCGCGGGCCAGGAAGTGGCGCGCCGGTTTTTCCACGTGGGTGCTGCGGCCGGCACCATCGCCAAGACGATGTTGGCCTACGATATGACCCTTCAGCGACGCAATTTACGGTCCCACGGATCGTTACGTCAGCCGCATCCGCCTCCAAACAATGCTCAACCATGAGTACGATCTTCTGGTGGAACGGCTTAACAAAAGGCTTGGAGCGGAAAAAACATTTTTCGTTTTCGCAGATACAGTTGCGGCGCGCAGTTTTAAACGGCACAATGAATCACACGGCTGGCTGGGCGTGCGATTTCAGTCTGAAAAACGCGGCGACCCAAGCCAGATTATTATCCACGTGCGGATGCTTGATGAAGCAAACGTTGACCAACAAGAAGTGCTTGGGGTCATCGGGGTGAATCTGCTCTACGGCGCGTTTTATTATCACGAGCCGGAAACACTAATTTCATCGCTTTAGGAAAACCTCGCTCCGGGCCGGATCGAAGTGGACATGATCAAATTCTCAGGATCCGCCTTTAAACGAGTCGACAATCGGCTAATGAGTTTGCAGCTAGTCAGCCAGGGCTTGACGAACGCAGTGATGTTTAGGGCAGACGGAGAGACCGTGCAGCCTGCCGAGGTTTTTTTCAAAAAGGCGATCTTGGTCGAACGAGGGAGTTTTCGACCTGTCACCTACGCCACGAACGACATGCTGGACGGTGCGCGCCGCGTCTTTCTCGCGCAGTCAGGTTGTTCGGAAGAAGATCTCGTCGTCCTCATGAAAATGACGCTTGAGAATTTGCTTGCTGAAGGGCAGCTCAATCACGCTGATTTTCTCACGCGCGTGGATATTCTCGGCGCGCTCGGACGGACGGTCTTGATCTCGAGATTCGGCGAGTATTATCGGCTCGCCGGCTATCTCTCTCGTTACACGAACAAGATGATCGGCCTTGTCGTGGGCGTACCCAGCTTGATGGAGATCTTCGACGAAAAATATTACTTGAATCTCGAGGGCGGAATTCTCGAAGCGCTTGGGCCGAATGTTTAAGGGAGGACTAAAGCTTTACGTTTATCCGATGATCGATGAAGCGACAGGAAAGATTGTCAGCGCAAAACAGGTCAAGGTCGCGTCGAACCTGCGCTCCCTGTTTCATTATTTGATCGATAATCAATACATCGAGGAGATTACCGACTATCATCCCGATTATTTGCGGATCTACCCGCCGGACGCGCTGGCTAAATTGCAGTCCGGAGACAGCCGGTGGGAGCGAATGGTTCCGTCGGAAGTCGTACGGATCATTAAAGAACGTGAATTTTTCGGTTACCGTAAAGCCCTTGCCGCGCAGTCCGCGTTATCGGGTGTTTCCTGAATCCACATGAAGATCGCTGCCGTTAAAATCTCCTGTTTGCTCGGTGATCCCGACGCAAATCTTCTCAAGGTTCGCGACTTTCTCGTCGAGCTGAGAAGGCTGGCGCGGAGCCGATTGTTTTTCCAGAAATCATTGATACCGGATACTCGACGCCGGTAATTCAAGCCAACGCCGCTTCTTGGACTGATGGATTCGTTGCTGAACTCCAAGAAATCGCCAGGAGGAATGACGAAGCAATGACGAATCCAAGGCGAGACACGCGTATAAATGTTTCGTTCTGGAGCAACAACGCGGCTAAAACTCGGCCAGTTACGTAGCGCTGATCCGCACGAATTCGCTTTCGTGCAAGGCCACCCGTCTGGTCCCGCGTAGAAGCTGCCACCACTGTCGTGCCGAGCCAAGCACGATCAGGAAGACGAGCCCGAGAAAGAAAACAGCAACCAGAGCGTCGAATTGCCAGACGCTTGCTTGCCGTGCCAAATCAGCGGCCTTTGCCGGATCGGCAATTCTCGCTGCCTCACGCAAAAGCGATTGCGCGCCACTTAAAAAACCGAGTTTGGGATCCGGGGAGAAGACCTTCAGATAACCAGCCGAAAACGTGACCGCACACATAAAGCAAAGCGGCAGCACCGTGACAAAAAGATATTTCGCCTTATGCATTTTGATCAGAATCGTCGTACCAAGGCAGAGCGCGACGACTGAAAGCAATTGATTAGCCAATCCGAAAAGAGGCCAAAGTGAGTTGATGCCACCAAGAGGATCGATGACCCCAACATACAAAAACCACCCCCACGCCGCGACCAGCAAGACACTTGAAAAAAGGTTCGCGCTCCATGAACGCGTATTGCCAAGGGGACGCCAGAGATTGCCTAAGAAATCTTGAAGCAAAAACCGTCCCACCCGTGTTCCGGCATCAATCGTTGTGAGAATGAACAGGGCCTCAAACATTATTGCGAAGTGGTACCATAGCGCGAGTGCCGTTGGTTTGGCCGAGATTCGCGCGAACATGTGCGCCATACCAACGGCGAAAGTCGGCGCGCCCCCTGCACGACTGAACATGGTGGATTCCCCGAGATCTGCGGCGAGCCGCGTCATTTGTTGTTCTGTAACCGGAAACCCAGAGGCGGTTACTCTTTCGACCACTTCGGCCGGCGTCCCCTTTGAGTTAATCGCAAAGTATTCGCCTGGCTGGAGCACGCAGGCCGCGATCATCGCCATCAAAGCGACCATCATTTCGGTCACCATTGCGCCGTAACCGATGCTACGTATTCGCGATTCACGCCTCACCATTTTTGGCGTTGTGCCCGAGGCAATGAGAGAATGGAAACCTGAAACTGCACCGCAAGCGATCGTGATACATACAAAAGGAAAGACCGGGCCAGCAAATACGAGACCGCTGCCGTCGATGAATTTTGTGATCGCCGGCATTTGCAATGTCGGATTGATCAGCAGCACGGCGGCGGCGAGCATCGCAACCGTGCCAAGCTTCAAAAACGTGCTCAGATAATCGCGCGGCGTAAGCAACATCCACACCGGAAGGATGGAGGCGGCCAGTCCATAAATCATGATCGCCCATGCGAGCCATTTCTGGTCATGTCGAAACCACGTTTCAATCGCGGGAAAGTGCGCGAGGAATTGTCCGCCCCAAACCCCAAACGCCAAGCCGAGCAATCCGAAAATGGTGACCGCCATCACGCTCACTTTTCCCGTGCGCAAGCCAATTCCCATGATCAACGCTACGGGTATGGTCATCGCGATGGTGAAAACGCCCCATGGACTTTGCGCGAGAGCTTGAACCACGACGAGCGCGAGCACTGCTAGCAAAATAATCATGATCGCCAACACACTGATCAAGGCGAGCGCACCGACGCCGCGTCCGATTTCTTCTTTCACCATCTGACCCAGCGTTTTGCCGCGGCGCCGGATCGACGCGAAAAGGACGATCATATCGTGCACGCCGCCGCCTAGCGTTGCGCCGATCAAGATCCAGAGCGTGCCGGGCAAGAACCCAAATTGCGCTGCCAGCACCGGGCCCACCAGCGGCCCCGGACCAGCAATCGCGGCAAAATGATGCCCGAAAACCATCCAGCGGTTCGTTGGCACATAATCTTTGCTGTCGTTTTGCAGAATAGCTGGCGTGGCTCGTTCGTCATTCAGCACCAATACTTTTGCCGCCAGCCATTTGCTGTAAAAACGGTAGCTGATGCAAAGCGCGCAAAGGCCCGCCACAATGATCCAGAGGGCACTGATTTGTTCGCCCCGTGAGAGCGCCAAAATGACGATCGCCCACACCCCCAGCCCCGAAACGGCAAACCAGAGCAGCTTTTTCCAGACGCTCATGTTGTCGGCACTTTAATTGAAATTGTTGCGATGCGCTAGAACCTGCGATTTATCTGTATATGCGATTCAGTCACAAGATTAGAAAGCTTGTAAGCGGCCAGGGATTAGCCAGCGCACGGAAACACAGCCTCCGGATTTTTCGGCCGAATCGATTTCCGCTGGAAACAAAGCGCGTTATTGAGACAATCGACCCAGCCGCTTTCGAGCAGATTCGCCGGCGGTACGCTGTGGAAGATCCCGGCGAGCATTGGCCGAAGTATCTCGATCTTGACCGCTGGATCAGCATCAACATTCGGCGGATACGCGAGATCGAGCTCGATTTGGCGCGCCGGAAGCATATTCTGGACCTTGGCTGCGGTGCGGGGTATTTTCTCTACATCGCGCAACTGCTCGGACATTCCGGAATTGGGCTCGATGTGGACTTCGTGCCGATGTTTTCAGACGTCACTCGCCTCCTTGGAGTTCGTCGTGTAATCCAGCGAATCCGAGCTTTCGATCCCCTCCCCGAGCTCGGAGCAAAGTTCGATCTCGTTACCGCATTCATGATCTGTTTCAACAATCACAAACAAGCCAATCTTTGGGGTGTGGCTGAATGGGAATTTTTCCTCGACGACCTTGCCAGGCATCTTACGCCGCGCGGCCGCGTCTGGCTTGAGTTAAACTGTGAGTACGATGGAACCTTTTATACGCCGGAGTTAAAAGCATTCTTTCAGCGACGTGGCGCCAGGATCGACGAACAGAAGATAATCTTCACATCAGGCCTTCCCGCGCCTGCCTCAACTTTCCCAGTTGTTCGCTAAAATCTTTTAGACGTCGTCGATGTTCTTCGACCACGGCTGTGGGAGCGCGATCGACAAAGGACTTGTTTTTTAACTTGCCTTCGACTGTTCGCACCTCGCTTTCGATCTTTGCAATTTCCTTATCCAGCCGCACGCGTTCCCCGGCCTTGTCCACTGCGGAAATGGCCAAGAAAATCTCGCCGAGCGGTGTGACCGCAACAGGAGTACCAGTCTGCGCTTGATACTTCCGATCCAATGTTACGTTTTCGGCGTTTAAGAGCCGCGCAATGGTCGGAATTTCGGCAGAAATCGCTTTCTCATTTGTGCGTAAAATAAAACGTATCTTTCTGTTAGATGGAAGCTTGGCTTCTGCCCGGAGATTGCGTCCAGCCTGGACCGTATCGTAGATGTCCCGGACAAGCCGTCGCTTGGGCGTCAGATCGACATCCTCCAAAGGCGTTCGAACCGGAGGCGGCCCGAATTGAATTGAATCTTTTCCGAAACCGAGCACCGACCAAAGCTCCTCCGTGATGTGCGGCATGAACGGATGGACCAAGCGCAGAAATGTCGACAGCACAATATCCATCACGGCCAACGTCGATTTCTTTCGTGCGGCGTCTTTGCCGAAAATTTCTGTTTTCGCTGCTTCGACGAACCAGTCACAATAGTCGCCCCAGAAAAAGTCATAAAGGCGCTGTGCGACTGCATTGAATTGATAGTCACGATAACCTGCATCGATTGCGTCGATCGTCTCGTTCAATCGCGCGAGAACTTCGATCGCATAGGTGGATAATTGTCGATTGTCGATTGTCGGCGCGGCGTCGCTCGGCCCGTGCATTTGGCGAAAACGCGCTGCGTTCCAAAGTTTGGTTGCGAAGTTGCGCCCTTCTTCGATTTGCTTTTCATCAAAGCGGATATCCTGACCGCTTGGCGCAATGCGCATGAGACCAAACCGCAAACCATCTGCGCCGTACTTGTCGATCAGCTCGAGCGGGTCGGGTGAGTTGCCGAGCGACTTTGACATTTTGCGACCCTCTTTGTCGCGGATTAACCCGGTGAAATAGACATCGCGAAATGGGATGTTGTCTGCGTCACGGTCGGATTTTCCCGCCGTAAACTCGAGACCAGCGATAATCATTCGAGCAACCCAAAAGAAAATAATGTCAGGCGCGGTGACGAGCACGCTTGTCGGATAGAATTTCTTTCGCGTCTCTTCATCCATGGTTTCGTATGCCCAAAGCCAAGACGAAAACCAGGTGTCGAGCGTGTCGGGATCTTGCATCCAGTTTTCGGGATCAGCGGGAGGTTCAACCGCGACGTAAATTTGGGATTTGGAACTTGGAGCCTGGGATTTCGAATACCACGCCGGTATCCGGTGCCCCCACCAGATCTGGCGGCTGATGCACCAGTCCCGAATGTTCTCCAGCCACTGCGTGTAGACTTTTTCCCAATGTGCAGGAAAGAAGCGGATAAGATGATCGCGCACCACGGCCAGAGCTTCCTCAGTTTTCGGATAGCGCAGGAACCACTGTTCGCTGATCCGCGGTTCGATCGGCACGTCACTTCGCTGGCTGAATCCGACATTGTTTTCGTATGCCTCCGTTTTCGAAAGGAGACCTTTTTCCACTAATAATTCAGCGGCTTTTTTGCGCGCCTTGAACCGATCGAGGCCGTCCAACTCTGGAACGGCCGGACAATTGATTTTCCCGTCAGGATACAAAACATCGACGACTGGCAGCTTATGGCGCTGTCCAATCTCGAAATCGAGGGTGTCATGAGCGGGCGTGACCTTTAAAACGCCTGTGCCAAACTCGGGATCGATCGCTTCGTCAGCGATGATCGGAAGTTTTTCCCGCGCAAGCGGACGCCAGGCATGTTTGCCGATCAAGTCGGCATAGCGCTTATCGCTGGGGTGAGCTGCCACAGCTGTATCGGCCATGATCGTTTCCGGCCGAGTGGTCGCGACTTCAATAAAACGTCTGGGCTCTTCCGCGATTTCATAGCGAACATAGTAAAGGTTCCCCTTCTGCGATTTGGAAATGACTTCCTCATCCGAGAGCGCAGTCTGCGCCGCCGGGTCCCAATTAATCATCCGACGCCCACGGTAGATTAATCCTTTGCGGTAAAGATCAACGAAAACCTTTTGAACAGCTCGAATGTAAGCATCATCCAGCGTATAGCGTTGCCGCGACCAGTCGCACGAACATCCCAGCCGTTTCAGTTGTTCGATGATGATGCTGCCATGTTTGTCCTGCCAATCCACCATCCGGCGCAGGAATTCCTCGCGACCCAGATCGTGGCGTGTTACGCCTTCGTTTTTGCGCAGCCACTTTTCGACTGCTGTTTGGGTGGCAATGCCCGCGTGATCGGTCCCCGGCAGCCAGAGCACTTCGAAACCCTGCATCCGTGCGCGACGTGCAAGAATGTCCTGAATGGTATTATTTAAAACGTGACCGAGCGTGAGCACGCCGGTGATATTCGGCGGCGGGATGACAATTGAAAATGGTGGCTTCGGCGAAACGGGATTGGCGGTGAAATCGCCGTCAGCCAGCCAACGCGCATACCATTTTTCTTCAACGGCTTTGCGTTCGTAAGCCTTGGAAAGTTCTGCCATCGGGCAATCATCGAAGAGGCAGCAGCAATTGCAAGAATGACGGAGACCTTGTCAAGCAGCTAGCTTCCTACTATTGCTTCGAACAACGGTTGGTCAGGCTTTTTCGAACTGACTCGTCTGATATGCAACTACCGCTACCCTCGGATAACCAAGGTCTTTACTGCGCTTTAGTCTCCGGGAGCTTAAAGCCGACATAAGTCCCAGCGCTGATTCCGAGTAAGCCAAGCAACGTCGCGCTGAATTCCGGCATTGCCAATTCACTGTAAACACTTGCGACAAACATTATCCCCAGGATAAGTGTCCAAACAAAGATCTGGAACCGGTGAAAGCTGATCAGGTTGTTTTCCGCCAGCAGATCATACATCACCCCTTTCCAGGTCGGCCATGCGAAGTAGGCACTTTGCCAGCGATAATTCGCGAGCCGTTCCCGCACCTCGTTCTGCTGCCGCTCATTCTCGTCCAGCGCCTGCTTGTCCGACGAAGACATTGAGGCGCGCGCTTTTTGCAACGCCTCCAGCTCTTTCTGGGTGTCGGCTCGCAGTTTCTTCAGCTCTGCCAGCACTTCAAGGTGTGGTCGTGTGACATCGACGATCGGCTGGTTGCCAGAAGAGCCCGCCGGAACTGGCTTAGCTGCGTCGACAAAAGCAGATCCCAATGCCGTCCCAGCACTAATGCCGATCAATGCCAGCACCGAGGTATTAAGTGTATCCATGTCGCCGGTCACGATCCAAAGAAAGAAATAGGAGGCGATCACGAGAAAAAACCAGAACGCCATCTGTCCGCGTGCCAGGCTGTACGGCCTCTGACCATCCGGCCGGCGTGGCGCAGATGCATCGCGAATAATATGCGTATGCCGTGCCAGTGCGAGAAAGGCGATCAGCGCGCCAAGAATAACGATCAAGCCGAAGGCAGTGCGAAATTTCGGAATGACTGTCAAATAAAACTGCTGATCCTTCTTTCCGGTGTTTTTGTCAGGAGTCAGCTCCGAATTCATTTCCTCGCCATTAGCGAATCCTACCGACACGATCGCCTTGCGCGTGAAGACCGGTTGGTTGAGCACGTGCGACCACCCCAGCTTCGAGTCCTCATTGCGGACAAGCGAAAAGCCGACCGTCGTATCCGTAGTTTCGACGGGAGGCACTCCCCCCATCGACCACGTGTTTTCATGCCAGTAAATTGGGGAAACGCCCTTGAGCGGGATATGATCGAGATAAAGGATTAGATCCCTTACCTCGGAATTTTCGGGTTTCTTTTTCTTCTCTTCGAGAGATTTCACCCAGTCCTTGAAATTAATAACATCGACCCAAATGTCGTCGCCGCGTTGCGCGTAAATGTCGTTGATGCCTCGCTGTTCCTCCCCCCACTTATGCACTCCCACCCAGCGCACAGAAGGAGGCTCGGGTGTTGGTGAGGGCGCTGGTGAGATTCCGGCCGCGCTTGTCGCCGCAGGCGTTGCTGAAGGCACGGGCGTTTGCTCTGCTGCCAGCTGCGTGGTCGGAAAACGCAGAACTAACCCACAGAAACCAATCAAGAATAAAAAACCTAGACCCGGGTGTTGCTGTTTCATCAGGACCTTCGATTAGTTCGCTTCGGTCATATTTATTTTGCGGACTCTCCTGAACGCAGCCACGAATAAAGAGAAGCCATTTCCTCTCAACAAGAAGACTGACTTATTTGTCTCGTCAGCCATATGGCAAGGATGCCTCGGTGGACTGCATGATGACAAGTCCTTTTATCGATTGGTTCTGAGATGCGGCGGCGGCTTTTCCAGTTGCAAGCTCGGCGACACAATCGGCTTGCGAGCTCCCTGTTACGCCATCACGTTGGGGTGCATGCAGATGATCACAGGCTTACTCACTCTCCCCTTTCTGGCGGTAGTGATCGACGGCACCGAGTAGATGGACGAAAGGCCGATCGGTGTTTTTGATTCCGGAATTGGCGGCCTGACTGTTGTCAAGGCGCTGCGTGACCTGTTGCCTGACGAAAAGATTTTTTACCTTGGTGACACCGCGCGCGTCCCATACGGCGGAAAAAGTGCCAGTACCGTTGAGCGCTACAGCCTCGAGATTGCCGACATACTCATTGAGGAAAACGCAAAAATCGTTGTGGTGGCGTGCAACACCGCTTCTTCTCTGGCCTTACCGAAACTGGAGAAACATCTTCCCGTGGCGGTCATTGGCGTCATTCGGCCCGGGGCGCGTGCGGCAGTCGCGGCCACACGCAACGACCACATCGGAGTGATCGGAACGCGCGCAACGATCAAAAGCGGCGCTTACGAACGCGAATTGCGTGCACTGAATCCTGACATTCGGATTTCGGTGCGCGCTTGCCCATTGCTCGTTCCGTTAATTGAGGAGGCGTGGCTGAATGATGAGCTCACGGATCGCGTCATCGGCCGTTACCTTGAACCGCTCGTGCGGGAAGGGATCGACACGCTCGTGCTTGGCTGCACGCATTATCCATTACTTGTCGACGCACTTTCTCGCGCGCTCGGCGACAGGGTGAAACTCGTAGATTCGGCTCACAACTGTGCGACCGCGGTACGGGAACTTTTGGATCGGCAAGAATTTCGCGCGCCATCGGGAACTCTGGGTGGTTTGGAAATCGCGTTAACCGATACCCCGGACAACTTTCTGCGCGTGGCCCGGGAGGCGTTGCAACTGGAGATCGGCGAAATCCAATTACGCGAAGTCTTACACGGCGCGGCCACTCTGTAGGGACGGCCTGCGACCGCCGAAACGCACGCTGTTGAATTTCGAAATGCAAACTTGCGTTGCTTTCGTTTTCGGCTCATAGAGCGCCGCTACAGTCTTTTGCGCTGCCCCTTCGGCAAACTTTTGACCACAAGCTCGTACGAGTGATCAATCATTTTGCGCAACTCCGTGTCCGGAATGCCGCTGTCGAGCTCGACCGTGTTCCAATGTTTTTTGTTCATGTGATAGCCGGGCCGGATCTGCTCGTATCGATCGCGCAATTCGAGAGCCAAGTCCGGATCACATTTCAAATTCGCCGTCGCTGGGACTTCATCGAGTGGCGCAAGCGCGAATATTTTACCGGCCACTTTGAAAACGAGAACGTCTTCGCCGAACGGTGTGCTCTCGATTGCAGCGAGCTTGCTAAGGCAGTACTCGCGGAAGATTTCCAGATCCATCAAGAAATCCGCGACCTAAGAATGTCCGGCAGATCGTTGATCGCGACCCGTTCCTGTTTCATCGAATCGCGCTCACGCAATGTCACGGTGTCGCGAAGTGCCGCATCCTTCTCCCCCAGCGTTTCGAAATCGACTGTCACGCCGAAAGGCGTGCCAATTTCATCCTGGCGTCGATAGCGACGGCCGATCGCTCCACTCTCGTCGTAAAAGATGAACATGTGCGGACGAAGGAGATCGACAATCTCTTTCGCCTTTGCGACAAGCTGCGCATTGTTCCTGAGCAGCGGAAATATACCGCACTTAATCGGCGCGATGCGCGGATGGAAACGCAGAACTATACGCTTCTCCATCTTGCCCTTTTCATCGGGCGCTTCGTCTTCCGAATATGCTTCACAGATCAGTGCCAGCACTGTGCGGTCGACTCCCGCGCTCGGCTCGATCACGTGAGGAACAAATCGCTGCTTCGTTTCCTCATCGAAATAATCGAGCGATTTGCCACTGGCTTTGATGTGCTGCTGCAAATCGTAGTCGGTCCTATAAGCGACGCCTTCGAGCTCTTGCCGGCCGAATGGAAAATCATATTCGATGTCGTAGGTTCCTTTTGAATAGAAAGCGCGCTCGTCATCGGGAACTTTTCGTGCGTGCAATTTGTCGCGCAGAATACCGATATTTTCATAGAACTTCAGCCGCTCCTCGAGCCAGTAATCGAGCAAGTTCACCCCCTCCTCTGCCCGGCAAAAATACTCGAGTTCCATCTGCTCAAATTCACGCGATCGAAATGTGAAATTGCGCGGATTAATTTCGTTGCGAAACGCTTTGCCAATTTGCGCGATTCCGAATGGCAATTTCTTGCGAGAAACTTCGAGCACGTTTTTGAATTGAACGAAAATCGACTGTGCCGTTTCCGGGCGCAGATAAGTAATCGACGATTCGTCTTCAGTCGCGCCCACGTACGTCTTGAACATCAAGTTGAACGGGCGCGGTTCAGTTAAATCTTTGCCACCACAGTTCGGGCATTGTCGCACGCCTTTTCTCTCAATCACTTGGTCGGCGCGTAAGCGCGCCTTGCAAGATCGACAATCGACCATCGGATCGCTAAACGTGTCTTCGTGGCCGCTCGCCTTCCAAACGGCGCGGTTCATCAGGATCGACCCATCCATGCCGACCACGTCGTCGCGCTCATGCACCATCACGTGCCACCAATAATTCTTGAGGTTGCGTTTCAATTCGACGCCAAGCGGTCCGTAATCCCAGGAGCCGTTGAGGCCGCCGTAAATTTCGCTCGACTGGAAAATGAATCCGCGCCGCTTACACAAGCTGGCGATCTTTTCCATGTCCGCCACGGGACGGATTCGCTGCGGCGAACTCGCCGCGCCGTAGCTCTGCGAAGGCGGGCGCTGCGCGTCTGTCTTGGAATCCATAAATCGCCTCTATTGAGCCACAGATTTACACAGATTACACGGATTGCCTGCAACGAAATCTGTAGCCCCGAAAGCATTCGGGGTGCCGGCCGCATTTCCTAAACTCCGCAGGCGGCACGCCTGCCTCTAGAGCATCTGCGTCATCCGCGTGATCTGCGGTTACGTTTGCGCCTCAATTGTGATTTCGGTCTTTACAGAATTGGCGATGAAACATTGCTCGTGCGCCATATGATTTATCTCTTCGATCTCTTCGGGCGTGGGCTGTTTATCACCAGAGAATTTGAGCCGCGGCCTTAACGTCACGCGCGTAATCGCCAATCTGCCTTCCGCATTTTTTTCCATGTGGCCGACGGCTTCATCGACATATTCATCGAGCACGAACTTTTTCTTTGCCGCCACGGCAAGGAACGTGAGCATTTGGCAACTTGAGAGCGACGCTACAAATGCCTCCTCCGGATCGACAAGTTTTGGATTGCCCAGGTAGGCTGGAGCAGCCGATGCTTGCATTTCGTGCCCACCCTCAAATTTCCAGGTGTGATCGCGTGAATATTTCTGATACTCAAACGGCGTATCGCCGCGTTTCCAGGTAAGAGTAATTTTGTGTTCGGACATGTCTCTAAATAAAATGCGACGCCTTGTAGGGCAAGCGTCAGCCCACAGAGAATGCGCGATGCTGGTTTCGAACCAGCGACCCCTTGCGTGTGAAGCAAGTGCTCTACCACTGAGCTAATCGCGCGCGTGGCGATAGCAATTAGAAGTTAGAAATCAAAAATTACAAGGCCGGCAACTCCACAACGCTAGATTTGTTGAGCGGTCGCCGCGGCGACAAGTCGCAGGTTCGAACCCTGCATCGCGCATTTTCTGCCGCTTCCGGACTCTGCGGGACAGATGCGGACTCTGAGGGACTAACGGTCTCGCCTCCAGCGGTTAATGAAACCGGCCGCTGCACGACGGCGGGAGACGTACATACAGTGCACGTTCAAGCAATGACATGACCCCATCGCGCCCCTTCAAAATCCTCTTCCTCTGCTAGGAAAACCCAAGGGCATACAACAAGGTAATTTGCTTGTCCGATTCCATTCCCTCAGCGAATCCAAACAAGTTCGCCGAGCAGATTAGCTGTCCCCCGCCCGCCGAAGAGCACCACGCATTTCCGTGCATCGTCGTAGGCAAGCGCGTGACCGCTACGAGCCGCCGGGCCCGTATCGGCGACCTGCGTCCATTCCGAGCCGTCCCAACTCCACGTGTCGGCAAGGAAATTGGAACCGGACGCACCGCCGAACAAGACCACGCGGGAAGCGGTCGGGTCGAAGGCCATCGCCAAGCCCTGCCGGGCCGACGGTCCAGTGTCGGCGACCTGCGTCCAGAGAGTGCCGTGCCAATCCCAGGTGTCGGCGAGCGGCGGTCCGCCGGGATCGCCGCCGAATAGGAGGACGCGCTTGCGCGCCCCGTCATACGTCAGTCCGTGGCTAGTTCGGCTGCTCGGACCGATGTCCTGTTTCTGAGTCCAGAAGAACGGTGGCATGTGCTATCGTGCGATAATACAAAGGAACTGATGCCTGGGCGAGGAAAAAAGTGAACCCACGGCTCTTTGAAATCGCCAGCTCGCTCGTGCGTCTCGATCACATTGCCTGCTTTATCGTAAACGCGGATCACGGCATCATGTGAGCGGCTGAAAAACTTTGCGTGACTGCGGGATCTGCTTCTCCCGCACGAGGACCCCTTTCTTCTTCCGATAGGCGAACTCCGCAAGCGTGTAGATGCCACCCTCTTTCAACAGGCGCTGTACCTGGAGAAAAATCCCGTCATTGATGGCCCACATCCGTTTCCAGTTCTGGCGTTCATAAAATTTCGGAATATCCTCAAGCGGAATCCCTCGTTCCTTCGCCTGGTTGTAGTTGTCGAACCTGTGTTTCCATGCGAGAGAAAGCCATATACTAGGCGACGTTCCGGACCGCGCATACATGCTGTTTTTCGGCACCGTGAGAAAGTAGTTGTTCGCGTGATCGAAACTTTCATCGGGAAACCGTTCAAGCGCTTTCGGATCCGACAGATCCATCGCATGGGATTCGAATCGTTCTCCCGCATTCCTCCGGATGTCGATGCCCACCGGTTGCGCTCCGGCCTCCTGCAGGATTCTGCAGTACCACGGCTGGAACCTTGCGAACTCTTTCGGTTTTATCCACCGCTGCCACAAGCGGCCGATCGGATTCCAATGACTGTCCTTGTTTTTCGCCGAGCCGCATCCGAGATCGAGCACGCGCTTGTTCGCCAAAGATGCGACGTTTGCGGAGATGTGCTGGATGCGGATCAGCTCCACCTCCAATCGGTCCTCATGCAGCGTTGAGCGGTGCGTTGCCAGGAAGTCTGATGCCAGGGCCTGATAGGAGGGATCGAGCTTCATAAAAGGCGGCAGGATAGCATCCGCCGATTTGCCTGTACACCGGAGGCTATCCGATTCCCAGACGGTAAGCATGTCTTCCGGATGATCCAGAAATCTCTTGTAGAGCGAGAAATGCGCGGTGCGCCGACAGCGCATTGTTTTGCTGCTCGCAATTGGTTGCACCTATTCACGTTGCGGTGCCACGGAAACCGACGTTATGTTCCTGTGAACATCATTCACTAAGTAATCAACGGGCCGAAAGATCACCAACGAAACGGAGCAAAATGACAAACTGCGATAAAGAAGCAATCAAAACCCTTGTCGTCCTGCACGGCCAGCGTAAAGCCGCGCGCATCGCCGGTCTAAGCGAAAATACCGTCAAAAGTTGGGCTCTCCGTTACCAATGGAATAAACTGCCAAAACCCGGCCCCGATCTTACGCACCCAATTCGCACCCAGTCCCCGGCCGCGATCGTTGCAGATGAACTCTCGCGGAATAAAAAGCGTTCCCGACTCGCGCTCTCGCGCTATACCGTCGAGGCTGCCGAACAAGCGGCAGAGAGCAGCGGCGATTTAAGCTTGGCCCGCAATGTGCGCGATGTCGCGGCGATTCATTCGACGCTGTGGCCGAGCATTTTCGATTGCAGCATCAATTCAAAAACGGTGACGTGGTGGATGCCGTCATTCTAATCGGCGCAAACTTTGTTCCGGTGGACTCAAAATTTCCGTTAGAAAATTTCCGCCGCGTCGTCGAGGCCGCCACTGAGAGCGAACGGATCGCCGCCCGCAAACAATTCTTGCGAGACGTGAAAAGACATGTGGACGCTATCGCCACCAAATACATTTTGTGCGACGAAGGCACTTACGATTTCGCGCTCATGTACGTCCCCGCCGAGAACGTTTATTACGAGACGATCATCAAAGAGGACAACGCGGGCGACGAGCGACAGCTTTTCGGTTATGCACTGGGAAAACGTGTCATTCCCGTGTCGCCCAACAGCTTTTATGCATATTTGCAAACCATCCTGCTTGGTTTGCGCGGCATGAAAGTGGAGGAACGCGCACACGAGATTTTGAACACGCTCGCCCGTTTGCGCGCGGACTTCGAAAAATTGCAAGAAAATTTCCGCGTCCTCGGCAAACACCTGACAAACGCTCAAGGTAGTTACGCCGATACAGAGAGGACGTTGACCAAGTTCGACGCGAAGCTGAGCCAAATCGAAGCACCCGCCGAGACAAAAGCTCTGCCGCCGATCTAAATGTGCCATTGGAGATCGCGAGCCGCTTCGGGGCAGTTGAACGCAAATCGGCCAAATATACGCGCGCGCAAGACTACAATTTCGAGATTCGGCAAACTTGCGTGCCATAGTGCAAAGGCGAGCAAAGCCGTTTGCCCTGGTGCCGATGCTTTATAATTAAATCTTTTGAAAGAACCCAAGCGGTAAAGACGCCGAAGAAATTTAAACATTTGTTAGCGGGGCTTCCAGAGCGTTCACTGGCAGGTTTAAATCTCTCTTTCTCGGCCAGAGCAGTTTGCCAGTCTTAATGCGGCGTCGAAGGGAGCAGCAATCGTTGTGTGCGTATTTGTGCGGAACTGAACCCTCCAAGCCGTCATTCGAAGCCCGCAATTGTCAAAATCGCGGCTTTCAAACTATTCGACAATTTCGGCCAAGCGTTGAATAATTGCGCCAGTTGTTGCTTCTCAATGTCAGAAATTTGTGGGGCTATTTGTGGGTGATTCAGCGTAACTTGTTGATGTTGAATCAGGTTTTTGCCGATTCGAACCCTGCATCGCGCATTTTCTCCAGGTTCTCGACTCCGCGGGACAGATGCGGACTCTAATGGACTAAACGTTTGATCTCCAGAAGCTAACAATTTCGTCTCACGTGTAACGTTGACCTATTCTTCAATTTTGGACATGGTTTCTGCACTTTGCTCTCGACGCTTTGGACATGGTTGAATAGAGTCGGCGCCCTGGTTGGCATACTCGGTTTCCTATTCGCGATCTACGCATATCTAAATTGCCTACCGGTCAGGCGACTGACATTCTACGCGGACCCGGCGTCGGCGTTGATCGTCAAAGCCGGCCAGACTTCAAAACTTCTAGTCAGTTACGAAGGTCAACCGATCGCCACCGACGTCGTTGCCGCGCAAATTGTTCTTTGGAATGCTGGCAAGTTGCCAATAAAGCCGGAGCATATTCGTGAGCCGGTCGCCATCGCCACAGATCCTTCGCGACCTATCCTTGAATCAACCATCCGCGCCTCGACTCCGGAGCGCGAGAACATCATCAACGCTGACCTTGACACGAGGGATGCGGCAAATGGACGCATAACGATAACATGGGATCTTTTGGAACAGGATGACGGCTTCCAAATTCAGCTAATTTTCGCAGGTCCAAGTGAAACTCGATTCGTACCGAGTGGCGTCATCGAAGGGCAGAAGCATATTGCCATTTTTTCGGTCCGCCAAACCGATTGGTTCGTTAGTTTGGTGCTTAAAGGAATGCTGTGCCTCGTAGCTGGCCTGGTGCTTTTTATTCCGATAATCCTATTCTTCCCATGGGGAAGATCAAAAGAAATTCCCCCGCCTCGGTGGTTCAAGACTCTATTACATACGGTTCTTGGAATCACCATTGTTTTAGCGCTATGCGTCCTGTTAAGAACATTTGTCTTGTGGCTTGAGCGGCCGGGCTTGATGCCGCAATCCTTAATAACGCCAGGACTGCGTCAGGAATTACTCAAAAGGCGAACACAATTCATGCAGCCCTGATTGGACTCGTCGAGGCCAACAACAAGGCGCGTGGGTCCGGCCGGGGAATTTATGGCTCCGGCCTAACGGCAAGAGAGAATAAGGGGACTCATCGCGTCCCCTTAAAATCCCCTACATAACCTGCCATTTCAGCATGAGAGCCTCGACACTCCCCGACGATCAGCAGCACACCCTGGAGCACCTCCTTTAAAAGCTCATTCTCCGTTATGGTCGCCTTTCGACGTTCACGGCCGATGTGCGGGCCGTATCGAGCAACGGGCGCTGCATATCACCGCTTAGCCGCCGCCACCGACGCATGAATTCGATCAGACCCGCGCCCGACCAAATTTTTTGTGCGTCTATTTGTGAGTCTGCTACTGTAAGCGCTTTATGTTGAAGAGAGATCGTACAGGTTCGGACCCTGTATCGCGCACATTTTGTTTGTGCCGCGAGTGGAATAGCTTCCAAAAATAATCCTATGGGTCTAGTTAAGAAGGTTCTCGATATCGTCAAAAGGCGTAACCCTAACGAGCCTGAGTTCCTTCAGGCGGTAACTGAAGTTCTCGAATCGATCGAACCGGCTGTCCAGCGGCACAAGAAGTATCGCGACGGCAAAATCCTCGAACGCATCGTCGAACCGGAGCGCGTGATTCAGTTCCGCGTCCCGTGGATTGATGATAAAGGCCAGATTCAAGTCAACCGCGGTTTCCGCATCCAAATGAATAGCGCTCTCGGACCTTACAAGGGCGGGCTGCGCTTCCACCCGACCGTTAACGCCAGCATCCTCAAGTTCCTCGCCTTTGAGCAAGTTTTCAAAAACTCGCTCACCACTCTGCCGATGGGCGGCGGCAAAGGGGGGGCAGATTTCGACCCAAAGGGGAAATCCGACAACGAAGTCATGCGCTTCTGCCAATCGTTTATGACCGAGCTGTTTCATCATGTTGGGCCCGACACCGATGTGCCCGCCGGGGACATCGGCGTGGGTGGCCGCGAAATTGGTTACCTATTTGGCCAATACAAGCGGCTTGCCAATGAATTCACCGGCGTGTTAACCGGAAAAGCGCTCAGTTGGGGTGGATCGCTCATTCGCGCCCAAGCCACCGGTTATGGCGCCGTCTATTTCGCCGAGGAGATGCTCAAGACCCGCAGCGAAGGTCTTGAAGGCCGAGTTTGCACCGTCTCCGGTTCTGGCAACGCTGCGCAGTATACGGTTTCGAAATTGCATCAGGTCGGTGCCAAAGTTTTGACCATGTCCGATTCAGGTGGGTTCATTTACGACAAAGAAGGCATCACGGAAGAAAAGCTGAGTTGGATCATGGATCTGAAAAACGTGCGCCGCCGCCGTATCAAAGAATATGCCGATCAATTCGATGCCACTTATGTGAGTGGTCAGCGGCCGTGGAGTATTCCGTGTGAATGTGCTTTCCCGTGCGCGACGCAAAACGAAATCAGCCCTGAAGATGCAAAAATGCTCCTCGACAATGGCTGCTTTCTTGTCTCAGAAGCGGCCAATATGCCGACCGCACCGGCAGGAGTTGATCTCTTCCTCGCTAAAGGAATTCTTTACGGCCCGGGCAAAGCTGCCAATGCCGGTGGCGTAGCGGTTTCCGGATTGGAGATGGCGCAAAATTCGATGCGTTTGCCGTGGCCGCGCGCTGAAGTCGATCACCGGCTCCGCCAAATCATGGCTACCATTCACAAGAATGCGTCGGACACGGCTGCGGAATATGAGGAGCCAGGTAATCTTGTAGTCGGCGCGAACATCGCCGGCTTTGTGAAAGTTGCGGACGCGATGCTCGACCAAGGCGTCGTGTAACGCTTGATCTGAGCGTGTTAAATTGCGGGTTTGAAGTTTCGTTTTCGAACGGGAACTCAGTTCTACTTTTTGATTTTATGTAGCGTCTGTTGAATGAGATTGATTGTGACAGCGATGCGCGCCTCGTGTAGGAATTACTCGGGAGGTCGCGCTGCGGGTAAATGCAGGCGCGTGAAAGCTCAGTCGAATCCGAAATATCATTATATGAAAACAAACATTGTTGATCATGCGGACGCGAAAACAGGTTCCATCGGGAATGAAACAAAAAGGAGACTGAAATGGTTGGCGTTCCTTTTGCTTCTGATTTCTCTCGTATTCGGTGCGGGTGGATGCGATGGATATTACGCTGGTTATCCTGGGTACGGACCTTATTATGGACCTGCGCCGTACTACGGAGGCCCGGGCTCCGTTACAGTTGAGGTTGGCGATCGGCCGTATTACACTCGCGGTGCTGGTTATTACGTGGGCCGCGCCTATTACGTCTGGAAGCCGGGACATTGGGTAAGGCGCAACGGGCAACGAGTCTGGATTCACGGTCATTACGTTGTGAGATGATAATCAGAAGAACCGCTCATTGCGCCGTGAACGCGCCTGATTAGCCTCACTACTCGTTCGCTAAGCGATCGGGCGAGCTAGCCCCCAACGCGCAAAGCGGAACCGCAAGGCGGTGCCAAGACAGCCCAATCCGTAGCGCACGCTTCTGCGAAAATTGATCGACGAAGCCTCGGGCAAGTACCGCGCTGGGCATGTTACTTCGCCGATTGGACAGCCAAGCGCGATGACCTGCGCAAGGATCTGATTGTCGAAAACAAAGTCATCGGAATTCGCTTCCAGTGGGAGTCGTTGCAGCAGCTGGCGCGAAAAGGCGCGATATCCAGTATGATACTCTGAGAGCTTCGCACCGAGGAGAATGTTTTCCATGAAAGTGAGGAACCGGTTTGAGATGTATTTCCACCAAGGCATGCCCCCTCGCAGCGCGCCACCGCCCAGAATGCGGGAAGCAAGTACACACGGATAAAGCCCGCTCGCTACGAGCGTCGCCATCGCGGGGATCAGCTGCGGCGTGTACTGATAGTCAGGATGAATCATGATGATAATGTTTCCTCCCGCGGCGAGCGCGAGACGGTAACAAGTCTTTTGATTTGCCCCGTAGCCGCGATTTACCGGATGGACCTCCACTTGGACGCGATCAAGAGTGCGCGCGACGGCCACAGTTTCATCCTGGCTGGCGTCGTCCACCACAATCACAAGATCGACAATGCCGTGCGCCATTACTTCATCGTAAGTCTGACGCAAAGTACGCGCCGCATTATAGGCGGGCATCACCACGACAATTTTCTGGCCGTTTAGCATCGCCGTAGTCGAATATGCGTTGAAGTGCCACCTTGCAACTTCGATGATTATTTTTCACGACGCACGCTGCCTGGAATACTTAAGCCCGGGACATCCGGAACGGCCGGAGCGTATTACCCGCACGGTTCTGCCACTGAAGGATCGGCATCGAAAATGGGAATGGCGCGAGCCACGCGCCGCGACAAAAGAAGAATTGTTGCGAGCCCATTCGGCGGAACACATCGAGCGAGTTGCAAGGGCCGCCCAGGATTTCGATCTCGACACGCCTGCTCATCCAAACATCGACAAGTATGCGAAAAAATCCGCCGGCGCGGCCATTGAAACCGCGCGCGCGGCATTGCATGGAGAGTCCGCGTTTTCTTTGATGCGCCCGCCCGGACATCACGCCACGCGCGATCGCGCCATGGGATTCTGTTATTTTAACAACGTTGCCATCGCTGCGCTCGATGCATTGGCGAATCGCGCTGAACGTGTCGCAATCTGGGATTTTGACGCGCATCATGGCAACGGCACGGAGGCAATCGTCGCGCACAACTCACAGATTGCGTTTGCATCCATCCATCAATTCCCCGCGTATCCGGGGACAGGCGCACAATCTTTTGGGAACGTCGAAAATTATCCGGTAGCCCCATACACCCCGCGCGCCCAGCATGTCGATGTTGCCGAACGCGCTCTGCAAAAGCTCTTAAAGTTCAAGCCCGATTTGGTTCTCGTTTCCGCGGGCTTCGATGCGTACTCCGGCGATCCACTGATCCAGATGACGCTCGAGCAGGAGGATTTCGCGAAGTTTGGGGAATGGCTGCGCGAAATCGACATTCCCGCGGCGGCAATTCTAGAAGGGGGTTACAGCTACGAACTGCCGGAGCTCATTGACGCTTTTTTAACTGGCTGGACGTCGAAATGAGGCACTTGGAGAATCGCTCCGCTCAGGGTTTTGCATGCGCCTTCCTTGTCATGTCGATCATCGCTTTCAGTTGCGCGGCTGCATTTTCAATTTCGTGATATTGATATTGGCCCGCTCTGCTCTGCGCAGCAAGCACCCCACAGCGATGAATATTTTTGAAATCGCCGTAAGGAAATCTGTATCTTCGTTTTGTGTTCTCGGCGTACCGATCGTCGATCCCAAGATGCCATTTTGCATATTCACCGAATCCATGCAGGCGGATGAACTCATTCTCTGCCTCTGCCGACGGTTGATGTTCACCCCACGCGCCCCTACCGTCCGCGATTACCTGTCCCTCCTTGATGAGTTCTTTAGCATACTCGAAGGCGCCAATGTTTAGCGTTACCGCATTATTTTTTTCTCGGTCGCTGCCAACCGTTGCGGGAATGGCGTAGAAAAAGACGCACGCTGCGACAAAAAATGCGGTCACTATTCCTCGATTTCTGATTCTCACGGGTGAGCGAGCGTATTTTGCAGACCAAGGGGGAACTGCTCAATTCAATTCAACGTGCGCAAAATTTGAACGTAGTAACGTCGCCGATTAACACGTAAAAAATAATCCACGCTCATCAGTGGCGATTTCTCCAGCGTTGGTGAATGATTCGCGAGCAGAGCGGGCCGTAGCACAGCTTGGTAGTGCGCTTGAATGGGGTTCAAGAGGTCGCGGGTTCAAATCCCGCCGGCCCGAGGAAATTTCGCTGCCAAAGGAACATCGCTGGGCAGCCAGCAGAGTTTTGCTTTTCGCAGCCGGCGACATCTCCGCTGGGCCCCAAGTAAAATGCCTATCTTCCGATGTCGGCGTGACATCCGCTAACGATTTGCGTCAATTGCGACACCGGCTCTCTCGCGCTAGCGTCCGCGCTTATGTTAAGCGCCGGAATCGTGGGGTTGCCGAACGTCGGCAAATCCACTCTTTTTAACGCGCTGACCCGCACACACAAAGCACCGGCGGCAAATTATCCTTTTTGCACAATCGATCCGAATGTCGGCATCGTGACGGTGCCCGATTCGCGCCTGGCACGACTCGCGGAGATATCGCACTCACAAAAAATCGTTCCGACCGCGATTGAGTTCGTCGATATTGCCGGACTCGTAAAGGGCGCGAACACGGGGGAAGGTCTCGGCAATCAATTCCTCAGTCATATCCGCGAAGTAGATGCCATCGTGCAGGTCGTGCGCTGTTTCGAGAGCAGTGATGTTCACCACGTCAGCGCGGCGATTGATCCAATTCGCGACATCGAAGTCATCAATACAGAGCTTGTGCTCGCCGACATAGCTTCGCTCCAGAAACGGCGTGATCGATTGCAGAAAGAAGTGCGCGCCGGTGATAAGGCAGCAAAGATTGAAAGTGGGATTATCGAAAAGCTATTTCCCCATCTCGACGCCGGAAAGCCGGCGATTACCACCAAATTAACTCCGGAAGAAAAAGTAATCGCGCGCGAATTTTTTCTGCTTACGTCAAAGCCAACAATTTTCGCGTGCAACGTTGCGGAATCAGATCTCGCTGTTATAGGCGCGGGCGTTGAGCGCGGCCACAACGAGTCTGTTCAATCCATCGAGGCCGGGGTCACCGACCCCGGTTACAATGCCGCCAAACACGTCGAAGCAGTTCGGGATTATGCTCGACATCATTTTGGAACGGAGGCTGTCGTGATCAGCGCGCAGATCGAAAGCGAACTTGTTGATCTTGGCGAAAATGAAGCGATGGAATATCTGCGCGGGTTGGGCATTGAAGGTAGCGGCGTCAATGCGCTCATTCGCGCCGTTTATCATTTGCTTGGCCTGCGCACTTTTCTTACTACGGGCGAAAAAGAATCGCGCGCCTGGACTATCCACGCCAGTGACAAGGCCCTTACCGCCGCGGGCGTTATCCATTCCGATTTCGAGCGCGGTTTCATCGCGGCAGAAACAATTCATTACGACGATCTGGTGGCGCTCGGTTCTTTGGCGAAAGCTCGTGAAGCGGGCAAACTCCGGCTTGAAGGAAAAGATTACGTCGTGCAAGATGGCGACGTGATTTTCTTCCGTTTTAATGTCTGAGCCAATCGGGCCTGGGCCCGGCACCCTGCTGGCGCTGATCTCGACTGCGATTGAGAGCAAGAGTCATTATCGCCGGCTCGACAGAGTCGCCCATCAGCTCAGGCTGCGTCGTACAAGATGCGGCCGCAGTTTTCGCAGCTGACGATTTCTCTTCCCGCTTTTACACGATGCGCCGTTTGCGCGGTCACTTTCATGTGACAGCCAGTGCAAACTTCGTGTTCAAGCGCGACAACCACCGCATCGCCTTTGCTTTTAAAAAGACGTTCGAAACGAGCGAGCAAATCCTCATCGATTTTGCCGGCCACCTCCGCGCGTTCTCTAGTCAATTCTTCTACCCGCGACTCCAGAGCTTTTGCTTTTTCATCGAGGTCAGCCGTTTGTCGACCGACTGATTCTTTAACCCCGACGGCTTTCTTTTCCTCTTCGGAAAGATCCATCTTGATCTTGTCGGCTTGTACCATCAGTTCGAGCTCGTCGTCCTCGATTTTACTAATTTCGTTTTCGTAGCGCTCGATCTCGTGCCCGATTGCCTGAAATTCATCGTTCTTGCGCGTTTGATATTGCTGAGTCTTGAGACGCGAGATAGTCTCGGCGCGAGTCCCCACATCAAGCTCAAGTTTCTTACGGTCCATTTCGACCCGTCGCGATTTTTGCTTAAGCGCTTCGACTCCTGCCATGCTTGCCGCCAATTGCGCTGCAAGACTCTTGCGCTGTAGCGGCACGGTTTCTATCTCGATGTGAATCTGCCTGATCTTTTGCTCTCGATCCTGAAGAACGAGCAGCTGTTCCAATTCGGGATACACGCGCGCTGAAGGTAGTAATTCGGCGGAGCGCCGTCAATCGTGCGCGATTTTGAATATTTTCTAAGGTGTGGCGCCTCGCACCATTTCATCGAATCCTTTCAGGATCGATAACCGCGCACTTCAGCGGGCGTTACTGTTTGCCGTCGCCAACCGCCAGATCCATCGATAAAGCACTGCCGCGATAACTGCGAACGCCAGGCCGCCGATGATCTTCCCGGCCGTTTCAAAACCTGGCCCGACCAGCGCCAACGGTGCGGCGACGCCGGAGAAAACGACAATCGCGGAGATCACCACACCGATCACGCTCTCGCCGACGATCAGGCCTGACGCGAGGAGCACGCCAAGTTGCTTCGTCGCTTCCGGCCGGGGATTGCGGTTAGCTCTTTGGTCGAAGAACCAGCCAGCGGCCGCTCCGACCACGATCATTAGAGTGCTTTGCGTGGGCAGATAGATCCCAAGACCAACTGCCAGCGGCGGAACGCGCATATGTCGCGTCGTCCGTGCGAGGATCTCGTCTAGCAAAATGATACAGACCCCGATCAAACCACCCGTGCGGATCAGGCTCCAGTCGATGTCACCCGCGATCACGCCTTGCGCCAGCGAGGAGATCAGGCCCGCCTGAGGCGCCGGTAATGGATTCGGGCGCAGTTCGGCACCCGGCGCGCCGACGAAACCGTAGGCATGATTCACAAGATCGAGCACCGGCGGAATCACGAACGCGCCCGCGATTACGCCGATCACGAGCGCTACCTGTTGCTTCCACGGCGTTGCATCGACCAATTGGCCGGTCTTGAGGTCCTGCAGATTATTGTTCGCAATTGCGGCAACGTTGAAGATGACTGCGGTAGTGAAGAGCGCGAATGCCATCAGCGATTTGCCCGCATCCGGCGACACGTACGGTTTTACGCCGAGTACAAGCAGCAAGGCAGCGCCAATCACCACCAGAATGCCAATGCCCGATAGCGGACTGTTGGAGGAACCAATCAGACCCGCCATGTAACCGCAGACTGCCGAGACGAAGAAGCTCATCAAAACAACGTAGGCGACGCCGCCGATGATAAGCGTTCCCACATGCGCGCCGAGGCCGCTGCTGGTGCCAAAATAGCCGAGCAGCCAACCGATCGGCACCATGCAGACCAATGTGACAACACCGACAATGCCGATTGGAATGTCACGCTCGGTGATCGGCAGCGTGTCGGCCTTTCCGGCCTTGCGCGCACGCGAGGCAGCCATCGCGCCAGCGAGGCCGCTCGCAACCGGCTTTACCAGTTTTAGCAGCGTCCAGATCGCCGAGACGCCGATCGCACCCGCGCCGATGAAACGCACTTTATGGCTCCAAGTAGTTTGCGCCAGCGCGGCGGCGCTGCTGGTGAGATCGGGAACGAGCGAGGAGTAGTGCGGCACTCCCCAGCCCCATCCAATCACCGCGCCTATGAGCATCGCAATACCAACTGAGAGACCGACCAAGTGTCCGATGGCCAACAATGCGAATGACAACGCGAAGTCATAACCGCTCACGGCACCCTTGCGGCCGATTCGGAACGTCTGCGCGACGTCAAACGCAAAGACTTGTGTGGCTACAACGACCGCAAAGACGGCTGCAACGATTGATCCCCATAACACCGCGAGCAGACCTGCGCGACCGTGTTCGATGTCGGAGGCGTGCGCCGAATCGCCGCTGCTGCCAACCTTCAGCACTTCGGCGCAGGCGACACCTTCGGGGTACGGCAGGTCCGAAGTAGTCACTAGAGCGCGGCGCAGCGGGATTGAGTACATCACGCCCAGAATGCCGCCCAACGCGCAGATCGCGAAAGAGATCCAAAATGGAAAACCAGTCCACCAACCGATCATGATTAATCCGGGCAACACGAAAATGATCGACGACAGCGTGCCCGCCGCGGACGCAACCGTCTGCACAATGTTGTTTTCCTGAACGGTCACATCCCGGAAGCCGCGCAGGATCGCCATCGAAATCACGGCCGCGGGAATAGATGTAGAAAAGGTGAGACCGGCCTTGAGGCCAAAATACACATTGGCCGCTGTGAACACCAACGTGATGATGACGCCGACGATTAGGCCGCGGACCGTAAGTTCGGCGCGATTATTCGCGCGGGTTTGTTGATTGCCGTTCACGATGCGACTTCCAATTCAATTGCGTGGCCCGGCTCCCTGCCCGACCAACGCGAGCGAGAATAGTGTGGAATGGCAAAACCGGTCAAGATGCTGTAGTTCAATCTGCCACACGGACCGCGCTGCGTGGACTCCCCAGATCAGAACATCTCCACTGGCGAACGCTTTCCGTCTTCCGGGCTTCGCACAGCGGCGTACTCTTCACCGAGCACCGCTACGCGCAGATCCCAGATTTCGTTGTCGATCTTGCGAAAGGCAGCTTCGGAGAATTCGTCCGGCGGCGTGAGGTTTTTCTTGAAGCGCGAGACGTTTTGCAATGCGCGATCGATTTGAGTGCGCGGCAATTTCCCAAGAATGCGATGCACGTTCTCGATCTCAGGAATGCGATGGCAGATCATGGCCAGATCATTCCCAGCAGCAACCGCGAGACGAATTGTTTCGTCGAGACCGTACTCATTCAAGATCGCGCCCATGTCGAGATCATCGGTCATGATCAAACCATGGAAACCCATTTCTTCGCGCAGGAGTTGTGTGACGACGCGGCGCGATAATGTCGCAGGCGTTCTCTTTGGCTCTAAACACGGATACCAGCCGTGGCAGATCATCATGCTGTCGATCTTGTCGACAAATTGATGGAATACGGCGAGTTCTTCGCTATCCAATTCCTCACGTGTGCGATTGATCTGCGGCAATTCGTGATGCGCATCGACCGTTGCCGCCGAATAACCCGGAAAATGTTTGCCGCAGCTTGCGATCCCCTGCCCTCTCATCGCTTTATTGAAAGCGCCGGCGTTGCCCACAACTTGTTCGACAGTTTTGCCATAACAGCGGCCGCGCAGTGAATTGTCGGCATCGTCATCGAAAGAAATGTCCAGCACGGGGCAAAGATCGAGATTAAAACCAAACAGTCGAAGCAAGCGTCCTGTGATGTCACCGTGGCGCCGGATAAGATCGACATCACCCCTGCCGCGCAATTGCTGTGCATTTGGCGGCTCGTTGCCAATCAAACGGAGGCGTGAAACGCGTCCGCCCTCTTGATCGATGGTAATGATGGGCTCGACCTCGCTCAGATCCCGCAAATCATCGATCAGCTTGCGCAGTTGCGAGGCGCTCTCAATATTGCGAGCAAATAGAATGTAGCCGCCGGGCTGGATTTTCCGAAATAGCTTCTCCGTGCCGGGGTCCAGGCGCTGGCCGGAAACGCCCGTGAGAATCAATTGACCGAGCAAGTCACTCTTCATACTTTCGGAAAGTAGATGCCGATCTTGCCCGGAGAAAATGAAAAAGGCGCCCTAGGCGTGCTTTGTTTTTGATGAAGCTCGCAATCTACGGCGGCACGTTTGATCCGATTCATCACGGGCATCTTATTATCGCACGCGAAGCCCTTGAGACGCTCGGCCCCGACGAAGTCATCTTTGTTCCGGCTCGAGTATCCCCCTTCAAAAAGACCACGCCCGTTGCGAGTGGCGAAATACGATTGCTGATGCTGCGCGCCGCAATTGAAAATGAAATTGGATTTGCAGTGGACGATTGCGAGCTACGTCGTCCGGCGCCTTCTTACACCATTGATACCGTCGAGGGAATTCGGCGACGCAAAAGTGATGCAGAGATTTACTGCCTGATCGGCGAAGACAATGTGAATGAGCTTACAAAATGGCACCGTTTCACCGACCTGGAAAGGATGGTTCATTTCGTTGTTCTGGATCGAACCGGCCAACGACCCAGCCACTCTTATCAGATCATCCGCCGCAAAATAGACATTTCTGCTACGGAAATCAGAAAGAGAGTTGCCTCTGGCCGGTCCATTCGCTATTTCGTACCACCGGCAGTGGCAGAAATAATCCATCGCGAAAAACTTTACCTGGAGCAATCGAAATAATCCCGGAAGACCTAGCAAGAACCTGCGCGGAACTCGCCTCGAACAAAAAGGCGGAAGAGATTGTTGTCTTGGACCTGCGTGCGATCTCGACGTTCACGGATTTTTTTGTGATTTGCTCGGCCGCCTCGGAGCCACAGTTAAAAGCCATCGCAAGCGAAATCGAAACACGCTTGCGAGAGGACCATTCCATTCGATCCGTTGCAATTGACGGATTTCCAGCCAGCCAATGGATCGTGCTCGATTATCTGCAAGTGGTGGTCCACATCTTTCACCGGGACAAACGCGCCTTTTACAGTTTGGAAGATCTCTGGGGCGACGCGCCGCTGATTCGTTGGGAAACGGCCGCCGCACCCTGATTGGATCACGAAAGGGCGCTTTTTGGACTAGTTGTCTTAGCTTGGAGTGGTCGCTTTGGAAAAAGCCCGGCATTTCAACGCTGGGCTTTTCGTATAGAAAATGTGAGGCCCGAGAGGGACGAAAAAACTCTCCGTCCCGCAAACTCGCCGCAGCGAGTCCATAAAACGGCATACGCGACTCCCTCCTCCCTTCCCGGACTCGGATTCATCTCGCGGCGAGACCCAGCCTAAAGGCGCGGGGCTATTCTCAACAAGCCTTGACTGCTTCTACACTATTTTGGAGACGGCTTTGGCGATGGCGGGGCAGGAGGAGAGGCTTTTGGCGAAACTGGCGGCGCAGGCGTCGGAGCCGGTTTGGCGTCCAGCAATTCCACTTCAAAAATTAACGTCGAGTTGGGAGCGATATCAGGACCGACGGTGCGCTCGCCATACGCAAGATTCGGCGGAACGAAGAACTGATATTTTGATCCGACTTTCATCAGTTGCAGCCCTTCCGTCCAACCTTTGATTACGCCGTTAAGGGGGAAACTCGCAGGTTCCCCGCGCTTATATGAACTGTCGAACTCGGTGCCATTGATAAGCGTCCCGCGATAATTAACCGTCACGGTGTCAGTTGCTTTGGGCTGCGCTCCCGTTCCATCCTTAATGGCTTTGTACTGCAGTCCACTTGCCGTTGTCTTCACGCCTTCTTTCTTTTTATTCTCCTCGAGAAACTTCGTACCTTCCGAAGCGTTCTTTTCTCCCGCTGCCTTCTGTTTTTGCTGCATGTCTTTTTCAAATGTCGCCATAACCTCTTTAACCTGATCGGTCGTAAGTTGCGGTTTGCCTGCGATCGCGTCCTTTATGCCAGCGCTGAGCACGTCGGGGTTGATCTGCACATTTTGGCGGTTGAGGTTGAATCCGATATTCAGGCCAATGCTATAGCTGACCTTGTCCTTCTGGTCTTTGAGCTGTGGCGATTTCTCTTGCCCGAACAAAGGCAATGCAAGTGAGCCCGCGGCGAAAATGAGGATAAGACGTTTCATAAGATGGTATTTTCCACGCGGGTTTGCTTTAAATTGAGCGCCGCAGGAAGTCGCACGCTAATGGATAAACGTGATTCGTCAAGAGAGCAGCGCTATGGGGAAAACCGTCGAACGCGCGTTCTCCTTTCTCTTGCCTTTGTCACGTCTATTTGCACTGGGTTACAGACCCTTGTAGCGGTCACCGTTTCGCACAGCGATGCGCTGAGGATCGGAAAAAGAATCTGGCAAAACGAATGCAATGGAACCATTGCCGGTCTCACCTCATGGAACGAAGGCGAAAATTTCGCATCGCTGGGCATTGGCCATTTTATTTGGTACCCGAAGGACCAGCGTGGCCCGTTCGAGGAAAGTTTTCCAAAACTCGTAAGCTTCATTTCGGGCCGGGGCGCTAAATTGCCAAAATTGCTTTCGGGAGACGCCGAGCAGCCGTGTCCGTGGAACTCACGCGCTGAATTTCTTGGCGCCCAACACACAGCAGAGATGAATCAGTTACGTCAGTTTCTTGCCGACACGGTCGATCTTCAGACAGAATTTCTTATTGCCCGGTTGCAAAGCGCCCTGCCGAAAATGTTGCGTGAAGCCGCGCCTTCTGATCGCGCGAACGTGCAGCAACAATTCGAGCGCATGGCAAAAACGCCACGGGGCTGTTGTGCCCTCGTCGATTATGTGAATTTCAAGGGAGAAGGAGTCCTGCACACAGAGCGGTATCACGGTCACGGCTGGGGCTTGCTTCAGGTCCTCGTAGGTATGCATCGCACGGCTGGCGATGCCGGCGCAGTCGATGAATTCGTTCGCTCCGCGAAGGCGGTTTTGATTCGGCGCGTGCAGAACGCCCCCGCCGAACGGCGCGAATCACGATGGTTATCGGGTTGGATTCGGCGCGTAAACAGCTACAGTGGCGGCTGATTCATGCCAACAAAATTCCCGATACGCCTTTTCGCAGCGCTACTGATTGGGCTAATGTCTTCGGTCAGCGGTCAGCTCCGTCTCTTCCACGCCGCGCCGAACCCGCCCCAAACAATGCGCAAGCCAGCTGACCTCATTCACAAGCAAGAGCCGCTAAAAATCAATCAATCGGTCCTGAAACAAGTCACGCCAGACAACGTCCATATCTTGGTGTCGATTCCAAAACAGCGCGCCTATTTAACGGTTGCCGACCAAATCGCGGCTGATGGCCCCATCTCATCTGGCAAACGCGGCCACAGCTCGCCGACCGGCCACTTGAAAGTGTTGGAAAAAGACCCCAATCATCACTCCAATCTCTACGGCGATTTCGTCGATTCCTCCGGTCGTGTCGTCCGCGCGGGCGTTAGCGCGCGGATTGATTCGGCGCCGAGTGGCACCCATTTCTCTGGGGCCGCGATGAAATGGTTTCTGCGGCTGACCGAGGAAGGCGTCGGCATGCATATTGGCATTCTGCCGGGATATCCGGCCTCCCATGGCTGCATTCGCGAATCGCCCGACGGCGCAAAGCTATTTTACGATCACGTGAAGGTTGGCACGCCAGTCGACGTAGGCGATTATTAACGTAGCACAGGCTTCCAGGCTGTGGGGTCAACGGGCATCCTGCTTGTCGGATTATCGGATTAATTTCCGCCGCAGCAAATCAAAGGCTGCTTGCGCGGCAAGCTCCTTGAACGTCTCCCGATCGCTCGGGAAAAATAACTTCTTCGCCAGGATGTCGTCCGGCCCAGCCAGTGCAATGTAAAGCGTTCCAACGGGTTTTTCCGGCGAACCACCGGTTGGCCCAGCAATTCCAGTTGTAGCAAGAGCATGTGTCGATGCTGCGCATGCGCGAGCACGCTCGACCAGCGCACGCGCGACTGCGTCGCTGGCGGCACCGTGCTTCTCGATTAACTTCGGCTCCACATCTAATATGTCGATCTTGGCTTGGTTGGCGTAACAAACGTAGCCGGCAACAAACACTTTCGAGGCGCCTGGCACATTCGTGATCCGGTTCGCAAGCAATCCGCCCGTGCACGACTCCGCCAGAGCGAGTGTTTCGTTTCTTGCTGTGAGAAGTTTCACGATCACTTCTTCGAGGGTTTCGTCGGTCACAGAAAAGATGGAAGGTCCGAGTTCGCTTTTGATGATCGCGTCCACGCGAGAGACCGCGTCAGATTTCCCGATAATCCGAACATCGACTTCTCCAGGACGCGCACAATAACCGAGTTCAATGCCCGGGATTGCGAGAACTTTCTCACCGATCGCTTCCTCGACGGTCGATTCACCAGTGCATGCAATTTTGTAGAGGCGCCGTTCGATCGAGGCGGCAACTTGCACGAACGAACGCAGGATCGGCATTACTGACGCGCGAAACATCGGCTGAAGTTCGCGCGGCGGCCCCGGCAGGATAAAGAGGTGCGGCGAAAGGATGTGCCGTTTGATGTTTGCCTTCAAATACAATCCGGATGCGCTTCCGTTTTCGTTTGGAAGAATCTGCGCCCCTACAGGAACATGAGCCTGCCGGGCGATGCGCGACGTCCATTTGATTCCGCGCGCTGCGAGTCTCTGCCTAAGCGAAACCAGTAGCTGCGGATTCTGATGCATCTCCAATCCAAGTACATCCGCGACGATTTCCCGCGTGATGTCATCCGTGGTCGGACCCAGCCCTCCGGTCACGAATAGAATTTCGGTGCTCGAAAATAGCTCCGCGAGTGTATGCCGAATCGCCTGGCCGTCGGGAACCGTGCGTCGCTCCTCGATGCGCAAACCCAAAGGGAAAATCTCCCGCGCAATGAACGCAAGATGCGCGTCGTGCACATCACCGAGCAAAAGCTCCGTACCGGTATTTAAAACGACGACGCGCATGTGGGAGCGTGAACCGTTAAAAGAGTTACAACGTTACAACAGAATAGCCGCCTGCTTACCGATCCCGCGCTACGGCCTTTTTAACCTTGTAACCCTTTTAACGTCCGGCCGTAGGCCGCTACGCCGCGTCTTTGTCTTGCTTCTTACGAATGAGCGGAAGCTTTTTGCCTTCCACGACTGCGCGATTGATCGTGACTTCGGCAATATCTTCGCGGCTCGGCACCTCGTACATGATGTCGAGCATGATCCGTTCGAGCAGCGATCGCAACGCGCGCGCCCCGGTTCCCTTCGTGACCGCTTGCGCCGCCAGGGCGCGCAAGGCGTCTTTTGTCACCGCCAACCGCACGCCTTCCATCGAGAAAAGCTTCGTGTACTGCTTGACCATCGCATTTTTCGTCTCGGTCAAAATCGCCACCATTTCTTCCTCCGTCAGGGCGTCGAGAGAACTGAGAACCGGCAATCGCCCGATGAACTCCGGAATCATCCCGAAAGCGAGCAAGTCTTCCGGCTCAACATGGCGGATGGCCTGCTTTCGCAACGCTTCTTCGACCTCGAGAGTCGGGCTGCCAAAGCCCATCACTTTCTGGCCGATGCGTTTTTGGATAATTTTGTCCAGCCCGATGAAGGCGCCACCGCAAATGAAAAGGATTTTCTCAGTGTTGACCTGGATATATTCCTGGTGCGGATGTTTGCGCCCGCCCTGCGGCGGAACATTGCACGTGCTGCCTTCGAGAATCTTCAGAAGCGCCTGCTGAACGCCTTCGCCGGAGACATCGCGAGTGATGCTCACGTTATCGGTTTTGCGACCGATCTTGTCGATCTCGTCGATGTAAACGATGCCGATCTCGGCCCGTTTCACGTCGTAATCGGCATTTTGTAGCAAGCGCAGGATGATGTTCTCGACGTCTTCGCCAACATAGCCGGCTTCGGTCAGCGTCGTCGCATCGGCGATGCAAAATGGGACGTCGAGAATCCTGGCCAGCGTCTTGGCCAGCAAAGTTTTGCCGGAGCCAGTCGGCCCGATTAGCAAAATGTTGCTCTTCTCAATTTCAACTTCTGCAAGCGGATCCGGCTGAAACGCCGCTGACGCATTGGCCGGAGCCGAAGTTTGCAGCACGCGTTTGTAATGATTATGCACTGCCACCGAAAGCGTTTTCTTGGCGATCTCTTGGCCGATTACGTATTGGTCGAGCGAGCGCCGGATTTCCGCCGGTTTCGGCACGCGGATGTTGGAGGACTGGCGCTTGGCATCCTCATTGAGCTCCTTATCGAGGATGTTTTTGCAAACGTTTATGCAACTGTCGCAAATATAAACGCCCGGCCCCGCGATTAATTTGCGCACCTCGGCATGGCTCTTGCCACAAAACGAGCACATGGTGAGATTGGAAGCGCGGGCCATATTTGCTTGTTAGAAAAAGGAGTTGTTATCCCCCGGCCTTGCGCGGTAAAGCAGCCTCGGCAACGGCTACCGATCGGTCTCCGGAAGGAGGTGTCGCGCCATCAAGCAGCTTCACTTCCTTTCGTGATTTGATCACTTCGTCCACCAGACCATACGCCCTCGCCTCCTGCGCGGACATGTAATAGTCGCGGTCCGAGTCAATCCGCACCTGTTCCTCGGACTTGCCGGTGTGTTGAGCGATGATTTTGATGAGGCGTTTCTTTAGCTTGAACATGTAATCGACCTGACGCTCGACGTCGCTCGCCGCCCCCTGTGCGCCTCCGGAAACCTGATGGATCATGATATCTGAATTCGGGAGAGCAAAGCGTTTACCCTTTGTGCCGGCGCAAAGCAAAACCGCAGCCATGCTCGCAGCCATGCCGAGGCAATAAGTCGTCACATCGCATGTGAGAAACTGCATGGTGTCGTAAACGGCGAGTCCTGCCGTTACCGATCCGCCCGGCGAATTGATATAAATGTTGATATCCTTTTTCGAGTCCTCCATTTGCAGAAAAAGCAACTGGGCAATAACAAGGTTGGCGATGTGATCGTCCATCGGCGTTCCGATGAAAACGATCCGATCTTTAAGCAGCCGCGAGTAAATGTCGTAGCTGCGCTCGCCCCGGCCTGTCTGCTCCACAACCATCGGAATCAGCACGGATTGCGATAGATTTTCACTGGATACGCTCATAATTTCTCTTTCACCACAGCGGGTTCTTCGATCTTTTCGACGCTAACATTCGCCTTCAGGAAATCAAGAGCCTTCCCAAGCAGAATCTGTTCCGCGAGCGTATTCAGGCCCTCATGCTCGTGCAGCTCCTGACGCATTTTCTCCACAGAAACGTTGTACCGTGCGGCTTCCTCACGGATTCGTGCATCGATATCCTGACGCGATGTTTCGATGTTTTCGCGCTCAGCGATCCGATGCAAAATGAAGTTGCTCTTCAACCGGTGAGAGGCGAGCGCCGCGGCGCTCTCGATGAGATCCTTCTCTTTGTCCTTCAACATCTCATCAGGAATGCCGCGTTCCCGATTTCGTTGCACCAGCTCTGCTAAAACGCGTCGCGTTTCATTTTTCAACAAAGCAGGCGGCAACTCGAACTGGGTGCGCTCGTGCAAATACTTCACGACCTGTGCTTCTTTTGCTCGTTCGCGCTCATGCTCTTTCTCGTGTTCGAGATCGTGCTCGACCATCTGGCGAAGATCGGCAAGCGTCTTTTCTGGAATCAGCTTGCTCGCGAAAGCGTCATCAACCGGCGGCAGCACCTTTTCTTTAATCTCTCGCAACGTGGTCGTGTAGCTTGCCTCTTTGGCCACGAGCTCTTTGACCTGAAAATCCGCCGGAAATGCAATCGTAATCTTCCGCGTCTCGTCGCGTTTCTGCCCAATCATTTGGTCGCAAAACTTCGGGAGGAAATTATCGGCCGCGAGATGTAGCCAGAATTTTTTGCCACCCTGCAGATTCTTGCTCGCCTGGGGTGCGATTTCGCTGATCAGCTTGCCATCGATTGAACCTTCAAAATCGATCACGCCAAAATCTCCCATTTGCAGTCCGCGCTCCGGCGCATCGACAAAGTCAGCCGATTGATCACGCAAGCGCTCGAGCGCCGCACTGACTTCTGCGTCGGACACTTTCGTCTCAGGCAACTGCACGGAAATATTCTTGTATTCCGGCAGATCGAACTCCGGCGCCGTCACCACAGTCGCGCGAAAGCGCATCGACTTGTCCTCGCTGAACTGGACGTCTTCGATGTTGGCCAATGAGGCTACGCGCAACTGCTCCTGCTCAATGGCATCATGATAACTTTTCGAGACGAGTTTTTTAGTTAGCTCTTCCTGAATTTCCTTGCGAAATCTCTTTTCAATAATCGAGCGCGGCGCCTTCCCCGGGCGATACCCGGGAATCTTGGCAAGTCGGGCGAACCTGTTTGCGATTGAATCCCATTCCTTTGAAACTTCCTCGGACGGCAACTCGATCTGCAGCGTGGAAACAGACCCGGGCTTCGTTTCAATCTCGACTTTCATTAATAGTTCGACTGTAGCTGCGCCCTATGAGTGTCGCATTTAATTTGATCCGACCCAAATGACGAACCGGCAACTACGGCCGATTAAGGAACGGCGATTGCTCGATCGCCGTCGACGGGTATGGAAATCGTTATTTCAGCTAATATTCTGCTCGACTACTCCTTAGAGAACCGAGTCAGCTGCGAAAATACACACTTCCATCATTGTTGTTCCTCACTTTTGTTATCCGCTAAAGATGTGAAAAACGGTAAATTGAAGTCGACGCTTCATTGAATTTTTGCGTCATTTCGGGTAGTTAGCGAACTCTCTCGCCGCGCATGTAAACCGAGTGGGCTTGCGGGAATCCGAACCAATACGTTAGCTCGCGATAATCTTCGTAATCGAAGATCGAGAAGTTAGCGGACTTGCCCATCTCAAGGGAACCGATCTTGTCGCCGCGATTGAGGCTGTAAGCTGCGTTGATTGTCGATGCTATAATAGCTTCCGCTGGCGACATTTTCATTTGTGTGCACGCGAGCGACAAGATCATCGGCATGCTTGGCGTCGGCGACGAACCGGGATTGAAATCGGTTGCAATGACGACAGCCAGCCCCGCATCAATCATTTCCCGCACGCGCGGATAGCCGGTCGATCCAAGCGCGTAAATCGAGCCGGGCAGTAAAACCGGCTGTACACCGTCCGCTTTCATCGCCGCTATCCCCTTCTCGTCGGTTTTCTCCAAATGATCCGCGGTCATTGCTCTTAATTCCGCCGCCAGCTTTGCGCCGCCAGAATTAGTGAGTTGATCGGCATGAAGTCGCAACTTGAGCCCCAGCTTCTTCGCCGCGGTCAAAATCTCTCTCGATTGCGCAATATCAAAATAGCCGTGCTCGCAGAAGACATCGCAAAATTCGGCCAGCTTTTCTGACACAACCCGCGGCAACATTTCGTTAATCACCAGATCGACATATTGATGTGCCGAACATTCGCGCGGGATGGCGTGCGCGCCGAGAAACGTGGACACAATTTCGAGCGGCGTCTCTTGATTGAGCCGCCGAATCACGCGTAAAATCTTTAGCTCATCATCGAGCGTCAGTCCGTAGCCTGATTTCGCTTCAACAGTTGTCGTTCCGCACCTTAAAAACCAAGACACGTGCTTCTTGGCTTGATCTAGAAGCTCGCTCTCGCTTGCAGCGCGTGTCTTTTCCACGGTTGACCAAATTCCGCCGCCCGCCGTTGCGATTTGCTCATACGTTTCGCCGCGTGCGCGGCGCTCGAAATCGTCCAGTCGAGTTCCAGCAAATACCAAATGCGTGTGCGCATCGACAAATCCCGGAAGGACAACCCGTCCACCAGCATCAACAATCTCCGCGTCACGCGTGTTCTTCTCGATCTCATCACTGGTAGCGACGATATCGATCCTGCCATCATGAATGAGCATTCCGCCGTTGGGAATGATAGCGAGTTTCGACATCTCAGCGCCAACGCGCGGTCTTTTCGGACCCGCCAGTGTGACGAGCTGCGAAGCGTGAAGAACGGCGAAAGAGCTCACGGATTCAAAACCGCCCGACGAGATTCCAAACAGAAGGCAACCAAGAAAACAAAGGCTCTTCTCTCCACCGTAGCAAATAACAAAACTTCGTTTGCTTCGTTTCCTTCTGTTAAGGTTGTTCAGCCGAGCTTGGCTTCCACAATCTGATCAATCTCTTTAAACCGCGCGTCGGAGTCGGTACTGAACTGTTGGAGTTTTTTCAAAAGAGCCGACTTGAATTTCTCATCTTTCAGCCCAGCCAGATTAATTCTTACGTTCAGTGCCGCCCCTCCTATACAGGCGCGCGTGGCCAGAGCGCCAACCCCAACGTCTGAAATTGAAGCTGGATTCCCCTTTTCAGCCATCTCCGAAAGCAGTTCGTACGACCGGGAGGCCATTTCCATTACCTTCAACGGAATCTCTGCCGCATATTTCGTGGCCTGTTCGACGGCCGCCGAGCGCGCCGATTTCTCTTCAGCCGATTCCTTGGGCAACCCGAATGCGTCCATTACCTTGTTGAACGCTGCTGTGTCTTCATCGACAAGCGCGAGCAATTCGTCTTTGAGTTGCTGCGCCTTGACCGCCCAATCGCTGAAATACTTGATCTTGTCGTCCCATCCACGTTTTCCCGCTGAAAGATTAGCCACCATTCCGCCAAGCGACGCCCCTAAAGCGCCCATCAACGCCGCTACCGAACCGCCGCCCGGCGCGGGCGAATCGCTCAAGGTTTCATTGCAAAACTCGCGCAGGTTCATTTTCAAAAGCGATTTCCCGGAATCGGACTCAATTTTGAATTCAATCACCTTCTCTTTCGGATCGAAAGGTTTCAATTCACTCAGGCCCATCGAGCGGACCGCCATGTCGATCAGCTCTTCCTCGGAAGCGCCCTCCGACCATTTCTGTTTTCGGAGAAAATAGCGGCCGGCATCGACCAGACATTTCTTCGGTACCATGCCTACGATCTCCGACCCGGTGACGCGCAGGCCGCGTTTACTCGCCGCTTCGACGCAGGTGTCGAATGCCACATGCAACGGCGTTTCTTCAATGTTCGTCAGGTTCATCGAAACTTGAGCGATCCCGTATTCTTTCACAAACCAACCGATAGCCTTGACGTGTTTCAACATCCCCGGAATGCGGACCGCCTCGCCGTTTGCATCGACAACCGGTTTTCCCGAAGGCGTGTCGTCTTCCGTTTTGACCCGACCTTGTTCGCGCACATCGAAGGCGACCGAGTTCGCTCTTCGCACCGCTTTCGTGTTCAAATTCACGTTGTAGGCAACCAAAAAATCGCGCGCTCCGATCACCGTTGCGCCCGATTTTTCGTTGAGCGCGGCAGGGCCGAAATCCGGTTTCCACTCACGCTGTCTAATTTTCTCGAAAAACCCTTCGTATTCGCCCGCGCGAATCACCGAGAGATTCGCGCGCGACTTATCTTTCGCCGCTTTTTCGTAGAGATAGACCGGAATATTCAACTCCTCGCCGACGCGTCTTCCCAACTGTTTTGCGCAAGCAATTGCTTCCTCCCAACTGACGTTGCTCACCGGAATAAACGGGCAAACATCGGTCGCGCCCATCCGTGGATGCGCCCCCTTGTGTTTCCGCATGTCGATAAGTTCGGCCGCTTTTTGAATCGCACGAAAGGCGGCTTCCACCGTGGCTTCAGGGCCGCCGACAAAAGTCACCACCGTCCGGTTCGTGCTCGCGCCAGGATCGACATCGAGCAGAGAAACGCCGTCCACCGATTCGATCGTGCCCGTTATCTGTCGAATGACATCCAGCTCGCGCCCTTCCGAGAAATTCGGCACGCATTCGATCAGTTTTTGCATGATTCAACCCCGCGCCTGCGGCTTTATCGGGATATCGATCTTGTGTTCGGCGGCGAATTGGATGGCGTGCGGGTAACCGGCATCGGCGTGGCGAAGGACGCCCAGTCCCGGATCGCTGGTAAGGACGCGCTCGAGACGGCGTTTGGACTTTTCAGTGCCTTCGGCGACGACGACCATGCCGGCGTGCTGCGAATAGCCGATACCGACACCGCCGCCGTTGTGGATCGATACCCACGATGCGCCGGCGGCCGTGTTGATGAGCGCGTTGAGTAGCGCCCAATCGGCAATCGCGTCGCTGCCATCAAGCATCCCTTCGGTTTCTCGATTGGGCGACGCCACTGAGCCTGCGTCGAGATGATCGCGTCCAATTACAATTGGCGCTTTGATTTCACCGCGTTTCACCAGCTCGTTCATTGCAACGCCGAACTCGGCGCGCTCGCCGTAACCGAGCCAGCAAATCCGCGCGGGCAATCCCTGAAACTGAATCCGTTCACGGGCGAGCTTCATCCAGCGCGCAAGCGTTTGGTTTTTCGGAAATAATTCGAGCGCGAGCTGATCGGTGCGCGCGATATCTTCGGGGTCGCCGCTCAATGCGACCCAGCGAAATGGCCCGCGCCCTTCGCAAAAAAGCGGACGAATATATTCGGGAACAAACCCGGGTATATGGAACGCATTCTCTACGCCGGCCTTTTTCGCCTGCGCGCGGATATTGTTCCCGTAATCGAAAGTGACCGCGCCTTTCTTTTGCAGAGCGAGCATGGCATCAACGTGAATGGCCATCGAGTGCATCGCTCGCTCGATATATTCGTCAGGATTTTTTCGGCGCAGCGTGAGCGCATCTTCGAGCGGCATCCCGTGCGGCACGTAGCCGTTCAATGCGTCATGCGCGCTGGTTTGATCGGTAAGGACATCGGGAACAATACCGCGGTTGACGATTTCCGGCAGAGCATCGGCGCAGTTACCGACGAGGCCGACCGAAAGCGATTGTCCATCCCTGCGCGCTTGATCGATCAGTTTGAGCGCTTCATCGAGCGAGTGCGCGATTTTATCGCAGTAACCGCTCTTCAATCTCTTCTCGATCCGCGCTGGGTCGACTTCGACTCCCAAGAAAAGCGCGCCGTTCATGGTCGCGGCGAGCGGTTGCGCGCCGCCCATTCCGCCGAGACCTCCAGTGAGAACAAATTTTCCTTCGAGTGATCCGGCAAAATGTTTGCGGCCAGCAGCGGCGAACGTTTCGAACGTTCCCTGCACTATTCCCTGACTACCGATGTAAATCCACGAACCGGCGGTCATTTGTCCGTACATGGTGAGTCCCATTCGCTCGAGGCGATTGAATTCCGTGTAGTTCGACCAGTGGCCGACCAGATTGGAATTCGCGATCAGCACGCGCGGCGCTTCGTCGTGCGTCCGGAATTTCCCCACTGGTTTGCCGGATTGCACGAGGAGCGTCTCGTCGTTTTCGAGTTCGTGCAATGATCGGACGATCGCATCGAAAGCTTCCCAGCTTCTCGCGGCGCGCCCCGTTCCGCCGTAAACTACGAGTCGGTCCGGATCTTCGGCCACATCCGAATCAAGATTGTTCATCAGCATCCGCATGGCCGCTTCCTGATGCCAGCCTTTGCACCTTCGTTCCTTGCCCCGCGGTGCGTGGATAATAGGTTTTCCTCTCATGATATTTCGTAGCCGCTATCAAAATCACCGCTGCGAATCGCTTCAGCAACACGCGCGATATCGCCGGAGAGCGAACGATCCTGCGTCAGCGCCGGCGCGATTTTTCTGACGGTGGCGAAAGCGCGTTCCACGCCAACACCCGCTTTCAATGGATGCCGATGTTCCAAAGCCTCCGCCCCGGCGAGCAGCTCGATCGCCAGCAAACTTTCGCCAAGATCGACAATCGCTCGGAGTTTCAATGCGCCGGTCATTCCCATCGCGACGTGGTCTTCTTTTCCACCCGATGTAGGAACATTGTCGATGCTCGATGGGTGCCCGAGCACCTTTGCTTCGTTGAGCAGAGCGGCTGCAGCGACGTGCGCGATCATAAAACCGGATTCCATGCCCGGATGCCGGGCGAGGAACGCGGGCAAACCTTCGTTCATGTCGGGATTGATTATCCGCTCGATTCGGCGCTCGCTGATACTCATCAAATCTGTCAGCGCGATGGCAGCGTAATCGAATGCGAGCGCAAGGGGCGCGCCGTGGAAATTGCCGCCGGAAATTACGTCGCCGTTTTCGTAAAAAACCAGTGGATTATCAGTGGCCGAACCCGATTCGATCAGCAGCACGTTCTCGCAATGCGAGAGTGCGTCGCGAACTGCGCCGTGCACCTGCGGCATACACCGCAGACTGTACGCGTCCTGGATGCGCGGGTCCTCCTTCAGATGTGATTGTCGAATCTCGCTTCCTTCCAAAATCGACAACAGATGTTTGGCCACGGCTTTCTGACCGGGATGCGGTCTGGCGTTTTGCAAACGCGGATCGAAAGCGACGGGAGTTCCTTTGAGCGCCTCGAGGCTCATCGCGCCGGAAACATCGGCGACGCGAGAAAGCCGCTTGGCGCGGAGAAGCGCGAGCCCACCCACTGCGTGCATCGCCTGCGTGCCGTTGAGCAGAGCAAGGCCCTCCTTCGCCTGTAACTCCACCGGCTCAAGCCCAGCGCGACGAAATGCTTCGCGGCTTTCCATTCGTTCGCCTTGAAAAAACGCCTCGCCTTCGCCAATCAGGCTTAAGGCAAGATGGGCTAGCGGGGCAAGATCGCCGCTGGCGCCGACCGAGCCTTTTTCCGGAACAACCGGGCAGACGCGGCAATTGAGCATTTTACAAAGTATCTCGATGATCTCGAACCGGATTCCACTTAACCCAAGAGTAAGCACATTCGCGCGCAGTAGGATCATCGCGCGCACCTCCGGTTCTGGAAGCGGATTGCCGATACCGCAAGCGTGACTGCGAACAAGATTAAGCTGGAGCTGTGCCAACTCGCCCCGGGGAATGCGAACATCCGATAGTTTGCCAAAGCCCGTGCTGACACCGTAAACGACTGCGTCGCGCGCGACGATATCTTCGATGACTTTACGCGAAGCAAGAATGCGCGGGCGTGCGGACGGCGAGACTTCAACGGCCGCATCGCCGAGCGCCACTGTGGCGATCTCGGTTAGCGTCATCGTTTGGCCGTTCAATTCCATCTGGGCAAGTTAAACGTCCAACGCTCAAGTTCCAACGTTCAACGTTCAATGTGAATTCTTGCGGCGGTCACAGACCGTCGCGATGGGAAAGAAAAAGGCCAGGTCGAGCACGACCTGGCCTTTAGGCAAAACCATTCGCGGAAAAAAAACTCGGACGCCTGACTTATTTCCCCCCTTTCGGAGCCGGAGCCGTAACGACTGCCTCCTTATGTTGCGCACAAGCCCCTAGCCCCAAAGCACTGACCAATATGGCCACAATCATGATCGCTTTTAAAAATTTCATTCTTCTTCGCCTCCTTTCCGAGCGGGTTGCTGCCCTGTTCTAGGTGGGGAAGTTGGCAGGCGCAACGCTTTTTTCCATTTTTTCGCGTGTCTGAGCTGCGCATATTATTCGAGCCATAAGATCCGCGACATGACCAAATTCTTCGTCGGAGGAAGCGGATCGGCAAACAATAAACTCAGCCGCCTGATCTATTTCGAGTAACCGGTCGTACCCGCACTTGTGGTCATCGTCTCCTGTTTTTTAGCACAGGCCCCGAGTCCCAAACTAGTGACTAGTACGGCTACAACCATAATCATTTTCACAAATTTCACTCTATCTCGCCTCCTTTCCCAGCAAGTTGCTGCCATCTTCTAGGTGGGGAACTTTGCAGACGCAACGCTTTTTTTCTCCATTTTCTTTGAATCTCTAAGTCGTGGTCTTCATTCCTCGATGATCACATGGGCACCTTCCTCAACGAGGTCAAACAACTCCACGACATCATCATTTCGCATTCGGACGCACCCGTGGCTGGCTGGGCTGCCTATTTTGTCCTCATGCTTTGTTCCGTGAATGTAGATAAAGCGGTCGCGTGCATTGGCGTTTTGCTCATCCAAGCCATCCAGCCACAGGATTCGTGACATGACCAAATCCTCCGTCGGGGGAAGCGGATCGCCCGGCTGAAGCGGTATGCGATTGCGAAAAACGGTGTTGCTCGGCATTTCGCCGCCGATTTTTTCTGCCACACGGAACCGCCCGGTCGGTGTCTTCATGCTCCCTTCTTCGGTTCCGACTCCAAATCGCGAAGTGGACACTCGGTAACTACGGATTGGCACTTCGCCTTCCTTCAGCGTGAGCCGCTGATCGCGAATTGAGATGTGGATGTTTGTCCGCGACGTTTGCATGGGATGAGGCCGGCGATAGAATCCGTTTGCTGATGAAAGCTTATCACATTGCCGTGGTTGGCGCGACCGGCGCGGTCGGTCAGGAACTCTTGCGCGTGCTCGAGCGACGAAACTTTCCCGTCGCAAGCCTGCGTGCAATTAGTTCGGCGCGTTCAGCCGGAAAATCCATTCGCTTTCGCGACCATTCAATCCCTTCGGAAGAACTTGCCGACAGCTCATTCGACAAAATCGACATCGTCTTTTTCAGTGCCGGCGGAGAGATCTCGCGGAAATATGTTCCTGTTGCCTGCCAGGCGGACGCAATCGCAATCGATAACTCGTCGGTTTTTCGAATGGAACCTCACGTGCCGCTGGTCATTCCCGAGATTAACGCGGAAGATGTGCGAGGCCATCGCGGCCTCATTGCCAATCCAAATTGCACGACAGCGATCGCGCTGATGGCGCTTTACCCCCTGCACCGCGCATTTGGCGTGCGGCGCACTTTCGCTGCAAGTTACCAAGCCGTTTCCGGCAGCGGCGGGCGCGCAATCAACGAATTGACCCAGCAAGTGAAAGACGCAGCGCAAGAATCCCTCGTGAGCGGAAGCCGAACGGATCGACAAGCGACACCGCGAGTTTATCCGCATCCGATCGCGTTCAACCTTCTGCCGCATGTCGATTCATTTCTCGAGAGCGGTTACACCAAGGAGGAAATGAAAATGCAAAATGAAGGGCGCAAGATCATGCACTTGCCACAATTTCGAGCTTCGGTTACCTGTGTGCGCGTGCCCGTTTACCGCGCGCACTCGGTCGCCGTAAGCGCAGAATTCGAGCGCCCGGTATCGGTAGAACATGCGCGCGAGGTTTTGGCCAAGGCGCCGGGACTCGAGCTGGTTGATGAACCGCAGAACAATCGTTATCCCATGCCGCTAAGGGTCGCAGGAAAGGACAATTGTGAGGTAGGCCGCGTACGCGTGGACTGCGCTTTTGAAAACGGGCTTTCGTTTTGGGTATCAGGCGATCAGTTGCTGAAAGGCGCGGCATTGAATGCAGTGCAGATTGCTGAGTTGCTGTAGTCGCCTTGCTCTGTCGAGGCTCACGCGAAGCAACCTCGGAAACCGCGGCGACAGAGCGCCGCGGCTACAGCGTCGGATTGTTAATTCTTCGAGACGTCGATATTTGTACACGAAGCGACCCCCGGATCACTCCGGGGGACGCCGCTTTTCCGAAGCTGGTTTCGTCTTATTGAGGGCCAGGACTCGGAGAAGCTTTCTCGCCCTTTTTCTTTCCGCCCTCTGGCTTTCCAGGCGCAGCTCCAGAAGGAGATTCGCCGCCCGGAGCACCGCCGGGTTGCCTATAGGCACCCTGCCCTCTTTGCCGCCCACCCTGCACTTCACCGGGAGCGGCACCAGTAGCGGGAGCTCCGCCAGGTTGTTGCTCATAAGCGCCCTGGCCTCTTTGCCGTCCACCCCGTGTTTCACCCGGAGCCGCACCAGCAGGTGAAGCTCCGGCGCCTGGCTGCTCATAGGTCCGTTGCCCTCTTTCCATGCCGCCTCGACTCTCAGGAGCAGCACTCGGACTTGGAGGTGCGGTTCGCTCCGGCCCGCGCCCTCTAAATCGACCTTGCTCAGGCTGAGTCGGCGCGGCGCCAGGCTGGCCTGGAGGCGGACTCGTCTCCAGCCTGCCTCTTCCTGGCCTCCCCCGCTCTTTTCCAGCCGGAGTACCTTGGATACTTGGCGAAGCCGCTTCTCCTGGAGATCCTGCCGGCGTGCCCGCCACGCCGGGTTGAGGTCGTCTACCTCTGCCGCGTTCAAATGGCGTGGTCGGAGCCGTTGGTGCGGGCGAGGCAATGCCAGCGGGCGTGCCCGCAGGTTTTTCTAGGGCGCCGGGTCGGCCCGGCCGTTTGCCTTTTGCAGGTCCCGTAACTGGGGCCGTTGGCGCAGGCGAAGCAATGCCCGCCGGAGGAGCCGTTGGAGAAATCCCAGTTGGGGCCTTCCCGGTCGCGGCTCCGCCAGTAGGCGGCGGAATGTTCTTCGGGTTCTCAGTTTTAATTTTTTGCTTTAACTGGGCCTCATTAGGAACACCGGACCAGCCATGCTCGAGTTTCGGCTGAGCGACTTTTGTTTTTACTTTCGGAGGCGCAATCCCTTGAGCTGGCTTGTTGATCTTATTCGGAGCTGCGACCATGAGTTTTCCGCCCTGCACTTTCGTCAGTGCTCCGGATTTGGCCGCCACAGACAAATTAGTACCCGGCTGCCGCTCGATCGTGAGGCGCTGAATTGGCCGGCTCGAACGCGCGCTCAACGCATTGTAATCGGGACCATAGTTATATACGACATTGTTCTGAACAATGATGTTGGTCACGTTCACGGTGTTGTTAATGTAGGTGACATTCTGCGACCACGGGTAAATCCGATCGCGCAAGACCGGCTCACCGATAAAACGAGCATCGATAAAGTTGTAGTAGGCTGGACCGATATCGAATTCGATGTCCACTTGGCCGCCAATGGGCTGCCCCTCATAAACGATTCCAGGACCGCGTGGAGGCAACGGTGCCCAGCCGACATAGTCACCGCCGGTTCGCCATGAAACCCAGGCCGGGCCCCAGTCGAGATCGCTGCCGAGAAACCAAACCCAGCCAGAATCAGCTAACTTGGCCCAGCGACCATAATGATAGGTTGCCCAACCGAAATCTTCGTACGAGATCCATGTCCATCCGTCATCGGTGTAGGCCCAATAGCCATCGGCATAGGGACGCCAATTGGGATCATTCACAGCCACATCGGGTTGCCAGCCGTAGCCGTAGCCTTCAACGTCGATCCAGTTCCCGCCGGAAAGATTATTGTAAAAGAAATCGACAGAGACCTCCTGTCCCTTCACCTGCGGGAGAGCAGGCAAGACAAGAGCAAGCATGGTTAGTACAAGAAGTATTTTCTTCATATCGTGAGAGAAGGTTTTGAGGCTTTCGACTTCCGCGCCTCGCAATTTATTCATTTTATGATTCGAAAATCGCGCATCGGTCGCGCGTGGCGCGCCTGAAAATGACGAAATCCGGGTGACCGGTCTTTGCCACCGCCACGGCGTGCCAGGCGAAGCGGACGTCGCCGCTGAAATTTCGCTGGTCGGCAACGTGATGCACGGGAGATCAAAAAAAAATGATGCACCCGAATGGACGCGCAAAAGCAGTCTCGATCTTGATTCATTCGCGTGAATTCGTGTGATTCACAGGCTTTAAGAAAGTCACCGGCCCAGAGTGAAAATGACAAATATCGAAGCTCAAATGCCAATTCCGACCAGCAGGTTCCAGTATCTACAGAGGAAGGCGCCACCAACTTTGTCTTGACCTCCTCCCATGGGTTCTGCCAGCCTCGGCATCAACGATGCGTCTGTTGGTCGAAATATTAATTGTCGGCGTGCTGATTTATCTCGCGTGGGACATGCCCTTGAAACAACGTGCCGATCAGGTGCAGGCGGCAGTGCGCGCGGCAATGCCGTCCAAGCAACCGGCGACTGCTCCACAGGAACCTGTCATGGCGCCAGCTGCGCCAACGTCAACTCCAATTCCGCTGCCAAGACCAATCCAAAGGGCGACAGTTCCGCCGGGCGCATGAATGTGGGATCCAAAACGTCAGTCGGTCCTTGATCGGCCGGCATACGGTCAGACCCAGGTTTCACAAAAATATCAGGATGCTTCCGGTCGAAGTTACTGGATCGATGCTCAAGGCGCACGGCACTACGACCAGTAGCGAAGCGCCGATACTGGGGGGTATTCACTTACGGCTTGGCAGCTCCCCTTCCTTCTCGACGCCGGTGATGAGAACTACATCAAAGGCTTCGAAGATCGTTGTCCGGTTTTGCGATGTAAAAGATCCGGCCCGACCCCGAAATCATCGCAAACTCTGGGTGCGGAACTTCGAAGGTGCGGCCGTCGGCCATTGTGATCTTAAACGGGTTGCCAGTACGAATAGCTTCGCGCAGGGCATCTGTCGTCATGCTCCGAATGTATTCTTAGGCTCGAAATTTGGAATTCCACAACCCGCGACGCTGGCGATCCCGGCAGCATCCGGATATCCAGCATCCAGCTACCCAGCATCCCAAATGGCCATGACACGTGCATATACACGCATGATGCAACTCGACAAGTGCTGGTGATGTAGTGGCAGGCGTGTCGCCTGCGAGTTAAGGAATTGCAGCTGGCACCGCTGCGGACACAGCTAAATTTGCTCAGTCACTTCCTCGATCTGCTTATCGAGTACTTCCTCTGTTAGACGGGTTCGATCGCGACGTTCACCCAATAACATTCCTCGCCTTCAACAATGAATTTTTGGAGATCCGTTTCTCCGAGTGTGCAAATCCCGCTTTACGCTGTCGCATCAAGTATCAGATTCCATGTTCGGGTTTGCACGCGCGGTAGCAGTTGCGCGTACTTCACCCCCCTTGCGAGCAGACCGCTCCGTCGTTATGTTTTTTCATGAGTCTTGCCGAAATCGAAAAGGCTGTTGATGCATTGCCACCGGAGGAGTTGACTAGATTGGCTGCGTACATTGCGCGGCGCGATAAGCTCGCCTGGGACGAAGAGCTGGAAGAGGATTTCTCTCCAGGCGGAAAGCACGAAAAGGCGGTGGAGAAGATCGACGCTGAAATCGATTCCGGCAATTTCACGCCGCTGCCGTGACGTCACACGCGCTGGCGTCTTTCTGGAAATGCTACGAGCAACTCCCGGCGCATATTCAAAAGCTCGCCGATAAAAATTTCGTTCTGTTCAAGGCCAATCCGCGACATCCCTCTCTGGGCTTTAGCAAGAAAGGCGCGGTTTACAACTGTCGAGATTGGTCGTAGCTACCGTGCATTAGCTCGCGAGCGAAACGGTCATTACTACTGGTTCTTGATCGGCACAGATGAGCAATATAATCGGTTCCAGTTCTAGATTTGGCCGTGTTCAGCGCGCGCGGTTCTCCCAAACAACCTGGCATCCAGAATCGCGCACGAAGAACATTTGAAAGGTGCATATACACGCATGATTCGAATCGACACTGTTTCCAGTGGGTCAGAAATCAGGTGTCAGTACTCCGCCGCGGGCGTGCTGCCCAGCAAATTGCCATTCGTTTACAACCTCGATCTGCTTACCGATCACCTGGCCGGTAAACCGGCTGATCGCGACGCGGACCAATAGCGTTGTTCGCCTTCAACGATGAAATCAGACAAGCGCTTCGATCTCGCGAAGAGATGTTGATCGGGGAAGCGGCCGTCCTTCGGCTTCGTGCAATCGGATCCACTCATCGACCGCTTCGCATAACTCGTCATAGACTGCCCGCTCGTCGCTCCCATGGACGCCACCGAACATAAGAACTGGGCAGCGACCAATATAGCATTGATCTTCTTCACTCCAGGCAACAACTTTTACATAGCGGTCAGACGTTTTGCTCATGCTTGGATCTTTTGAATTGCACGTTTAAGGTCTCGCTCCTGATAATGTTTGGCATCTTCTCCCGGCGCTCCGGAAAGCGTAATTTTCACGCCGCTCGGATGAAGGAAGTTTCGATGCGATCCTTTGCCTCCGCGATCAACAAACCCATGCTTTTCCAGATCGGCGATGAGTTGCCGAATCTTGCGAGGCACATACAAACAATATCATCGAAAACGAAAACCTCAAAATTCCACGATATCTATGGAGAGAAGGAAGTGGATCGCATCTCATCATAAGCCGATTACGATAGATAAGGCGCTCCGCCCGCCATCAAGCGTGTAGTTATACGTTTGATCGAGAGCCCCAGGCGAAGGCGGATCGACCATCCGATCATTCGGTCAATTGCTCGTCGCGCCGTCGACCATCCGGAAATCGCGCATTGTGACCTCGATGAAACATGCATATACACGCATGATCGAAATTCGACAAGTGCTGGTGATATAGTGGCAGGCGTGTCGCCTGCGAGAGTTAAGGAATTGCAGCTGGCACCGCTGCGGCCACAGCTAAATTTACTCAATCACTTCTTCGAGTTGCGTACCGAGCACATTCACACTTCCGCTCACAAGATCGCGACCGAACGCGATGTGGAACCAATATCGCTTTTCGCCTTCCAGATTCGTTGCCAACAGATCCCTTCCCACCTATGATTCATAATGAGCCTTGCTGAAATCAAAGATGCCGTTGGCTCACTCTCATCCGGGGAGTTGGCCGAGTTGGCAGCCTTCATCCGAGAACGTGAAAATGCCGCTTGGGATCGCCAAATTGATGATGATTTTGCGGACAATGGCCGATTGCGACCACTCCTGAATGAAGTACGGGAAGATATTAGAGCGGGCAGACTGGATGATCTGCCGTGATCGGCAGGACACAAAAGCGCTTCTGGAAATTCTTCGGAACGCTGCCACCTCAAGTTCAAAAACTCGCGCGCGAAAAATACGCCCTCTGGAAACTTGATCCCTATCACCCGTCGCTGCATTTCGAAGAGCGCCACAATGGGATTTGCGTCGTTCGAATCGGAGAGCACTACCGCGCCCTCGGACTACGTGAAGGCAATACGATCGCATGGTTCTGGATCGGCACACACGAGGAATACAACCGTTTTCGGTTTTGATTTTTGCACGTGTCCGGAGCCTGATCCCTGACCCCTGACTTCCGACTCCTGATTCCTGAGACGGTCGTCCCTAGTCCCATGGTCCGCCAAAGACAACAAGGAGAGTCAATCAACTCTCAACTCTCAACTATCGCCTCT
>Ga0209376_1000124_pt1 | contig 80165 bp, 67 predicted proteins | sample GraSoiAngelo_134_FD_185891 | JGI IMG/M metagenome (GOLD analysis project Ga0209376, IMG submission 185891) | Grasslands soil microbial communities from the Angelo Coastal Reserve, California, USA - 14_0929_05_30cm (SPAdes) (version 2) | ecosystem: Environmental > Terrestrial > Soil > Grasslands ... | reverse complement strand
TCCAGCAACTTCAAGAATTCCTGAGACGAGCCTAGTTTGGCTAGCTTTTCCGGAACATCAGCTTCCTTCGCGAACTGCGCAATCTTGCCAAGCACTGGCAGATACTGATTGGAGACTTCCAGCGGCGGAGCAACGATCAGGAAGAAGTAGTGTACCGGCTTGCCGTCGATGGCGTTGAAGTCGAGCCCCTGCGGCTTGCGGCCGAACGCCACCCGCAGCCGGTTCACGGCCAGGGCGCGGCAGTGCGGGATCGCGATGTTCTGGCCGATCCCCGTCGAGCCGAGGGTCTCGCGCCGCTTGAGCATCTTGACGAGCGTCTGCTCCGCCTTGTCGTCGAGCTTGAGCAACCCGACGAGCTCCTTCAGCACGTCGTCTTTCGTACTGCTGTGGAGGTCCAGGTTGATGGCCTCCTCCGAAAAGAACTCCCGCAGACGCACTGTGGCTCGCTCCACGTGGCAAAGGGCGGCCTAACCTAATGAGTGGTTGCCTCATATGCAACGCGTCATTACGTTGTCTCCCATGCACTTCCCGTACCCTGTGGCACACGAGGTGCCGCTCTTCCTCGCCCCCATGTCGGGGGTGTCGGAGTCGCCGTTCCGACTGCTGTGCCGTCGGTTCGGGGCGGACGTCGTCGTCTCGGAGTTCATCTCGGCGGTGGGCGTGGCGCGGGGCATCGAGCACCTGTTCGCTGACATGCGATTCGAGGAGGCCGAGCGTCCCATCGGGATCCAGCTGTATGGCGCCGATGCCACAGTCATGGCACGAGCGGCGGCGATGGTGACGGAGACCTGCAAGCCGGACTTCATCGACATCAACTTCGGCTGTCCGGTGAAGAAAGTGGTCAAGAACAACGGCGGCTCGGGCTGCCTCAAGGATTTGGGCCTGGTCCAGACGATCATCCGGGCGGTGCGAGGCGCAACGCATCTGCCGGTCACCGTGAAGATCCGCAGCGGCTGGGACGAGGCGCAGCGCGACCCAGTGGGCATCGCGCTCCGCTGCCGCGAGGCGGGCGCCCAGGCAGTCACGCTGCATGCGCGCACGCGCACGCAGATGTTTTCGGGGACCGCCGACTGGGACGAGATCGCCCGAGTGGTCGAGGCGCTGGACGTGCCCGTGATCGGCAACGGCGACGTGATGACCCCGGAAGACGTGTTGGCCATGCGGCGGCACACGGGCTGCGCGGGCGTCATGGTCGCGCGCGGGGCGTTCGGAAACCCCTGGCTGTTCGCACAGGCGCGCGATCTCCTGGTCGGGCGCTCCAGACGGGCGGACCCCTCCGCCGAGGCGCGTTTCACTACGGCGCTCGAGCATGCCCGGCTCGCGCTCCGGCTCCAGGGCGACAGCCGCAAAACGGCGCTCGAGTTTCGCAAGCACTTCGGCTGGTACACCAAGGGGGTGCCGGGCGCCGCCGGCTTGCGCGAGCGGCTGTTCCAGATCGACTCGATGCAACAGGCCGAAGCGATCTTCTCCGCCTATCTCGCAGCGACGGCGGTAGAGCGGGCGGCGTGAAGCTGGACGACCTGGGGCGGCTGTTCGAGCGCCTCCCGTTCGCGACGATCGATCACCTCCGGCCCCTCACACAGGGGCATCAGGAGGTGATTCTGTGTCAGGGCAAGACGGCGGAGCAGGTGGTCGGGATCGCCGAGCGGCTCGCGGCGGCGAGCGGCAGCTTCCTCGCGACCCGCGCCGAGCCGCCGCAGCGCGTGGCCCTCACGGCGCAGTTCCCTCGCGCCGAGGTCAATGAGCTGGGCCGTACAGTCTACCTGCCACCCGAGCCCGAGCCGGCGCCGACGGGGCGGGGGACCATCCTCGTGGTGACGGCGGGAACGAGCGATCTCCCCGTCGCCGAAGAGGCGGCCGTGACCGCGCGGGCGCTCGCGAACCGGGTGGAGCGGCTCACGGACGTCGGCGTGGCCGGGATCCATCGCGTGCTGGCGCACGCCGAAGCGTTGCGCAGCGCCGCGGTCGTCATCGTGGTCGCCGGCATGGAAGGGGCGCTGCCGAGCGTGGTCGGCGGGCTGGTGCGGGCTCCCGTCATCGCGGTGCCGACGAGCGTGGGCTACGGCGCCTCGTTCGGGGGCGTGGCGGCGCTGCTTGGCATGCTCAACTCCTGCGCTGCGGGCGTCACGGTGGTCAACATCGACAACGGATTCGGCGCCGCCGCCGCCGCGAGCCGCATCAACCACTCATGACACGGACCGGCGTCTGGGCCGGGCGCGGACTCGCCGTGCTCGGCCTCGCCGCCGTCGTGTGGGGCGTGTTGCAGGCGAGTCTCTGGGCCCTGCTCGCGGCGATCGGGGGATTTCTGGCCGCCACCGGGCTGGCGTTCGCCCCGCTGGTGCGCGTCTGGCTCGCCGAGCGTCCCGCCACCCGCCCGTCCGACTTCGAGCATACCATCGACCTGCTGCGCCGCGCGCACGGCGCGCGGGCGGGATGGGTCGTCGGGCTCGAGGAGGGAGACCTCGAAGTGGCGGCGCCCGACGACCCGAGCCACGACATACGGCTCCGGGGAGCAGCGATTGCGCAGCTCGCCTCGGTGGACGGCCGGGCGCACGTGGTGCGCGAGCCCGAGGGCACGTATGTCGCTGTCGGCGACTTCCCGTTCGGCGCGGCGCTGCTGCTGGGCCAGTCGGACGCGACGCCCGCCGACAGCGCGGCCACGGCCGAGGAGCTGCGCCGCCTGGTGGCGAGCCTGCTGGTTGCGCAGCGACACGAGCCGGGCGAGCAGCCGGCCCAGCTCGTCGCGAAGCAGCTCGCGGCGATCGTGGGGGGGGCCCAAACGCTCGAGGGAATCGCCAAGGCCGGCGCGGCGCTGGCCCAGCAGTTCGTCCAGCGCGGCGTGGTGATCGCGCTCCAGGGCGTCGGGCCGGCGACCGGGGAGGCCAGGATCGTGGCGGTCTCCGCGGCGGCGGACAGTCGCCTCGAGGGACTGACGCTCGCGCCTGATGCCGCGGCGATGCGGGCCATCGTCGGGCGGGTGCCGGTCGTCTCACAGGGGCGCGAAGACGTCCTCGGGAGCGGCCTGTCGGACCGACGACGCCAGGACCGCGCGGGCACGGCCTATCCCCTGCTCGACGGCCATTTCGCCATCGGCGCACTGGTGGTGATGGGACCGCCGCTGCCCGGGGACGCCGGAGTGGCCGACCAGCTGCAGCGCCTGGCGATGGAGCTGGGCGCGCGGCTCGCGGCGGCCCGCGCCGTGCACGAGGCGGAACAGCGCGCCGTGAGCGACCCGCTCACCGGTCTCCGGAATCGGCGCGAGTTCGACCGCGCCGTGCAGCGGCACGCCGCCGGCAAGCCCGCCGCGATGGCCACGCTGATCTACTGCGATCTCGATCACTTCAAGACGCTGAACGATACGCTCGGCCACGCCGCCGGGGACGCGGCGCTGCGACACGTCGCGCGGATCCTCGAGGGCGCGGTACGGGATAAGGATCTCGTCGCTCGGATCGGCGGCGAGGAGTTCGCCATCTGGATGCCCCACGCCCCGCTCGAGTCGGGCCTCGAGGTCGCCGCGCGCATCCGCGCGACCGTCGAATCGGCGGCGTGGCGGTGGGGCGGGGAAGAGTACCCCATGACGATCTCCTGTGGCGTGGCGAGCTACCCCGACGCGGTCACACAGCTCGAGAACCTGCGCAGCGCGGCCGACGCGGCGCTGTATCGCGCCAAGCAGAGCGGGCGGAATCGAGTTGAAAAAGCGGTCGCGGCCGGCTAGGTTGGATTCGGGGGGCGACAGGCTTCGACGGGTTCGACGAGGGTATGGCTGCGTGCCCAGGTCGTCAGTCACCTGGTTAATCCACTGGCAAATTTCACAACTGCCAATTCAAACCTGGCACTGGCTGCGTAAGCTTCGGCTTCACGCACCTGCGTGAGTGGCAGCCCGCCTGAGGCGGCGCTCACGTATCGCAAAATCGGGCTGGCGTGACCTGGGGCCCGAACGGGTCGCGTAAGAGCTGCTAAGGGCTCGTCGCTGCCGTGGCGGGCGAGACGCCGCGGGAGCGAGACTCAAAAAGCCTCGCCTACGCACGTAGTGGCTGTATCGGAGTCATTCTCGGACCGGGGTTCGATTCCCCGCGCCTCCATACGAACACGGGAAACGGCCGGGGGAGAGGGAAGGGGGAAGCGGCCCCACCTCTCCCCCGTTGCGTTGCCGCCACAGCCCGCCGGTCCGACTACTAGAAACATAGTTGACAACCGGCCACGCTGCGCCTACCATCTACTATAACGTTAGTAGATGGAGACGCCCGTGCCCATTGCCTTCACCGACCGCGAGCTCGACGTCATGAGCGTCCTGTGGGACGCCGGGTCGGCCACCGTCGCACAAGTTCGCGAGCGGCTCAGCGACGACCTCGCCTACACGACCGTCCTGACCGTCCTGCGCACGCTCGAACAGAAGGGCTACGTCCGCCACACCGGCGAGGGGCGGGCCCATCGGTACCGTCCGCTGGTCAAGCGCGCGGCCGCCGGTCGCAGCGCGCTGCGCCGGCTCGTGGACAAAGTGTTCGACGGCTCGCCCGAGCTGCTCCTGACCCAGCTGGTCTCCGACACGGCTCGCCCGAGCTGCTCCTGACCCAGCTAGTCTCCGACAAGAATCTTGGTGACGAGGAGCTGCGCCGCCTGCGCAAGCTGCTGGCGGATCGGCTCCGGGAGAAGCAGCCATGATCGCCGCGTGGATGGTGTACTGCGTCGCCATCGCCGTTGTGTTCGTCGTGGTCGGCGAGGCGTTCGAGCGAGCGCTCCACCTCGCGGGTCGGGCCACGCGCTGGGCCTGGGTCGCGGCCCTCGCGGGCTCGTACCTCGTGCCGGCGGCCGCCTGGCTCCGGCCGGGTGCGTTCGGCGCGCTGCCCATTCCGTTGGCGAGGCCCGTCGTCGCCGGACGCCAGGCCACCGCCGGCCCGATCGACCCGCTGCAGAGGGGCGCCGTGCCGGCGCCGCCGTTCTCCCTCGGCGACCTCGATGCCACACTCGCGTGGGCGTGGAGGCTTTCTTCGGCGGCGCTGCTGCTCTCGCTCGGCGCCGCGGCGCTCCGGTTGGCGGCTGTGCGACGCGGCTGGCGCAACGCCACCGTGGACGGCCGGGCCGTCCTCGTGTCGGACAACGTCGGTCCGGCCGTGGCCGGGGTGTGGCGGCCCCGCGTGGTCCTTCCTGACTGGGCGCTCCAGCTCGGCGAGCGGGAGCGGCGGCTGATGCTGGCGCACGAGGACGAGCACATCCGGGCGCGCGACCCCTGGCTGCTCGCCGGTGGGGCGGCGGTCCTCCTCCTCACGCCTTGGAACCCGCTGGTGTGGTGGCAGGTGCGACGCCTGCGCTTGGCAGTTGAAATGGATTGCGATGCCCGCGTGCTGGCGCGCGACGGTGACGCGCCCGCCTACGGTGAGCTGCTGCTGCGTGTCGGACAGCGCCGCGCCCGCCTGCCGCTCGGCGCGCCCGCGCTGGGCGAGCCGGTGTCGTTCCTCGGGCGTCGGATCCGCCGCATGGTGACGGCTTTACCACGCTGGCGCTGGGCGGGTGCGGCGGCAGGCGGACTGATCGCGGTCGCTGCCGTCATCGCCGCGTGCGAGGCCCCGCGGCCGGTCGGGCCGCAAGCACCGAGCGACCCGTCAGCCGTGGTGGAACCAGTGGCCGTGTTATGGAAGGTGCCAGTCCAGGATGCGCCCACGCCGGCGTCGCTGATGGACGAGTGGCCGGCGTTCCTGTCAGGACCGCCGCTGCAATACCCCAACTTGCTGCGCCAGGCGGGGATTCAAGGGCGGGTGGTCGTGCACGCCATCATCGACACGGCCGGCCGTGCAGAGCCGTGGTCGGTACACGTGATCGAGAGCCCCCACCCGGGGTTCGATCAGGCCGCGAGGAACTTCGTGCTGGAGGCGCAATTCCGACCTGGACGGATGCGCGCGCGGGACGTGCGCGTGTCTATCAAGTTTCCCATGAACTTTCGGACAGGAAGGTAAAGCGGATCCTTCGCTGCGCGCGCGTTCCGCGCGCTCGCTCAGGAGGACCGCGCCTGCCATCCTGAGCGCCGCAGGCGCGAAGGATCTGCTTTTGGGTACCTTCATTGCCATGCGGAACACGCTCTTGGCGCTCTGCTTGCTTGCCTCTCCCGCACCCGCGCAGTCTCCAATCGATTCCGTCCGGATCGTCACCCGCGACATCCCGAACTTCTGGCGTGCCTACGACCAGGCCGCCGGCAAAGACTCGGCCGAGCGCGTGCGCATCTTCGAGACGGTGTATTTGCAGCCCGGCTCGCCAGGGCTCCGCGACTGGATGCGCGTGCGACTCATGAATCGCGACACCGTCCGCGCGCGTCTGCTCGCGGCCGGGTGGCCCAAGGAGCGGCTCGACTCGCTTTCCCCCGATAGCGTGAGAAAAGTCGCCGCGCCGTTCTACGAGCGATCCGCCGCCGAGGAGCTGCTGCGCGCGCTCGCGCAGTACCCGCGCTACTACGCCGCCGTGCGCCCCACGACGCTTGCGGTTGATACCAATTCGCGGGTAACGCAGGGGATTCGGCATGGCCTGACCCGGCTCGCAGCGCTGTATCCCGAAGCCCGCTTTCCCAACGTCTACTTCCTCATCGGCACGCTCTCGACCGGCGGCACGACCGCGCAGAGCGGCATGCTGATAGGCACCGAGCAGAGTGCGAGCGACCCCGCTACGCCGCTCGACGAGCTGCCCGACTGGGCGCGGAAGAATTTCCCTACGCATACGTTCGAATCGCTCGTTGGCCTCGTCGTGCACGAGGCGGTGCACACCCAGCAGAAACCCGCCCCACCCGGCCAGCAGGACAATCTGCTGCGTCACGCGCTGGGCGAAGGCATCGCCGATTTCCTCGCCGAGCTCGCCGTGGGACCGTGGGCTGCCAATTCACCGCGCCAGAGCTACGGCCGCGCGCATGAGCACGACGTCTGGGTGGACTTCCAGGACGAAATGCAGGGAGGCGATTCGACGATCCGCACCTGGATGTACAACGGCATGGTGCCGCCCGACAAAAACCACGGCGCCATCGACATCGGCTATTGGGTGGGCTACCGGATCGCCGGTGCCTACTACGCGCGCGCTAAGGACAAGCGCGCTGCGGTGCATGAGCTCCTCGAGCTGCGTGATGCGGAGGCGATTCTGCGCGCGAGCGGCTACGCGCCCTAACGGGCAAAGCGTGACGTTTCGCACCTTCGGCGGTACCAGCTGTCGCCGAGCGTACGCTCTAGCTCAACGCACCGAGCCCTTCAGGGCTCGCGTAGTGGCCGAGTCGGCGCTGCAGCGCACGGTTAGCCCCGCACCGGGACGATACTCTCTTCCAGATTTGCCCGAATCAGTGCCCTGAGTTACGGTATCGGCCGTCCCGCGGGGCGGTATGTTACTCCAAGTTGATCGAATAGAAATGCGGATACATCGGCAAACACGGATATCCGCTCGTCGAGTGGCGTGCCAAAGCCGTGCCCGGCACTGCTGCTCGTCCATAGCAAAATTGGGCGACCCGAGCTCGAGGCACGCTGCAGTCGAGCCGCCATCTTGCGTGAGTTCATTGGGTCGACGCGACCGTCGTGCTCGCCAGTCCGCAGGTACACGGCGGGATAGCGCGTGCCATCGACAACGTGGTGGTACGGCGAATACGCGTACAGCGCCCGGAACTGCTGTGGGTCTTTGACAGTCCCGTACTCGGTCGTATTGAACGCTCCGTTGGGCGAGAGCTCCACCCGCAGCATGTCATAGATGCCGACATACGACGCCACAGCCCGGAACAACTCGGGATGCTGCGTCAGAGCGGCGCCCATCAACAAGCCGCCGTTCGATGCGCCTTCGATCGCGAGCCGGTCGGGGTTGGTGTAGTGGTTGTCGTTTAACCAGCGCGCGCAGGCGATAAAGTCATCGAACACGTTCTGCTTGTTAGTGAGGTTGCCCGCGCGGTGCCAGTCTTCACCGTACTCACTGCCGCCGCGCAGGTTGGCAATAGCGTACACGCCGCCCTGGCTGAGCCACACGCGCAACAGCGGCTGGAACCCAGGTGTAAAGCTGATCCCATAGCCGCCATACCCCCACAGCCGCGTCGGATTTTGCCCGTCGCGCTTCGTGCCGTTTCGTTGAAGAATGGTCATCGGGACCTTCGTGCCATCGCGCGAGGTCACGAACACGCGGAGAACCTCAACGTCGGTGAAATTTGCCGGCGAGGTCACGAACAGCGCGGTGCGGCGGACTGAGTTCGTAGTGGGATCGTAGCGGTACCAGGCGGGTGGCGTGGTGTAGCTCTGGGCCTCATACAGAACGGTGGCGCTTGAATCGCTCACGATCTCGCTGACCGCTGAGACCGGTGCGAGCGGCAGGGAGACTTGCCGGTGGGACTGGAGGTCGATCCTGCGGATCGCCGACGGACCGCCCGCTACCTCGAGCACATAGAGCTGCGTGCCGGCCACGAAGATGTCTTGAATCGCGCCGCTATCCGACTCGGCGACCACTTCAGCGGCATCCAGTCGCGGACGGTCGAGTGGGATGCGCAGCACTCGGCCGCGCGATGCATGGCGGAGCGACACCAGGTAGAGGAAGCCATCCCGGCCGAGCGTCGCCCGTGTGGCCTGATCGGTGAACGAGGTGACCTGCGTCCATTGCGCGGTCGGGCCGCGTACAAAGTGCTCGACCTCGCCGCCGTCGCCATTGTTGACGCTGGCTAGGAAGTAGCGGCCGTCCGGCGTTCCCGACACGAAGATTTCAGCGATCCGGGGGAAGCCTTTGCCGAGTGCGTAGGTGTCGGTGCTATCGGGGGTCCCAAGCCTGTGGAAGTAGAGCTGCTCATAGAAGTGGATATCGGCCTCGGGGCGCTCGCCGGGATGCGGGTAACGCGTGTAATAGAAGCCGCTATCGCCGCTCCAAGCCACGCTGCCGAGTGCCGTGGGATACTGAATGTGCGCGATCGTGTCGGGAAGCTGTGCGCCGGTCCCGAGGTCGAAGATGTGCAGGGTACCGTCCTCCGACCCGCCCCGAGACAGTGATATCGCGACGCGCGAGCCACCAGGCGAGGGCACATAGAAGTCGATCGTTGTGCCGCCAGTCGTGTCGTAGACGGAAGGATCGAGCAGGACGTGTTCGGTGCTCGGGTCGTCCGGAGAGCGCATTGTCACAAACAGCGGTTGCTGTTTCGGCGGTTGGAACTTCAGAGCGAACAGCACGTTCGCGCGGCGCGTGAGGCTGGAGTAGTGCGCCGAGTTGCCCGCAAAGACGTCGCGCACCTCACGGGCGATGGCGGCCCGCGCGGGTAAAGCGTCGAGGAATGCGCGGGTGTGCGCGTTCTGGGAGTCGCTCCAGGCGCGCACAGCGGGATCGTCCCAGTTCTCAAGCCAGCGATAGTCTTCGGTGACGGCCACGCCGTGGTAGGTGTCCGTGACCGGGCGGCGCGCGGTAGTGGGAAGTGGGGGCACGGTAGGCGACTGCGCAGTAACCTGCGACGCAACAGAAAGGCTGATTGTAACGCACGCAACTGCAGCGTAGCCGAGGCGGGGCATGCGATGCTCCCAAAAAGAATAGGACCGAGAGGTAGCACGTGGCGCTTAGGTCGTCAAATCTCATCTAGTCGTTAATCTCATCTAGTCGTTCGAGGTTGCGAGCGTCGCAACTGCGCAACCTTCACCTCCACCGCGTTGCGCCGCGGTACCAGTGAAGGGTCTGGGTCCTTCATCAGGGTCAGATACCAGCGATATGCACGGATCGCTCCTTCACGATCGCCAAGGCGCATCGCCAAGTCTCCTTCGTGGCGCAGTGACGCCGTCAGGAACGGGGAGCGAGGATATGTCTCCCACATATTCCGCCGTCTCACCGCCGCAAGTGCCGCTGAATCGTCGCCGCGAGACTCATACAACCGGCTGAGGAGCAGCAACTCCCAATCCAGCATCGACGGACTGTTGAACGTCGCCCTCCGGTGCACAGGACCGGACCGGATGACAGAATCGAAGCGCGCAATCATCGCATCGGCATCCGCTGCATCGCTGCGAACGGCAACAGCAGCTCGCAGCGCCGCGGCGCACGTCCTGGCTTCCGCGACCGTCCGCCCCGAATCGGGCACCGCCGCAGCACGGCTGAGGCGTTCGATCGCGCGGTGCGCTAGCGCCGGCTGTGGGTGCCACGCCCGCCACTGCCCCGCGAAGCACGCGGCACGGTACTGTCGCGCGCGTTCGTCCGGCGTGGCAGCCGGCGCTGCGCCAGCAAGCCGGTCATAGCCGCGGGCGTCCGCAGCCGCGGCCACACTGTCACCCTCGCCGTAGAGCCACTCAAGCACCTGCAATCCCATCGCCGTGCCTCGTGCCGCGCCTGGCCGACCGCGGTTGAACTCGATCAGACCAGTGAGCTCGTTCACCACATCCCGGTCGGCCTGGGTGCCGGTGTTCCGCCTCGCCGCGGCCAGCAATCGATCGGCCTGCGCCATCCCGATCGAGTCCCACAACTCGCCCGTCACGATGACCCAAGCCATCCGTACCGTACCGCGCTCGACCTCCTGGACGAGCCGTTCGATCGTTGCGCCGTCGCGCGACATCGCCGCCAGACGCCAACGTACGCCGATCGCAAACTCGGTGCTGGGTGCGGTCGCGAGATACCGCGCTCCCCAACTCCTCGCCTCCGCGGTGTCGCCGCGCGCGGCGGCGAGATCAAACAGGTGAAACAGGGCGGAGCTGAACGTCGAATCGAGCGCGAGGGCTCGGCGGAACGCCGCGCCAGCCCGCTCCGGTGCGTCTGGAAAACCGAGTTGCAGACCGCTGTGGAAGTACTTGTCCGCCAGCTCCTCCCACAGCTCGATATTGTCCGGATAGTTCGCCGCACCGCGCTCCGCCGCCAGGAGCTGTTCCGCGGTTGGGGTGCGCTCTGGATAGCGCTCCCCCAGCTCGAGCATGAGGAGCGCCTGATCGCGCGGGCTTAGCCGGCGGCGCTGCGTCCACGCGAGCCGGCGATGGCGAGGCGTCTCAGGCCCCGCTCCGCCAGCCCAGCGCGCCGTCAGCACCGCTGCGAGACTCGCGAGCGTGGCGAGGCGTCTCAGGCCCCGCTCCGCCAGCCCAGCGCGCCGTCAGCACCGCTGCGAGACTCGCGAGCGTGAAGTCCGAATCGAGCGCAAGGGCCTGCTCGAAAAAATGGCGCGCCTCCGGGTAGCTGCCACGACGCTGCGCCGCTTGTCCAGCGAGGTAGTGACGCAATGCCGCCGCTGAATACGTGCCGGGATCGCGCGCGTCTGGATCGCCGCTGCGCGCTCCCGTTAACAGGCTTGCCGTGACGCGACGCACCAGCAGCGGCAGACTGTCTGCCGGGCCGCTGACCGGATCCGGTCGCGCCACTTCCCGGCCATCGGGCACTGCGTAGATGACGGCGCTCAGGGTGAGCCGCGACCCGCTGCCGACCATACTGCCGCTCAACACCCGTCCGGCGCCGAGGCTCGCGGCCAGCCGCATGGCACCTTCCTTCGTGGAATGCTGCGAGGCACGCCAGCTGCGCCACACGGCGGCGGGATCGACGGCCCTCGGCGCTCCCTCGCCTGTGAACTCTGTAGCGAGCAACTCCGCGACCCCGGAGCCAAGCGTTGTGTCCGTACCAGTCACGCGGAACGGCAGCACGACGATGACCTGCGGATCGGGTGCGGAGGCGGCAGACCGGCCGAAGCCCCCCAGCAGCGCGGCTGTGAGTCCGCCCGCGACAGCAAGCGCCGCTGCCGCGACGATGACGGCTCTGTTGCGCCGTGGCCGCGCTGACTTCGAGCTGTTGAGCGCGACAGCGAGCTCCGCAGCGGTCGCATACCGGTCGTCAGGATCCGGCTCTACAGAGCGACGTACGACGTGTGCGAGCGAGTCCGACACAACCGGCTCCATGCGAATGGCGGTCATGCCGGCGGCCGGCGGATGGCCGGTCAACATCTCGTGCAGGACGCAGCCAAGCGCATAGATGTCGGTGCGCGCGTCGAGACTCTTCGCGCCCATCGCCTGTTCCGGACTCATGTAAGCCCGCGTGCCCACCACCATGCCCGATTCGGTGATATTCTCACCCTCACCCTCACCGATCGCGCGGGCGATCCCGAAATCACTGATTACCGCGTGTCCTGCTTGGAAGAGGATATTCTCCGGTTTGATGTCCCGGTGAATGAGGCCGCGACCGTGGGCGTATGCGAGCGCATCGGCGATTTCGCGCGCGATCTGGACAGCTTCATCGGCCGGCAGTTTACCGTCACGGTCGAGCCGGCTGCGCAGTGTTTCTCCTTCGACGTAGGGCATCACGAAGTACAGGAGACCGTCGGCCGAGCCTGAGTCGAACAGGGGCAGGATGTTGGGGTGTGCGAGCTGCGCGGCGATGTCGATCTCGCGCATGAACCGCTCGGGACCGAGCGCGGGGACGAGCCCGGGCTTCAGGACCTTGAGCGCCACAAAGCGGTGATGTTTGAGGTCCTCGGCGAGGTACACGTGGGCCATACCACCGCGACCGATCAATCGCGCGATGTCGTAGCGATCTCCCAGCGCGGCACGAAGACGCTCAACGTGCTCAGTCGACGCTGAAGATGCCAAATGCTCCGCTATGCTGTCGAGCGACCCCCGGCCTTCATGAGCCTTGACGAGCGACAGCAGCTCGGCGCGGAGCTCGAGGTCCGCGACGCTATCGATGACATACGCTTCACGCTCGCCGGCCGGGTGCTCGATCGCGGCGGCGAAGAGCTCTTGAATCCGTTCCGAGCGGCTCGGATCCATCTACCTCGTAAGGCCTCCCGCCCCACTGCCCGCCAACTCACGGTTGAGCCACGCGCGCGAGAATGCCCAGTCGCGTTTGACCGTTGCCGGCGATGTCCCGAGGGCCGCCGCCGTCTCGTCCACAGACATTCCGCCGAAGCAGCGACACTCGACGACCCGGCAGAGACGCTCGTTTATCGCCTCGAGCCGGTCAAGCGTGCCATCGAAGGCAATTAGGTCCCCGTCGGCCACAGCGATATCGGGTACGTCGGTGAGCGGAATGCGCACCGCGTCGCCGCCGCGTTTGTCGCGGGATCTGGCGCGCGCGTAATCGACGAGGATGCGGCGCATTACGCGGGCCGCGACGGCCACGAAGTGGGCCCGATCCTTCCACTGGACCTGATTCACATTGACCAGGCGCAGATACGCCTCGTGCACCAGCGCGGTCGTGCTCAGCGTGTGCCCCGACCGCTCGTTTCTCAGTTGGCGGTGGGCAATCTCGCGCAGCTCGTCGTAAACCATGGGGATCAGCCGGTCCAGGGCGTCGCGTTGGCCGCGGGACATGTCCCGGAGCAGCTGAGTTATGTCTTCCCTGGCCATGGCTTTAGAAGGTACGACTCGTCCCGTGAGCCGCAAACGGCCCAGATGGCGCCTTACCTGGTGGACCCTCAATAGGAGCAGACGTCATGCTGCGACTCTCACGCGGTATCCTAACCGGCATCCCGATCATCGCACTCGTGGGAATCATCGCCTGCGAGCGGACCGACCCGAGTGGCCCCACCCACGGCCCGTCCCTCGATCTGTCGGTCGATGAGGGAGCGACGCTCATCGTGCCCACGCAATTTCCGACAATTCAGGCGGCCTTGGACTTGGCTAGCCCGGGGGACAAGATCGACGTCCTGCCAGGAACGTATGTCGAGCAGCTGCTGATTACGAAGAACGTGACGCTCGAGGGCGCAGGAGCCGAAGCAACGTTCATTCAGGCCCCCGCGACGCTGGTGCCCTTCGCCGGCTCGTTACCGGGCGTGGTCATCAATCCCCTGGAGCAAGAGGTGCTCGACGCACTTGGCGTCCCGCTGACGCCCGTACCGCTGACCGCGATCGTGCATGTGACGCTCGGAGCCGTGGTCGAGATGTCTGGGTTCACAGTGAAGGGGCCGATTCCGGGAATGTGTGACGTCGCGCATGGGCGTCCGCGCGTCAGTGTGCACGTGGCCAGCGGCATTCAGGTGACGCTCGGCGGCCGGCTCGATCTCAGCGACTCGCGCGTGACACAGGTGCGCGACGAACCGCTGTCGCTGTGTGGTGGCGGGTCCGCGATCGTGGTGGGTCTCTCCAATTTCATCGTGCCGGACGGCTCAGCCGGATTCGCCACGATCAGGCACGTGACTGTCGACGACTTTCAGAGCCGTGGCATCCTGGTCGTTGGACCGTCCAGCGCCAAGATTTCCCACAATGTGGTAACGGGACAAGGGCCGAGCCTCCTGTTCCAGAACGGAATCGATGTGAGGTACGGCGCGGTTGCCCGGATCACCCATAATCGCGTCAGCGGTATCATCGGGACAACAATCTTCCACGGCCCGGACCCGATCAATCAGTTCCAGGGATCCGGGATCATCATCACCGCCAATCCACCGCCTGGCGTGCCGCCATTCTCATTCGCTCCCGCGGGCACGATCATCGAGGACAATGAGGTGTTTGACAACGATACAGGCATTTACCTGATCGACGCCGGTGGTTGCTGCACGACGCGGAAGAACATCGTGACAAACAACCGGTGGTATGGAATCCAGATTCAGGATGGCAGCAACGATGCCGAGGACAACACCATCAGCGGTGGGCAGATCGGCATCGGCGTCATCGCAGGCGGGTTCAGCAACAGCGTCAATACTGTTGCCCGGCTCTCGGGCAACCGGATCAGCGGCTGGAGCATCGCCGCCGTTCAGGAGCAGACGTGTGCGATCTTCGTGTGCGACCCCGCGTTCGCCGGGTTTACTGCGACAGCGGTGGTGGGAAAGCAGTAGGAGCGTGGCAGTCGTATTCCTGACGTGGGTCGAGTAGCGCCGAGTGAAGCGCGCCAGCGCTACTCGAGCCCCAGGATGCGCAGTCGTCGCACTCGAATTGTTCGAAGTCGAAGGCGCGGAGTATATTCTCGGAATCTTCTGGCGCGTGTAGTGCCGTCGGTAGGGGCGCAGCATGGTGCGCCCCTACATCACAACACGGTAGCGCCCCTACCTGACGCAGCAGCGGATTACAGTCCGCAGGAATGAGGACACCCCCGCATCCCGAAACCTGTGCGCCCGCGGCGCGTCTGCTGCGTCTAGTCTTTGCATGTCCCTGCCTTAGTTTAGGCTTGTCGAAAGTTACTCCCTATCCCGGAGACCTACGTGGGATTCTTCGTCTCACTCCAAGCGAAGCGACAGAGCGTCATCCTGAGCGCCGCAGGCGCGAAGAGCCTGCCCTGAGCGTAGCGAAGGGATCTGCTTTTCCCGTATATTGGGCGCCGTTCCGGTCGTCCGGGAAGGCGAACCTTTGGTGCGGGAGGCCGTGATGGGCGCGGTCCTCGATCTGGTACGGGTCCTGTACGAGCCGACGGCGGTGTTCGAGCGGGTGCGCGAGAAGCCGCGTTTCCTCGCGCCGTTCGTGGCACTCGCCTTCGCGATCGTGCTGATCGGCGTGGTGCAGCTGCCTTATACGAAGGCGGCGATGAGCGCGCAGTTCTCCCAGATGCCGAACATGACACCCGAAGCGGCGCAGCGCGCTCTGAGCTTTGTCTCGATCGGCGTCGGCTTCGGCCCTGTCGTGTACGCCTTGATCCTCGTGATCAACGCGCTGCTGCTCTGGGTCGTGGTATCGGTCGTGGGGGGAGAGGCGAAGTTCGGCACGCTGCTGAGCGTCACGACCTACGCGTCGATGTCCTACATCCTGCTGACGCTGGTCGGTCTGGTGGTGCTGAGGATGCGGGGCACGGAGCAAATCGCCGGAATGGAAGACCTGCAGCCGGCGCTCGGCCTCGACTTGCTCGCTCCCGGCGCCAAGGGCCTCACGCTGGCGCTGCTGCGCGGTATCAATCCGTTCTCGTTGTACGGCATCTTCCTGACCGCGACTGGCATCAGCGTGACGCACAAGACGTCGAAGGGCAGCGCCTACACGGCGGCCATCGTGCAGCTGCTGGTCACGCTACTCGTCACCGGAGTCCTGTCGGGAATGCGCGGCGGGCGCTAGACCGTCGCCTTCGTCCGGTTGACGATGCCCTGCTCCTCGAGGGCGGCCTGCGCCGCGGCGAGCCGGGCGATCGGAATCCGGAACGGCGAGCACGACACGTAGTTCATGCCCACGTGGTGGCAGAACTTCACCGAGCGGGGCTCGCCGCCGTGCTCGCCGCAGATCCCGATCTTCAGATCGGCGCGGGTGCCCCGGCCCAGCCGCACCGCGATCTCGATGAGCTTGCCGACCCCGTCCTGGTCGAGCACCTGGAAGGGGTCCTCGTTCAGGATGCCGTGCTCCACGTAGAAGGGCAGGAACCGGCCGGCGTCGTCGCGTGACAGCCCGAAGGTGGTCTGGGTCAGGTCGTTGGTGCCGAACGAGAAGAAATCCGCCTCCTTGGCGATCTCGTCGGCCGTGAGCGCGGCGCGCGGCAGCTCGATCATCGTTCCCACGAGGTAGGGCACGCCGCGCTCTTCGGCGAGGAACACTTCCTGCGCGACACGCCGCACGATCTCCGCCTGCCGCTTGAGCTCCTCCACGTGCGCCACGAGCGGGATCATCACCTCGGCCACGACTTTCTTGCCGCGCGCCCCCACGCGGCAGCCCGCCTCGAAGATGGCCCGCGCCTGCATTTCGGTGATCTCGGGGTAGGTGATGCCGAGCCGGCAGCCGCGGTGGCCGAGCATCGGGTTCGCTTCCACGAGCGAGTCCACGAGCCGCTGCAGCTTGCCCGCCGCCAGGCCCATGACCTTAGCGAGCGCCGCCACCTCCTCGCGGGTGTGGGGCAGGAATTCGTGGAGCGGTGGATCGAGCAGCCGGATCGTGACGGGATAGCCCGCCATCGCCTCGAAGATCCCCTCGAAGTCGGCGCGCTGCATGGGGAGGAGCTTGGCGAGCGCGCGGCGGCGGCCGGTCTCATCGGGCGCGACGATCATCTCCCGCATCGCCATGATGCGGTCGCCCTCGAAGAACATATGCTCGGTGCGGCACAGCCCGACACCCTCGGCGCCGAACTCGCGGGCGCGCACTGCGTCCTGGGGCGTGTCGGCGTTGGCCCGGACCCGCAGCCGGCGCCGCTCGTCGGCCCAGCCCATGAGCGTGGTGTAGTGGGCGCCGATCTTGGGCTCGACCAGCTTTGCCGCGCCGAGGATTACCCGCCCCGTGGTACCGTCCACGGTGATCAGCTGCCCCTTTTTCACCACCCGGCCGTTGGCGCGGAACCGGCCGGCATGGGGGTCGACCTCGACGTCTTTCGCCCCCACGACGCACGTCTTCCCCATGCCACGGGCCACCACCGCCGCGTGGCTGGTCATGCCGCCGCGCGCGGTCAGCACCGCCTGCGCCGCCACGATGCCGTGGAAATCCTCGGGCGACGTCTCGGGCCGCACCAGGATGACCTTGCGGCCCTGCTTCGCCAGCGCCTCGGCTTCGTCGGCGTCGAACACCACATCTCCGATGGCCGCGCCGGGCGAGGCCGGCAGCCCTTTCGCCACCACGGTCACGGCGGCGTGCGGGTCCACCATGGGGTGGAACAGCTGATCCAGGTCCTGCGGCGGAACCCGCTGCACCGCTTCGTCCGGCGTGATCAGTCGCTCCTCCACCAGTTCGACCGCGATCCGCACGGCGGCGAGCCCGGTTCGCTGGGCGCGGCGCGTCTGCAGCAGGTACAGCTTGCCGCGCTCGAAGGTGAACTCGATGTCCTGCACGTCTTTGAAGTGTCGCTCGAGCTTCGCCGCGACGCGCTCCAGCTCGCCGTACACCTTCGCGAGCGCGCCGCGCTTCAGCTTCGCGATCGGCTCGGGCGTCCGCGCGCCCGACACGACGTCCTCGCCCTGGGCGTTGGTGAGGACGTCGCCGTTGAGCACCTTCTCTCCTGTGCGACAATCGCGCGTGAACGCGACGCCCGTGCCCGAGTCGTCGCCCATGTTGCCGTACACCATCGCGACGACGTTGACGGCCGTGCCGAGGTCGTCCGGGATGCCGTGGACCTTGCGGTAATCGGCCGCCCGGCGGGTGTTCCAGCTCTTGAATACCGCCTCGATCGCGCCCCACAACTGCGCCGTCGGGTCCTCGGGGAACGGCGCGCCGCGCTTCGCCTGGATGATCGACTTGAATTCCTGGACCAGTGCCTGCAGGTCGTCGGCGGGGAGATCGATGTCGCGCGCCGCCTTGCGGCGCTGCTTGAACTCGCCGAGCACCTCTTCGAACGGCTGCTTGCCGAGATCGAACACGACGTCGCCGTACATCTGGACGAAGCGGCGGTAGGAGTCGTAGGCGAAGCGGGGGTTCTTCGACCCCGTGATCAGTCCGCCCACCGTCGCGTCGTTCAGACCCAGGTTCAGGATCGTCTCCATCATCCCGGGCATCGAAACCGCCGCCCCCGAGCGCACCGAGACGAGCAGCGGGTTGGCGGGATCGCCGAATCGCATCTTGGTCGCCTGCTCGAGTTGCTTCAGGTGGCGGTCGACTTCTTCGTGTAGCTGGTCGGGGAAGGTGCCTTGCTCCAGGTAGGTGAGGCACAGCTTGGCGGAGATCGTGAACCCGGGCGGGACCGGGAGGCCCAGGTTCGCCATCTCGGCCAGCCCAGCGCCCTTGCCGCCCAGGATGTCGCGCATGGCCGCGGAGCCGTCGGCGCGGCCGTTACCGAAGAAATAGACCCACCGCTCGAGCGACGGCACGGGGCCATCAGACCGCGGTCGTCAACAGGGGGGCGGCGTGCCGCGCCCCCGCCAGGTCGTCTTCCGGAATCTGGGTCGGATAGGCGCCGGAGAAGCAGGCGTGGCAGAAGTCTGCCGGATCGCCACCCGCAGCCCGCAGCATCCCGTCCAGAGAGAGATAGCCGAGCGAGTCTACGCCTAAATGGTCACGTATCCCCGCGACGTCGTGATTCGACGCAATCAATTCGCTCTTGGTGGGCGTGTCGATGCCGTAGTAGCAGGGACCCGTGATCGGGGGCGAGGCGACGCGGAAATGGACCTCCGCCGCGCCCGCTTGCCGGATGAGCTGGACCAGCGCCTTGCTCGTGGTGCCGCGCACGATCGAGTCATCCACCACCACCACCTTCTTCCCCTCGAGCACCTCGCGCACCGGATTGAACTTGATCTTCACCTTGGCCATCCGTCCCGCCTGGGCCGGATGGATGAACGTGCGGCCGACGTAGTGGTTGCGGATCAGGGCGTGCTCGAGCTTGATGCCCGACTCCTCCGAGAAGCCGAGCGCCATGGCGTTGGAGGAGTCCGGGACCGAAAACACGCAATCCGCCCCCGGCGCCGGCTGCTCACGCGCCAGCTCTCGGCCCAGCGCCCGCCGCACGGCGTCCACCGAGCGATGGAACACCGTGCTGTCGGGTCGCGAGAAATACACCAGCTCGAACACGCAGCGCCGGTGCGGCTTGGCGGGCAGCTTGGGCAGGTCGTCCACGTCCTCCCCGTGGATGCGGACGAAGTCCCCCGGCTCCAGCTCGCGCACCAGCGTCGCTCCGGCGATGTCGAGGGCGCAGGTCTCGGACGCGACGACCCAGCCGTGACCGAGCCGCCCCAGCACGAGGGGGCGGAAGCCGCGCGGGTCGACGATCGCGTACAGCGTGCGCCCGATGGTGATCACCAGCGAGTAGGCCCCCTCCACCCGCTCCAGCGCGTCGAGCAGCTGGTCCTCGGGCTCGCGCGCCTCGGAGCGCGCGATCAGATGGACCAGGACCTCGCTGTCCGAGGAGCTTTGGAAGATCGAGCCCTTGGTCACGAGGTCGGAGCGGAGCTGCACGGCGTTGGTGAGATTGCCGTTGTGCGCCAGGGCGAGCGGACCTTCGCGGTAGCGCGCCAGCATCGGCTGCGCGTTGGCGAGCACCGACGTGCCGGCGGTCGAGTACCGCGAGTGCCCGATGGCGACATCCCCGGGCAGCTCGCTGAACACGTGCTCGTCGAAGACATCGGAGACGAGGCCCATCCCCCGATGCGAGCGCGCGGCGCCCTCACCGTCCACGGCCACGATCCCGGAGGACTCCTGGCCACGGTGCTGCAGGCTGTAGAGGCCGAGATAGGCGACGCGCGCCGCGTCCGCAATCCCGGTGACGCCGATGATGCCGCACATGTAGCGATCAGTCTCCCATGCGACGAGGCAACCCCGAGAAATATACCTCCCGCAGGCGGTCGACGCGGTGCTCCACGCGCCCGTCCCGCAGCCGGACGCGCACGGCGCCGCCGCGATCGCCGACCGTGCCCACGCGCTCGATCGGCACGCCGAGCTCCTGCGCCAGCGCCACAACCGCGGCGGCGCGCTCGGGCGGGCACGTGATCACCGCGCGCGCCTGCGATTCGCTGAACAAGAGATCCACAGCCGCAAGGCGCGCGCCGTAAGTCGTAAGATCGATTTCGAGCCCGAGCCCGGTCTCGTCGTACGGGCCGCCCATCGCCACCTCGGCGAGCGCGACGCCGAGCCCACCCTGCGAGCAGTCGTGGGCCGAGCGGAACAGCGCCCGCTCCGCGCCGGCCACGAGGAAGTCCACCAGCCGCCGCTCGGCGACCAGGTCCACCCGCGGGGGCGTGCCGCCCGCGAAGCCGTACAGCGCCTCCCACAGCACCGAGCCGCCCAGCTCGCTCCGCGTTTCTCCGGCCACGCAGACGACGTCGCCCGGCCCCCGCGCGTGGCTCGGGACGGCACGGTCGGCGCGGGCCAGCAAGCCCACCATGCCGATGACCGGCGTGGGTGCGACGGCGCCCGTCGGGCTTTCGTTATAGAAGGAGACGTTGCCCCCCGTGACCGGCGTGTCGAGCGCCCGGCACGCGTCCGCGATCCCGCGGCACGCTTCGCGGAACTGATTGAACACGGCCGGTCGCTCCGGGCTGCCGAAGTTCAGGCAGTCGGTGACGCCGAGGGGGCGCGCGCCCGTGCAGGCGACGTTGCGGGCGGCTTCCGCGACGGCGGCCTTGCCGCCCTCGTACGGATCCAGCGCCACGTAGCGAGAATTGCAGTCTGTCGTGACCGCGATGCCAAACTCCGCCCCCCGCACCCGGATCACACCGGCGTCCCCGCCAGGGGCGATCACCGTGCTCGCCTGAACGGTCGAGTCGTACTGCTCGTAGACCCAGCGCTTGGAGGCGATGGCGGGGTGGTCGAGCAGCGTAAGCAGTGCTTCTGCGGGGTCCGGGGCCCGGGCCCCGGGTCCCGGGTCCCGTCGTCGCAGTTCAGCGATCGCTTCGTCTTCACGAGCTTCCGGGCAATACACCGGACAATCGTCGATCAGCCGCTTCCCCGGGATCTCGACCACCACCTGCTCCTGCCACGTCGCCCGGTACATGCCGTCGTCCGTCACCCGCCCGATCGGCGTAGCAGTGAGCTCCCATTTGGCGGCGATCGCCTGGACCTCCGTCACGCGATCCGCCTGGGCGACCACCAGCATGCGCTCCTGCGACTCGGAGAGCAGGATCTCGTACGGGGTCATCCCGGGCTCGCGGGTAGGGACGCGCGACAGGTCGACCTCCACCCCGACACCGCCCCGCGCGGCCATCTCGGCCGACGATGAGGTCAGTCCCGCGGCGCCCATGTCCTGGATCGCCACGATGTGGCCCGAGGCGATCAGCTCGAGGCTCGCTTCGAGCAGCAGCTTCTCGGTGAACGGGTCGCCCACCTGGACCTGGGGCCGGCGCCGCTCGCTCTCGTGCGTCAGCTCCTCGGAGGCGAACGACGCGCCATGGATGCCGTCGCGGCCCGTGCGGGAGCCGACGACGAGCAGGACGTTCCCCACACCGCGCGCGGCGGCCGTCATCAGGTCCGCCTCCCGCAGCAAGCCGACGCACATCGCGTTGACGAGCGGGTTGCCGGCGTAGCTCGGCCCGAAATCCACCTCCCCGCCGAGCGTGGGCACGCCGACGCAGTTGCCGTAGTCGCCCACGCCGCGCACCACACCGGCGCACAGGTAACGGTTGCGCGCCTCGTCCACGGGACCGAAGCGCAGGCTGTTGAGCAACGCCACCGGCCGGGCGCCCATCGTGAACACGTCGCGCAGGATCCCGCCCACCCCGGTGGCGGCCCCCTGATACGGCTCGACGGCGGAGGGGTGGTTGTGCGATTCGATCTTGAAGGCGACCGCCCAGCCATCGGGGAGCCGCAGCACGCCGGCGTTCTCGCCCGGGCCCTGGATCACTTGCGGACCCGCGGTGGGGAGCGCTCTGAGGATCGGCCGCGAGTGCTTGTAGGAGCAGTGCTCGCTCCACAGGGCCGAGAACACGCCGAGCTCGGCGAACGTGGGCGCGCGACCGAGCAGCGCCTCGATGCGCCCGTACTCCTCGTCGGTGAGATGGTGATCGCGGACCAGCTGGGGCGTGATCGGCGGGTCACCGGGAAACGGGACCGCCCGCGTCACGGGTCGGATGCCTTCGCGCCGGAGACGCCGCGCAGCACCGTGCGGAACACGCGCGCCAGCATGGTCGGCTCGGGGTGGGCCAGCGCCGTCTCCACCTCGCCGGCGTCGAACCAGATGCCGTGGCAGTGCGTGCACTGGTCGACCTGCACGCCGTGCCATTCCCCCGTGATCAGGTCGTAGCCGCACTTGGGACACTTCATGTGGTGGGAGCGGCGCTCGGCGTCGACCGCGGCCCGATGTGCCGCGTCGCGCTGCTGGCGCAGCAGCTCGGCGTCGCGCCGTGCGAAGTATTCCTCCTCGTTCTTGCTCGGTTTGTCGGGCACGGGCTCACTCACGTCCCAGGCGGTTTGACCGTCAACGTGTCGCCCCCGGGCTTCCAGTGCGGCTTCGTGGCCGCGGGAGACGAGGACTGGCCGCTGTAGCCGTGACCCGGCCAGCGCAGCACGGCGTCCACCACCTGCCCGTTCTGGAGTGTGACGATATCCTCAGTGCCGCAGGTGTATTCGCAGCCGTTGCGGAAGAAGAGATAGGTCCATTCACCCTGGTGGCGCACCGCGATCGGCGGACCCCACAGCGAGTAGACGTCCTTCTCGCCCATCCCAGGCGCGATCGTGCCTGTGTCCACGGAGCTGTAGGGGACGTCACGGGACGCCGCCGGACGCTCGGGGACCTGCCGCGGGGGCCGCGCCGGCACCTCGGCGGACGGCGTGGCGGGGGGCGCCGGCTCCGGTGGCAGCGGCGTGGGCTGTTGCACGGGCTGGGGAGTCGCAGAGCGACCGCGGCGCTCGGCGATCTTCTGCGCGATCGTCTGCTTGATCTTCGCGTATTGCTCGCTGACCTGCCTACACCCTAAGGTGGCGGTCGCCAACAGCGCGCACATCCACAGCGTGCTGCGTCGCATGTCGAGCCTCCATCGCGTGAAAGACACGGGCTCCATCCTGGCCGCCCAAGATCGGGGCGTTGCGGCGCTCCGGGTGCGGCATGATGCCGACCACGTTGCGGCCAGCGTTGCAGACGCCGGCGATATCACGGGTCGAGCCGTTGGGGTTGTCCCGCACGTAGCGCCACACGACCCGGTCGCTCGCTTCGAGCTCCGCCGCGGTGCGCTCGTCCACGACGTAGCGGCCGTCGCCATGCGCAATCGGGATCTCGAGCACGTCGCCTTGGTCGTACAGACAGGTAAACGGGGTGCCCGTGGTCTCGACACGCACCCAGGCGGGCCGCGACAGAAACTTGAGCCGCGCGTTCCGCATCAGCCCGCCCGGCAGGAGCCCCGCCTCGCACAGGATCTGAAACCCGTTGCAGATGCCGAGGACCGGCCCGCCGGCGCGCGCGTGCGCGGCGACGGCGCTCATGATCGGCGAGAACCGGGCGATCGCGCCCGAGCGAAGGTAATCGCCGTAGCTGAAGCCCCCCGGCAGGATCACGACGTCGGCGTGCCGCAGGTCGGCGTCGCGGTGCCACACGTAGTACGCGTCCGAGCCCGCTTCCCGCGCGGCCGCGAGTGTGTCGGCGTCGCAGTTCGAGCCGGGGAACACGATCACGGCCACTCGCGTCATCGGGTCGTCTCCACCGCCAGCTCGTAGTCCTCGGTCACCGGGTTGGCGAGCAGTCGGTCGCACATCGTGCGCGCCTGCGCCATCGCCTCCTCATGCGTCGCCGCCGTCACTTCGAGGACGAGATGCTTGCCGACCCGCACGCGCCCGACTTCGCCGAAGCCAAGCGCGTGCAGCGCGTGCTCCACCGCCTGCCCCTGTGGGTCGAGCAGCGCGGCACGCGGCATGACGCGAACCTGGACACGGTAGCGGCTCACGACGCCGTCCCTCCCCCCGGCGGCGAGAGGCCGCGCGTGCGCGGCCCGAAGGCGTCGCCCATCGACCCGCCGTCGGTGATCACGATCGGCCCCGCGATCTCCGCTTCCTCGTCCTCGGAGGCCTCGAGGAAGAAGCCGAGGACGGTCGCCCGCAACACGCCGTACGCCATGTAGGTGATGCCCAGCGGAAAGAAGAACGCATCGTGCTCGAGGATCCCGAAGACGAGGATGAACAACACCGTGGCGAGCCCCAACAGACCGCGCACGCTGCGCAGACCTGCGCGGGGCATGGTCGCGTACCGCACGTTGCTCACCATCAGGATGCTGAGCAGGATCATGACGAACTGCATCAGGTGATGGCGCGGCAGGTACGGTGCCAGGTGGCGCCACGCCTCCGTGGTCGTGAACGGGTAAAACGTGGCGAGCGTCATGCCCGCCGCCGGCGACGGGAGGCCGATGAAGTAGCGCTTGGAGCGTCCTGCCTGGGTGATGTTGAAGCGCGCGAGGCGGATGGCCGCCGCCATGACGTAAAAGTAGCAGAAGATCCACTCCGCCTGCCCGGCGCTCGCGAACTCGAGCTGGTAGATGAGAAAGGCCGGCGCGACCCCGAAGCTCACGACGTCCACGAGGCTGTCGAGCTCGGCGCCGAACCGGGTGCCCGTCTTCGAGAGACGCGCCACCCGGCCATCGAGCGCGTCCAGAATGCCGGCGAAGAAGATGTACCACCCCGCGCGGTCGAACTCGCCGCGCGACGCGAGCACCATCGACCAGATGCCGAAAAACAGGTTGAAGAGCGTGAACAGGCTCGGCACGACGATCACGACCCGCCGCATGCTGGGACGAGGGAAGCGTCGCATCGTCATGGGGTCCCCGCGCTCACGGGCCGTACTCCGCCAGCAGCGTGGCGCCCGCCCGGACGCGCTCGCCCACGGCCACCCGCACGGCCGCACGTGCCGCCAGCGGAAGGAACACATCCACGCGCGACCCGAATCGGATCATCCCCAGCCGCTCGCCCTGATGCACGCGATCTCCCGGTTTCCCGTCCGTCACGATGCGACGCGCGATCAGCCCCGCGATCTGCCGCACCAGCACGGGCCCACCGACCGAGCGCAGGCCGACCGAGGACTGCTCGTTGTCGAGGCTCGCCTTGTCCGACGCTGCGTGCAGGAACTTGCCGCGGTGATAGCGGACCAGCTCGACGGCGCCCGTCGCCGGGTAGCGGTTCACGTGCACGTCGAACACGCTCATGAAGATGGAGATCCTGGTCGCCTGGGCCGCGAGATAGGTCGGCTCCTCCACGACGGCGATGTCCACGACCTTCCCGTCCGCCGGGGCGATCACGAACTGCTCGCCGCGCGGCCCCATCCGGACGGGATCGCGGAAGAACACCAGAAGCCACACCGCCAGCAGGACGAGCGCGACCTCCGGCACCCACAGCCACGGCGAGCCCTGCGCCACCCACGCGCCGAGGAACACCAGCGCCCAGCCGGGAATGATGAATGGCCAGCCCTCTGGAGCGAACCGCACCGTCACGCAATCTCCAAGGTCTTCCCAGTGATCAGTCGGTACGCCTCCCGATACCGCTCGCTCGTCGCCTGCACTACCTCCGCGGGCAGCGGCGGCGGCGGTGCGTTGCCGTCCCACTTCCCCTGCCGCTTCAGACCCGCCAGGTAATCGCGCAGCGGCTGCTTGTCGAAGCTCGGCTGCGCCCCTCCCGGCTCGTAGCGGTCCGCCGGCCAGAAGCGCGACGAGTCGGGCGTGAGGATCTCGTCGATCACGAGGAGCCGCCCGTCCGCGCCCGAGCCGAACTCGAACTTCGTGTCGGCGATGATGATGCCGCGCGGGCGCGCGTAGGCCCGACCCGCCTCGTACAGCGCGAGGCTGGCCTGCTTCAGCTGCTCGGCGAGCGCGCGTCCCACCGCCTTCACCACGTGGGTGAAGGTCACGTTCTCGTCGTGCCCCCGCTCGGCCTTGGTGGCCGGGGAGAAGATCGGCGGGTCGAGCCGCGCGCTCTCCACGAGGCCCGCGGGCAGCGACTCGCCGGCCAACGTTCCCGACTGCTGGTACTCTGCCCACGCCGAGCCGGTGATATATCCTCGAACGATGCATTCGAACGGGACCGGAGTGGTCCGCCGCACCAACATAGCGCGGCCCGTCAGGGCTGCGCGGAACGGCTCGAGGGCCGGGACCCGCTCCACGATCGCATCCGCGTCGGCCGAGATGAAGTGGCTCGGCATGACGGACCCGAGCCGCGCGAACCAGAACGCGCTGAGCTGGGTGAGCACCGCCCCCTTGTGCGCCACGGGCTCGCGCAGCACCATGACGGACCCGAGCCGCGCGAACCAGAACGCGCTGAGCTGGGTGAGCACCGCCCCCTTGTGCGCCACGGGCTCGCGCAGCACCACGTCGAACGCGCTCACGCGATCGCTCGCGACGAGCAGCAGGGCGTCCCGGTCGACCTCGTACACCTCGCGGACCTTGCCGCGCCGCACGAGGGGCAGGGGAAGCTGACTGGCGACGAGCGGGATCGTCATACCGTGACCTCGGCGATGGCGGCGGCGCCCGGCGGCGCGACGGCCTCGATGCGTCGCAGCGCCGGAGCGACCACCTGTTGCAGGTATTCGTCGACCTGGCCCTGGGCCCGGCCCACATAGGCCGTCGGATCGAGCTCGTCAGGCCGAACGGCGAGCTTGAGCGCCTGGAAGGCCGGATCGCGCGCCAGCCGCTCGAGCAGGTCGTTCTCTACACCCTGCTCGGCCACGGCTTGCGCCACGGCGAGGCTGTGTGTCCGGATCACTTCGTGCAGCCGCTGCCGGTCGCCGCCAGCCTTCACGCCCCGCATCAACAGGCGCTCGGTCGCGAGGAACGGCATCTGGGCGGCGACGTGCCGGGCGATCACGGCCTCGCGCACTTCCAACCCCGCCGCCACGTTGGTGGCGAGCACCAGGATCGCGTCGCTCGCGAGAAACGCCTCCGGAATGACGAGCCGCCGGTTGGCGCTGTCATCGAGCGTCCGCTCGAGCCATTGCGCGGCCGCCGTGTGCCAGGCGTTCCCTTCGAGCTCGATCACGAAGCGCGCCAGGCTCGTGATCCGCTCGGCGCGCATCGGGTTGCGCTTGTAGGCCATCGCGGACGACCCCACCTGCTCGCTCTCGAATGGCTCGAGCATCTCCCCCTCGTGCTGCAGCAGCCGCACGTCGGTCGCGAACTTGGCGCATGAGGCCGCGATCCCGGAGAGCGCCGCCAGCACCTGCGCATCGAGCTTGCGGGTGTAGGTCTGGCCCGTGACCGGAAACAGCTGCGCGAATCCCATCTTCCGTGCGACGCGGGCGTCGAGCTCCCGCACTTTGTCGTGCGCCCCCTCGAATAGCTCCAGAAAGCTCGCCTGTGTCCCGGTCGTCCCCTTCACGCCGCGGAACCGCAGCGTCTCGAGCCGGTGGAGCAGCTCTTCCGCGTCGAGCAGCAGCTCCTGCATCCACAGCGTGACGCGCTTTCCGACGGTGGTGAGCTGCGCCGGTTGAAAGTGCGTGTAGGCCAGGCACGGCACGTCGCGGTAGCGGCGGGCGAGTTTGGACAGCGCGACCACGACGGCGGCGACGCGCCCGAGCAAGAGCTGCATCCCCTCGCGCATCAGGATCAGGTCGGCGTTGTCGGTAACGTAGGCGCTCGTCGCGCCGAGGTGGAGGAAGGGACGGGCCGCCGGCGCCTGCTCGCCGAGATGGTGGATGTGCGCCATCACGTCGTGACGCAACCGCTTCTCGTGCTCCGCCGCGCGCTCCGGGTCGGCGTCGTCCAGGTGGGCGCGGAGCTCTGCGAGCGCCCGATCCGGGATGTCGAGGCCGAGCTCCTGCTGCGCCTCCATGAGCGCGAGCCACAGCCGCCGCCACAGGCCGACCCGCCGCCGCTCACCCCACAACGCCTGCATCGCCGGGGAGGCGTAGCGCTGGCCCAGCGGCGAGAGGTAGGTCAAACCGCGGCCTTCGCGCGCGCCACCCGCTGGTTCCAGTCCGCGAGAAACTGCTCGAGCCCACGGTCGGTGAGCGGATGCAGCAGCAGCTTTTTGAGGACGTCCGGGGGCAGCGTCGCCACGTCCGCGCCGATCATCGCCGCCTCCACCACGTGACGGGGGTGGCGGATCGAGGCGGCCAGGATCTCCGTCGCGAGCTGGTAGTTGTCGAAGATGACCCGCGCCTCGCGGATCACGTCCATCCCCTCCTGACCCACGTCGTCCAGCCGCCCGATGAACGGGCTCACGTACGTGGCGCCCGCCTTGGCGGCGATGAGGCACTGCACGCTCGAGAAGCACAGCGTCACGTTGGTCTTGATCCCGTTGGTCGCGAGGCGGCGCACGGCCACCATCCCGGCCTCGGTCATCGGGATCTTCACGACGATGTTGTCCGCGATCTTGGCGAGCTCGCTGCCCTCGCGCACCATGCCGTCCGTATCCAGGCCGACGACCTCCGCCGAGACGGGACCGTCGACCAGCGAGCAGATCTCCTTCAACACGTCCTTGGGATCGAGGTCGCCCGCCTGCTTGGCGAGGAGCGACGGGTTGGTGGTCACGCCGTCGATCAGCCCGGCCTGCGCCGCCCAGCTGATGTCCTTGAGACTCGCGGTATCCAAGAAAAACTTCATGGCTTAGGCCTCGGCGTAGAGGTCAGGAGGATAGCGCACCGCGACTAGGTACAGCCCCTGGGGCGGCGCGGGCGGGCTGGCCGCCCGGTTGTCCGTCGCAGTGAGCAAACGGGGGAGGTCCGACGCAGGGCGCCGGCCCAGGGCGACGTCGACCATCGCGCCCACCAGGAAGCGCACCATGCGATGCAGAAACCGGTCGGCCTCGATCGTGAAGGTGACCCCCGCGCCGTCCGTCCGCGGCGCCCACTCAGCGAGCGCCACGCGGCTGCGATAGTGGGGCTTCACCTGGCCGGCAGCGGCGAGACCACGAAAATCGTGCTCACCGACGAGCGCGGCGGCGGCCTGCCTCAGTGCTGCCTGATCGAGCTCGCGCCCGAGCGCCCATTCGTACGGGCGCCGGAACGGTGAGTGCGCCGCCTCGTCCGACCCAATCACGTAACGGTAGCGGCGAGCCACCGCGCTCTTGCGCGCGTGGAACCCCGGGTGCATCCGGTGGACTCGCGCCACCCAGACATCCCGAGGCAGCAGGGCGTTCAGCGCCCGGCGCAACCCGTCGGCGTCCTCGCTCCAGCGTCCGGCCGCCGCGAACCCGACCCCCTGGCCCAGCGCGTGCACACCGGTGTCGGTCCGACCCGCTCCAGTCGTCGGCGTTCGCCGGCCCATCAGGCGTTCCAGCACGGCCTCGAAGTCCGCTTGCACGGTGCGCCCTTCCCGCTGGCGCTGCCAGCCGACGAACTGGGCCCCGTCGTATTGCACCACGGCGAGGCAGGGCCGGCTCGTCGCGGGCGCCACGGGCGCCACGGGCGAAAGATAGGACGAAAGGAAGGGCCAATCAAGCCACGCAACCCGTTGTCCCATTTGACAAAAGGCGATTTTGCCGGGTAGCTTTGGCGAGCCCGAAATCCCGATGCCCGACGCCCCGCCGTCCCGCTCCACAGCCTCGCCGCTGCTCGAGGCGATCGCCGCCCTGGCCCACCGCCGCTCGCTCACCGAGAGCCAGACAACCGCCGTCTTCACCACCGTGATGCGGGGCGAGGCGACCCCGGCGCAGATCGCGGCGCTGCTCATCGGGCTGCGGGTCAAGGGGGAGACCGCGGACGAGGTCGCGGGGGCCGCCCGGGCGCTGCGCGAGGCGATGGTGCCGGTCGAGGCCGCCGGCGACCATCTCGTCGACACCTGCGGAACCGGCGGCGGCGCCGTGCCGACCTTCAATATCTCGACCGCAGCCGCGTTCGTCGCCGCTGGCGCCGGCGCCTCGGTCGCGAAGCACGGCAACCGCTCGTTCACGTCGCGCTGCGGCTCGGCCGACGTGCTGGAAGCCCTGGGCGTGCACATCAGCCTCGACGCGGGCGACGCGGCGCGCGTCCTCCGGGAAGCGTGCATCACGTTTCTGTTCGCGCCGAACTTCCATCCCGCGATGAAGCACGCGGCGCCGGTACGACGCGAGCTCGCGGTCCCGTCGGTCATGAACCTGCTCGGGCCGCTCGCCAACCCCGCCGGCGTGCGCCGCCAGGTGATTGGTGTGGCCGAGCGCGATCGCGCGCCGCTCATCGCCGGGGCGCTCGCCCGGCTGGGCGCGGAGCATGCGCTCGTGGTGCACGGGCGGGTCGGGATGGACGAGATCTCCCCGCAGGGGATCACCGACGTGTGGGAGGTGCGCGGCGGGCAGGTGTCGATGTGGGAGCTCGATCCGGCGAGCTACGGGCTGGCGATCGCCGACGTCGGCGCGCTCCGGGGCGGCGAACCGGCCGCGAACGCTGCACGCATCGAGCGCCTGCTCGCCGCCGGCCCCTCGACCGGCGACGAGCCGGGGCGCGCCGCGCTGTTGCTCAACGCGGGCGCCGCGCTGTACGTCGCCGGGATCGCGCCATCATACGAGGACGGGCTGGCGCGGGCGCGCAGCGCAATCGGGGCCGGGCGGGCGCACGCCGCCCTAGAGCGGCTGCGTCGCGCCGCCGCGCCTAGAACTTCCGGATGACGCCGACCACGACGCCCTGTACGACGACGTCGCGCTCGTTGACGCGCAGCGGATTGACGGCGGGATTCGCGGGCTCGAGTCTGATCCAGCCCCCCGGCTCGCGGTAGAATCGTTTCACAGTGGCGCTGGAGCCGTGCACGAGCGCGACGACCGTCTGGCCGTTATCGGCCTGGTTACGCTCGTGTACGACGATGAAGTCGCCGTCCTTGATGTGCTCGTCGATCATCGACTGTCCGCGGACCTTGAGCACGTAGCTGCGGCCCCGGCGGGGGATGAGCTCATCGGGAACGGCGATGACGTCGTCGCCGCTCACTGCCTCGATCGGTTCGCCGGCCGCCACCAGGCCGAGCAAGGACAGCTCGGTCGCGCCCGACTGTCCCTTGGGCGGCACCACTTCGATGGCGCGGCTCTCGTTGTGCGCGCGCCGGATGAAGCCCTTGCGCTCGAGGTTCGTGAGATGCTCGTGCACCGTGGCCAGCGACTGAAAGCCGAACTGTTTGGCGATCTCTTCGAAGCTCGGAGCGTAGCCCTTGGCCTCGATGTGGCCCGAGATGAAGTCGAGAATCTCACGTTGACGGCGGGTGAGCGGCACATGGTCTCCCGAAGATAAGCCGAAGCCAATCTACCCGAAAATCACCCGAATGCAAGCATGCTGGAAACACGCCTCGACGCCATCCTTTCCGCCACCCGGGCGCGCATCGCCGGGCTGAAGCCGCGCGCCGCCGAGCTCGAGCGCCGCGCCGCCGCCGCGCCCGCACCGCCGCTGCTCGCGCGCGCGCTCAGGGCCGGGGGAACGGTCGGGACCGTGGGCGTGATCGCCGAAGTGAAGCGGCGGTCGCCCTCGGCAGGAACGATCAGGGAAGATTTGGACCCCGTAGATCACGCACGCTCGTACCAGCGGGGCGGGGCGGTGGCCATCTCGGTTCTCACGGACCAGCCTCACTTCGGCGGGTCGCTCGAGGACCTGGTGTGCGTTGCCGCCGCCGTCTCCGTGCCCGTGCTGCGGAAGGACTTCATTCTCGACGAGCTACAGCTCTTCGAAGCGCGCGCGGCGGGAGCGAGCGGCGTGCTCCTGATCGTGCGTGCCCTCTCCGCCGACCGGTTGCGCGCGCTCGCCCGCGCCGCCCGCGATCAGGCCTTGGGAGTGTTGGTCGAGATCCATTCGGAGGCGGAGCTCGAGCAAGCCCTCACCGCCGACCCCACCGCCGTGGGGGTGAACAGTCGGGATCTCGCGACGTTCGCAGTCGACCTGCGGTTGGCGGATCGCCTGCTCGCGCAAGTCCCCACGTCCCTCCCGGCGATCGCCGAGAGCGGGATCGAGACTCGGGCCGACGTGGAGCGGCTGGCCCGGGCGGGGGCGGACCTGGTGCTCGTGGGCACGTCGGTAGCGCGCACGGCTGACCCGGAGGCCGCGGTGCGGGCGCTGTGCGGCGTGGCGAGAAAGGGACGGTAATGGAACGTGCCAACTGAATCCGGCTCGCTCACCACCGGTCGTTTCGGCCCCTACGGCGGCCGCTACGTCCCCGAGACGCTCATGGGCGCGCTCGAGGAGCTGGCGCGCGTGTACGAGGAAGCGAAGCGCGACCCCGCCTTTTGGGGGGAGCTCGACGCGCTGCTCAAGGACTACGTCGGGCGTCCGTCCCCGATCACCGAAACGCCGCGGCTCGCCGCCCAAGTGGGATCGGGCGTCGTGGTGCTGCTCAAGCGCGAGGACTTGAACCACACCGGCGCGCACAAGATCAACAACACCCTGGGTCAGGTGCTGCTGGCGCGGCGCATGGGGAAGCGGCGCATCATCGCCGAAACGGGCGCCGGGCAGCACGGCGTCGCGACCGCCACGGTGTGCGCCCGCTTCGCCCTCGAATGCGTGGTCTACATGGGCGAGGAAGACATGCGGCGCCAGCGTCTCAACGTGTACCGCATGGAGCTGATGGGCGCCAAGGTCGTCCCCGTGACGTCGGGCAGCAAGACCTTGAAGGACGCGACCAACGAAGCGTTACGGGACTGGGTCACGAATGTGACCACCACGCATTATATCATCGGCTCCGTGGTCGGCCCCGATCCATTCCCGCGCCTGGTGCGCGACTTCCAGTCGGTGATCGGTCGCGAGGCCCACGCTCAGGTGGTGGAGCGCTACGGACGGTTGCCGCGCACCGTGGTGGCGTGCGTGGGGGGTGGGTCGAACGCGATGGGCATCTTCACCGCGTTTCTCGGTGACGCCGCCGTCGAGCTGGTGGGTGTGGAGGCGGCAGGGGAGGGGCTGGCGAGCGGGCACCACGCCGCCTCGCTGGCGCGCGGCCGCCCGGGTGTGTTCCACGGCAGCCTGAGCTACCTGCTGCAAAACGCCGACGGCCAGGTCCAGCCCGCCCACAGCGTCTCCGCCGGCCTCGACTATCCCGGGGTTGGCCCGGAGCACGCTTACCTCAAGGACAGTGGTCGCGTATTGTATGAGGCAGTGACGGACCGGCAGGCGTTGGACGCGTTCGCCGCGCTGTCCCGCCTCGAGGGCATCCTGCCGGCCCTGGAGAGCGCTCACGCGGTGGCGTGGGTCATGGGTCGCCGCGGGCACTGGCATGCGGACGATGTCGTCCTGATCAACCTCAGCGGCCGGGGCGATAAGGACGTCGCGATGGTCGCCGAACTGACGGGAGCTGCACTCTGACCAACCCGCCCGTATCGGAACTGGCGTTACCGCCGTCGCAGGTCGAGGAGCTGTGGCAGGTGCTGTCCAAAGGGCTGCGGGCCACGCAGCTCTACCTGCCGAACAACCCGGTCTACCAGCGTGCGGTGGACAACATCCGTGCGGCGCTGCGCCAGATCTGGCAGGCTACCGACGACCTCGTGTTCGACGTGGCCGAGACCGAGGTGCGCTGGGAAGACGCGGTCGTCTACAGCCAGGACAACCGCAGCGAGAGCGTCGCCTGGACCCTCTACAAAGACGGCGTCCGCTCGCTGGCGTTCAAGCCGGGGATCGAGGAAGTGGAGATCGTGCGCTTCCTCGGGGTACTGCACCAGGCGAAGAGCCTGCAGGCCGACGCCCCGGACGACCTCCTGACCCTGCTGTGGGCGCAGGACTTTCAATTCATCAGCTACACCTTCCGCGAGCTCGCGAGCGAGAACGCGGTTCCCATCGAGGCCGGTGCCACGATCCCGACGACGCCGCCGACCCAGGTGCGGCGCTACGTCGAGGAGGAGGCGCCCCCCAAGCGCGCAGGGCTCGTGTCGATCGACGATTTCGACACGACGCTGTACTTCCTCGAAGACAAGGAGGTCGACTACCTCAAGCGCGACGTCGAGCGTGAGTACGCGCAGGACCTGCGCCGCAACGTGCTGGCAATGCTGTTCGATCTGCTGGAGCTGCAGACGTACGGCACGGTGCGGGCCGAGCTGATCTCCATTCTCGAGAACTTCATCCCCTACCTGCTCGGCGCCGCCGACTTTCGCTCAGTCGCGTTCATCCTGCGGGAGACGCGGGTAATCCTACAAAGAGCCCGCGAGCTGATCCCGGAGCACCGGCAGACACTCGAGACTATGCCAACCCGGCTGTCCCAGCGGGAGGCGCTCTCGCAGCTGATCCAGTCGCTGGACGAGGCGACGGTGCACCCCACCGAGGAGGAGCTGTCGGAGCTGTTTCAGGAGTTGCGTGCCGAGGCCCTGGTGACGCTGATCGGGTGGCTGCCGCGGCTCAACAACGAGCGCGTCCGGGACTTGGTGCACGGAGCGGCCGCGCGCCTGGCCCAGGCCAACGCCGGGGAGGTGCTGAAGGCGCTCGCCAGCGAGGACAGCGCGGCCCAGCTCGAGATGGTCAAGCTCGCCGGCCGGCTCAAGCTAGGCCAACGCCGGGGAGGTGCTGAAGGCGCTCGCCAGCGAGGACAGCGCGGCCCAGCTCGAGATGGTCAAGCTCGCCGGCCGGCTCAAGCTACCGGGCGCGCCGGACGGCATGGAGCCGCTGCTCGGCTCGAATGATCGGACGCTCAAGCTCGCGGTGGTCGAGGCGCTCACCGCGATCGCCAGCCCCAGCGCGATGCGCCTGCTCGAGAAGGCGATCGAGGACGCGGACCGCGACGTGCGGATCGCCGCCGTACGGTTCGTCGCCTCGCGCGGCTACCGCAACGCGGCGCCGCGGGTCGAGAGCATCGTGACGGGCTCGAAGCTCAGAAACGCCGACCTGACGGAGAAGATGACATTCTTCGAAGCGTTCGGCTCGCTGGTGGGCGCGCGCGGCATCCCGGTGCTCGAGAAGATGCTCGTCGCCAAAGGGTTGCTCGGCAAGAAGGAGGACCCGGAGACCCGCGCCTGCGCGGCGATGGCGCTGGGGAAGGTCCGGACGCCCGAGGCCCGCGCCGTGCTCGAGCGGGCCGCGCAGGACAAGGAGCCGCTGGTTCGCAACGCCGTGAGCCGGGCGCTGCGGGAGGTGGGCGGGTGAGCGGCGGCGGCCCTCCCCGACAGGCGTCGATCGCCGAGACGATCCAGACGACCGACGGGTTCCTGCGGCACGCGGGCCGCGAGTTCCTCGTGGTGCTGTACACGTCATTCCGCTCGCTCAAGCTCTATCCCATCGAGAACGCCCAGGTGCAGAAGGCGCTGGACGACCTGGCGGCGACGACCAAGCATCTGCTCGACGTCGAGAAGGAGCTGGAGCTGCGGCTGCAGGGCGAGTTCCTGTTCGTGAACTCCACCCGCCTGCGGCTCGACCTCGACAACTACGCGTCCTTCTCCCACATCCTCGGCGTGCTGCGCCAATGCGGCGTCGGGGCGGTGCGCATCGACGAAGGCGTGGACCGCAAGCAGCTGCAGGTCTTCGTGTCCCTGTTGCTCTCGTACGCGGCCAAGGAGGCGAACCCCAACAAGGTGTTCGAGCTGGGCCAGAAGCTCACGGACGGCGGCGTCTCCTTCATCAGCGTCGAGCCGCCGCTCGAGACCGACGAGGACGTCGAGGAAGAGGAGCGCCAGAAGGAGGCCGCCAAACGCACCTACGCCCGCTCGGTGGCCGTCACGAAGGAGGTCATCAACTCCATCCGCATGGGCCGCACCGCGAACGTGAAGAAGGTCAAGCGCGCGGTCCAGGCCATCGTGGACCAGGTGCTCAACAACGAGGCGTCACTCGTCGGGCTCACGACGCTGCGCGATTACGACGAGTACACGTTCACGCACTCGGTGAACGTGTGCATCTTCTCGGTGGCCCTGGGCCGCAAGCTCGGCCTCACCAAGCTGCAGCTGTACGACCTGGGGATCGCGGCGCTGTTCCACGACGTCGGTAAGTCGCGCGTGCCCCTCGAGGTGCTCAACAAGCAGGGCGGCCTGTCGGACGAGGAGTGGCGCATCATGCAGGCGCATCCCTGGCTCGGCGTGCTGACGCTGTTCGGGCTGCGCGGCTACGGGGAGATCCCCTACCGCGGCATGATCGTCGCCTACGAGCATCACATGAAGACCGATCTCACCGGCTACCCCAAGTCGCTGCGGCCGCGGGACCTCTCGATCTACTCCAAGATCGTGTCGGTGGCCGACGGCTTCGACGCGGCGACGAGCCGGCGCGTGTATCAGACCGTGCCGATACAGCCCGACCAGGTGCTCAAGGAGATGTGGGAAAACCCGCGCCGCGGCTACGATCCGATCGTCGTCAAGGCGTTCATCAACCTGATCGGCATCTATCCCGTGGGCACCTGCGTCATCCTCGACACCTACGAGGTCGCCATCGTCCACAGCGCCAATCCGGACGTCACCCACGTCCACCGTCCCGTGGTACGCGTCGTGGCGTCGGCCGAGGGGGCACCGCACCAGCCCGGGTTCCTCGCCGACCTGGCGCAACGCGATGCGCAGGGCAACTTCCCCCGCACCATCGTCAAGGTCACCGATCCGGCCAAGTACGGCATCAACATCAGCGATCACTTTGTCTGAGCACCCGATCGCCGCGCGCTGGCGCACCCTGCGGGCAGGGGGCCGGCGCCGTGCGGCGCTCATCCCGTACCTCACCGCGGGCCATCCCACCCCCGAAGCGTCGCTCGCGGCGCTCCAGCTCGTCCAGGCCGCGGGCGCGGACTTCGTCGAGGTCGGCGTGCCGTTCAGCGACCCGCTCGCCGACGGACCGACGATTCAGCGCTCCACGCAGGCGGCCCTCGATGCCGGGATGACGGTGCCGCGCGTCCTCGAGCTGATCGGGCGCGCCGCCCTCGGCATCCCGGTGGTGATCATGACGTACGTGAACCCGGTGCTGGCGTACGGCGTCGAGCGGTTCGTCGCGGATGCGCACGCGGCGGGCGCCGCGGGGCTCGTGCTCACCGATTTCCCGGCGGGCGCCGATCCCGCGCTGGAGCAGCTGGTGCTCGCCAGCCCGCTCGCGCTCATCCGGCTCATCGCCCCGACGACGACGCCGGAGCGCCTGGCGCGCGCCGTGCGCGGGGCGACGGGCTTCCTCTATCTGATCTCGCGCCTCGGCGTGACCGGCGCACGGGACCGCGTGCCTCCCGACCTCGCCGAGCATGTGGCGCGGGTGCGGGCGGCGAGCCCGCTGCCGCTCGCGGTGGGATTCGGCATCAGCACGCCGGCGCAGGCGCGCGCCACGGCTCAACTGGCGGACGGCGTCGTCGTGGGGAGCGCCCTGGTCGACGCGCTGGGATCGGGGGGGCTCCCCGCCGCCGAGCGCCTGATCCTCGACCTGGCCGCCGCGGTACACGGGAACGGGACGTGACCGCGAACCGGCTCGTGACGCTGTACAGCCGCGGCCTGGCGATCGGCGGGCCGGTCGTGCTGCTCGCGGTGCTCGTCGCCGATCCCCGCTGGACCGATCAGTTGCTCGAGATCGCAATCATGCTCGTCGCCGCGATCGCGCTGCGCGGCCTGCAGATTCCCTTGAGCAAGTATTCCTACCTCACCCAGACGGGGCTCGTCGCGCTCACGGGGAGCCTGCTCGTCGGGGTGCCTGCCACGGCGCTGGCGATCACCGCCAGCGTGCTCACCACAGACTGGCTGTGGCACAAGAAGATGTTCACCGCCGCCCTGGTCAATCTGGGACGGGAGGTGCTGGCCCTGGTCGGCGCCTACGGCGTGTACGCCCTCATCGTGCGCGCGGCCGGGGTCGCACCCGGGCTGCACGTGGAAATGCTGTTACCGCTGGTGCTGTTCGGCCTCGCGTACTTCGGGTTCAGCCGCCTGCTGTTCTACTTCGCCCTCACGATCCGCGGCAAACTGGAGCGCGACGAGCGGATGCTCATCTTCCGCTACGAGTGCATCAGCTTCGGCGCCACGATCATCGCCGCCGCGACGCTCGTCGGCACGGTGGTGTTCTGGCCTCCCGAGGTGTGGCTGATCGTCGCGGCGCTGCTCACGTTCCTCGGCCTGTTGTTCAAGACGATGCTCGAGGAGGCGATCTCGGCGGAGGAGCTGAACAAGATCCACGCGGTCGAGGCGGTGATCACGAGCAACATCAGCTTGGAGGACTCCTTCGCGCGCATCGAGCGGCTCGCCCACCGGCTCGTCGACTGGGGTGATTTCCGCATCTACCGGCGCCAGGATGGGGGCCTGCAGCTGGCGTACCGGGGCGCGATCGGGCGCGTCGACCGCGGCGAGCCGTCGTCGGACACCGTGGCGCTGCGCGAGCAGGTGGTGCAGCGCGGCGAGACAGTGGTGATCGACGACGTGACCCGCGACAAGCGGATCGCGGACGCGGCGCTGTCGGTGCAGAGCCTCATCATGGTGCCGCTCAAGTTCGGCGACCAGGTGATCGGCACCTTGGAGCTCGAGCATCACAAGCGCAAGACGTACCGATCGAAAGACGTCGTCACCATCGCCACCTTCGCGAACCAGCTCGCCACCGCGATCCACATCACCGAGCTGCGTCGCCCGCTCGTGGAGACCGTCGAGACGCTCACCCAGCAGCTCGGCACCCTGGCGCGGGCGGCGAAGGCGATGCGCGAGGCGGCGAGTGCCGTTGCCCAATCGACGGGCGTGATCCGGGAAGGGGTGCAGGCCGAAGAGGGAGAGGTATCGGGCGGGCTCGAGGCCACGGAGAGCCTCGCCCAGGTGTCGCGCCGCGTGTCGGAGGACGGGGCGAAGGCGATGCGCGAGGCGGCGAGTGCCGTTGCCCAATCGACGGGCGTGATCCGGGAAGGGGTGCAGGCCGAAGAGGGGGAGGTATCGGGCGGGCTCGAGGCCACGGAGAGCCTCGCCCAGGTGTCGCGCCGCGTGTCGGAGGACGGCACCGAGGCGGCCCAGGCCTCGAGCACGGCCAGCGACGTCGCCAACCGCAACCGCCAGCAGATCCGCGGCGCCATCGAGCGGCTGGTGGCGCTCAAGACGTTCGTCGGTGAGAGCTCCGCCAAGGTGCAGGAGCTGGGTCAGGTGAGCCGCCGCATCACGGGATTCATCGCGTCGATTCGCGAGCTGGCGGACATGACGAACCTGCTGGCGCTGAACGCCGCGATCGAGGCGGCGCGCGCCGGCAAGCACGGCAAGGGCTTCGCCGTGGTGGCCGAAGAGGTGCGGCGCCTCGCCGAGCAGAGCGCCAACGCGGCCCTCGAGGCCGGGGAGCTGGTGCAGGACATCCATCGCCAGGTGGGCGAGGTGGTGGAGCAGATGCGGCGCGGTCAGGTGAACGTGGGCGGCGTGGAGGAGATCTCGTCGGCGGCGCTCGAGGCGCAGGATGCGATCGTGGCCGCCACCGCGGAGGCGACGGCGCACGCGCAGCGCATCGCGGCGGCCGCGGGCGAGCAGGACAAGGCCTTCGGGCGCCTGCGCGAGCGCATCCATGCCGTGGCCGCGATCGCCGGGAAGAACCGCGCCGAGGCGGACGACGTCGCCACCCGGGCGAGCGAAGCGGCGCGGGGGCTGTCCGAGCTGGAACGAGCCACCCACGAGATCGAAGAGGTGGCCGCGATGCTGCGGGAGCTGACGCGCGGGTTTGCCAGTATCGCGTAGACGGTTAGCATTCCCGGGTGGCGCCGGGTGAACGGGTCTACGTGGCCCTCGGGTCCAACATGGGGGACCGCGCCGCGCACTTGGCGCACGCACGCGCCCGGCTGGCCCGGCTTCCCGGGACGCGTCTGCTCCGCGTTTCCACTGTCGAGGAGACGGCGCCCCTCGGCCCCATACCGCAGGGACCGTACCTGAACCAGATGGTCCTGCTCGAGACGACGCTCGAGCCGCGCGAGCTGCTCGGGCAGCTGCATGGCATCGAAGCGGAGCGCGGCCGCGTGCGGTCGGTGCGGTGGGGTCCGCGGACGCTCGATCTGGACATCGTGCGGTACGGCGACCGCGCCGTGCGCGCACCGGAGCTCACGATTCCACATCCCGAGCTGGAGAGCCGCGACTTCTGGCTGCGGGAGATCGCCGAGCTCGACCGAGAGCCGTCACCCCGTGGCTGAAGCACCCAAGCCCGTCACCACGCACGACCTGCTGCAAATGAAAGCGCAGGGGGAGCGGATCGTCGTGCTCACCTGCTATGACGCCCTGTTCGCGCGGCTGCTCGACCGAGCGGGGGTGGACATCCTGCTGGTGGGCGACTCGGTAAATCAGGTGCTGGCTGGAGCGGAGACCACGCTGTCCGCCACGCTCGATCAAATGCTCTACCACACCAGGATCGTGCGCCGCGGCACGCAACGTGCCATGGTGGTGTGCGACATGCCCTTCCTCACCTACCAGGTCTCGGCAGCCGAGGCGATCAAGAACTGCGGCCGCGTCATGGCCGAGACCGATTGCCACGGCGTCAAGCTCGAGGGCGGTCGGCGCATGGCCGCCACGGTGCGCGCGCTCGTGGACGTGGGCATCCCCGTCATGGGCCACCTGGGCCTGACGCCGCAGTCGGTGCACGCGCTGGGCGGGTACCGGGTGCAGGGCAGGGACGAGCCGACAGCCGAGCGGTTGAAGGACGACGCCCGGGCCCTGGAAGAGGCGGGCGCGTTCGCGATCGTGCTCGAGCTGATTCCCGCCCCGCTCGCCTCGCAGATCAGCAAAGCGCTCACGATCCCCACGATCGGTATCGGCGCGGGTCCCGCGTGCGACGGCCAGGTGCTCGTGCTGCACGACATGCTCGGCTTGAACGACCGGTTCAGTGCCAAGTTCGTGAAGCGCTACGCCACGCTCGCCGAGGACGTACGCGAGGCGGTGCAGCTGTACGCGGCCGAGGTGCGCGAGGGGCGCTATCCGGGGCCCGAACACTCGTTTCCGAAATGAGCGACATCTCGCGGCGGGACGTGCTCGCGATGCTGGGGGCGGCCGCGTTGAGCCCGCTCGCCCGCTCCGGATGGCGCGGACCTACCCGTCAGCCGGCGGGCCCGGGGTTTCGGATCCGCACCATCACCGCTGGGATCACGCTTCGCAAGCCGGCCGACATGGAGGGACCAGAGGCCGCGCTCACGTTTCTCCAGCGCGCGAAGCGGGCCGTCACCGACGCGGGGTATGAAGTCCAGACCCTCCGGATCGCGACCCAGCCGTTCCTGGAGGGAGCGGGAAGCCGCGCTCGCGCGGATGCGCTGCCGTCCTTACAGGGGCTCGACCGCGCGGTCGCCGCCGAGAGCGTGCTGTTGAGCATCGGTCCGGTGCTCGCCCCGGACGACTACGACACCGATTTCGCCCCGTGGGCCGCCGAACTCATCCGCACAACCCGGAACATCAGTTTTTCGGCGCGGGTCGCGTCGCCTGAGCGCGGTGCTTCACCGCGTGGGGTGACGGCCGCAGGCGAAGCGATGGTGGCGATCGCGCGCGCCACGCCCGGGGGCATCGGCAACTTCCGGTTCGCCGCCGCCGCGAACGTGCCGGCGGGCACGCCGTTCTTTCCGGTCGCGTACCACCGCGGCTCGGACGCCGTCGCCCTCGGTCTCGAATCGCCTCCCTTACTGTCCGCCGCATTCGCCGGCGCCAACACCTTGGCCGAGGCCAAGCAGAACCTCGCGCAGCTACTCGAGTCCCGGCTCGGGGCGCTGGAGCGGCTGGTACGGCAGGTCGCTCGTCACGAAGAGCGGAGCTACCTGGGCATCGACGTCTCGCCCGCGCCGGGCAAGGACGCGAGCATCGGAGCGGCCATCGAGTCACTCACCGGGGTCCCGTTCGGGGATTACTCGACGCTGGCCGGGTGTTCCGCCATCACGGATGTCCTCAAGAGCCTGCGGGTCAAGACGTGCGGCTATTCCGGGCTCATGCTCCCGGTGCTGGAAGATCCGGTGCTGGCGCGGCGCGCATCGGAAGGACGCTACAGCGTGCGCGATCTGCTCTTGTACTCGACGGTGTGCGGCACCGGGCTCGACGTCGTGCCGCTGCCTGGCGATACGCCGGCGGATCGCCTCGCCGCTCTCATCGCCGACGTGGCGGCGCTCTCCGCCAAGCTGCGCAAGCCCCTCTCGGCGCGCCTGTTTCCGGTGCCGGGGAAGGCCGCGGGGGAGCGGGCGCGCTTCGACGATCCTTACCTCACTGACTGCGTGGTGATGAAGGCAGAGTAGGATTGGTTAGCATGGCCAGCACGCAAGTACTTTGGCCTTTGACCGCTGCGGCTTGGCTCTGGGCCAACTCGTTGACAGGCCAGACATCGACCGGATCTACCGCGGCGGACCGGATCGCGTTCACCCGTCTGAACACGTACGCGCTCGAGGTCGGTGAGCCCGGCGTCGCGGTGGTCCGCGACAGCGCGGCCTGGTGGACTCTATGGCAGTACTTCGGCCACGAGTACCGCTCCCAATGGGACGCCCCGCTTCCTGACAGCATCGCCACCCCTCCACCGGTCGATTTCGGCCGCAACATGATCGTCCTAGTCCGCCCCGCTGGTCGTTGGGGTTGCGACGGTCACGCAATCGCGTCTATCGAGTTCCAGGGACAGGTTCTGCGTGTCGTGCTCGGACCGGACCACCCTCCGGAAAAATGGTCGCTCATCTGCGACCCAGAGGTCGGCACGCCGGTCGATGCCGTGGTACTGGAGCGGGACACGCGCGAGGCGGAGTTCGTCGCCGGGCGGCCGGACTACGCGGTGCCGAAACGCGCGCGGTGGTGGACGCCCCCGTCGATCGAGGCGGCCCTCGACACGGGCCAGAGCGCCCTCAAACTCCTGTCCTGGCGGAGGTTGACGCGCGACTCGACGCTTCCTTTCTCTGACCTGCGGCGTCTGGCGGTGGCCGCAGCCGCGCAAGTGGGCCCAGGTCTCGGCCTATTGGGTAACCCACGCGTTCGGTCGAGTGTCGAACTGCTCACGATTCTCAGATCAGTACCGCGCGCTCGCGAGCTCCTCTTTCGCCTCCACGCGTATGCCGTCGCGCGCGACCAGCGGGCGGACACGGCGTCGCTCGAGGTCATCATCGATGGCCTCCGGCGGGGCGGCGATCACCCCGACCTCGCCTATCTGCTGGTCCGCAACATGACCGTTCAGAAGAACGAGCCGCTGCTCCGCAGCCTGCACTACGTCGTGCAGGGCGATTCTGCCGCATGCTCGGTAGCGCTGAAAGCGTATGCCTCCCGCTGGCCGGTCCGGCGGGAAATCTTGGGCTCCGCCCCCGGCACTGCCTATGAGCTGCTTCGCTGTCCTGAGGCATCCCCTCGGGCCGGGCGGGAGACGCCCCACGTCCAGCTCGTGCATTTCTGTGGCACGACCTTCCGCGTCCGGAACTCACTGCCCGTCGCCGCCGACGTTGAGTGGGAAGTCGCGGACTCGGGGGAGGGCGGACGCTTGACTGTGCCCCCTCGCGGTCGCGCGCCGTATAGCGAGGTTTTCCTCACGACTCGCCACCGAGGGGTGCTCCGGTTGTATCGCGATGGCGGGCTCATCCAGATCCAAGGGAACAACGGGCCACCTTGCCCGATCCCGCCGGATACGACTCGGACACCCGCGCCGGTGGCACGGCTCTTCTTTCCTGAGGACATAAAGCGCTTCGTCGTGCCGACCGGCGACACGGTTCGGTACTACCGAAGGCTGGTGCGCGTAGTCTTCTACGATACGACCGGCGGAGACCAGGTGCGACGCGCGGTCCGACAGTGGCGAGCCGCCATCGTGGCGGGAGGGCCCTACCCGAGCCCATACATCCTGCGCGTGCCGGATCCCGGCCCTAAGGAGGGTGCGTTCGACTCGCTCCTGGCGCGGCTGAGAGATGAGCCCGGCGTCCAAGACGTCTACCCGCTGGCGGTCGCAGAACCGATCGCGCGACGTTGATCGTTTCTCCTAACCTGTCATGGACGAGCTGAAGGGAGCCTTGATCAGGCGGCGAGCGCTGATCGCGGCGGCCCCCGGAAACGAGGAGCCTTCGAGCAGCCGAGCGCACCCACGGACCTCGCCGAGCGACTTGACGACTACGTCGCGGACGACGTCGCGCGACGGAGCAGCCAATCCCGGCCGCCCTCTTCGTAGACGCCGAGGTGCAAGCCTCTACCGCAGTGCACCTTCCCCCCGTTTGTTTCAAGCCACGATGCACGAGCTCACGACGCCGAAGGAGATGCGCGCCTGGTCGCGCGCCGAGCGCGCCCGCGGCCAGCGCCTCGGCTTCGTGCCCACGATGGGTGCGCTGCACGAAGGACACCTGCGCCTCGTGGACCGGGCTAAAGAGCGCACCGACCGCGTCGTATTGAGCATCTTCGTCAACCCGCTGCAGTTCGGCCCCAAAGAAGACTTCGCGAAGTACCCGCGCGACATGGCCCGCGACCGGTCCCTCGCCGCCGAGCGTGGCGTGGATTGCCTGTTCGTCCCCGCGCTCGAGGCCGTGTACCCGCAGGAGCCGCTCGTCCGAATCGCCCCCGGGCCGATGGCGGATACCCTGGAAGGCGCCGTTCGGCCGGGGCACTTTGCCGGCGTTCTGACAGTCGTGGCGAAGCTGTTCCACATGGTGGAGCCCGACGTGGCGGTGTTCGGGCGCAAGGACTTTCAGCAGGCGATGCTGGTGCGCCGCATGGTCACCGATCTCGACTTTGGGCTCGAGGTCGACATCGCGCCCACCGTGCGCGAGCTCGACGGACTGGCGCTCTCGTCGCGCAACGGCTATCTCGACGCCGACCAGCGGCGCGCCGCGCTGGCGCTCTCGCGCGCGCTCCGCGCCGTCGAGCAGGCGTGGCGCTCGGGGGAAGCGGACACCAAGGCGCTGCAGCGGCGCGGCATGGAGGTGCTCACGGCCCCGGGCGTACGCCCGGGCTACCTGGAGCTGGTCGACGAGCAGCTGCGCCCCGTGGCGCGCGCCGACGCGCGCACGGTGGTCGCAATCGCCGCGCACGTCGGGGCCACACGGTTGATCGACAACGTGGTGCTGGGGGAGGGGGTGGCGAGTGACATCGCCGTCCGTGCGTCGTGAAGGTCCCGGGCTGAAGCCCGGGCTCGGCGCGATTGCGTCCTTAAGGACGCGCCACAAGCCGAGCCGGCTCTTCAGAGCCGGGAAACTCCGACGGGATGCCATGCGGTGAGTTTGCCCCCCTGGGCCGTCGCCACCCCTGAGCGCCGCGCGCACATCGAACGTGTCGCGGCGCTGCTCGACGAGTGGGCGCGGGCGATGGGTGTCTCGGACGCCGAGCGCTCCCGCTGGGTCAGGGCCGCCTGGCTGCACGACGCGTTGCGGGACGAGCAACGATCCGATGAGCTCGCGCACGGGCCGCGCGCGGCGGCGCACGCCGCCCACGACGGCGAGCGCGATCGCGGCGTGCTCGACGCCGTCCGCTACCACACCGTCGGGTACCTACATTGGGACGACGTCGGACGGATGCTCTACCTGGCCGACTTTCTCGAGCCCGGCCGGCTACTCGACCCGGCCGACCGCGCCGCGCTCGCGGCGCGCGTACCGCGCGAGCGGGACGCGGTACTCAAGGAAATCGCGCGCCGCCGGATCGAATGGGTGATCCGCTCGGGCTACCAGCTCATGCCCGCCACGGTGGGGTTTTGGAACTCGCTCGTCTCGCGCTGAGCGCCCTCGTGCTCGGCGCCGCCGGCTGCCGGGACGCACGTCCGCGCGCCACCGCGTTCCCCGTGCCGGGGCAGGACGGTCCCCGGGTCACGGTCGAAGTCCTCAACGCGAGCGGCAAGCCGGGGCTCGCCCGGTCCGGCGTACGCGTCCTGCGACAGGCGGGGATCGACGTCGTGGCCTTCGGCAACGCACCCGCGACGGTGGGGATTCTCGATTCGACGCGTATCGTGATGCGCCGTCCCGCGGCCGGCGCAAGCGACCGCATCCGGCGGGCGCTGGGCGTGGGGCGCGTCGTGGTGCGGGCCGACAGCACCCGGCTACTCGACGCGAGCGTGCTCCTCGGCGCGGACTTTGCGCCGCGCCTCAAGTTCCACCCGTAGCTGGCCGCACGCCGCGCTGATATCCAATCCGCGGCTGCGCCGCAGCACGGCCTCGACGCCGTGACGCTTGAGCCGCCGCGCGAACGCCAGCATGCGCGGGCGGTCGCTCGGCGTCAGATCGGGCGCCCCACCGGGGTGCAGCGGCAGCAGGTTCACGAGCGCGCCGACCGGGCGGGCCAGCTGCGCCAGCTCGTCCGCCTGCGTGAGCGAGTCGTTCTTCCCGCCGATCAGCACGTACTCGAGCGTCACCCGGCGGCGGAACTGGCCCAGCGCCCGCATCACCTCGGGCAGCGAGTACTTCTTCTCGATCGGCATCAGCTCGCGGCGCAGCGCCGCCGTCGGGGCGTGCAGCGACACGGCGAGCCGGAACTGCTCGGGGCGCTGCGCCAGCCGCGCGAGGTTCGGCAGGATCCCCACGGTCGACACGGTGATGTGTCGCGCGCCGATACCGAGACCGTCGGCATGGTTCAGGATCGTGAGCGCCGTGTCCACGGCGTCCCAGTTGAGGAGCGGCTCGCCCATCCCCATGAAAACGACGTTGGTGGGTTTCACCGCGCGATCCCGTCGGACCGCCTCACGCACCTGACCCGCGATCTCGCCCGCCGAAAGGTTGCGCCGGAATCCCATCCGCCCGGTGGCGCAGAACACGCACCCCAGCGCGCACCCGACCTGCGACGAGATGCACAGCGTGCGACGCTTTCCCTCCGGTATCAGCACCGACTCGACCGCCTCACCGTCGGCGAGCTTCCAGAGAAACTTCTCCGTCCCGTCGCTGGACTGCTGGGCGGCGTCGCAGCTGAGTCGCGTCAGCGGGAACGCGTCGCCGAGCTGCGCCCGGAGCGCGGCGGGAAGGTCCGTCGCTTCCTCCCAGGAGCCGACCGGGCGCTGCCACAAACGCGGCAGGATCTGCGCCAGCCGGTAGCCCGGCTCGGCGCGCGCCGCCAGCCACGCGGCGAGCGCGCCCCGCGCCGCGTCCGGCGTGAGCGAGAGCAGGTCCGTCACGGAACCCGTCCCTCGAGACCCACGCGGTAGGCCGCTCCGATGTCGTTCACGCCGAAGTCCCGCGCGAAGCTCACGCGATACCGGCCCACCCCCACGCGCACCCCGATAACCATCCGCCATCCCGCCTGCGCGTAGCTGCCCTCACGCGCCACCACGAGATCGCAGCCGAATTGGGGGCCGAGCTCGAAGCCTGCCCCGAATTGATGATCCGCCGCGAAGCCGTGCGCCGTGGCGATGCCGTACCGGCCCCGCACCACCCCCCGGGTCCCCCAGAGCGGGCCGTGCCATACCCGCACCTCGAGCCCGCCGTACAACTCCTGCGACGCGTCCCCCGTTGCGAACCGCGAGAAGAAGTGCGTGGCGGTGGCGAGCGTCACGGCATCCGAAAAGGTGCGGCGCGCGCCCACATCGAGCGTCCAGCGGTTCGACTGCGCGGCGTCGAGGTGCGTTTGCTGGTACGCGACCGTCGCGCCGAGCGCGGTCCCACCTCTCCCCAACGCCATGCCCCAGGTCGCGCCGAGCGTCTGCGTGTAGTATGCAATCGTCCCGGGATCGGGGTCGGGGCTGAGCGATGTGCGTACCAGATCGCCGATCCCCATGCGGCCGTACACGAACCCCACCTGACCGAGCGGCCGCACGCGTACCCGTGCGGTCGTGAGCACCCCCGAAGCGCCGACGGTCGGGGCCGTCTCGATTACTTCGAGCGCGAGGCTCGCACGCTCCGGGATCGCCGGTTGGGCGGGATTCCAGAACGCGGCGGCCCCGCCCGTACCGAGGGCGGGGGGCAGGGGCAGCGTCGTCGCGGCGACGCGCCAGAGCTCCGTGCCGGCGGCCCGCTGGGCCCACAGCGCCGCCGGGGCGAACCCCGCCAGGAGCAGGGAGATGCGTTGCATGGCGAACGTGCAGCAACTTAACTATCTTCAAGCGTTTAGGACACTTGGACTCACGTGCGCCTATCTGAGCTGTTGTCTCCCGCTCGCATCCGGGTACCCCTCAAAGCCGCGGATAAGGAGGGGGTACTGCGGGAGCTAGTCGAGATGGTCGAGAACGGAGGCGGGAGTCAGCTCGACGAGGTCCTGGGCGCGATCCTCGAGCGGGAGCGGCAGTTCCCCACCGGCATCGGGTACGGCGTGGCGGTACCGCACGGCAAGACCCCTGCGCTCGCCGCCCTCGTGGTGGTGGCCGGGACGACGCCCGCGCCGGTGCCGTACGAAACGATCGACGGTGAGCCAGTGCGCCTGTTCTTCCTCCTGGTCGGCCCGGAATCCGCGGCGGGAGCGCACGTGAAGGCGTTGAGCCGCATCTCGCGCCTCGTGCGGCGGGAGCCGGTGCGCGGCCGGCTGCTCGGCGCCAAGACGCCCGAGGAGTTCTACCGCGCCGTGTGCGAAGCGGAGGGGGCATAAGCACCGTGAGTCGGACGTCGAGGCGCACGCTGCGCTGCGGCGAGCTGCGGGCGCAGCACGTCGGCCAGCGCGTGCGGCTGGGCGGGTGGGTGCACCGGCGCCGCGACCTGGGCGGCATCGTGTTCATCGACCTCCGCGACCGCGCCGGCCTCGTGCAGGTCGCCATCGGTCCCAGCGCGCCGGAAGACGTGCGCCGCATCGCTGGCGGACTGGCCGGTGAGACGGTCATCGAAGTGGAAGGCGAGGTCGTCGCGCGCCCGGCGAACATGCGGAACTCCGAGCTCGCGACCGGCGAGATCGAGGTCCATCCATCGAAGCTGGTCATCGTCGGCCCCGCCGTGACGCCTGCCATCCCCGTGGCCCGCGCCAAAGGCGAGGAGCTTCCCGCCGAAGAGCTGCGGCTCAAGTACCGTCACTTGGACCTCCGCCGGCCGGAGATGCAGGCGAATCTGGTGCTGCGTCACCGCCTGCTGCAGCGCGCCCGGCGCACGCTCTCCGAGCTCGAGTTCCTCGAGATCGAGACGCCGATTCTCACCAAGCCGACTCCGGAAGGAGCGCGCGACTACCTGGTGCCATCGCGCGTGCACCCGGGAGAGTTCTACGCGCTGCCGCAATCTCCCCAGATCTACAAGCAGCTCCTCATGGTGGCGGGGTTCGATCGCTACTTCCAGATCGCGCGCTGCTTTCGCGACGAGGACTTGCGCAACGACCGGCAGCCCGAGTTCACGCAGATCGACATCGAGGCGTCGTTCGTGGGGATGGAGGACGTCCTCGGGTTCGTGGAGACCGTGCTGGCCGCCCTGTGGGAGGAAGGGGGCCACCCGGTGGCGCGCCCGTTCCCCCGCATCACGTGGCGCGAGGCGATGGAGCGCTACGGCACGGACAAGCCGGACCTGCGGTACGAGCTCGCGATCGCCGACTGGACCACGCAGGTCGCCGGGCTGGGGGTGCCGTTCTTCCAATCGGCCTTGCAGAACGGCGCGCGCGTGCGCGGCTTGGCCGTGAAGGGCGGCGCCGCGCTGTCGCGCAAGGACGTGGACCAGCTCGCCGACGCCGCCAAACAACTCGGCGGCTCCGGCCTCGCGTGGGTCAAGCGCCAAGGTGAGCAGCTGTCGGGCTCGGTCGCGAAGCACTTCACCCCGTCGGCGCTCGGCGCGCTCGGTGTGGGAGACGGGGACGCGGCCGTGATGGTCGTCGGCCCCGACCAGTCGACCTCCCCCGTGCTCGACCGGATCCGCCAGGAGGTGCTGCAACGGCTCAGCGTCAAGCCCAGCGCGGCGCATGCCTTCGCGTGGGTCGTCGATTTTCCGCTGTTCGAGCCCGATCCCGAGACGGGGAAGCCGGTGTTCGCGCACCACCCGTTCACCTCGCCGCACCCCGACGACCTCGCCGCGGGGAAGCTCGAGAGCGACCCCTTCGCGTGCCGCGCGCTGCATTACGACGCGGTCTACAATGGCAACGAGCTCGGCTCGGGGTCGATCCGGATCACCGATCCCGCGGTACAGCGCAAGGTCTTCGCGCTGCTCGGGCTCGCCGCGGCCGATGTCGACGCCCGGTTCGGGTTCCTGCTCCAGGGGCTCCAGGCGGGCGCCCCACCGCACGGCGGCTTCGCGGTCGGGTTCGATCGCGTGGTCATGCTGCTGACGGGAGCCGGCAGCCTGCGGGACGTGATCGCATTCCCCAAGACGACCGCCGCCCGGGCGCTGTTCGAAGGGGCTCCCGCGCCGGCCGGCCCCGCGGACCTGAAGGCCCTGCACATCAAGGTGGAGCGATGAGCGACGAGACCATCCAGCGGCTGTCGACCGAAGGGGTAGATCCGCTCGCGCTCGCGGGCGTGAACGACGGCAACCTGGTCGAGCTCGCCAAGCGGCTGGGGGTGCGCGTGTCCCTGCGCGGCGACACGCTCACGCTCCACGGCCCGCAGGGCGCGGTGGAGCGGGCGACGCAGGTGGCCCAGGCGCTCGTGGACCTCGCGCGCGTGGGAGAGCCGCTGGACGTCAACGACGTGGACCGCGTCGTGAGCGAGGAATCGCTCGGCACGCTCGGCCGGGAGATGGATGGCGAGTACAAGATCATCCTGCCCGGGCTGCGCCGCGTGATCGCACCCAAGACGGCCGGTCAGCGCGAGTACCTCCACGCGATCGCACAGCACGACATCGTGATCGGGATCGGGCCGGCGGGAACGGGGAAGACCTACCTTGCCGTGGCGGCCGCCGTGGACGCACTCGCGCGCAAGCGGGTGCGGCGGATCATCCTGGCGCGCCCCGCCGTGGAGGCGGGGGAGAGCCTCGGATTCCTGCCGGGGGACCTGCAGGAGAAGGTCGACCCGTACCTGCGACCGTTGTACGACGCGCTCGAAGACATGATGCCGCGCGATCGCGTGCAGAAGGCGATCGAGACGCGCACGATCGAGATCGCGCCGCTCGCGTACATGAGGGGTCGCACCTTGTCGGACGCGTTCGTGATCCTGGACGAGGCCCAGAACGCGACCGGGATGCAGATGAAGATGTTCCTGACGCGATTGGGCGTGAATTCGCGGGCGGTGATCACGGGCGACAAGACCCAGATCGACCTCGTCAACCGCGAAGACTCGGGGCTGTTGCAGGTGGAGCGGATCCTCCCCGGGATCGAGGGGATCGGCTTCTGCTATCTCACGGACGCGGACGTCGTGCGCCACCGGCTGGTGCGCGACATCATCCGGGCCTACGCCGAGGACGCCCAAGGCTGAGATGAACCTCCCGAGCAGCGAGCAGGTGCGCTATCACGGCACGCGCTGGGCCTGGGTACCGGCGCTGGCGCTGCTCACCTACCTGGCCTTTCCCTCGAGCGCGAACAACGTCGCACCCCTGCTCCAGCCCGGCGCGGTCGCCGAGCACGAAGTGATCGCCCCATTCACCTTCCCGGTGAACAAATCGGACCAGGAGCTGGCGCGGGAGGCGGAGGAGCTCGCGGGCACGGTCAGGCCCATTTACGAGTTCCAGCAGCGGGCCTTGGACAGCGCGTCGATCGCCCTGCACGCCTTCTTCGCCGGGATCGAGAACGCCGCCGATCAGGGGGGTGGCCAGGCGGTGATGCGCGTGGCCAAGGAGCAGGGCATCGTCCTGTCCCCCGCCGAGGCGGCCTACCTCGCCAAGGGCGGCAAGCGGCACAGTCTGGAGAAGGCCCTCACCGACCTGTTCGACCGCACGCTCGCGCTCGGCGTCACGGCGCCCGGCGTGCTGCAGGTGGAGCAGGCTCCCGAGCTGATCATCCGGCGGCGCTCGTCGGAAACGAGCGTGTCGCGCGATCAGGTGCTGTCCTACGCCCAGTACTTGGCGCGCGCCCGGCTCACTCACCCGGACAAGGGGTCGAGCGCCGGGGACGCCGTGTACGTGCGCCTCGCCGGTCACTTCTTCCGACCCACGCTGGTGCCGAACACGCTCGAAACGGAGCGGCGGCGGGACGAGCAACGCCGCAGCGTCGATCCCAGCAAATACATCGTGCGGGCCGGAGATCGGATCGTCGGCGCTCACGAAGTCGTCACCAACGAAGTGCACGAGAAGCTCGTCGCGCTCCACAACGAGCTGGTGCGACAAGGCCACGCGACCAGCAGCTCGGTGGGCGGGGTGCTGGGCCCGCTGCTGCGGGACTCCCTCGTGCTGGGCATCTTCTGGGTCCTGCTGGTGTTCTACCGCCGCGAGACGTATCGGGAGCAGCGGCAGGTGGCGCTGATCGGCGGTCTCTTCGGCGTCGTCCTGCTACAAGCCGCCGCCGTCGCGCGATTCTTCCCGCAGCATCCCGAGATCATCGCGCTGCCGTTCCTCGCGATGATGATGACCGTGCTGTTCAACGGCCGCGTCTCGATGAACGGCGCGATGATCGTCGCCGTGGTGATCAGCCTGCAGCCGGTGTTCCACGACGTTCCGGCGCTGTTCTTGTGCCTGGGCGGCGGCGTCGCCGCCGCCCTCTCGGTGCGGGGCCTGCGGCGCCGCAGCAACTTCTACGTGCCGGTGCTGATCATCGCGCTCGGCTATCTCGCGGCCGCGCTGGCGCTGGGGCTCGCGGGCAACTGGAGCATCGCGGAAATCGGGCTGCGCGGAGTGTGGGGCGCAGCCAACGGCCTCGTGGCCGCCGGGCTGAGCTTCTTCCTCCTGCCCCTCGCCGAGTCGGTCACAGCCATCACGACCGACCTCACCCTGCTGGAGTTGTCCGACCCCAGCCGGCCACTGTTGCGACGGCTGTCACTCGAGGCGCCCGGGACGTACGCCCATAGCGTGGCCATGGCGAACCTGGTCGAGGCGGCCTGCAACCGCATCGGCGCCAACGGGCTGCTCGGGCGCGTCGGGTGCTACTATCACGACATCGGCAAGGTGAAGAACCCGCAGTACTTCGTCGAGAACCAGACACGCGGCAACAACCCGCACGACCGGCTCAAGGCCTACCAGTCCGCGGAGATCATCCGCGCGCACGTCACCGACGGCCTCGTGCTCGCCCGCGAGGCGGGGCTGCCGGAGACGGTCGCCGCGTTCATCCCCGAGCATCACGGCACCACCGAGATCACCTACTTCCTCGACCGGGCGAAAAAGAGCGGGGACGGCAGGTCCCCCAATCCAGCGGACTTCGCCTACCCCGGTCCCAAGCCGCATTCCAAGGAAACGGCCATCACGATGCTGGCCGACTCGGTCGAGGCCGCGCTGCGCGTGCTGGAGGACCTGACGCCGCAGAAGATTGAAGACGTGATCAGCCACATCGTGCGCACCAAGCTCAACGCCGGCCAGCTCGACGAGGCGCCGATGACCCTGCAGCAGATCGACCAGGTGAAGCAGGAGTTCGTGCGCATCATCACCGGGATGTACCACAACCGCATCGACTACCCGGAGTCCAGTGGCGGCATCACGGCGACCTGGCAGCCGGCGGCCCGGCAGTCCTGAGCGTTTCGCCCCTCTCGAGCCGCGCCTGGCGCGCGTCGCGCGCCGCGTGCTCGCCTGGGAGCGGGCCGACGGCGCGCGGGTGGAGCTCACGCTGCTCGACGGCGCCGCGATGCGGCGCCTCAACCGTCGCGTGACTGGCCGCCGGGGACTCACCGATGTGATCGCGTTCGCACTGCCGCAGCCCGACGGCTCGCTCGTCGGCGACGTGTACATCTGCCCCGAAGCCGCTGAACGGTGGGTGAACGGCCGGGGAAGGGGGAAGAGGGAAGGGGCGGAGGCGGAACTCGTCCGCCTCGCCGTGCACGGCACCCTGCACGTGCTGGGATACGACCACCCCGACGGGCCCGGCCGGACGCGCTCCGCCATGTGGCGCCGCCAGGAGCGCTACGTCAGCCGGCTCCGCAACGGGGCACCGTGATGGAGACCCCGGCGGCGCTGCTGTGGGTACGGCTTGCCGTGCCGCTTGCTCCCGCCATCTGGGCCGGCCTGCTGGCGCTGGGCGAAGAGGCCGCGGTGGGCGAGGCCCTGCACACACTGGGCGACGCGCCGCCGGCGAGTGTCACGGGGCGCGTGCCGCTGCACCGGGCGCTGTACCTCGCGCGCCTGGCGCTGCTCGTGCTCGGCGCCGTGGCGGCCGCCTATCTGTTGCGCTGGTGGGAGCGCCCCTGGCTCGACGGGCTCGCCACCCTCGCCATCGCCGCCGCGCTGCTGTTCGTGGTGGGCGATGCCGCGCCGCGCGCCCTCGCCGCCCTTGCGCCGCAGCTCACCGCCGAGGCCCTGCCGCTGGCGCGGCGCACCCTTGCGCCGTTCGGACCGCTGCTGTGGCTGCTCGGCGGTATGGACAAGGGCCTGCACACCCTCGTGGCGACGCCACGCCCGCTCGAACCCGACCTCCGCGCCGCCCAGCGCGATATGCTGCTCGGTGTCTTCACCCTCGCCGATACCACCGTGGACGAGGTCATGACCCCACGGCTCGACATGATCGCCGTCGACGTCGCCGCCACCGCCGACGAGGTGCGCGAGACGTTCCACCAGAGCGAGCACTCGCGCCTGCCCGTGTACGACGGCACGCCGGACAATCTCGTCGGCATCGTGTACGCGAAAGACCTGGTGCCGCTGGTGCTCGGCGTCGCGGGCGCCACGGTCCGCTGGCAGGACCTGGTCCGGCCCGCGTTGTACGTCCCGGAGACGAAGACCCTCGACAGCCAGTTGCGCGACTTCCAGCGTGGCCCGTCGCATCTCGCGATCGTGGTCGACGAGTTCGGCGGCACGTCCGGGTTGATCACGCTCGAGGACATCCTGGAGGAGATCGTGGGGGAGATCCGGGACGAGCACGACGTCGAGACCCCGCCCGCCATCCGCCAGGAAGGCGACCGCTACGTCGTGGACGGGCGAGCGTCACTGGGCGAGCTGTCCCAGGCCCTCGGCGCCGCGTTCGAGCACCCCGACGTTTCCACGGTGGGCGGGCTCATCTACTCGGCGCTCGGCCGCGTGCCGCGACCCGGCGAAGAGCTGACGCTCGACGGGTTCCGGGTGGTGGTGGAGCGCGTCGAGCGGCGGCGCGTGACCCGCGTCTGCTTCCAGCGGAAATGACGCTCGCGCTCCTCGTCCTCGTCTTTGGACTGCTCGGCGCCAGCGCCGCCGCCGCGGTCGGCGTGGCCGCGGCGGCCGTCAGCCAGCTCGAGCTGACGCGTTGGGTGACGTACAAGCTGCGCGGCGGCCGCGCCGCAGCCCGTGCACTGGAGAATCCCGGCCGGGTGCTCGCCACGGCCAACGCGCTCACCACCCTCGGCGTGATCGGCGCCGCGGGCGCGCTGCCGGCGCTGCTCGCCCAGGCCACGCCCACGTTCCTTGGCGTCTTCACTATGGCGGTCGGCGTACCGCTGTTCGTGAGTGCCGCCTACCTCGTGCCGCGGGTCGTGGGACGCCGCTGGGCCGAGCCGATCGTGGCGCGCGCGGTGCCGTGGCTCGAGCGGGTGGGACGCGCGCTCGCGCCGTTCATACCGGCGCGCGACCCCTCGCGCCGTACCACCCTCGCTGCCGTGCTCTCGGGCGCCGACACGGGGGCCCTCGCCTCGGCGGGAGAGATGGCCGTAGTCTCGGGCGTGCTGGCGTTCGCCCAACGGCCGGTCAAGGATCTGATGACGCCCCGCACCGCCGTCGTCGCGATTCCCGAAGGCCTGCTCGCCGCCGAGGCGGCGCACGTCTGCATGCAGTCGCGTTACAGCCGCTATCCGGTCTACCGCGGCTCGCTCGACGAGATCGCCGGCGTGGCGCACGCCTTCGACCTGCTGCAGCTGCAGCCGGACGGCCCGGTGCCCGTCCGGCCGGCGCTCGTCGTCCCCGGGGCGACGCGGGCCGCCGACCTGATGCTGGAAATGCAGCGCGGCCGCAGCCACCTCGCCCTCGTGCTCGATGAGTTCGGCGGCACCGCGGGCCTCGTCACGTTCGAGGACCTGCTGCGCGATCTGATGTCCGAGATCTTCGAGCCCCAGCCGGTCGAGCCGCCCCAGGAGGCGCTCGTGCGCGTCGTGGAGCTGGAGGGAAGCGCGCCCGCGAGCCGGCTCGAGGAAGCGTTCGACGTCACGTTCGGGAGCCGCGACGTACAGACGGTCGGCGGGCTGCTGGTGCAGGCGCTCGGGCGGATTCCGCGTGCCGGGGAGCGGCTCGCCTTGAAAGGGCTGGAGTTCGACATCCTGGCCGCGACCGCGACGCGGGTGGAGCGGGTAGCGGTGCGCCCCGGCCCCGTCCGGGCGATCGCGCTCGACGGACGGGAGAGCGGCGCGTGAGCGACGCGAGCGCCGCGGCCCGCCTCAACCAGCTGCGCGCGCTCGCCCAGGCCGAAGACCTGCGGCCGTTTCTGCGCCGTGCCATCCAGCTCCACCCCTCGGACCTGGCGGAAGTCCTCGCGGCGGTCGACGGCACAGCGCGCGCCCGCGCGCTCGCCGAGCTACCGGTCGAGACGGCGTCCAAGGCCCTCGCCGAGCTCGAGGGACGCCTGCGCCATCCCGAAGAGCTGCTGCGCGCCGTCGGGCCCGGTTACGTCGCCGAGCTCCTGACCGAGCTCCCGAGCGACGACGCGGCCGCGATCATCCGCGACCTGCCCTCCGAGGAGCGCGAGGCGGTCCTGTCGGAGGTCGCCGACCGGGCCGAGGTCGATCAGGTCCTCAAGTACCCCGCCGACTCGGCCGGCGGTTTGATGACCACCGAGGTCGTCACCGTGGATGCGGAGGCGTCGCTCGTCGAGGCGATCGCGGACATCCGGCGCCAGAGCGCCGAGGACGACGCGCTGTACCAGGTGTATGCCGTGGATGGGGCGCGCCGCCTCAAGGGCGTCGTCCCGATCGCGCGCTTGATTGTCGCGTCGCCGTCGCGCCGCGTACGCGAGGTGATGGAGCCGGCCGCCGCCGCGGTGCGCCCCGAAGTCGACCAGGAGCAGGTCGCGCGGCTCATGGCCCGCTACAACGTCGCCGCCGTGCCGGTCGTGGACGAGCGCGATCGCCTGCTCGGCCGGGTCACGTTCGACGATGTCATCGACGTCGTCGAAAAGGAGACGACCGAGGATCTGCTCAAGTTCGCGTCGGTGAACCCCGAGGAGGACCTCTCCGCCCCCTGGAGCGCCGCCGTCAAGAGCCGGCTGCCGTGGTTGTACGTGAACCTGCTGACGGCGTTCCTGGCGGGGGCGGTCGTCTACGTGTTCCAGGGAACGGTGAGCCGGGTGGTGGCCCTGGCGGTGTGGATGCCGATCATCGCGGGGATGGGCGGCAACGCGGGGACGCAGGCGCTCGCCGTCACGGTGCGGCGTCTGGCGCTGCGGCTCTTGCCGCGGGATCGCGCGCTCGCCGTAATCCGCAAGGAGGTCCTCGTCGGAGCGGTGAACGGCATCGCCAACGGCGTCGCGGTCGCGCTCGTAGCGGCGGCGCTGGGAGAGGGTTGGGTGCTCGGGCTCGTGGTGCTGCTCGCGATGTGGGGCAACCTGGTGGTGGCGGGATTCGCCGGAGCGAGCATTCCGATCGTGCTGGAGCGGTTCAGCATCGACCCGGCGATCGCCTCGTCCATCTTCGTAACGACCTTCACCGACGTGTGCGGCTTCGTGCTGCTGCTGGGCCTGGGAGCGTGGCTGCTGTTATAGTTAGCTTTGCATGAACCTTGCATGAGCATCGAGCGCATCGTCGAGGGGCTGGAGCGACGGGAGCCGGCGGCGCTGGCCCGCGCGATCAGCCTCGTCGAGAACCAGCGCGACGGGTTCGAGCGCCTGCTGTCCCACGTGCATCCCGGCCTGGGCCGCGGCGCGGCGCGGCGCATCGGTGTCACAGGACCGCCCGGCGCGGGCAAGAGCACGCTCACCGAGCGGCTGATCCAGCGGTTCCGCGCCCAAGAGCTCACGGTGGGCGTGGTGGCGGTCGATCCCACCAGTCCGTTTACCGGCGGGGCGCTGCTCGGCGACCGCATCCGGATGGAGTCGGCCGGCCTGGACCCCAATGTGTTCATCCGGTCCATGGCCACCCGCGGGGCGCACGGCGGCCTCGCCACGACGACCGCGGAAGTCGCCGACCTGCTCGAGGCGTTCGGGTTCGAACGGATCCTGATCGAGACGGTGGGCGTGGGCCAGACCGAGCTGGACGTGGCGCGCACGGCCGAGTCGACGGTCCTGGTGCTCGTCCCCGAATCGGGGGACGGGATCCAGACGTTGAAGGCCGGCGTGATGGAGATCGCCGACATCTACGTGATCAACAAGAGCGACCGGCCGGGGGCCGACAAGCTGCGGCAGGAGGTCGAGGTGATGCTGGGAATCCGGCGCGGGAACGCGTTTCGGCACGTGGCGCCGCACCGCACACCGGGGGCGGTCGAGGGCGGTCGCGGGCGGTCGCGGACGGCGGCGGCTGCGGACGGTGAATGGGAGCCGCCGGTGCTCGCGACCGTGGCGTCGCAGGGCGACGGCGTGGACGATCTGGTCACCGCACTCGACCGGCACTACGGCCACCTCCAGCGCAGCGGGACGCTCGCCGCCCGGCGGCGTGAGCGACTGGCGCAGCGCACCCGGGCCGTGTTGGAGCGCGCCGTGCACCAGTGGATCACCGAGGACACGCGCGCCGGGCAGCTCCTGGCCGCGCGGCTCGACGACGTGGCCGACGGGCGCCGCAGCCCCTACGATGTCGCGGCCGAGATCCTGGACCAGGTGAAAGCGGGAGCGCCCCGATGAGCGACATCGAGCGGAAGCCCCTGTACACCGCCGCTGATCTCGCCGGCTTCGATTACGCCGGTCAGCTCGGCGCGCCGGGCGAGTACCCGTTCACCCGCGGGATTCACCCCACCATGTATGGCGGGCGGCTGTGGACGATGCGGCAGTTCGCCGGCTTCGGGACGGCGGAAGACACCAATCAGCGGTACAAGTTCTTGCTCGAGCACGGCCAGACCGGCTTGTCGGTCGCCTTCGACTTCCCGACGCTGATGGGCTACGACTCCGATCATCCGCGCGCCGAAGGTGAGGTGGGGAAGTGCGGCGTCGCGATCTCGTCGCTCGCCGACATGGAAGACCTGTTCCGCGGCATCCCGCTCGACCAGGTCTCCACGTCCATGACGATCAACGGGCCGGCGGCGCTGCTGTTCTGCTTCTACGTGGCGGCGGCCGAGCGGCAGGGCGTTCCGAGTCATACGCTCCGCGGCACGGTGCAGAACGACATCCTCAAGGAATACATGGCGCAGCACGCCTGGGTGTATCCGGTCGAGCCCGCGCTCAAGATCATCGTCGATATGTTCGAGTGGTGCGCGACTCACGCGCCGCTGTGGAACACGATTTCCATCTCGGGCTATCACATCCGCGAAGCGGGGGCGACCGCCGCGCAGGAGCTCGCCTTCACGCTGGCGAACGGCTTCACGTACGTGGAGCGCGGTCTGGCCCGGGGGCTCGACGTGGACGCGTTCGCGCCACGCCTCTCCTTCTTCTGGGACGTGCACAACGATTTCTTCGAGGAGGTGGCGAAGCTGCGCGCCGCCCGGCGCATCTGGGCCCGGCACATGCGCGAGCGCTATCGGGCGAAGAACCCCCGCTCGTGGATGATGCGCTTCCATTGCCAGACCGCGGGCGTCACCCTCACCGCTCAGCAGCCGATGAACAACGTGGTGCGGGTCGCCTACCAGGCGCTCGCGGCGGTCCTGGGCGGGACCCAGTCTCTGCACACCAACTCGCTCGACGAAACGCTGGCGCTCCCGACGGAGGACGCGGTCCGGCTCGCGCTCCGCACCCAGCAGATCATCGCACACGAGACGGGCGTGGCGCAGGTGATCGACCCGCTGGGCGGCTCGTACTACCTCGAATCGCTCACCGATCAGCTCGAGCGCGAGGCCGAGGCGCTGTTCGCCGAGATTCAGTCGGTCGGGGGCGTCGTCCGGGGCATCGAGGGCGGCTGGTTCCAGCAGCAGATCGCCCGCTCGGCGGAGCAGTTCCAGCGTGCGTTGGAGGCACGCGCGCGCGTCATCGTCGGGGTCAACGACTTCACGAGCGACGACGACCACCCGGTCGAGATCCTCAAGGTCTCAAACGACGCGGAGTCGGGCCAACGGCGCCGGCTCGCGCAGCTCCGTGCCGAGCGCGACAACGGCCTCGTGGCCGACCGGCTGGAGGCGCTGCGACGGGCCGCCCTCGAAGACACGAACGTGATCGGGCCCATGCTCGATTGCGCCCGCGCCTACTGCACGCTCTACGAGATCCGGCACGCGCTGGAGCGCGTCTACGGCGCGTACCGCGAGCCGGTGTTCTTCTGACCCGTGACGGCACTGCCACTCGCCGTCAGCGCGAACGCGGTCCATGACGCCGTGCGGCGGCTCGCCGCCATCCGCCCCGGGGCCTACCGGGTCGTGTCGTGCTATCTGAAGCTCGAGCCGCGCGACAAAACGCGCGGCAAGTACCTCATCAAGATGAAGAACCGGATCCGGGGGGCGCTCGCGGACCTTGAGCGCCAGGGCTTGGAGCGCGGCGTGCGCGACCAGATCGCCGCGGACCTGGAACGGATCCGCCGCTACTTCGAGCAGCCCGCAGAGCTGCCGCACGCGCGCGGCGTCGCCCTGTTCGTGTGCGAAACCATCCGCCTGTTCGACGTGATCCCCCTGCCGCACGTGTACCGCTCGCGCCTGGCCGTGGAGCCCGTACCCCTCATCCGGGAGCTGGTGGCCCTGGAGCAGGAGTTCGGCACAATCCTCGTGGCGGCGTGCGATCGGACCGGGGCGCGCTTCTTCGAGGTGACGGCGTTCGACGTCGCGGAGCTCCCGGCCCTCCGGGCGGCGGCGAGCCGGACCGGCAAGTTCCACGGCCAGCGGCAGGCCAAGCGGGGCGGCGTGCTCGCGGGCGGGTTCGGAGAGCACAACTATCACATGCGGATCCGCGAGGAAAAGCATCGCCATTACGCCAACGTCGCCGACTACATCTACCAGATCCACACGCAGCGCCCGCTGGCCGGGCTCGTCGTGGCGGGGATCGGCGTGGACGCCGCGGCGCTGGTGCCGCATCTCCACACGTACCTGCACGACCTGGTGCTCGGCGTCGTGAAGCTGAACCCCAAGAAGGCCAGCGCCCCCCTCGTCCGTGAGGCAGCGCTGCTGTTGCGCGACCAGCGAGAACGCGCCTGGGAGCAGGCGCACGCCGAGGCGGTGAAGGACGGGTTGGGGACGGGGTGGGCGGTAAACGGCATCGACGCCACCCTGAAGGCGCTCACCCGCGGTCAGGTGCGCACCCTGCTCGCAGACGGGCACGACGACGACCCCCGCATCGATGACGCCGTGGAAGAGGCGCTGCGCCAGCGTGCCCAGGTCGACGTGCTGTACGACGACGCGGCGCGCCGCGCGGTCGCCGGCCTGGCCGCGCTGCTGCGGTTCCGCCGCTGATGGCCGGCGCGAAGCGGCCGATCCGCGTGCTGGTCGCCAAGCCCGGGCTCGACGGGCACGACCGCGGCGCCAAGGTCGTGGCCGCGGCCCTGCGCGACGCCGGGATGGAAGTGATCTACACCGGCCTGCACCAGACGCCCGAGATGATCGCCCAGGCGGCGATCCAGGAAGACGTGGACGTGGTCGGCCTCTCCATCCTGTCCGGCGCGCACCTCACCCTGTTCCCGCGGGTGCGCAAGCTCCTGAACGAAGCTGGGCGCGACGACGTGCTCGTGACGGGTGGAGGGATCATCCCCCCGGAAGACATGGACGCCCTCCAGAAGCAGGGGATCGGGAAGCTCTTCGGCCCCGGGACCCCAACGTCGGAACTCGTGAGATACATCGAAGAATGGGCGGCCGCACATGTGTCGGCCTAGCCCATTCCGCACTCCGCACTCCGCATTCCGCATTCGTACGTGAGCCGCCTCAAGACGCTCACGGCCGAGTATCGCGATCTCCGCGCACGCCTGGAGCAGGGCGGGGGCGCAGAGAAGATCCGCCGCCAGCACGATCAGGGAAAGCTCACGGCGCGGGAGCGTGTCGCCGGGCTGCTCGATCCGGGCGGCGAGTGGGTCGAAATCGGGCTGCTGGTGGCGTACGACCAGTACGAGGGCCAGGCTCCCGCCGCCGGCGTCGTCACGGGACTGGGACGCATCGCCGAGCGCCCCGTCGTCGTGGTGGCGAACGATGCCACGGTCAAGGCGGGCTCGTGGTGGCCCGAGACGATCAGGAAGATCCTTCGCGCGCAGGAGATCGCGATGCGTCAGCGCGTGCCGATCGTTTACCTGGTCGATTCGGCGGGAGTAAACCTCCCGTACCAGGGGGGCGTGTTTCCGGGACAGTACGGCGCGGCGCGGATCTTCTATTACAACTCGATCATGCGGCACTATCTCCGCGTGCCCCAGATCGCCGCGGTGATGGGGCCGTGCATCGCGGGCGGCGCGTACCTGCCCGCTCTGTCGGACGTCATCTTCATGGTCGACGGCACATCCTTCATGGGGCTGGGCGGTCCGAACCTCGTGAAGGGCGCGACCGGCCAGGTCGTCGACGCGGAGCGCCTCGGCGGAGCCAAGACGCACACGACGGTCAGCGGGGTCGCCCACTACCGCGCGAGCGACGATGCCGACGGCCTGCGCCGCATCCGCGACTACGTCACCCGCCTGCCGCGCGCTCCACGGCCGCGGCCTCCGGCGGGCAAGCCCAAACGCGATCCCAAGGAGCTGTACGATCTCCTCCCGGCCGATCATCGCATGAGCTACGACGTGCGCGCGGTGCTCGAGTGCCTGCTGGATGGGGGGAAGCTGGACGAGTTCCAGCCCGAGATCGCGCCGGAGATGATCTGCGGACACGGTGCGATCGCTGGGCGTGCGGTCGCCGTGATCGCCAACTCGCGCGGGGTCATCAAGGGGAAGCAGGGAGAGTCGCCCAAGATTGGCGGGATCATCTATACCGAGAGCGCGGAGAAGGTGGCCTATTTCATCGACAACGCCGATCGCGAGCGCATCCCGCTCCTCTTCGTTCAGGACGTGTCAGGCTTCATGGTCGGGACCGAGGCGGAGCACTCCGGGATCATTCGCGCCGGCGCACGGTTCGTCGAAGCGATGGCGACCGCCACCGTGCCGAAGCTGGTGCTCACGGTGAATCACGCATCGGGCGCCGGCTACTACGCCATGGCGGGGCAGGGGTTCGACCCCGACTTCATCGTCTCGTGGCCGACGGGGCGCATGGGCGTGATGGAAGGGGAGTCCGCCGTTCAGGCCGTCTATGGCGGTGACGCGGCCAAGGCCGACAACAGCGCCGCCGTCGACGCCATGCGCGCCGACTACGACCACCAGCTCGACGCTCGATTCGCGGGCGCGCGCGGCTTCGTGGACGCGCTCGTACTGCCCGAAGAAACCCGTGACACGGTGGCGTTCCTGCTGGAGGTCACCACGGAATTCACCGGCCCGCACCTCGGGCCCTTCGTCCTGCCGAGGGATACGTGATCGTACGCCTGCGTTCGCTGGTCCTCGTCGCGCTCGGCGCCGCCTGTGCCGGTGGCGCGCCACGCGCCGTCGCACCGCCCACGCCGACAGCCGGCCCGCCGGTCGTCGCGCCCCCCCCGTCCCCCGACGCGGCCGCCGAGCGCGCGCAACCGGCGTTGCCACCGGCCGTGGCGTTCATGGCCGGATTGATGCCGCTCAATAGCACGGGGGTCGATCAGTTCCGCGCGAAGCATCCGACCTACGACGGGCGCGGGGTGCTGATCGGGATCCTGGACACCGGTGTCGACCCGGGCGTGGACGGGCTGGTCACCACGAGCACGGGAGCGCCAAAGATCGTCGAGCTGCGGGACTTCTCGGATGAAGGCCGGGTGGCGCTGTCGCCGGTCACGCCGTCGGGTGACGGCACGGTCTCGGTCGGCGGGCGGAAGCTGTCCGGAGCGGGGCGCATCGGGCGACTCACGAGCGCGACGACCTGGTACGCGGGTCAGCTCGCCGAGCTGCCATTGGGCAAGGCGCCGGCGGCCGATCTGAACGGCAACGGCACCAATACCGACGTCTTCCCCGTGATCGTCGTGAAGGCCCCCGACGGGTGGGTGGCGTTCCTCGACTCGAACCTGAACGGATCGTTCGAAGACGAAATGCCGCTGCACGACTATCGCCAGGGGCGCGAGACGATCTCGCTCGGCGCGAAGCCGATCACCCTGGCCGCGAACTTCGACGAGGCCGCCGGCGTCCCCAAGCTCGACATCGTCTTCGACAACGGCGGGCACGGCACCCACGTCGCTGGGATAGCGGCCGGCCACAACCTGTTCAACGTCGCGGGATTCGATGGCGTGGCGCCGGGAGCCCAGCTCCTGGGCCTCAAGATCGCCAACAGCGCGCGCGGTGGCATCTCCGTGAACGGCGCGATGCAGCGCGCTATGCAGTACGCCGCGCGCTACGCCGAGCAGCGCAACTTGCCGCTGGTGCTGAACTTGAGCTTCGGCGTCGGGAACGAGCTCGAGGGGCAGGCCGTGATCGACTCCATCGTGGACGCCTTTCTCGTGGCGCACCCGGCCGTGGTGTTCACGATCAGCGCCGGCAACGACGGGCCGGGTCTGTCGACGGTCGGGTTCCCGGGTTCGGCCGACCTGGCGCTCTCGATCGGCGCGGTCTTTCCGGGCGCCTTCGCCCGCCCGGCCCAGGCGGGGACGCCGCCCGCCCTCGACGTGCTCGGCTGGTGGAGCTCGCGGGGCGGCGAGCTCGCCAAGCCCGATTTCGTGACGCCCGGTGTCGCGTTCTCGGCGGTGCCGCGCTGGGACACGGGGAACGAGATCAAGGGCGGTACCAGCATGGCGGCGCCGCACGCCGCCGGGCTCGCCGCCTGCCTCATCTCCGCGATGCTGCAGGAGGGACGCCGGGTGAGCGCCGCCGAAGTGGCGCAGGCCCTGCGCGCGTCCGCGGTGCCGTTCGCAGGGGCGACGGCGGTCGACGAGGGCGCCGGGATGCCGCGCCTCGACGCCGCCTATCGCTGGCTCTTGAGCGGCCACCAGGGCTCCGAGTATGTCGTGCGGACGAGTGCAGGGGGATCGGGGGCGTTTCGCAGAGACGGCCTTGCGGGCCCGGGCGACACAGTGCAGCTGTTCCACGTGCGCCACGTGGCCGGACTGCGGGCCGCGCAATTCCTGCTGCGGACGAGCGTCCCCTGGCTCGCTGCGCCCGCTCTCGTCCCGGCCGGCGCCCGCGAGACCGAGATCCCGGTGACGTACACCCGCTCCGGGCTCGGCGCTCCGGGTGTGCACGTCGGAGCCGTGACGGCCTGGAACCCGAGCGACACGCTGGCCGGGCCGCTGTTCGCCCTGCCCAGCACCATCATCGTCCCCTACGAGCTGGCGTCGAAGCCGCTGTACGACGAGCGGCGCGCCATCGGCCCCGCCCGCGTGCAGCGCTACTTCCTCCGCGCGTCGCAACCGGGCGGCACGCTGGCCGCACGCGTCACTCTCCCCGACTCGGCCGAGCAGCGCGCCACGGTGCGACTGTACGAGCCGAACGGACAACCGTTCCGGGATGTCGAGGAGGTGCAACTCGGCCGGACCGACCCGGGCACGGGCGGGTTTGTGGTGCGCGCCGAGGATCTGGTGCCGGGGGTGTACGAGCTCGACGTAATCGCGCCGCCGCTCTCCGGCGTCAGCGTCACGGCGCGAGCCGAAGTCGCACCGCTGTTGCTCAGCGATAACGAAGCGTCGAACCCTGGAGACGCGACCGCAGGCGGGCGCCTCACCCGGGCGCTGGTGGGAGCGGAGCGACGCGTCGATGTAACGGGCCGCGGCGCCCCGCCCGAAAGTCTCACGGTGCGGGTGCCCGACTGGGCATCCCGCGCGGTCATCGACGTCCGGATGCCACGGGAGCAGTGGGGCGAGTTCACGGATTTCGGGGTGACGGAGTTCGACTCGGCGGGACAGCAGGTCGGACAGGGTGCCATGAATTACGCGGTCGGCCGCCACGGCTTCGATATCGCGCCCGCATTGCGTGATCGGCCGGTCACCGTCGAGTTGTTCCCTGCCTTCGCGCGCGACGGCGGCGCCCGCCCCTGGCACGCCACGGTGCGGGTGCGCTTCCTGTTGCGCGAGGGCCGCCCGTTCGGCGATGGCGCGGATGTCACAGTCGTCCCGGGCGGCCGAACGGTGGTGGCGCCCCAGCGACCGCCCCAGCTCGCGCTGCCCGACGGCTTCGCCCCACTCGTCGAGCTGCGCGTGCACGCGGGCGTCGGGGCGGATGCGGTCCGCCGCGTCGTGCCGCAGCCGTGACGTCACGGCGGTTGCCGCCTTCCCCGACCGTCCGCGTCGCGGCCGGACAGGGTTTTTGGGGCGACTGGCTCGAAGCCCCGTACCGCCAGGTGACCGGTGGGGCGATCGACTACCTCATGATGGACTACCTCGCCGAAGTCACCATGTCCATCTTGCAGAAGCAGAAGACGCGCGATCCGACGCTCGGCTACGCCAAGGACTTCGTCCCCCTGATGGAGCGGATCCTGCCGCTGCTGGTGGAACGCCGCATCAAGGTCACCGCGAACGCCGGCGGCGTGAACCCCCGCGCCTGTGCGGACGCCGTGGCCGGCGCGGCTCGCCGCCTGGGGCTCGCCGGAAAGCTGCGCCTCGGCGTCGTGACGGGAGACGACCTGCTCGGGCGGCTCGACGGGCTGCTCGCCCGCGGCCACGAGCTCAAGAACTTGGACACCGGGCGCCCGCTCCGGGACGTGCGCGACCGCGTGCTTTCGGCTAACGCCTACCTCGGCGCCTGGCCGGTGGTGGAGGCGCTGCGACGCGGCGCGGATGTCGTGATCACCGGCCGCGTCACCGACACGGGACTCACGCTCGCGCCGCTGATTCACGCCTTCGACTGGAAGGCCGACGCCTGGGACTTGCTCGCGGCGGGGACCGTGGCGGGGCACACGATCGAGTGCGGCGCCCAGTGCTCCGGAGGCAACTGCCTGGTGGACTGGGAGCGCATCCCCGATCTGGCCCATGTGGGCTATCCGATCGTCGAGGCGCGTCCCGACGGCGGCTTCGACATCACCAAGCACGCTGGCACGGGGGGCCGCATCACGGTCGCGGGCGTCACCGAGCAGCTGGTGTACGAGATGGGCGACCCCGCGGAGTACATCACGCCGGACTGCATCGCCGATTTCACGACGATCCGTCTGGCGCAGGCGGGCAAAGACAGGGTTCGGGTGTCAGGGATCAGGGGACGACCGGCCACCGACAAGCTGAAGGTCTCAATCGCCTACGCGTACGGCTATAAGGCGGTGGGCACGCTCGTCTACGCCTGGCCGGACGCGTACCAGAAGGCCAGCGCGGCGGATCGGGTGGTGCGGCAGCGTCTCAAAGACTTGGGACTCCAGTTCGAGGCGATCCTGACCGAGTTCGTCGGCGCGGACGCCACCCACGGTCGTCTGGCGCTGGAGCGGGCGCCGCTGGACGAGCTCCCGGAAGTGCAGTTGCGCATCGGGGTGCGTGCGTCCGACCAGGCGGCCGTGGACCGCTTCACGCGCGAGATCGCGCCCCTCATTCTCAACGGGCCGCCCAGCGTCACCGGGTTCGCGGGCGGGCGGCCCAAGCCGGAGGAGATCGTAGCCTACTGGCCTGCCCTCGTCGACAAGCGGATGGTCGAGCCGTGCGTGGAGATCGTGGAGGTATGAAACAGCGGGCGGTCAGGAAGCCGCGGCGCGTCCGTCTCCTGGACCTCGCCCACGCCCGCTCTGGCGACAAGGGCGACACCGCCAACGTCGGGCTCATCGCGCTCAAGCCCGAGTATTACCCGATCCTCGTGAAACAGGTGACCGCCGCCCGCGTCGCCCGGCACTTCAAGGGCATGATCAAGGGCCCGGTCGAGCGCTACGAGCTGCCCAACCTCGGGGCGCTCAACTTCCTGCTGCACGGAGCCCTGGACGGCGGTGGCACGATTTCGCTCAAGACCGACGCCCAGGGCAAGGTGTTCTCGACCGCATTGCTGCGCCTGGAGATCGAGATCGAGGCGTCGCGGTGAGCGGCAACGAGCAGGTCCTGGTCGCGGTGCAGGGCGGGGTGCTCACCGCCACGCTCAACCGGCCGGACAAGAAGAACGCCATCGACACGTCGATGATCGACGCGCTGCTGGCCGCGCTCGAGCGCGCCGATCTCGACGCGGCCGTGCGGGTAGTCGCGCTGCGCGGCGCCGGCGGCGACTTCTGCGCCGGCATGGATCTGCAGGAGCTGCTCGCCTCGGCGGACAAGACCGTAGAGGAGAATCGCCGGGCCGCGCTGCACTTCGGCGAGGTCTTCCTGCGCATGCGGGGGCTCCCCAAGCCGGTCGTCGCGCTGGTGCAGGGACGGGCGCTCGCCGGCGGGTGCGGCCTGGCGACCGGGTGCGACCTGGTGCTAGCGGCTGAGTCGGCCAGGTTCGGGTATCCCGAAGTGCAGCGCGGCTTCGTGCCGGCGATCGTGATGACACTCCTCAAGCGGAGCGTGGGAGAGAAGGTGGCGTTCGATCTCGCGGCGACGGGTCGCGTGCTCTCGGCGCCCGAAGCGGCGGAGCTGGGCCTGGTGTCGCGGGTATACGAAGACTCGGACTTCGAGGAGCAGGTCGCTGAAGTGTTGCGGGCGCTGGCGGCGTCGAGCGCCTCGGCCCTCGCCCTCACCAAACAGCAGTTCTACCAGCTGGAGGGGATGCGCTTCGAGGATGGCATCCGGCTCGGCGCCGACGTCAACGCCGTCAGCCGCACCACGCCGGACTTCCGGGCCGCGCTCCAGGCGTTCCTGAAAAAATGACCGGCGCCCTGCGCCAGCCCGGCGGAATCCTGTTGGTCTCCTGCTACGAGCTGGGTCACCAGCCACTCGGGGTGGCCTGGCCGCGCGCGTTCCTCGAGCGGGCGGGATACGCTCCCGAGACCCTCGACCTCGCGGTCGAGCCGTTCGATGCGGACAAGGCGCGGCGCGCGCGAATCGTGGCGATCAGCGTCCCGATGCACACCGCGCTCCGGCTGGGAGTCCGGGCTGCCGAGCGGGTGCGCTGCGTGAACGCGACGTGCCGGATCGTCTTCTACGGCCTGTATGCGCTGCTCAATGCGGAGTACTTGAGGGCCCACGGCGCCGACGCGGTCTTAGGAGGCGAGCTAGAGCAGGAGCTCGTCGCTTTGGTGCGGCACTGGGACGCGGGCGGGGAGCCCGCGATCGAGCCGCGGCCGGCGCTCGAGCGACTCCCGTTCCCGCCGCCGAGCCGGGTGGGGTTGCCGGCGCTTACCCGGTATGCGAGCCTGGCGCGCGGCCGGGACCTCGTGCCGGCGGGCTACGTGGAGGCGAGTCGCGGCTGCCTGCATACCTGCCTGCACTGTCCCGTCCCGGCCGTGTACGGCGGACGTTTCTTTATCGTCCCGCGGGACGTCGTGCTGACGGACATCCGCGGGCTGGTCGCGGCCGGCGCAGGGCACATCACCTTCGGCGACCCCGACTTCTTGAACGGTCCCGGCCACGCCGTGAAGCTCGTCCGGGCGCTGCACGACGAATTCCCGCACGTGAGCTACGACTTCACCGCAAAGATCGAGCACGTGCTCGAGCAGCAGCGGTTGTTCCCCGAATTCGGCGCGACGGGGTGCGCCTTCGTCGTCTCGGCGGTCGAATCGCTGTCTGACACCGTGCTCACACACCTCGACAAGGGGCACACCAAAGCCGACGTCATCGTGGCGCTCGCCATCCTGCGCGCCGCGGGGATTCCGCTGCGGCCATCCTTCGTACCGTTCACGCCGTGGAGTACCCTCGACGACTATCTCGAGCTGCTGAGCTTCGTCGCGGCGGAGGGGCTCATCGATCACGTGGATCCCGTGCAATACACGATCCGGCTGCTGATTCCGCCCGGCTCGTTGCTCCTCTCGCGCCCGGCGATTCGGCCGTTTCTCGGTGCCGTCGACCCGGCGGCATTCACCTATCGGTGGACCCATCCCGATCCGCGCATGGACGAGTTGCAGCGCGAGGCGAGCGCGCTGGTGGAGCGAGCGGCCCGCGCGAGCGACGATGCGTGGACGACGTTCTATCGCCTGCGGGCACTGGCCGAGGAGCGCGCTGCGTTGCCCCCGACGGCCGGTGGAGTCGCGCCGCCTCCCGAGCGGCCGATTCCGGCCCGGCTCACGGAGCCGTGGTTTTGCTGAGCGGAGCCGACGGAGAGCCAGGTTGGCTCTGTGGAGCGGGAAGCGGGGGGATGGCGGTGACGGCACGGCCCCGCTGCGCGCGCAGCCCGTCGCGCAGCAGCGCGGTGAGCTCGGGTCGTCCTCCACGATCAAAACGCGAGCTGAAGAAAGGATTGCAACCGATGGCATGGTCGCGCCAAAGGGGCTCCGGCTACGATCCTGTGGCTTCCCGGGAGCGGCCGAGTTCGGCGGCGCCATGCCTAGCGCGGGTGCTGCCCGGCAAGCCGGACGACCGCCGCGTTTGCCTCCGCGACGACCGGTTTGAGCTCGACGTCGGCGTGAGCCCACGCTGAGGCGACGAAACGATAATCACGAATTTCCTCATCGCGGTCGCCGACTCGATCGGCGGCTCGAGCCTGTGCGAGCGCCGTCAACACGCTGAGCGGTCTCGGCCACCACGGCACGCCCGGAGCGAGCAGCTGTAGCGCTTCCTCGGCGCGGCCTCCTGCGGTAAGCAGTTCGGCCCTGGTCAGGTGAGTCCAGGGAAACGCCTCCCGGCACCCTCCGCACAGCGAGTCGGGTAACGTCTCGAACGAGCGTAGGGCCGCGCCCGTGTCTCGTTGCGCCAAGGCGAGGTAGGCGCCTCCTCGGGCGGCGTCGTAGAGGCGCAGCCGCCGCTCCTGCGCCGACCCCGCCTCTGCCAAGGAATCGCTCAGGGCGACGAATCGCCGGATGGAGGCCGTGTCGCCCTTGGCCGCCCACCACGGAAGTCCTACAGCGGCAGCCGGCGCGACCCGATGAGCCAGCCAGCGCTCGAACTGCGCGCGGGCGGAATCGTCGGGAACCGCGCCGAGGGCTACCAGCTCTCCAAACAGGTCCGGAAACCGATTGCCTGCTATCTGATAGGCCGCCGCCCCATGCCCGCGGAATGCCTGCGCATTTGACATCAGAGACCGCCTGAACACCGGGTCCAGCACGGTCGGGTCCCGCGTGCGGGTGTTGGTCGTCAGGCGGTCACTGACAATGAGGCGGACCACTTCCAGCTCGGGCTCTGTGGAATCCGCGCCCTCGGGTAGGGCGTCGAGCGCACTCATCAGCACGTCGCTCGAAGCGCTGTTCAGCAAGCTCCCCAGGGCAGGGGGACGCGTGCTTGTCAGAGCCATCAGGCGCGAAGCGAGCCGGATGCCTTCTGCATCGATGTCCCCGGGGCTCAGCGCCAGGTACGCCGCGACATAGCGGCGCGATGCAGCGGGCCCGTACAGTTCGCCGACGATCCGGATCGGGTGGAGGTACGCGGGAGCGAATCCCGAGTCGAGTGCGATGGCGTGGTCGAACGCCGCCAGTGCCTCACCGCGCGTGATGCCCTCCCAGTACCCAAAGTGCGTTCGCGCGTCTCCCAACTGGAACCACACCTCGGGATCGTCCGGGTAGCGCTCGGCCGCAGTGGCGAGAGTGGCGAACAGTCGGTGGCTCTGTGCCCACCACGCCGCGTCGTCGGTGAAGCTACGGAGCGCCTCGAACAGCGAGTCGGCGACAATCAGCAGGCTGTCGCGCGGCGCCAGGCCCTTGTTGAAGGCCGCGCTGCGAAACGCATACGCTTGGGCCGGGTGCTCGCTGGTGGGTTCGGCCCAGGCGTCCACTTGGCTCAGATGGCTCAGCGCGAGGGCGAAGGTGCTGTCGATGGCGATCGCCCGCCGGTAATACGCGACAGCCGAATCCCAGGCGGTGCGACGATAGAACTGTTCTCCTCGCAAGAACGCCTTGAGGGCGGGCCCCGACTTGGAACCGACAGACGCGTAGGAGTTTGCGGCAATGGGGCGTCTGCGGTTGAGCTCGTCTAGCACACCTCGCGTGATGGAATCCGTAACGAGGTCCATCCGATCTACGCTGGCCTTCACCTGAACCTCTCCGAGAACCTCATTGCCGGCGACATCCAAGAGTGTCGCCGTGAGACGGATGGAGTCTTGCCCGGCCGTGAGTACCGTACCGAAGACCGCTAGGCGTGCTCCCGTTGCGCGACCGAGCGTCGCTGCCGCTTCGGGATCGCCCCGGCCGCGCCACCGCCGGATGACGACCGTCGGAGATACCGTCCGCAGCGGACCGGCGCCGTCCAGATCGCGTGACAGCACATCCACGAGCCCCTCGCGCCACAGCTGGAGCTTCGGGTCGAACACGTCAAACGGCGCCACCGCGATGAGGTTCGGGTCAAGGGCCGCACGGGCGTGCGACCGCGAGATGGACAACGCTCCGAGCGCTGCCGCGGCCGCCGCGAGCCCACTGCCGACGGCTAGAACCCACCGCCCCTTGCGAGCAGCGCGGTGCCTCGGTCCGGGAGGCCGAGCCAAGGGCACCACGGCCTCGGCGAAAGCGATTGGCCCGCGTGTCAGATCGGCCTGGGGGCGGGGGGCTGCGTCTCGCGGGGGCGGCGAACCAATGTGGATCTGTCGCACGATCGCGAGCACCGTCTCATCGGGCTCCATGTGCAGCTCTTCCCGCAGCAGCGTAGCGTGAATTTCCGCCTGCCGGAGCGCACCGGCGCTGTCGCCGACAGCGATCAGCGCCCTCATGAGACCGGAGACAATCTGCGAGCTGTACGGGTCAAGCGCCGCCAGCCGCCGCCACCACTCCACGGCGCGCCGATGCTCGCGACGCTCCGTGGCGCCGACGGCGAGACGCTCCAGCGCATCGGCGATGAGCCCGGCCAGCCGGGCGCGCTCTGCATCGACCCAGTGTTCGAACTCGGGCGATCCGTGCGCATGGTCGAGGTGAACGCCGTCGAGGAACGGGCCGACGTACAGCGCGATGGCGCGCTCGAGCTCCGTGCGGGCGAGCGCGGTCTCCAGATCCGCGACGTCGCTATCGATAAGGGCCGGGTTGAGGCTCAAGTCGGCGGAGCCGAGGAAGAGGTCGTCGGAGCCCAGCTCGCGACGCAGGGCGGACAGCGACTGCGTCAGCGCATGCCGGGCGTGCTCCGCGTCGCTCTCGGACCAGAAGAGGGCGAGCAGGCGGTCGCGGCTGACACCCCGCTCTCCCCCCGTCGCGAGCACGGCGAGCAGCGCCAGCTTGCGGCGCTGCGCCGCCGCCCCGGTGACCGGACCGCTCTCACCGGTGAGCGAGAGCCCGCCGAAGGTCCTTAGTCTGAAGGGCATAGACCCCTGCTGACTTCTATCTGACTTCTGGCTGTTCCAAGACGAATAACGTCCGTGGCCAGGAAGTGCAACTAAGGCGCACGCGTCTCACGTTGCAACGACCGCGATGTCGGCGACGATCGACCGAACATGGGGGACGACATGAGAAACGAGATGAGAGGGCTGGAACTCTGCGGCGTGGCAGTCGTGGTGCTCCTCGCTGGGTGCGACCATCCTACGGCCATCCCGCCGATCCCGACGCCTCCGGCCCGTCCCACCATGACGATTGCCGACGCCGCACACGGCGTGGGGCATCCCCATTTCTACTTCCTGCCGCCCCTTGTGCCGAACCCGAGTTTCAGCGGCACGTTCGATCCCACCCTCGGCCCTCTGCTAGCCGTCGACGTCTGCCGGGTGGATGCCGGTGCTTGCGTCACACCCTTGATTGCGAGCTTCACCTCCAGCGGCGGCGCCACGTCCGCGAGCGTTCGACTGGATGCGGCAGCCGAGTGGTACAGCGTCAACTGGAATACGAAAGCGGCGGCGCTCGACCCCAGCCAGACGTACCGCATCCGCGTCAGCGTGGCCGGCCTCACCATCGGGTACGCCGACGTCGACGTCGTGGAAAGCGGGAGCGAGCTCAAGAACGTCCAGACCGGCGAGTTCGTCGGCTTGCTCGACGGCCGCACGCTCCCGATCAAGTTTCGCATCGAGCGAGATCCGGCGATCATCGCGCACGTGCTCCACAGTCAGAACTACACGGCCGGACAGGTAGCGATTGTCTTGCAACGCGATTTCGGGCTCGGCGCCCAAGCATCGGCAACGATCCTATTCGGCGAATCCTACGTTGGCGTGGACGTCGGCCAAGCCTTGAAGGACGTCTTCAATGTCGCCTCAGGCGACGCTGCGCTGATCCTCAAAACTGCCGGCTTCGATGTCGCCGGAGTGGGAGCGGCGTTACAGAGCGTCTACCAACACACTTCGGCGCAGGCGGCCGGGTTGCTCAAGTTTGTGGGGTTCACCGTGAACGAGGTGACCGACGCGCTGAGCACCGTGTTCCACGAGCCTGCTACCGCCCTCGCGCAAATCCTCAAGAACGTGGGCTTTCCCGCCGAAGAAGTCGCGCGCGGCCTGCACATGGAGCTTCAGCTGACCCTCCGCGACGTCGCGCAGATTCTCAAGGATGTCGGCTTCGACGCGACTCCGATCGCCCGCGCGGTCCACATCGAATTCCAGCTCGTGGGACAGGCAGTCGCGCAGATCCTCAAGGACCTTGCATTCGAATCGGGCGCGGTCGCCCAGGCCCTGCAGGTGGAGTTTCGTCTCGTGGCCAAGGACGTCGCTCAGCTGCTCAAGGACGTCGGCTTCGACCCGAGCGCGATCGCGCGTGGTCTGCAAGCGGCGTTTCAACTCGCGGCACCGGAGGTCGCCCAAATTCTGAAAGACCTCCTGTTCAACCCCGAGGCAATCGCGCAAGCTCTGAACGCGGAATTCCACCTGCTGGCGGCTGACGTCGCGCAGATCTTGAAGGACCTGGGTATCGACCCCCTCGGCATCATGCGCGCGCTGGACGTCGAGTTCCGACTGTCGCCCGGTCAGGTAGCGGAGATCCTCAAAGACCTCGCGTCCGATCCGGCCGCAATCGCCCAGGGGCTGCACGACGAATATCGATTGACCGTTGCTGAGATCGCCCGCGTGCTCAAGGAGGTCGGGTACCATCCTGATGCCATCGGACGCGTGCTTCACACGCAATTCCAGCTCCTGGATCGGGACGTGGCCAAGATCCTCCACGATCTTGGGATCGATCCGACGGAGATCGCTCGCGCGCTAGCTGTCGAGTTCCAAATCGCGTCGCTTGATGTCGCGCAGATACTCAAAGATCTGGGAATCGGCCCCGGCGGTATCCTGACCGCCCTACGTGCGTCGTTCAATGTGCTGCAGGACGCAGGGGCGCAACTCCTGAAGGATGTCGGGTTCGGCCCCAGCGACATCGCTCAGGGTGTGCAGAGCGCATTCCAACTCGGCCCGCAAGACACGGCCCAGATACTGAAGAACCTAGGATACGGGGTCGGCGAGATCACGGCGGTGCTGAAAGACGTGTTCCAGCTCGGCGTCAGCGTGATCGCCGACATCCTTCACGCCATCGGCCTCTAAGGGACAACCGGGAGGACACCATGCACCCGTCAGCTACTCCTCGCTCACCGGCACGTGCCACGGGACTACTCGCTGTGGCAGGCGTTGCCTTCGTCGTCGTCCAGGCAAGCTGCGAGCACTCCAAGACACCGCTTGCGCCTGACGCACCGCAGTTCAGGTCGTCTGCCGGCGACGACCCCGAAGGCACGATCGCGTTCGTGAGCAACCGCGACGGCAACTACGAGATCTACGTCATGAACCCGGACGGGAGCGGAGTCACCCCCCTCACCAACACTACGCCCCCCGTCGGGCATTTTGATCCTGCGTGGTCGCGCAACGGCAAGCAGGTCGCGTTCGCCAGCAACCGCGACGGCAACTACGAGATCTACATCATGAACGCGGACGGGAGCGAAGTCACCCAGCTCACGAGCACTGAGAGCCCCGTCAGCAACTTCGCGCCCGCCTGGTGCGGCCATCACATAGCGTGGCAGAGCAACCGCGACGGGCCTGTCAACATTTACCTGATGAACGACGACGGGACCGGGGTCACGCGGTTTAACGACAACGCCAACGACGCGGAACCCACCTGGTCGCCCACCTGTCAGCAACTGGCCTTCCAAAGCAACCGGGATGGCCCTTACAACATTTACGTCATGAACGCCGACGGGACAGGAGTGACTCGGCTTACCAACACGCTCGCGTTTGACTCCGATCCGGCCTGGTCGCCCAACGGCCAAAACGGCAACCAAATCGCGTTCGCGAGCACCCGCGACGGCAACAACAACGTGTACGTCATGAACGCGGATGGGACCGGAGTCACCCGGCTCACCAACGGCGTCCTGTTCTATTCATTCAGGCCGGCCTGGTCGCCCGACGGAGAGCAGATCGCGTTCGAGAGCAACCGTGACGCCGCCTTCAACAACGACATCTACGTCATGAACGCGGATGGGACCGGAGTCACCCGGCTGACCGACAACATCGCGGTGGATGGAGAAGCCGCCTGGACCAGGCACTAACGCTATCGCGGTGTCTCGCAACCAAGTGGAGTTGTCATAAAGGAGCTCATATGCACCGCATGATCCCGCCGGTCGCCACCGCAGCTGCAAGCCTCGTCCTCGTCGGCTGCGTTGAGAGGGTGAACGCCCCCATCGCAGCTCGACCCCTGGACGCACCACGCTTCGAGATCCGCGACGGAGCCCATAACAGCGGCAACCCGCACTTCTATTTCCTGCCGCCCATCGTCGCGACCCCAAACGCGACGGGCAGCTTCGACGCGACGCAAGTTCCCGGCGTGACCGTGTGCCAATTGGCCGGCTCGGACTGCGGCCCAGTCGTCGCCCAGTTCTCCATGACCACCGGCACCGCCTCGGCAGTGGTGCGCGTGGACGCCACAAGCCAGCTCTACATCGTGAACTGGCAGACCGACCAATGCACCACGGGGCCGTGCACGCTGCCGTCGGGCAACGTGTATCGGATTCGCGTGCTCGTGGCGAGCACCGAGCTGGGACATGCGGACGTCCAAGTGGTGGCGAGTCAGCACGAGGCGAAGAACGTGAACACCGGCGAACTCTTCCCGCTCGTCGACGGCCGAACGCTGCCGGTCAAGTTTCGCATCGAGCAAGGAGCCGTGTTCGTCGCGGGGCCGAGCACCCAACCGCTCATGATTCAGACGCCGGTCACGGCCGCCGGGAGCAGCGTCCAGCTCGTCATTCCGGCAGGCGGGCTGTCGCAGCCCACCGGGATCACCGTCGTGCCGGCCATGCTCCCAACCGGTACGAGCACCAGCGCGCTCGTCGGTGGGACGGCGTATGACTTTGGACCGACAGGGACCATGTTCGCGTCGCCCGTGGCGGTCACCCTGCAGTACAGCCCTGCGCAGCTCCCAGGCGGGATGGCCGAGTCGGCGCTGCGGCTCTTCACGCTGATCCAGGGCCGCTGGTTCCTCGTGCCAGGCAGCAGGGTGAACACCGCGACGCACGTGGTCATGGGCAGAATGAGCCATTTCAGCACTTACGGGGTGCTCGCCTCCGCGTCGCTGAGCGCGGGGGGCGCGTTCAGCTGTGGCATGGGGACGAGTGGCACCACGGTGTGCTGGGGTGACAACGGCATCGGCCAGCTCGGCAACGGCACGACAGGAGGCATCGGCACCACCCCGACGGCGGTGTCCACTCCCCCGGGCATCGGCTTCAGCGTGGTGAACGCGGGGTCGGCGCGCGCCTGCGGTGTCGCCGTCAATGGTCAGGCCTACTGTTGGGGCGCGGGTACTCTGGGCGACGGAACGACTGACGCCAGCTCGACGCCGACGTTGGTAGCGGCGCCGGGAGTGCACTTCGTCACGGTGGACGTGGGACAGAACGCATCGTGCGCCGCCGACACGCTCGGGACGGGATACTGCTGGGGCATCAACATCGCCGGAGAGCTGGGAATCGGGTCGGTCGGCGGACTCTTCACAACGCCACAACTGATCGCCACACCTGCCGGAGTCAGCTTCTCGGCCGTCAGCGTGGGCGGGGTCATCTCCGACTCCGGCCACGCGTGTGCCCTGACCCCGAATGGCGGAGCCTACTGCTGGGGCTGGAATTCCGAGGGCGCTGTGGGCAATGGCTCGTCGGGTAACTACATCGAACCAGCACCCGTCGCGGTGGCGTTGCCTGTGACCGATTCCGCCGGGTTCAGTGTAGTAAGCGCCGGAGGAGAGTTTGTCCAATTCTCGTGCGGGGTTGGCCTCTCGGGCGCCGTGTATTGCTGGGGAGCAAATTTCGGCGGTCAGCTCGGTACCGGATCGGTGGGAGGGAGCAGTTTCCTCCCGGTGCCGATCGCCGCGCCGGCGGGGGTGACGTTCACCACGGTCAGCGCAGGCGGCTTCCACGCGTGCGCGGTGGCGACCACTGGGAGCGTCTACTGCTGGGGGTCGAACAGCAACGGCCAGCTCGGCGATGGCACGACGACCGATAGCCCGACACCGGGGCTGGTCTCCGCCCCGGCGGGTGTGAGCTTCACTTCTGTGAGCGCCGGCGGCTTCCATTCCTGCGCCATCGCGAACGCTCCCACCCTGAACACCGCGTACTGCTGGGGGGCGAACTCGAGCGGGCAGCTTGGCAACGGGACCACCGTCGACCAGCTTACGCCCGTCGCGGTGTCGACGATTCCGTGAATGGATTTCTGACCCCGACCCCTGGAGGTAGGTATGCCCACCTACATCTCGTTGCTCCGCTACACCCAGCAGGGCATCATGGACGCCAAGAACGGCCCGGCGCGACTCGACGCCGCCAAGGAAGCGTTCCGGCGCGCGGGCGCGGAAATGAAAGCCTTCTATCTCCTGATGGGCCCGTACGACGCCCTCGCGATCCTCGAGGTGCCTGACGACGTGACGGGCGCGCGCATGGCGCTGGCGATCGCCGCCCAAGGCAACGTCCGGTTGGAAACGCTGCGAGCGTTCTCGGAGGCCGAATACCGCAAGATCGTTGCGTCGCTGCCCTGAACCAGATCGAGCATAGGTTGGCCTGAACGCGGGGCCGAGCTATTATTGATCCATGGCCAACCTCAACGTGCCGCTGTACGACCCCCGCCTCGTGCAGCCGATGCGCGAGGAGCTCACGCGCATCGGCTTTCAGGAGCTGCGCACGCCGGACGCGGTGGACGCCGTGCTCGGAAAGACGACGGACTCGACGCTCGTGGTGGTGAACTCGGTGTGCGGCTGCGCGGCGCGTAACGCGCGCCCCGCGACCGCTATCGCGATCCAGCACGCCAAGCGACCCAGGCAGCTCCTGACCGTGTTCGCGGGCCAGGACGCCGACGCGACCACGCGGGCTCGCAGCTATTTCACCGGCTACCAGCCGTCGTCGCCGCAGATCGCGCTTTTCCAGGACGGCAAGCTCGTCTTCATGCTCGAGCGGAAGAACATCGAAGGACGGGCCGCGGCGGACATCGCGACCGATCTTACCGCCGCGTTCGACCGCTACTGCGACTGAGCCCGCTCCCACCGGACTTCTCCGCCGCGGCGGATGAGGCCTGGCGGCTCGTGAGCGCGGCGCCTGGCTTCCTCACCGAACGGGAAGCCCGCTTTCTCGCCCTGGCCGCCGCCTGCGTGCCGGCGCAGGGGGTCATCCTCGAGATCGGCAGCTTCAAAGGCAAATCCACCGTCGGCCTGGCCTCGGTCGCCGCCCGCTACCGCCTCGGCAAAGTCGTCGCCGTGGACCCGCATACCGCGCCGTCGAGCACCGATCCGGGCCTCGGCGGCCAGGCGTCGTCGTTCGACGATTTTCGGCATACGCTCACCCGAGCCGGCCTGACCGATCACGTCGAGGTGCACCGCAAGTTTTCACATGAGCTCGCGACCCGCTGGGACCGGCCGATCCGGCTGCTCTGGATCGACGGCGACCACACCTACCCGGGCGCGAAGCAGGACCTGGACCTGTTCGCGCCGCACCTGGCTCCGGGCGGCGTCGTGGCCCTCCACGACGTGCTCCACAACTTCGCGGGCCCGATCCGCGTGTTCGTGGAGGACGTGTTGGGGTCGGACCGCTATGGGCCGGCGGGGTGCTGCGGATCGATCGGCTGGGCGCAGCATCGACCGGTGGACGGCGCATCGGCACGGTTTCGCGAGGCCCGGGGCGCCTTGGCGCGTCGCGCCGCGCGGCTCATCCCGCTGTCCGAGCGGGGGCGTGACCTCCGGGGCGTTGCGAAACTGCGCTACAAGCTACAGCGCGCCCTGGTGCCGCACGGGGGCGCGGATCCGGAAACGTGGGCACAGCTGACGTCTGACGTCTGACGTCTCACAAAACCCGCTCCCGCCGTACCCGCATGTCCACCACGTGCTCCACCCAGGACCAGAGCGAGTCCTGCCGCTCGATCGGCACGCTTTCCACCACGTGGCGCCGCCACCCTTTCATCACTTCCGAGTCCTGCGTCCACAGGCGCACGCGCTTGCGCGGCACCTTGTTCTCCCACAACTGGGCGATGGGCGGGTCGGCGTACAACAGACGCACGGTCACGTTGCGCGACAGGTATTCGAGCGGGCTCAGGTCCACCCGTTTGTACTTGTCCTCCACGGACAGCCGGCCCGCCCCCGGATAGTCCGGCTCGCCGTCGGAGAACAGCACGACGTTGAGCGGCGCCAGCACCAGATTGTTGCGCTTCACATGCAG
>Ga0209376_1000121_pt1 | contig 82448 bp, 84 predicted proteins | sample GraSoiAngelo_134_FD_185891 | JGI IMG/M metagenome (GOLD analysis project Ga0209376, IMG submission 185891) | Grasslands soil microbial communities from the Angelo Coastal Reserve, California, USA - 14_0929_05_30cm (SPAdes) (version 2) | ecosystem: Environmental > Terrestrial > Soil > Grasslands ... | reverse complement strand
TCACGTCGCGGCCGCCAGCGTGGATCGTCAGGATTCCCTCGCTCTGGCGGACGGCGAAGGGGAAATAGCGCAGCTCGTCCTTGACGTCCTCGTATCCGCGCCCCATCAGCCGCTTGACGGAATAGACCGTCGACTCCGGCCGGCGAACGAGCCGCCGCTTCGCCGCGGCGCCGACCAGCACGCCCTCGGGCGTGAACGAGACGATGGACGGCAGGAGCACCTGCCCGTCCCGATCGGGGATGACCCGGGGCAGGCCGGTCTTGTCGTCCACGTACGCGACCAGGCTGTTGGTCGTGCCGAGATCAATGCCGACGATGCGAGACATGACCCTCCTCTGACTCTCCGAGCGCTTCGTCGATGTCGTCGATGACCGTTCTGAGGTATGCGCGGACCGCGAGCGCCTCCTTGAAGGCCGTCAGCGCTCCGGCGCGGTCGGCCGGTCCCGCCGCGTCCCATGCCTGGCTGAGGGGACCGCGCAGGCGGGCCTCTTCCTGCTCGTAGCGCGCGCGGAGGCGGTCGCGCTGGGCGGACAGCGTCCGCTTCGCGCCGGCGTCGAGCCCGACTGACTGACCAGCCGACTTGGCCTCCTGCAGCGCTTCCTGGATCTCGAACATCTCCTCGAGCAGCTCGGGCGGCGCCTTCGGCTTCACCGTCGCGCCCTCGCGCGTGTCGCGGCCCTCCTCGAGACGGACCAGGTATTCGATCCGCGCCAGCGGATCGCGCAGCGCCCGGTATGCGGCGTTGAGGCGCGCGGAGGCTTCGAGGATCTCCGCCTGACGCTCGGGCGGTGCCGCCTGGTGGAAGTCGGGATGCCCCCGGCGCGAGAGCTCGTAGAACTTTCGCTGGAGTTCGGCCGTGTCGATGCCGAGCCGCCGTGGCAACCCGAAGACCTCGAAGTGATCCATCGGCTCCTTTCTAGGCGGCTCGGCCGGCGGGGCCCCAGCCTCGCGACGGCCTGCACCGCGCACTGCCTCTAAAAGCGAAACGGGCCCTCCGCGGGGCCCGTTCCCTGTGGTCCGCGCCCCGGCTACGCCGAGAACGACGTGCCGCATCCACAGCTCGACTTCGCATTGGGGTTGACGAAGGTGAAGCCTCCCGTCAGCCCCTGCTGGACGTAGTCGAGCGTCGTGCCGTTCAGGTAGAGATAGCTCTTCTTGTCGACCACGACCTTGATCCCGTCGAGCTCGAATTCCTTGTCGTGGGGGCCGCGCTCGCTGTCGAACTCGAGGGAGTACGACATCCCCGAGCATCCACCGCCCTTCACGCCCATCCGCAGAAACACGGTCTCCGGCAGGTTCTGCGCCCGCTTGAGCTCCTTCACCTGCTTCGCCGCCGCTTCCGACAGTGCGACCGCCATAGACGTTCTTCCTCCCGCTACCTATTTGGACGACGCGGGAGCGACCGCCGATGCGTTCTTGTCCCGGTAGTCGGCCAGCGCCGCCTTGATCGCGTCCTCGGCCAGCACCGAGCAGTGGATCTTCACCGGCGGCAGCTTCAGCTCGTTGACGATGTCGGTGTTCTTGATCTTGGCCGCCTCGTCGACCGTCTTGCCCTTCAGCCACTCCGTGGCCAGGCTCGACGACGCGATCGCACTACCGCACCCGAACGTCTTGAACTTCGCGTCCTCGATGACGCCGGTGTCGAGGTTGACCTTGATCTGGAGCTTCATCACGTCGCCGCACTCCGGCGCGCCGACGAGCCCCGTCCCCACGCCCGGGGTGTCCTTCGTGAAGGATCCGACGTTGCGCGGGTTGTTGTAGTGGTCGACAACCTTGTCACTATAGGCCATGGTCGAAACCCCCCTTAGTCGGCCTTCCACCGAATGGACTTCAAGTCCACGCCTTCCTTGGCCAGCTCGTAGAGCGGAGACATCTCGCGCAGCCGCTTGACGACGTCGATCGTCCTGGCGCCGACGTGCTCGACTTCCTCTTCGGTGGTGAACCGGTGCAGGCTGAAGCGGATCGACGAGTGGGCCAGCTCGGCGCTCGCGCCCAGGGCGCCGATCACGTAGGACGGTTCGAGCGTCGACGACGTGCAGGCCGAGCCCGAGGACAGGGCGCTCTCCTTGTTGAGCCCCATCAGCACCGACTCGCCCTCGACGTACGCGAACGAGATGTTCAGGTTGTGCGGCAGCCTCCGCTCCGGGTGCCCGTTCAGGTACGCCTCGTCGACGTTCGAGAGGATCATGTCTTGCAAGCGGTCGCGGAGCTTCGCGAGCCGCGCGCTCTCCTCGGCCATCACCTCGCCACAGAGCTCGGCCGCTCGGCCGAAGCCCACGATGAGCGGCACCGGAAGCGTCCCCGACCGCATCCCGCGCTCGTGACCGCCGCCGTCGATCAGCGGCGCGATCCGCACCCGCGGCGCCTTGCGCCTGACGTAGAGCGCGCCCACACCCTTGGGGCCGTAGATCAGGTGCGCGGTGCACGACAGGAGATCGATGCCCGCCGACTCCACGTTCACCGGAATCTTGCCGACGGCCTGCGTGCCGTCAGCGTGGAAGATGATCCCCTTCTCCTTGGCCAGCTTGCCGATCGCCGCCACGTCCTGGATCGTGCCGATCTCGTTGTTCGCGAGCATGACCGAGATCAGGATCGTCTTGTCGGTCAGCGCCTGCCGGATCGCGTCGACCTCGACCAGGCCGTCGGGCCGCACCGGCACGTACGTCACCTCGAAGCCCTGCCGCTCCAGGCGCTTGCAGACGTCGAGGCTCGCCCGCTGCTCGATGGCAGTGGTGACGATGTGGTTGCCCTTCTCCCGGTACATCTCCGCGACGCCCTTGATCGCGAGGTTGATCGACTCGGTTCCCCCGGAGGTGAAGATCACTTCCTTGGGGTCGCGGGCGCCGATGAGCTTCGCGAGCTGCTCGCGGGCGCGGTCGACGGCGTTCTCGGCCTCCCAGCCGAAGGAATGGTTCCGGCTCGCCGGGTGGCCGAACTTCTCCGTGAAGTACGGGATCATCGCCTCGACGACGCGCGGGTCCACGGGCGTGGTCGACTGCGCGTCCATGAAGATCGGGAACTTCAGCATCTGGCTCTCTCCGTCTCGCGCGGGTGCGTGCCCTGCTTCACTTGATCGACAGGACCTCGGGCGCATTCTGGTTGCTCAGCTCGGCCAGGCTCATGGTGTCGAGCAGCCGGCTGATCGCCGTCTGCAGCTTCTGCACGGGCCGCTTGAGATTGCAGCGCGTCTCCTGCGGACACCCGGCCTTGTCGAGGCAGCTCACGATGCTGATCGGCCCCTCGAGTGCCCGCACCACCTCACCGACCGAGATGTCGCCGGGGCGCCGGGTCAGGACGTATCCGCCCTTGGGGCCGTTCTGGCTGACGATGAGCCTCCGCTTCGCGAGCCGCTGGAGGATCTTGGCGAGCAGCTCGGGCGGGATCCCGAACTCCTCCGCGATCCGCTTGGCGCTGACGGCCCCGAGGTCGTCGTGCGTGGCGATGTAGTGGATCGCCATCAGCCCGTAGTCGGCGCGCTTGGTAAAGCGGAGCATTCCTGTCTGGCCCTCGTGTCCTAGCGATCCCTGGTAATGGCCAAGGTTCCTATTGCCGACTCTTTTTATCGGCGACTCTTTCAGTCGCATTCTACACCGGCATGGCCGGGGGTCAACTGGAAAGCCGCATAATGATAGGGAATCCCTCGCACCTAGCTAGCCGAGGGCGCCGGGCACTGAGGGCTCCAGAGCCCAGGAAGGCCCGCTGGGGCGCTGCCCTCGGTAAAAAGCTAGGTGTTGAAACTACTTACGGCCGAGGACTAGCCCTGGTTGGTCCAGGCCTGGCGTAGCTCGGCGGCCGAGACCTCGGGCCGGGTCTCGTTGACGAAGATGCCCCCGATTCGGTTGGCGTGCTCGGGCTCGGGGACGATCTCGATGTGCCAGTGATAGTCGTCCCGGATCGTGGCCCAGTCTCCTTGCAGGATCCGCGACCTCAAATTCGGCGCGGTGTGCAGCACCATCTCGTACCCGGGGTCACCGAATCCGCGAACGAGCGTGCGGAAGTAGTCGGAGAGCAGCCGAGCCAGGTCCCCGAGATTCTCGGGCTTGATCGCGTCCTCGAAGGAGCAACCGTGCTGCCGCGGGAGGATCCACGTCTCGAGCGGCACGCGCGGCGCGTAGGGCACGACCGCGGCGAACGCCGAGGTCAGCCGTACCACGCGCTCCTCGGCGCCGATCTCCTGGCGGAGGATGTCGCAGTAGAGGCAGCGCCGCTTGTACTGGTAGTACTCGCGCGCCTCCCGCAGCTCGCGTCGCGTCTCGTCGAAGACGATCGGGATCGCCGTGACCCGCGAGTACGGATGATGGCCGGGCACGCCGGGCTTCTTGTGCCGACGAGAGACGAGGATGTCGCGGATCTGGCCGTCGCGCTTGAGATCGAGCAGCCGGTCGCGGTACATCCACAGCACCGCTTCCAGCGCGGCGGGTTCCATCGACGCGAGCGTGTCGTCGTGCCGCGGCGACTCGATCACGAGCTCGCTCGCGCCGCGCGGATTGATCATGTCGAACATCCCGACGCCCTCCCGGACCAGCTCCCACTCGATCCGGAAATATGCGTCGGGCTCCGGGACGACGCGGACGGTCCATCCCGGACTGTTGGCGGCCGAGCCCTCCGGCCGATAGGCGGCGATCTCCGGCCCGGTCAGGTGCTCGGCGCCCGGACAGTACGGGCAATCTGTCTGCCGCGCGGGCTTGGCCTTCGGGCGGATGAGGACCCAGTGTCCTCGCGTCGGGTCCTTCCTCAGCTCATCCACGGGATCCCCCAGACTCGTCTGACCACGCGGTTATCATAGCGGTCGGTGAGGCACCCCTCCGCATACATTCGGGAGCGCGGCACCGACCGGCTCGAGGCGTGGCGAACGACGACGTAGGCGGCGGCGGCGGCGCGGCCGGCTAGTCCTTGACCTGATTCTTGAGCTTCCTCAAATGCTGGCGAGCGACGTCGACCCAGTCCTTCTCCGTCGCGAGCGGGGCGGCGAGCTCGATGTAGCGCTCCCACTGAGCGATCGCCGCTTTGGGGTCGACCTTCTCATAGACGAGCGCGAGATTGTACATGGCGCCCGTGTGCTTGCCGTCGATCTCGATCACGCGCCGATACTCCTCGGTGGCCTCCCGGTAGAGCCCCTTCTCCTCGTAGACCTCGCCGAGGCCCATCCGCGCGTCGACCGAGTGGGGATCGAGGTCGATCGCCTTCTTGTATGCGTTGACCGCCTCGTAGTAGAGCCCCTTCTCGCCGTAATAGATCTTGCCGAGGCTCATGTGCACGCGCGGATTGACGGGGTTGTAGACGAGGGCCTTCTGATACGCGGCGATCGCGCCGTCGACGTCACTCTTCGCGGCCTTCGCGTCGCCGAGCCCGACGAAGGCGTCCGCGTAGAAGGGCCGCAGCTCGATCGCCTTGCTGTAGGCCTCGACCGCCTGATCGAAGAGGCGCCGCGGCTGCGAGAGGTAGAGATCACCGAGCGCCTTGTAGGGCTCTGGATAGGTCGGGTCGAGCTGCGTCGCCGCACGGAACTGCGCGGCGGCCTTCCAGCGGTTGCCGAGCGACGAGTGCACGACGCCGAGCGTGTAGGCGGCCACCACGAAGCTCGGATCGACCTCGACCGCTCGGGACAGCAGGTCGACCGCGGCTTCGTTGCCCTCCTGGTCGGCGCGAAGCGCCGAGATCTGGCCCCGCGCGAAGAGCTCGAAGGCCCGGGGCACGCGAGTCGGACGAGCCGCCTTTTCGATCCGACCGGCGTCGGCCTCGGTCGTGGCCACGCGTAACGTGCGCGCGTACGTGACTGGCAGCACGGCGAGCCGACCGAATAGCTCGCCCGACGGCGCGACCACCGGCTCGAGGCTCGCGACCTCAGGGCCGCTCTGCTTGATCTCCATCAGTTGCGGCACGACGGCGACGTCGGTGCCGCGACGCTCGAGGCGGCCGAAGAGGGCGGCATCGGCGCGGACGCTGCGCGCCGCCTGAGCGAGTACCGGCTCGCTCCACGCCTCCGCCCGGCCGACCGCGCGCAGCCGCACGCGGTCGATCTGGACGATCGATGCGTTCTGGGCCAGGCCGAGGGCCAGGATCTGGGCGACCCCCTCACCCATCCACTGCTCTTCACGCTCGAGGGCGGTCGCGTCGAAGGGCGCGATCACGACGACACGGAGCTTCGAGTCGGCGGCGCTCGCCCAACCCGTCGTGGTCAGGACGAGCAGACCGACGACGGCGCCGACCATCCACGACCGCCACTCCGGGCGACACATCACGGAACCTCCTTCTTTCGGAGACCCCGACGAACCAGCACCATCAGCCGCTCGAAGGCCCCGGGACCGATGCGCCGAAGCGCGATGTCCGGGACGAGCAGCAGCGCGACCAGGCCGACGAGCCACGGCCAGATGTCCACGGCGATGCGTGACTGACGCCGCGCCGTCAGGAACGCGTCGTGGGGCTTCGCGAGGGCTCCCCCGCCCGTCAGCTCGGCGAGCTCGCGCAGGAGGCTCTCGTCGACGCCCAGATCGCGGAGCTCCTGAGCATACGGTACCACCAGACCCGCCAGCTGCGAGCCGATCACGCGATCGTTCCGGCGCTGCGCCATTCCGACCAGATAAACGCCCTCTTGCGCGGCAGGGAACTGACCGCGATACCGCCCGGGCCCGACCTGCTCGAGGTCGATCACCGACCGCTCCCGGTTGGGCGCGACCACGGCGACCTGGGAGTCGAGGAAGTTGATGAACTCGCCCTTCGGGTCCACCGCGTCGACGACGATCTCGCCGGTGTTCTCCCGCCGCTCGACGATGGCCACCGTGTCGCTCCGCGTCCCGCTCCGCAAGGTCCAGCGGATCAGCTGCGACCAGAACTTGTTGAACTCACGCCACCGCAGCCAGAGCACGGCCCACTTCGCCTTGGCGTCCGACGTGAAGGCGACCGAGCGGCCGAGCCCGTATCGCCATGTGGCGAGCACCGGGTCTTCCTGGTGGCTCATCAGGACCAGGTCAGCGGTGGACTTCAGGGTGCTCGCGACGTAGCCCCCGAGGGGCGGCACGCTCTTCCAGTCGATCTCCTGGATCGCCTCGTGGCCCGGTGAGGTCAGCTGCGGCTTGAACGGCTGCTCGACGAGGGAGGCCTTGGAGGCCAGTTGCGTCTCGAGCGTGAAGATGCGCGGAATGGTCTGCGAGTCTTCGGTGTAGTAGAACCGCCCTTTGCCCCACTTGGCGACGTCGACCATCAGCTGGACGTCGGCGTCCTTGCCGATGGCGACCGTCGACACCGTGATCTTGTCCTTCGACATGCGCCGCAGCAGGCCCTGGAAGTCGCCGCGCGTCATCTGCCCGTCGGAGAGGAAGATGACGTGCTTGAGCAGCGCCGGCCGCTCGAACAGCACCTGGTACGACTCCTTCAGCGCCGGATAGCCGTCCGTGCCGCCGCCCGCCTTGATCGTCGCGATCGCGTGATGGATCGCCGCCTTGTCCTTCGCCGGGCGCACGGGCGCGTCCCAGATGAACTCGGTGTCCCAGCTCATCACCCCGACCTCGTTGCGCTCGTCGAGCAGGTCGACCACGAGATGGGACGCTTCTTTGGCGAGGTCGAGCTTGGTCACCTTCTCGTCGGTCGACATCGCCATCGAGCCGGAGCGGTCGATCGAGAGCACGACCGCGAGGCTCGGGATCTCGACCTTCTGCTTGACCTCCATCGTGACCGGCAGCGCTTCCTCGATCGGGGTGCGGTAGTACCCGCCGAGCCCGAAGCTCTCCTCGCCGCCGATCATGACGAGCCCGCCGCCGTAGTCGCGGACGTAGTCGCGGATGTAGCCCATCTGCGGCCGCGTCAGCTTGAGCGAGGAGACATTCGAGAGCACGACGCCGTCGTACTTCTGCAGCCCGGCCAGATCGGTCGGGATCCCAGCCGGCTCCACGACGGTCACGTCGATGTTCTGCGAGCGGAGCGCGCCGGCCAGGGATTGCGCGTGGCTCCGGTCGCGGTCGGCGAGCAGCACCTGCGGCCGGCCGCGCACCACGACGGCGCCCACGGCCCGGTTGTTCTCCTCGATCGTGTCGCCGTCGACCTCGATCGCCGCCTGATAGACGTGGATGCCGCTCGCGTCGAGCGACTGCCGGTAGCTGAACACGTTCTTGCCGGCGCTCAGGCGCACCACCTGCGAGCCGAGGAACTCGTTGTTCCGGAAGAGCGAGAGCCGGCCCTCGGTGTCCTTGTGGCTCCACACGATGACCTTCGTCTGGAACGGCTCGCCGAACTTCACCTCGTGCGGGAGCACGAGCGCCTCGGCGACCACCTCCTGCGTGAAGGTCAGCGGCGCGGCGACATAGTAGATGTCGGCCGCGGCGTCCTTGGCGGCCTGCGCTCCGGCCAGGGCGTTGCCGGCGTTCTGGCGCCCGTCGGTCAGCATGACGATCCGGTTGGCCTGGCCGGGCGGCAGCATCGCCAGCGCCAGCTGGATCGCCTGGAAAATGTTCGTGCCGTGCCCATCGACCAGGGCCTTCGGGCGCTCGATGCTCGGCCGGGCGGCGAGCGGCTGATCGACGACCGCCTGCTCGCCGAACGCGATCACGCTGTTGCGGTCGCCGCTCTTCATCGACTTGGCGGCTTCGGCGACGAACCGGTACGCGCGCTCGCGCGAGGCGAGGCTCACGCTGTCCGACAGGTCGAGCAGGAACACCACGTTCATCCGATCGACCCATCGGGGCAAGGTCGGCCGCAGCAGGGTGAAACAGAGCACGATGACGAGCGCGCTCCGGAGCGCCAGGGCCCACCGGTCCCCGGGGCTCGACGGCAGGCGCAGCCGGCCCGCGCTCTGACGCCGCCAGTAGAGCAACCCCTCGCCCGCGAGCAGGATCACCGCCAGCAGCACGAAGAGCGGCCAGAGCTCACGCTGGACCGGCACCGGCGGCGCCGAGGGGCCGTGGCCGGTCGGCGTCGGCAGCGGATGCGGCGTCAGGTTCGACTCCTCGGCGCTCATCAAGTTGACGGCCACGCGGGTCTCACCGCGCGCCGTGGCCAGGGTGTAGATGCCGGCCTCGTCGGTCTCCGTGAAGCTGATCGCGCCCCGCGTGACGCGGCCCTGGACGGTCCGGCCGCTGGGCGTGGTCACCGTGACGGTGCTGACCCCGTGAGGCGCGGGCAGCAGGATGGGCTGGCCGGTCGCGAACTGGAAGCTCGACTGGTCGAGCCCCGCCGGGTGCAACCAGCGGAGCGTGTTCGAGAGGACCAGCGGGAACGCGATCCGCAGCGGGAAGTCCGTCTTGAACAGGTCGAATCCCACGAAGAGCGCCTTCCGGTCGGGCTCCTCGAGGGCGTAGACGATCGGGCCGCCGACCGCCTCGACGACCGGCCGTCCCGCCGCCAGCGGCCGGATGCGCATCGCGTCCTCGATCGTCACCTTCGCGAACTCGACGTGACGCATGACCGGGTGGGTGCGGTCCCAGTCCATGATCGTCGGGCGCTCGATCCGGCCGAGAACCTCCAGGGGCACGTCCGGCGGCACGGCGTTGACGAACACGAACCGTCCAGGACCCGCGCGCGGCGGCGTCACCGAGTCGAGCACGACGACGTCGGCCTCGGCCATCCCGCCCTGATACTGGTCCGGCGTGCGGATCTCGAGGGAAACCTGCGGATCGGTGCGCAGAACCTTCTCGAGGAAGAGGTTGCCGGGACTCACCAGGAGGACGGCGATCTTGCGCGGCGGCGGCAGGACCGCGTACGCGACGTTGTCGACCTCGAGGTCGTCGTTGACGCGGATCCGCGCCGTCACCGTACCGCTGCCGCCGTGGCTGAACGGCATCACCACCGAGCGGCGGACGTTCGGCTCGAGCGTCACTTCCTTCTCGGCGATCGACTTGCCGTCGAGCTCGAGCCGGAACGCGAAGGTCTGCGCCTCGCCGGAGTAGTTCACGAGTGAGACGAACGCCTGGTAGTCGAAAGCGCCGTAGTAATTTTTCCGGATCGAGAGACTGGTGATCGCGACGTTGCTGCCCTGGCGGCCGACGCCGATCCACCGCACGCGCGCGTCGGCGGTGTCCTCGCCCTCGGGCAAGGTGAACGCGCCGTCGGTGAAGACGTGGATCTCGGCACGTGGATCGGCGGCGACGAGGGCCCGCGCCGTCCGCACCGCCTCGACGAGCCGGGTGGGTAGATCGCGGGCCTGCGCCGATCGGATGGCCGCGAGGGCTCGCTCACGGTCGCGCGCCAGCGCCGCCGTCACCCTGGGCTGCACGCCGGCCTCGATCACCATGACTTCCGCGCCCTCGCCGAGCCCGCGCACGAGCGCGGCCGCGCCGGCGCGAGCCACCTCGAAGCGCGAGGGCGACACGTCCTGCGCCTTCATCGACGCGGAGGTGTCGAGCACGACGACCACCTTGCGCGCACCCTGCCCCATGACGGTCGCGACCGGACGCGCCAGCGCCAGGGCCAGCGCGAGGAGGGCCAGGAGCTGGAGCAGGAGCAGCGGATCGCGGTGCAGGCGCTGGAAGAACGTCGACGCCTCCCGATCGCGCAGCGACGCGCTCCACAGGAGCAGGCTCGACACCGTCCGCTCGCGGCGGCGGACCTTGAGGAAGTAGAGCAGGACCAACGGCACGGAGAGCGCGAAGAGCGACAGCGCGAGCGGGGAGAGGAAGCTCACGCGACCACCCGCCCCCGCAGCTGCGCGAGGACGAACGGCTCCACCGGCGAGTCGGAGGTCATCCGGTGGTAGCCGATCTCCTTGGTCCGGCAGAACGTCTCGACGCGGTCGAGATATTGGCGCAAACGCTCGCGATACCCGCGCACGGCGTCGCCGTCCATCGAGAGCTCACGCGTCTGGCCGGTCTCGCTGTCGATGAGACGCAGGTCGCCGGCGAGCTCGGGATTCATCTCCTCCGGCGCCAGCACGTGGACCAGGTGCACGTCGAAGCGCCGCTCGAGGAGCGCCCGCACGCCGGCCTCGTATCCGGCCGGGTCGAGGAGGTCGGAGATCACGACCGCGAGGCCGCTCTGCCGCGACCGCGTGGCGTAGTTCGCCAGCGCCTCGTTGAGACTCGTGCCGCCCGCGGGCCGGACCGCGGCGAGGAAATCGACGAGGCCGGTGACCTGATTGCGGCCGCGGGTCGGCGGCCAGCCCTCGGCGATCCGCTCGCGCAGCACGCCCACGCCGACCCGTTCCAGGTTCACGAGCCCGACGAAGCCGAGCGCGGCGGCGATCCGCACCGCGCACTCGAGCTTGCTGGGCGTTCCGAAGTTCATCGACGCGGAGGCGTCGACGATCAGGTGCAGGCAGAGGTCCTCTTCGTCGACGAACAGCTTGACGTGCAGGCGGTTCAGCCGTCCGTAGATGTTCCAGTCGACATAGCGGAGGTCGTCGCCCACGCCGTAGGCGCGATAGTCGCAGAACTCGACGCTGTGCCCGCGCCGGAGACTGCGGCGCTCGCCCTTGACCCGCCCGCGGAAGATCCGCCGCGAGAGCAGCGACAGGCGCTCGAGCTGCGCCAGGAACTCGGACGTGAAGAACGCTGGGCGCGTGGCCGGCATGGCGTCGCGTCTGTTAGCGCTCGTCGAGCGACTGGAAGTAGTTGCGGATCTGATCGTGAAAGTCGCGGGGCACCTGCTCCCGCGTGATCGCGTCCTCCATCTGTTTGCGGTATTGCCCGATGACCCCGAGGTATTGCAGGCGCGAGGCCATGCTTCCGCCGCGCCCGGTCAAGTTGGTGTCGTAGCCTTCCTTGCGACCCTGCCGCGACTCGCCCTCGACGCCCACGTCGAAGGGATTGGCGCGCAAACGCTGACTGGCCTCGCCCTTCGGGTTGCCGCTCCGGCCCTTGCCCGGCATCAGCCCTTCGCCCTCGCCGAAGTCCTGGTCCTCCGGGCCCATCCCGTCGCCGCGCGCGCGGTCCTTGCCTCGCCCGCCGCGCTCGGATTCGCGACCGCCACGCAAGCCCTTGCCCGAGCGCTGCGCCTCGTCCATCGCCCGCATTTTGTCGAGTGCCTTCTGCATCGCCTCGAGGGCGCGATCGCTCTGACCGCCCTCGAGCGCCTCCATGCCTTCCATCGCGTCACCGCTCCAGTTCCCGCCGCCCTTGCGGCCGAGCCGCTCCATCTCCTCGAGGAGCTCGCGCAGCTTCTGGGGCGAGATCTGGTCGGGCCGGAGGCCGCCCGTCAGCGCCTTCGACTTGCGGTAGACCATCTTGTACTGGCTGTTCGTGAAGTCCGACTGGAGGTCCGGCATGCGGTCCGTCTGCTCGAGCATCCGCAGCCGCTCGTCGCCCTTCTTCATGAAGCTGTTGAAGTCCGGGCGCGCGTTCGCGAGCGAGGTGTCTTTGAAGATCGCCGACAGATCGCCCGTCGTCGTGGCGCCGCTGCCGCCGGCCCGCTGCGCGAAGTCACGCTCCTCGAAGGACGGGCGCTTGAGCGGGTCCTTGGCGAGCTGACGTGTCGTCTCCTCGAGCATCGAGGAGGTCGTCCGCTCCTCGCGCTCCTCCTCGGTCGACGACAGGAAGTCGGGAAGGCGCCCCGAGGGCATCGGGATGGGCGGGGCGAGCATGAGCACCAGGCACGCGACCACCGGAAGGACCAGGAGTGGACCTTCGCGCGGGATCACCCGCTTGACCACCCGCTTGAGCTCGAGGCGCTCGACGCGGGCGACGGTGTCCTTGACCAGCGCGTCCACGAGCCGCGTGCGGTCCGGCCGGTCGGCCCATTCGAGGGTCGTCGCGACGCGGTCGTCGAGGCCGAAGGCCCGATCGGCGACTCGCGCGACGTCGCCGCGCCCGATCCTCCGCGCCGCGCCGCCGACGACGCCGGCCAGCGCGCCGAGCACCATGAGCCCCGCGGCGATCCACGCGGCCTTTCCGCCGAGCCCGTGCTTGGCCAGCAGTACCGCGACACCGGCGACGGCGCCCCAGAAGGCGCCGCGCAGCCCGTAATATTCCGCCCGGCGGCGGCGGATCTCCCGCCGGACGCGCCGCAGGAGGCCTTCGATCCGTGGCGAATCGGTCATGAGCTCCTCCCGCGGCTAGCGGAGAAAGGGTTCGCGGCTCTGGGCGACGCCCGCCTCGGTATCGGCGACGACGCGGGAGATCAACGTGTCGGAGTCGACTCCCTCGGCCTCGCCTTCGAAGTTCAAGATCACGCGGTGGCGCAGCGCCGGCACCGCCAACGCCTTGATGTCGTCGAGGCTCACGTTGTAGCGCCCCTCGGCAAGCGCCTTCACCTTCGCGCCGAGGACGAGGGCCTGGGCGCCCCGCGGGCTCGCGCCGTAGCGCACGAAGCGGCGCGCGACGTCGGGCGCCTGCTCCCATTGCGGGTGCGTCGCCATGACGATCGCGGACGCGAAATCCCGGACGTGTGAGGCGATCGGGACCTCGCGGATCAGCTCGCGGAACGAGAGCACGTCCGGTCCGCCGAGGACTCGATTCACGGTGGCCGTGCGCGACTGCGTCGTCCGGTCGATGATGGAGTTCAGCTCCTCGATCTGCGGATAGCGCACCCTCAGCTTGAAGAGGAAGCGATCGAGCTGGGCTTCGGGCAGCGGGTAGGTCCCTTCCATCTCGATCGGGTTCTGCGTCGCGAGCACGAAGAACGGCGCCGGGAGCGGGCGCGTGGACCCGCCGACGGTGACGGCGCTCTCCTGCATGCCTTCGAGCAGGGCCGATTGCGTCTTCGGCGTCGCGCGGTTGATCTCGTCGGCCAGCAGGATGTGCGCGAAGATCGGACCCTGCTGGAACTGGAAGTGCTTCCGGCCGTCGGGGTCCTCGACGATGATGTTCGTCCCGATGATGTCCGCCGGCATCAGGTCGGGCGTGAACTGGATGCGCGAGAAGGAGAGATCGAGCCCTTCGGAAAGCGTCTTGATCAAGAGCGTCTTGCCGAGGCCGGGCACGCCTTCGAGCAGGACGTGACCGCCGGCGAACATTCCGGTAAGCACGTGCGTGATGACTTCTCGATGGCCGACGATCACCTTCTCGACTTCGGCTCGCAGACCCTCGAAGGCGGTGACGAACGCCTGAACCCGGGAATCCTGACTCATCAAGAAGCTCTCCTCTCGCGAATCCTACGTGTCATTCTATAGAGAGCCGTCAAGCGATGGCGTAGCCGCCCTCTCCACGACGCTTACGTCTCATACTACTCGATGATTGCAGCAAGTTGCCTGCCAATTGCGTCGTCCGCCGTCGTCGCCGAATCGGGCCGAAATCCGCGGACTCCGACGGGCCCGTGCCTCGCGAATCGGCGTCCGACGCGTCGCTGCTCAATCGCCGGGCGCTCGCCGCGTGACGCCGACGTCACGACGCCGACGACCGTGCCGGCACCAGCTCGTCATACACATCGCAGTAGCCGTCGATCTCGCGCGCGGGTGAAAAACGCGCCGCGACGAGCGCGGAGCCGGCCCGGCCCAGCCGCTCGCGAAGCGCCGGATCGCGCGCGAGCAGCGCGGCGCGGCGCTCGAACTCGACCTCGTCGAGGAACAGAAATCCCGTTGCGCCGTCGTCAACGAGCGACCGGTTGCCGTCGATGTCGGAGGCCAGGACGGCGCGCCCGAGCGAAAGCGCCTCCAGCACGGAGTTCGCCATGCCCCCTTCCGAGACGGAGCAGTTCAGCACGACGTCGGCCCGCGACAGCAGCGAAGCCATCTGGGCGTGCGGCACCTCGCCGAGGTGACGCGCCCAGGGAAGCGCCGAGAGCTCTCGCGCCAGCGCGTCGCCCACGGAGGGCTCCAGCACCGGGCCGACATAGAGGAGGCGAATTTCCGGAATCGTCTTCACGAGCCGACCGAGCGGTGCCAGCGGAAAGGCGGGGTTCTTCACCGCTCGCAGGCCGGCGGGAAACACGAAGAGGACGGTCCGCGGGGGAAGCGGCCAGGACTTCCTCAGGTCGAAGAAGCCGGTCCCCGGCAGGCGCACGGATTGGGGGACGACGGCCAGTCTTCGGCCGATGCCGGGCAGCGCGGCGCCCACCCGCACGCCGACGGACCAGTGGAAGACCGTGATGCGCTCCGCCCGTTCGAGCACCCGGCGGACCACCGGCGCGCGCTCGTGGTCGAGGAGATCGTGGTTGGCGTCCGTCCCCGTGAGCGTGATTACGAGCGGAGCTTCGACGCGCTGCGACAGGCTCAGGGCCAGCGGACCCACCCGATACGCGTGGAAGGCGTGGATCAGCGACGGCCGATACGCCGCGACCTCCGACTCGATCGTCCCGGCGGTCGCCATCGAGAGGTCCCACAGCCGCACCTCCACGCCGCGCTCGGCGAGGCCCCGGGCGATCCTCGACACGGTCACGGCGTTGCCCCTCACGGCCGGCGGAGCGAACGGGGTCAGCATCGCGAGGCGGAAGGGCATCGGCGGGAGCATACCGGCGACGCCGCACTGCGTAAAGACTAGCCGGCCAATCGGGGCTCGAATCCCTCGCACGAGGTCTAGCGTCTACATATAATGTGTACGGCGATGCCTGACTGCGGTGCCCCGAGCCCCTCATCGATTGAGTGTCGGCAGATTGCCGACCTCCTGGGTGACTATCTCGACGGAAGCCTTCCGAAAGCGACGCGAGAGCTCCTCGAGTGGCACATCGAGGGCTGCGGGCCCTGCGTGGCGTTCGTCAACACGTACCGCGGAACCGTGAACGCGGCGACCAAGCTGAAAGAGGTCGAGATCCCCTCGGAGCTGAAGCAGCGACTGCTGTCCGTCCTGCGAAACCAGCGCGCCACCCACCGGCCCAGCGCGTAGCTCCCACGGCCCGGTCGAGGCGTTCCTAGCGGAAAAGACTCTGCGTCACCTCGAAGGCGGTATCGCTCCCCCAGTCGATCTCGCCGATCACGCTGTACCGCACGCGCCCGTCCGGGGCGATCAGGAAGCTCGACGGCAGCACGCGGACTCGCCACGCCCAGGGCGCGTTCTGATTCGGATCGAGGAGGATAGGAAACCCCAGCGCTTCGCGCTTGACGAAGTTGGCGACCCGCGCCCTCGCTTCTCCGTAATTCACCAGAAGGACGACGAACGGCCGTCCAGATAGCTTCGCCTGAAGCTTTTGCATCGAGGCCATCTCGTCCCGGCAGGGCTCGCACCAGGTCGCCCAGAAATTCAGCAGCACGAGGCGGCCCCGGTAGTCGTCGAGTGTGTGCGGGCTCCCCGCGAGGTCGTTGAGGACCAGCGGAGGTGTGGGCGCGTCCTTCCACGGAACGAAGCGAGTGGCGTCGGCGCCGACGGATCCCGCCAGCACGATCGAGACGCAGAAGATGGAGCCGAGGCTCAGAGCCGAGGCGCGCGCGGCGAGACGGCGGCGGAGGACGCCGCCGGACGCCGCCCCGATCGTCACGGTGCCCGCCGGGAGCCGCGTGTCACGCTTTGATTTCGCGCGTGGTGATCGTGTACTTGAAATTGTCGGGGTCGAGGCTGTCGCGTCGGCCCTGCGCGGTCTCCGATTGCGGATACATGAAGAAGCCGAGCTTGCCGCCCTGGGTGGCGTTCGGGAGCGCCACGTCGTGAGCCGTGTTGAAGGCGACCCAGTTGCCTTCCCATCCGCCGAAGAGCTTGGGGCGCACGGCCTCGACCAGCGGATGATCCACCTTCAGCCATTCGCTCGTCTCCTCGCGGGCCACCTTCGTGACATCGGCGGGGTCCATGGCCACCCAGCCGTAGTCCTTCAAGAAGACCTCGGCGCGGCAGTGCTGGGCGCGGCTGATGTTGGCGCTTCCCGCGCCGAGTGACTTGTAGCCGAAGGCCGACGGCGCGACCCGGATGCCGTACACGTCACGGGCGGGCACGCCGATGGAGCGCACGAGCCCGACGAACAGCCCGTTGATGTCGCCGCACTTGCCGCCGAAATTCTTCGTCTCGAGCATCGTCTTGATGTCGCCGACGCCGCAGCCGCGCACCTTGGGCTCGCGGTAGGTGTTGGCGAGGATCCAGTCGTAGACCGCCCTCACCTTCTCGAGGTCGGTCGTCTTGCCTTTGGTGACCTCGAGCGCCGTGTCGCGGACGATCCCGTCGGTCGGCATGAGCTCGGTCGATTTCGTCCACGTCTTGAGGATCGCCGGATCCTCGTCGGCCGCGACCTTCTTCGACCAGTTGACCGCGCGGTCCTGAGTCTGGAAGCGGCTCGTCAGCTCCACCACCGGTGCGGTCTCGCCCGGCGCGAACTCAGCGTAGAGCATATTGGCGCCGTAGGCGTTGTCGGTCGCGACCTTCATCACCTTCGCGCTCCCCGTCCACTGATCGCCGAGAGGCTTCTGGAACTCGGACTTGACCGACGGAATCGGAAGCCAGGCCCGGCCCACGCCGGCAGGCTCCAGGATCTCGACTCGCGTCGTGATCTCGAACGTCCGCCAGGTGCCGGGCCGCGGCGCGAATTCCTTCTGCTGAGCGTGGGCCGGAGCGACGAAGCCGGTAACCCGTGATGTGGCGGCGGCCGCCGAGAGCGAGGCGGCGGTTCGCAGGAATGTCCGTCGGTTCATACGGGCGATCTCCTTGAGCTCGGAGCTGATCGTTCGATGACGTTCGACAATATCGGGATTCGCCGAGAAGACAAATCGGTAGCGCCGATTGGTACCGGGGGGAGTTATGGACTGGCTCCGATAGGGGCGGGCGCGCTACGGCTCGATGCGGATCACGGGCTCGGGCAGGACCTGGCCGATCTCCCAGCACTCCTCGCCGCGCCGCTTGAAGGCGTCGATGACGGACCCGGCGCGGTCGGCGGCGACCGAGAAGAGGAGGCCGCCAGAAGTTTCCGACTCGGTGAGCAAGGAGGCAAGATAGCCCGGCACCGACGGAGCAATGGTCAGCGCGCTCCCGAACGCCGTCTCGACGTAGCGCCGGTTGCGCTTCATCCCACCGCTGAACTGGCCCGCCTCGGCGAGCTCGCGCGTGCCCGGAAGCACCGGAAGGCGCGACGCACCGATCGCCAGGCCGGCGCCAGAGGCCTTCACCATCTCTCCGGCGTGGCCGAGGAAACCGAATCCGGTGATGTCGGTCGCGCCCTTCGCCCCGCTCTCGCGCGCGACCGCGGCGGCCACGCGATTGAGCCGGAGCATGCTGGCGACCGCGGCCCCGAGGCGCTCGGCGCCCGCGACGCCGTTCTTCGCCGCCGTCGTGATGACGCCGGTTCCGAGAGGCTTGGAGAGGAACACGCGGTCGCCGGGTCGCAGGCCGCCCTTCAGCAAGATTCGGTCGGGATGGACGCGGCCCGTCACGCAGAGCCCGTACTTCGGCTCGGCGTCGACGACGGTGTGCCCTCCCGCGATCACGCCGCCCGCCTCGGCGACTTTGTCGCGGCCGCCGCGGAACACCTCCGAGATGATCTCTTTCGCCATCTCGCGCGGGAAGCCCGCGACCGCGAGCGCGAACATCACCTCGCCACCCATCGCGTAGACGTCGGACATCGCGTTCACCGCCGCGACGGCGCCCCACGTCCACGGGTCGTCGACGACCGGCGGAAAGAAGTCCACGGTCTCGACGATCGCGAGGTCGGGCGCCAGGCGATAGACCGCCGCGTCGTCCGCCGCACCGAGGCCGACGAGCAGGTCCGCGGGCGGCGGCGTCGCGCCCGGCCTCAGTACCGCCAGCACCTCCTGGAGATCTCCAGGAGCCATTTTGGACGCTCAGCCGGCGCAGGACGCGTACGAGGTGAGGCGGACCTCCGTGTGCGTGTGCTCGACCATGGCCGTTAGGACGCGCGCGAGGGGAGCTGGGATTCCACGAAGTCGACGAACGCCTGCGCCAGCGGCGAGCGGCTGCGATCGCGATGGGTCACCAGGTAGAAGAACCGGGAGACCCGCAGATCCTTGAGCTTCACGCACGAGAGCAGTGCCGCCTTGCATTCATCGTCGACGGCGCGCTTCGAGATGATCGAGATCCCGACCCCGGAGCGGACCGCTTGCTTGATCGCCTGCGTCGAGCCCATCTCGCCGACGACCCGCAGCGCCGTCAGATCGACGTTTGCCTCGCCCAGCGCGTGCTCGAGCGCTTCGCGAGAGCCCGACCCCTGCTCCCGGACGATCAGGGGCTCGCGCTTCAAGTCGGCGAGCGTGACGCTCTTGCGTCCTGCCCAGGGGTGCTCGGCCGGAAGGACGACGACCAGCTCGTCGGGCATCAGCTCGCGCGAGACGAGAGTCCGAAGTCCTGGGCGCGCGCCGACCACGCCGACTTCGGCGCGACCCTCGTCGACCCACGCGCTCACCTGACGGCTGTCGCCAATGAGCAGCGAGATCGAGATGTCCGGGTACTTGGCCTTGAACTGACCGATCAGAGAGGGCAGCAGATACTCGCCGGGGATCGTCGAGCCGCCGACGACGAGCTGCCCACTCAGCCGTCCCTGGAACTGGTCGAGCGCCTGCCGCGCCTCGCGCGAGAGGGCGAGCATGCGGCGGGCGTAGCCGAGCATCAGCTCGCCCGCGCGCGTCGGGGTCGCGCCGCGCCCGAGACGGTCGAGGAGCTGCACACCGAGTTCGTCCTCGAGGGCGCGGATGTGCTCCGAGATCGTGGGCTGGGTCAGGAAGAGCGCCTCGGCGGCGCGTGAAAAGCTCCCGAGCTCGGCCACCTTCGCGAAGATCTCGAGCCGGCGAAGGTCCATCGGGGCGAGACGGAAGCCGCGGGGTTACTCAGTGGCAGGCGCAGCCGCCGCCGCAGCACCCACCGCCGCCCGACATCCCGGACGACGTGTCTGAGGAGAGCGCGCCGACGGTCTTGAGGCCGAACACCGACAGCTTCCGCATCACCTGCTCGCTGGCGCAGGTCGGACACGCAACGGCGGCCGCCGCGGCGGGGATGTACTTCTCGAACTCCGCCTCGCACTGCTTGCAGCGGTATTCGTAGATCGGCATCCTTACTCGCCGCCTCGCTGCACGTAGCTCTTCACGAACTCCTCGGCGTTCTCCTCGAGGATGTCGTCGATCTCGTCGAGCAGCTTGTCGATGTCTTCCTTGATCTTCTTGCCCTTCTTGGCCAGCTCAGGGCTCGGAGCCGCGCCGTCTCCACCTTCCGCGGGCTTGGTCGGCCTGACTTCCTTCTTCTTCTGCTCTGCCATCTCGCCCTCCATGGGGCAACGGGCCGTGTCGCACGGGAGCCGAAACCACTACTGCACGCATTTTAGCACGCCCCCTCTCAGGGGCGTTTGAAGTGCTTGCTGAGGGTCAGGGTCTGCCGCTGGTAGGACGAGCCGATCCCTGCGCCATATACCCTCTCGGGGCGCGAGCGCAGCCGCTCGAACAGGACCTTGAACGACGTCTGGCCGTCATAGACCATGAACGGCACCTCGCGCGCCCGGACCTCCATGACGACCTTGGTGCCCAGAATCGTCCCGTCGCCCCAGCCGAATCCGGGATCGAAGAAGCCCGCATAGTGCGTGCGGATCTCCCCCGCCCCGGCGTCGTAGACGACCATCTCGGCCGCGAACTCCGGGGGTACCCGGATCCGCTCCTTGGAAAGGAGAATGTAGAACCGGTTGGCTTCGAGGATGTACGCGTCGCGCGAGGGGCGCTTGATGGGCTCCCAGAACTCCGCGGGATCGTAGAAGCCGATCCGGCTGAGATCGACCGCCGGCGGATTGGGGTGGGCGCGGTAGCCGATGATCCCGTCGGTCAGCCGACCCGACAGGTCGACCCCCATGCAGAGGCCGTCGCTGACCACGACCCGTGCCGGCGGAATCGGCCGTGCGTCGTCGTCGTAGAGGAGCGGCCGCTCGCGATACAGCTGCTCGAGCTCCTCGTCGGACATCGAGGTCTGCCCGGAGAGCAGCCGCAGCTGATTCAGCGAGGCGCCGGTCTGCACCCGGACGGGAAACGACTGGGGCGAGACTTCCAGGTAGAGCGCGCCGCGGTAGCCCGCGCGGATCTCGTCGAAGCGCGGCGTCGCGTCGGTGATCACGCGCGTGAAGATGTCGAGCCGCCCCGTGGTCGATTTCGGATTCGAGCGCCCGCGCACGTCGGGCGGCAGATCGAGCGACTCGAGCAGAGGCACCAGATACACGGAGCCGCGCTGGAGCGTGGCGCCGGAGCCGGCCAGCGACAGCTGATCGATGACGAGGTCGCTCTCGGCGAGACCGCGCTCGCCGAGGCGGCTCTGCACGCTCTCCCGGAACGGCAGGAAGCTCGCGCGTAGTTGATAGGCGTCGGGTCCCAGGCGCAGGTCCAGGCTGGCCGGCTGGAACTGCTGGTCGTCGATCGCGGTCGGGGAGACGATCCAGCCGTCACGCACGGCGAGGCGCAGCTCGTGATCCGAGAGGACGCCGTCACTCATTGTCGATCCAGTTAGCATCGCGTGCCCGAGAGGTCAAGGCGCCCGGCCGCCCGGCCAGCCAAAAGCACGCGGAGCCGAGAGCGCAGAACACGGTGGATGTGAGGAACACCACGCGGTACGACCCCATGACGTCGTGTACGACGCCGCCGAACCACGGACCGATCGCGCCGCCCAGGCCGTTGCCGACGCTCAGGGCACCGTAGATCACGCCGAGGCGACGGCCGCCGAACAGGTCGGACGCCATCGCGGTGATGATCGGCCCGCGCGCGCCGAAGCCCAGCCCGAAAAGGAACGCGTAGGCGACGAGCCAGCCGACGCGCGGATCCGTCTCGAGCGCCAGCAGCGCGAGAGCGCCGGCGGCCGTGCAGCCGTAGAAGACCGTTGCCGCGAGCGGACCGCCGAAGCGGTCGGCCGCCAGTCCGAAGCTCACACGCCCCACGATCGACATGAGCCCCGTGATCCCGAACACGGAGGCCGCCAGCAGCGGCGCGAAGCCGCGGTCGATCGCGAAGGCGACCTGATGGGTCGTGATGGGGAAGACGGCCAGCGGCGTGCACAGGTTGGCGAGCCAGAGGGCCCAGAACGCGGGCGCGCCGAGCGCGCGTCGCAACGTGCCGTCCTGGGCCGCATCGCCGAGAAGGCGATGCCCACCGCGCGTCCTCGACGCGCCGAAAACCAGCGCGAGAGGATCACGCGCCGGGGCCCGAACCGGTCGACCAGGATTCCCGCGATCGGCGCCAGGAGGCCCTGCAAGACCGTCGACAGGGACTGAGCCCCCGCCGTGAGCCCGCGTGACCAATGAAAGTCTGCGACGAGGGGCACCAGGAACACCGGGAACGAAAAATAGAGGCCGTTGCCGACGGCCAACGCGACCCATACGACGAGAACGATCGTAGCGGGGCGCGAGCTGGAAATGGAGGACGGCCTAGGGGACCGTGGCGGAGGCGCCCGCGGAGTCGACGTCGAGGATGCGGGCTTTGCCACGGACGTGGGCCTTGGCGAGCGCCTCCTCCATCGCCCGGCCGACGGCTCCGCCGTCACCGGCCACGACCGCGAGCAGCGACGGGCCGGCGCCGCTCAGCACGCAGCCGAGCGCGCCGGCGACGCGGGCGGCGGCCGCGACCTCGGGCATCCACGGGTAGAGCTTCAAGCGGTAGGGCTGGTGCAACCGATCCTCGAGGGCGACCGTGAGCGCCCCCGGGAGCGCGGCCTGGAGGCCCGCCAGCAAGAGCGCGACGCGCTGCACGTTGAACACCGCGTCCTCGCGCGGTACCGAGCGCGGCAAGAGCGTGCGGGCCTCGGCGGTGGCGCTCGTGACCTCGGGCACCAGCACGACCCAGGCGAAATTCTTCGGTACCGGCAAGGTGACGGCCGTCACACCGTCCGCACTTCCGCACGAGACGGTCAGGCCGCCGAAGATCGCCGCTGCAACGTTGTCCGGATGGCCCTCGGCGCGCGCCGCGAGAGCCAGCAGCGCGTCGCTCGACAGCGGCGATCCCAGGAGCGCATTGCCCGCCACCAGGCCGCCCACCCAGGCCGCGGCGCTCGAGCCGAGACCGCGCGCGGTGGGAATACGGTTCACGCACTCGAGGGCGCAGCCCTTGAACGATCGACCGGCGGCCTCGTAGGCGAGCTTGACTCCGCGCGCCACCAGGTTGGAGGCGTCCCGCGCCAGGCGATCGGCGCCCTCGCCCTCGATCGACACGCTCACGCCGTCGCGCTCCTCGGCGACGACCTCGTTGTGGAGGGCCAGAGCCAGCCCGAGCGCGTCGAAGCCCGGGCCGAGGTTCGCTGACGTCGCTGGGACGCGGACGTGAACGCGCACGCGGCTACAGCCGCTTGAGGAGCCAGTCCGGGGTGAGCGAGACCGCCCAGGAGTTCAGCACGACGTAGTAGTTCGTGAAGACGAGGACCCCGACGACGACGAGGACAACGCCGGCCGCGCGCTCGACCACCGGGATGAAGCGGCGGTAGCGCTTGAAGAACGCGAGGAACGACCCGAGCGCGGCCGCGGAGATCAGGAACGGCAGCCCGAGCCCTGCCGAGTAGGCGACCAGGAGGCCGATGCCGCGCTGGACCGTCTCGGCCGTTCCGGCGAGCGAGAGAATGGCGCCCAGGATCGGCCCCACGCACGGCGTCCAGCCGATGGCGAACGTGATGCCCACCGCGAGAGAGCCGAGATAGCCCGCCGGCTTCTCGCGAAGCTGCCATTGCTGCGAGCGTCCGAAGAATCCGATTTTCAAGACTCCCACGATGTAGAGCCCGAAGACCACGATCAGCACGCCGCCGATGCGGCGGATCCAGTCGCGGTAGTCGAGCAGGAACTGCCCGGCGGCGCTGAACGACGCCCCGAGGGCGACGAAGACGAGCGAGAAGCCGAGCACGAAGGCGAGGGCGTGGATCAGCACGCGGCGCCGGGCCGCGGGTGAGAGATCGGCGGTGAGGTCGGCGACGGACATGCCCGTGATGAATGAGACGTACGAGGGAAACAGGGGGAGCACGCACGGCGACAGGAAGGAGAACAGCCCGGCCGTGAACGCGACCGCGACGCCCAGCGACTCTCCCGTCATTGCGCCAGCATCCCCTCGACCAGCGCGTGGGCGGCGCGATGGTCCCAGGCGCGCGGACCGAGCGCCAGCGCCGTCAGGTAGCCGTTGCGATCGATGAGGAAGCTCGCCGGCAACGCGCGCACGCCGTAGGCGTTGGCCAGATCCATCTTGGCGTCGAGCGCGACGGGGAACGTGAGCTTGAGCCGCTCGAGGAACGGCTTGACGAGCGAGGCGTCCGTGTCGACCGAGACGGCCAGCAGCACGAAGCCGCGCTCCCGGTGCTTGAGGTAGAGCCGCTCCATCGCCGGCATCTCCTCGCGGCACGGCGCACACCAGGTGGCCCAGAAGTTCACCAGCACCGGCTTCCCGCGCTGGCCCCTGAGCTTGAGCGTTTCTCCCCCGAGGAGCGACACGGTGAAGTCGGAGGCCTGCTTGGGCCTGGGAGGCCGGATCAGATCGAGCTCCCGCACCGCGTCGTCGACCCCGCTGGCGTGCGCCACGCTGGCGGTCAGCACGGCGGTATCGCCCGGCCCGTCCGTCGACGCCGAAGCCGGATCACGGGGGCCATCGGTCAGCACGGTGAGCAGCGCGACGGCGACGAGCGCGGCGCCGGCCACCGCCATCCCCGTCAGCATCAGCGTCGCGCGCATGCCGTCACTCGAACTCCCCCGGCTGTCATGGAGAAGACCGGAAAAGTATACCTCGACGGGTCGAGCCCGATTTGCTCGGACTGGGTCACTTGCTTATAGTAGGCGGACCTGGCTGGCCCGCGCGAGTCCTCACCGACGAGCAGACCGGCTGCGGAGACGCGCACCGCTGACGGGCCGCCCGACGGCCACCGGCTGGAGGACGACCTCATGGACGAACGAGATATCCACGGTCTCATCGCGGACGTTCGGGCCTCTCGCCTGTCGCGCCGCAATTTCACCCGGATCATGGTCGGGCTCGGCCTCACCGCGCCGCTTGCCGCCCAGATGCTGGGCGCCGCCGCGGTTGCGGCACAGCCGAGGGCGGACGGGTTCACCCCGACGCGTCGCGGCGGCGGCGGGCAGCTCAAGGTACTCTGGTGGCAGGCCCCGACGCTCCTGAACCCGCACTTCGCCGTCGGCACCAAGGACCAGGACGGCTCGCGGGTGTTCTACGAGCCGCTCGCCGCGTTCGACCCGGAGGCCAATCTCTTTCCGATCCTCGCCCAGGAGATTCCGACGCTCGAGAACGGCGGCGTGGCGCGGGACGGGAAATCGGTCACCTGGAAGCTCAAGCGCGGTGTCAGCTGGCACGACGGAAAGCCGTTCACGGCCGACGATCTCGTCTTCAACTGGGAGTATGCAGCCGACCCGGCGACCGCGGCGGTGACGATCACCACCTACCGTGACATCGAGCGGGTCGAGAAGCTCGACAATTACACGGTCAAGCTCGCGTTCAAGAACCCGACCCCATTCTGGTTCGACGCCTTCTGCGGGGCGCGCGGCATGATCATTCCTAAGCATCTGTTCCAGGCCTTCAAGGGCGACCGGTCGCGGGAGGCGCCGACCAACCTGAAGCCGGTCGGGACGGGACCCTACCGCTTCGTGGATTTCAGGCCCGGCGACCTCGTTCGGGGCGAGATTAATCCCGCCTATCACGTCTCGAATCGTCCCTTCTTCGACCAGTTCGAGATGAAGGGCGGCGGCGATGCCGCGTCGGCGGCGCGCGCGGTGCTCCAGACGGGGGAGTACGACTTCGCCTGGAACCTCCAGGTCGCGGATGAGGTCCTCAAGCGATCCGAGCAGGGCGGCAAGGGCCACGTCGACATCGCAACCGGCGGTGGCATCGAGCACATCCAGCTCAACAACACCGATCCGTGGAAGGAGGTCGACGGGGAGCGGTCGTCGATCAAGACCACTCACCCGTTCTTGACCGACCCGGCAGTCCGCAGCGCCCTGAACGTTCTGGTCGACCGCGGCGCCATCCACGAGGAGCTCTACGGCCGCCTGGGCCAGGCGACGCCGAACTTCCTCAACGGCCCCACGCGGTTTCGCTCGCCGAACATGCGCTGGGAGTTCAGCATCGACAAGGCCAACCAGATTCTCGAAGCTGCAGGCTGGAAGCGCGGTGCCGACGGCGTGCGCGCCAAGGACGGCAAGCGGCTCAAGGTCGTCTTCCAGACGTCCATCAACCCGGAGCGCCAGAAGACCCAGGCGATCGTCAAGCAGGCCTGCGCGAAGGCCGGCATCGACGTCGAGCTGAAGTCCGTCGTGGCGTCCGTGTTCTTCTCGTCCGACGTCGCCAATCCCGACACCTACACCAAGTTCTATACGGACCTGCAGATGTACAACGTCGGTCCGGGGGCCCCCGACCCGCAGACGTTCATGTCGAACTTCACTTCGATGGAGATCTGCTCGAAGGAGAACAAGTGGGCCCGGCGCAACACCACGCGCTGGCGCAGCGAGGAGTACGATCGTTTGTGGAAGGCCGCCGAGAGCGAGATGGATCCGGCGAAGCGCGCCGCCCTATTCATCCGGATGAACGACATGGTCACCCAGAACGTCGTGGTGATCCCGATCGTGTGGCGCAACTCCGTCTCGGGAGTCTCGAACCGCCTCAAGGGCACCGACCTCTCCGGCTGGGACTCGTATCTGTGGCGCCTCGCGTACTGGTACCGGCAGTCTTGACACTCCGCCGCGCGAAACGGTAAGAAAGCCAACCACCCGGCCGGTGGGTCCGGGCGAGAGGGAGATTCGATGGAAGAGCGTGAATTGCGGGCACTGGTCGATCGGGTGAAGGCGGGAACCTTGAGCCGCCGTCGCTTCGTTCGCATGATGGTCGGGCTCGGCCTGACGGCCCCGATGGCGGCCCAGATGCTGGCGTCGGCCGGCGTCGTAGAGGCCCAGGCCAAGTGGACGTTCAACCCGACCAAGCGCGGCGGTGGCGGTCTGGTCAAGACGCTCTGGTGGCAGGCGCCCACCTTGCTGAACCCCCACTTCGCCAACGGCACCAAGGACCAGGACGCCTGCCGCATCTTCTACGAGCCCCTCGCCTCCTACGATCCCGACGGCAACGTCATTCCGGTCCTAGCCGCCGAGACGCCGAGCCTCCAGAACGGCGGCGTCGCGAAGGACGGGATGTCCGTGACCTGGAAGCTGAAGAAGAACGTCGTCTGGCACGACGGCAAACCGTTCACCGCTGACGACGTGGTTTTCAACTGGGAATACGTCATGGATCCGGCGACCGCCGCCGTCACCATCGGGCCGTACCGGGACGTCGTCAGGATCGACAAGCTCGACAGCCACACCGTGAAGATCGTCTTCAAGTCGCCGGCGCCCTTCTGGGCGGCGCCCTTCTGCGGCGCCGCGACTGGCGTGATCATCCCCAAGCACCTGTTCCAGGCTTACAAAGGCGACAAATCGCGCGAGGCGCCGAACAACCTGAAGCCCGTCGGCACCGGCCCCTACAAATTCGTCGATTTCAAGCCGGGCGACATCGTTCGCGGCGAGATCAACCCGAACTATCACGTGCCCAACCGGCCGTTCTTCGATCAGGTCGAGATGAAGGGCGGCGGCGACGCGGTGGGCGCCGCGCGCGCCGTCATTCAGACCGGCGAGTACGACTTCGCCTGGAACCTGCAGGTCGAGGACGAGATCTTGAAGCGCCTCGAGCAGGGCGGCAAGGGCCACGCCGACATCGTTCCGGGCGGCAACATCGAGCATATCCAGGTCAACACGACCGATCCGTGGACCGAGGTCGACGGCGAGCGCGCCTCGGCCAAGACCAAGCATCCGATCCTGAGCGACCCGGCTGTCCGCCAGGCGCTGAACCTCCTGGTCGACCGCGGCTCGATTCAGGAAGAGATCTACGGGCGCACAGGCATCGCGACCGCCAACTTCCTCAACGCGCCGTCGCGCTTCGTGTCGAAGAACACGAAGTGGGAGTTCAACGTCGAGAAGGCCAATCAGATCCTCGAGGCGGCCGGCTGCAAGCGCGGCAGCGACGGCGTGCGCGCGAAGGATGGCAAGAAGCTGAAGTTTCTCTACCAGACCTCCATCAACCCTTTGCGGCAGAAAACCCAGCAGATCGTGAAGCAAGCGTGTGCCAAGGCGGGCATCGACCTCGAGCTGAAATCCGTCACGGCAAACGTCTTCTTCGCGTCGGATCCGGCCAACCCGGACACGTACTCGCACTTCTACGCCGACCTGCAGATGTACACGACGACCATGACGCAGCCCGATCCGCAGCGCTTCATGGATCAGTTCACTTCCTGGGAGGTCTCGGGCAAGGACAACAAGTTCGCGCTGACGAACAAGACGCGCTGGCGCAACGAGGAATACGACCGGTTGTGGAAAGCCGCCGAGAGCGAGATGGACCCGGTCAAGCGTGCGGCGCTCTTCGTCAAGATGAACGATCTGGTGATCCAGAATGTCGTGGTGATCCCCGTCGTGTTGCGCCCCGGGGTGTCCGGCGTGTCCAACCGGATGCGCGACGTGGTCCAGAGCGGGTGGGACAGCAACTTCTGGGCGCTCGCCTACTGGTCGAAGACATAGCCGCGCCGGGCGGGGCCGGGCGGGTCGCCCGGCCCCGCCCGACGGCCTGGACCGCATGTCCAAGTATTTTTTGCGGCGCACGCTGATCCTGATCCCGGTGCTCTTCGGGATCAGCGCCATCCTGTTCACGATCCTCGTGATGGCGCCGGGCGATCCCTTCGAGGAGCTGGCCACCAACCCCAACGTGCCGCCCGAGGTGCGCATGAACCTCCGGGCGAAGTTCGGCCTCGACGATCCCCTGCCCGTCCGCTACGCCCGCTGGGTGGCGTCGATGGTCCGCGGCGACTGGGGATTCTCGTTCGTGAGCCGCGTCAACGTCGACACCTTGATCCTGCAACGCTTGCCCACGACGCTCATCGTCCTCGGCTCGGCCCAGCTCCTGGCGATCCTCGTCGCGGTCCCGATCGGCACGTACTCCGCCTTGCGCCCCTACTCGATCTTCGATCAGATCGCGACCACCCTGGCGTTCATCGGCTTCTCCCTGCCCACGTTCTTCACCGGCCTCCTGTTCATCCTGCTGCTGAGCATCCATCTGGACTGGCTGCCGTTCATCTACCGCTCCGACATCAGCGCGACCGGCTGGCGCTGGTACTGGGAGCACGTCCGGCAGGCGATCATGCCGGTGGCGGTGCTGGGGCTCGCCCAGGCGGCTTCGATGACACGCTTCATGCGCGCGGCCGTGCTCGACGTCATTCGACTGGATTACGTCAACACCGCGCGCGCCAAGGGCCTCTCGGAGGGCGTCACGCTCGTCAAGCACGTCGTCCGGAACGCGCTGATCCCCGTCGTCACGCTCGTGGCGATCCAGATCCCGACCATCTTCGGGGGCGCGATCGTCACCGAACAGATCTTCCGCGTTCCCGGGATCGGCTCGCTGCTGATCACGTCGATCCTCGCCAACGACACACCGGTCGTGATGGCGGTGACCTTCATCTTCTCGGTCCTGGTGCTGCTCTCGAGCCTGGCCGCGGACATGCTCTACGCGTGGCTCGACCCGCGGATCTCGTACCGCTGATGGCCCGGGTGGTCTCGGGGAGCGTCGCCGGGAAGCTCGCGGTCGCCGCGGGGCCGCCGCGCACCTCGTTGTGGCAGGAGACCGGCCGGCGCTTCCGCCGCCATCGTCTCGCGATGGTCGGTGCCGTGATCCTCCTGGCCCTCGTGCTGTCGGTGCTCCTGGGGCCGCTCCTGTGGCGCGTGCCGATCAACGACATCGACTTCAAGGCCAAGCTCAAGGGGCCCTCGTGGAGCCATCCCCTCGGCACCGACGATCTGGGCCAGGATCTCCTGGCGCGCATGCTCTACGGAGGCCGCATCTCGCTCGCGGTGGGCGTGGCCGCCATGCTGATCGCGATCTCCATCGGCACTGCGATCGGCGCGATCTCCGGATTCGCCGGTGGCGTGGTCGATCACACGTTGATGCGGATCACCGACATGTTTCTGGCGCTGCCGGGCTTGCCGCTGCTCCTGCTGATCGTCTATCTCTTCCGCGACACGCTCCGGAAGGCGTTCGGGCCGGAGGTGGGGATCTTCATGCTGATCGTCGCGGTGATCGGAGGGTTGCGCTGGATGCAGGTCGCCCGGCTGGTGCGGGCGCAATTCCTGTCGCTGCGCGAGAAGGAGTTCGTCGAGTCGGCGCGGAGCCTCGGCGCCCGGCCGTTCCGTCAGGTCGTTCGCCACATCCTGCCCAACGCGATGGGGCCGGTCATCGTGGCGGGCACGATCGACGTGGCCGCGGCGATCATCGCCGAGTCGACCCTGTCCTTCCTCGGCCTCGGCTTTCCGCCGGACATCCCGACGTGGGGACGGATCCTCTTCGACGCCAAGGACAACCTGGACTTCGCCCCGCACTGGGCGATCTTCCCGGGAACCGCGATCTTCCTGACCGTGCTCTCGATCAACTACATCGGCGACGGTCTGCGCGACGCGTTCGATCCGCGCAAGGTCCTCGGGCAGTAGCTAGGTCTCGCTCTTCCGCTCGCTCAGCGCCTGCTTCACGGCCGCCTCGAGACGGTCGATCTGCAGGGGCTTGCGCAGCAGCTGGAATCCCAGCCGCCGGCCGTGACCGTCGAGGTCGGCGCCCGACGCGGTCAGCATGATCACGCCGACGTCCGCGTCGCTGTTCCGGACGTTCTCGACCAGCTCGAGCCCGGAGCCGCCGGGCATGACGTAGTCGGTCAGCACGAGGTCGTAGCTCTTCTGCTTGAAGAGCCTCAGGCCTTCGGTCCCGCTGGCCGCCACATCGGCGTGACATCCCCACACCGCGACGAGGTCGGAGAGGAAACCGCGGACGTAGCGCTCGTCGTCGACGATCAGGACGCGCGGCGAGTAGAGCACGGTGGAGTACGGTAGGGTGGCGAGCGCAGCGAGATCAACCCTGAACATCGCCGCGAAAAATGCGGCGTTCCTTCGCGCGAGCGCGGGAGAGCCGCGTCAGCACACGGCATCGCGGAGTGCGCGCGTGGGCGAGCGCGACTTTCCTGTGTTCAGAAGCTTTCGCGTCTGTCGCGCCGCGTGGCGCCGTGCGATTTTCGTTTTGTGGATTGCTGGGGATAAGTGGATAAGCGCCGGACGAGCGGCGGAATCGCGACGGGTGAGAGCAACGGTGCGTCGTCGTCGCCACCAAAAAATGGCGCGACCTGGGCGTCGCGCCATTGTCGGGTTGAGGAAGCTCCGCCGCTTAATCGACTCCAGCCTCCGACCGGAGCCGCTCGGAGACGCCGCTCCGATTTCTGGAGCAACCGCAGGAAGAGTGCGAGGCACATCAGGGCGAGCGAGAAGAACACGATGCCGCTATGGTCGTGGAGATGGCCGTGGAGGAACCTCGGGTCGACGTAGATCGACAGCAGCGACAGACTCACGATCCGAATCCCGTTCTTGATGATGAGCAGCGGGAGCGTGGCCAGGACCAACGCACACTTCGCCCACGTCGACCGCAGCATGAGGTGCCCGATCAGGAGACTCGTGATCATCAGGGCCAAGCTCGAGCGGATTCCGCTGCATTCCTCGGCGATCTCGATGGTCACGCCGGGCAACGCGAAGATTGACCCGGTCCGAAGCACGGGAACCCCGACGAGCGCGAACAGCACGTACGAGACCTCCGCCGAACCCAGCTGGAGCGCGGTGATCGCCCGATTCAGGAGGAAATCGGGAATGGGCACCATCAGGACGAGAAACACGAGCGGAAACAGAGCCGACCGGCCCGCTCGACGACCGTAGCAGAGGACGAATCCACCGACGACGACGAGCACGACGCCGGACATCGTGATGGAGAGCTGATCATTCAGGCTGATCGCGCCGGTTGGCCGTTGCCCGAGTCGGAACACGACAAGGCCCGTGCCGGCGAGCCCGAATCCGGCCAGCCAGCCGGCCTGGAGGTGGGCGAAGATCCGTTTCTTCTCGACGAGGATGAGGGTGGCACTGATGAAGGGGATCAGGACGATGTGAGAATAGTGTGGCTGCTCGAACGAGAAGGCGAGCAGGGTTGCCAGCGGTGTCCAGAAGGCGGCGAGCGCACCGGCGACGAGCAGCGCAAAGCACACGCTCCGCGCGGTGAGACCAAGGGAAGGCGCGCCCGTGAAAATTACGTGTCCCCCCGCGATGGAAATAAATGGTCTTCGGCCCTCGTCGTCCAGAAGCGGTCGGGGCGGCGCGCGACGCGATCGGTCAGAAGCCGCTCGGCGCGCTCCGTGTCCCCCGCCCTGAAACAGGCCTCGAGCAGGGTGTCGTGGAAGACGTCACGCTGGGCGCGGCTGCCGCCGAGCTCCACGATCCGCGGCGTCAGCGGCTCGATCCGCTCGATCGAGCGGCGGTAATCTCGGGCGGCGAACGCCTGGATGCCCTCGACCAGCGGTATCAGCACGTCGCGGACCAGTCCCGTCCGATCGCGCGCGCTGCGCTCGCGCAGCATCCCGAGCTGGCGCTCGGCGGTCGTCCAGTCACCGCTCGCCGCGAGCGCCATCGCGAGATGCGCCGCGTGGAAGAGGAGCGCCTGCCGATCCAGCCGCTCGCCGGCGATCCGCGCGAACGGCGTCCACCGGTCACCGACGTCGCGGCCGAGGAGCTCGAGCCGCCACAGGAGCGAGATCGAGTCGTGGAGGTCGCCCGGAATCGACGACGGCGTGCCCTCGAACACCGTCCGCCCGAGCTCGGACGCCGCGTCGTACTCGCCTCGCCCCATGTGCATCAGCGCGAGATGCCACAAGAGATGGTTTCTGAACCACCCGAGATGCGTGCACGGCTCGACGGCCGGCGGCAGGCGCGTGATGCCCGTGTCGAACGCCGCCATCTCGTAGAGCGCGTGGGCGAGCGCGTGGATCGCCCAGGCGTCGCGTGGGTTCTTCTGGTTGGCTACCAGCGCCATGCGGACGGCCTCGTCGCAGCGGCCGGCCTGCTCGAGCGCGAACGCGTGCAGGCCGAGCATGAAGCCGTTGCCCGGATGGTGGCGGGTCAACGCGTCGGCCAGCGCCAGCATCTCCGGGAACTTGCCCTGCCAGAACAACACGAAGTAGAGGCGCTGAAAGACCAGGAGGTCCCGCGGATAATCCGCCAGATGCTCGCGCATCGCGCCGGCGGCGTCGTGGCCCTTGCCCTCGACGACAAGGGCGAGGCCCTCGACGTGGCGGCGCTCGCGATCGATCTGCGATACGGCCGCGGCGCGCGCAGTCTTCGCGGCGTCTTGCGCCTCGGCGAAGCGCTCCTCGAGGAACAGGCAGACGGCAGCGCCGGCGTGAGCGAGTGCGAGTCCCGGATCGAGGGCGGTCGCGGCGTGGAAGCGCTCGAGGGCCCGGGCGTCCCAGGACAGGAGGCCCTCGACCGCGTGGTCGTATGCTTCGACGGTGGCCGCCGCCCCGGTGCTTACCGGCAAGCCGTAGCCGTCGTGGCGCATGCCCGGCATGCTAGCAGAACGGCGCGGCGCGGGACGCGGCTTCGCCCTCGACGAGGGCGGCGAGGAACTCGACCGCCCGGCGCTCGGCCCACGATTCGACGCGCCACGGCCAGCGGCCCTCGAGGAAGGCCGCGTGCCCGCCGCGCCGGACGAACTGCGCCTGCACCGCGGGCGGCAGGTCGGCCAGATCGGGCAGCGCCCCGGCCGGGACGATCGGATCGTCGAGCGCGTTGACGAGCAAGGTTGGCCGCTGAATGCGGCTGAGGTACGGGGCGCTCGACGCGCGCGTCCAGTAGTCGCGCTCGTCCTTGAAACCGTTGAGCGGCGCGGTCACGGCGCGGTCGTACTCGGCGAAGGTCCGCGCGCGCAGTGCGAGCGGCACGTCGACGATCTCGCGCAGTCCCGGGTCGCGCGCGGCCTTCAGGCGCACCTTGGCCCGCATCGTTGCCAGGAAGTTCTTGGTGTACACCAGGCGGCAGAAGCCGCGATCGAGGGTCTCGGCGCAGGACGCGAGATCGAACGGCACCGAGATCGCCACGGCACCGGCGACCGGGCCGGGGACGTCGGCTTGCCGCTCGCCGAGCCACTTGAGCAACACGTTCCCGCCCAGTGAGACGCCGACCGCGCCGAGGCGCAGGCCGGGCTCTCGCGCGGCGAGCATCCCGACGACCTCGTCGAGGTCGGCCGTGTGGCCGGAATGATAGAAGGAGCGGAGGCGGTTCAGCTCACCGCTGCAGGATCTGAAGTTCAGAGTGACGGCCCGCCAGCCGCGGGCGAGCGCCTGGCGCGCGAGCCCCACCACGTAGTGCGAGCGCGACGAGCCTTCGAGCCCGTGCAGCACCAGCAGGAGCGGCGCATCCGGCCGGGCGGAGTCGGCCCAGTCGAGGTCGACGAAATCGCCGTCCGGCGTGGCGACGCGCTCCCGCCGCCACCGGATCCGGTGACGGCGGAAGAGCGGGCCCCAGATCGTCTGCACGTGCGGGTTCCGGCCCCACCAGGGCGGCCGGAACGCCGCGGCTAGTCCTGGCCGCGCAGCAGGAGCTTCGCGACCTCGGGTGCGATCGCCCGCGCGCGCTCGTCGAGCTCCGCCTCGGTGAGGTTCGCGATCGGGTGCGGCATCATCAGGAACTTGTAGGTCGGTACGCCCCATTGCTCGGCCATGGCGCGAGCGGTGCGCTCGAAGACGTCCGTGACGATCGAGGCCGCCGGCACCGCGTTCTTCTCCAGCACGATTCCGTCGAGCACACTGCCCGACGAGCAGGACCCTCAGTCTCCGATGCCGGCGACGATGACGTCGCAGGTCTTCCGCACCTCCTGGATGATCTCCTCGTGCGCGGGGACCGACGCGTTGTGCTTGCGGAACATGCGCGTCTCGCTGGCGCCGTACTCCGACTTCAAGATCTCGCCGATCCGGAGCAGGAGCTTGTCGGAGTTGTACTTCGTGTTCTCGATGAGCCCGATGCGCTTGCCCTGCAAGGTGCCGGGCCGGTCCACATACGCGATCGGCTGCTTCGCCGCCTCGACGGTGGGATCCAGAAGCTCGATCATCGCTTGACCTCCTTGGTCGTGGCGAGGGAGGAACGGGCACCGCCCCATCCCGGGATGAACGACGAGAACGACCCGGCGCGTCCGCCCGCCGCGACGATCAGGATGTCGTCGGGCTCGGCGACGATGGGCCTGAGCTTCGTGTCATCGCCGGGCTGGATCGCTCCGGGGATGCGATGGGTGCGCTTGAGGTGCGCGAGCGTGTTCTGCGTGTTCTCGAACAGGAACTGGCGGACCTCCTTCTTGCCCCAGCCGCTCCCGGCGATCGTCCGCATGTGCTCGCCGGCCAGGGTGACGACGTACTGCGGCTGGCGGCCGGCGCCGCCGGAGTGCTTCATCGAGTCGGCGAGCGTCGTCAGCACCCCTTCGGCGTCGGGCGAGAGCTGGTTGTAGAACTGATGCGGCGACTCGGCCGCCATCACCGTGACCGCGCTCTGGTCGGGCCGGAAGCCGCGCTCGACGTGCAGCGGTGTCCACGGGCTCTCCGCCTCATTCTCGGCGATCACGTACGAGAGCTTGCCCGGGTGCCCGAGCGTCCCGCGGTCGAGCAGGCCCGGCAGCGAGCCGCAGACGTTGCGCATCACCAGGCGCAGCGCGCGCCCGATGGAGAGATTCGCGCGCCAGCCCGGGCCGAAGAGGTTGTCGCCCGAGTTGATGTCGAGCTCGCGGGTGATCGGGCCGTTGACGATCATCAGGACCGCGGCGCCACCGGTCGACGTGCCCGGGCCGTGATAGCCGAAGGCCGGGTCGCCGATACCCTGGACCGCGGCGACGACCACCGGTATGTACTCGGGCCGGCAGCCCGCCATGACCGCGTTGATCGCGACTTTCTCGGCGGTGACCGACACCGACCGATTCGTGATGTACGCGATCTCCTGCTTGGGATCGAGGTGCCCCGCCGCGAGCATCATGGTCACTCGATCCTCGGTCGGTGGGACCACCGGCAAGCCGTCGGTCCACCCTTGCTGGAAGCAGAACTCGCCCGCGTCGACGTCGTCGACCCGATACCGCTTGGACGTGAGCGCCACCGCCATCGCCGCCTCCCTCTCCTATCCGCCTGCCTTCATGGCCCAGCAGTATAGCGCCCAGACCGGCTATCGCCGAGCGCGTGTCCCGGCCAGGGCGAAGACCGAGGCGGCCGCCACCGCGAGCGCCGCCACCAGCAGTGACTCGGCGAACGCCCCGAGGAAGCCGACCGCCGCGCTCCGGGCGGCGACGATCTGGCCCGTCACCGCGACGCCCGCGACGACACCGAGCGTGCGGGTCAGGAACGAGAACCCGCCCGCGGCCCCCTGGCGGCTCGACGGAAACGCCGCCATGATCGCCGCCATGTTGGGGACCTCGAAGAAGCCGAGCCCGAAGCCGGCGACGAAGAGTGCCAGCGCGATCGCGCCGAGCGGCGTGGTGGCGTCGACGAAGCCGAGCGCCGCGAGGCCGGCGGCCTCGAGCCCGAGCCCCACGACGGCGGGCATCGAGGCGCCGACGCGGTCGGCGAGGCGGCCGCCCAGGGGCGCCGCGACCGTCGTGCCGAGCGGCGTCAGCATGAAGAAAATCCCGCCGACGAAGGCACCGAGCCCGCGTGTCTCGACTAGATAGAACGGCGCCAGGAGCCAGATCGCGAAGATCGCGCCCCTGGCGACGAAGGACAGGGCGCCCGCGCGCAGCACAGGCCCTGGTGCGACGCCGCCGAAGACCACCGGCTGACGCTCGGACTGCCCGGGCTCGGCGCGCGTGGCGGCCGCCCAGACGAGGACGGCGAGCGCCGCCGGCACGCGCACGTGATAGACGGCGCGCCAGCCGAAGGATTCAACCAGCGCGCCGGCCGGAAGCGTGCCCAGCAAGCCCAGCCCCATCGCCGCGCTCAGGAAGCCGAGCCGGCGGCCGCGAGCTTCCGGCGGCGCCCCGAAGGTCGCCAGCGCGGGCGCCGTCCCGTAGATCAGCCCTCCCGCGAAGCCCTGGACGACGCGCGCGACGAGGAGCCAGTCGAAGCTCGGGGCGGCGCCGCCCATGACGAAGGCGGCCGCGCTCAGCGCCAGGCCGGCGCGGAACACCGCGACGTGCCCGATCCGGTCGGCGGCGGCCCCGCCGACGAACGACGTGACCGCGTAGGTCAGCACGTAGCAGATGATCACCCAGCGCACGCGCTCGGGCGGCACCGAGAAGGCCTTCGCGATCGCCGGAAACGCGATGTTCATCATGGAGTCGAGCGACACGACGAGCGCGCCCGCGGCGGCGACCCACCGAGACATTCCGCGTATGATGACACGACATGCCCGATCCGATCGGCTGGGCGGTCCTCGTCGTGGGCGCGCTCGCGGGCTCACTCGTCGGCGGCGTCGCCGGGTTCGGGACCGGGATCATCATGCTTCCGCTCGTCGCGTGGGTGCTCGGCCTGCGCTCGGCGGTGCCCGTGCTGACGGTGACGATGGCGCTCGGCAACCTCGCGCGGATCTGGTGAAGCCGCGGCGAGGTGGACCGTGCGGTCGTCCTCGCGACGGATTTCTTTCGCATGCGCCTGCGCTACTTCCCGGTGCTCGGCGCGGTGGTCGGGCTCGTCTCCGGGCTCGTGGTCACCACCGGACCGCTGAACACCCCGTTCTTCCTCGCCGACGGTCTTCGCCGCAGCGCGTACGTTGGTACCGAGGCGGTCTGCGCGATGGTCATGCACCTGTCGCGCGGCGCCGCGCTCGCGCGCTACGCACGGCTGACCTGGGAGACCTTCGTAGTGGGCGCGGCGCTCGGCGCGACGATGTTCGCGGGCTCGTGGGCCGGGCGGAGGCTCCTCGACCGCATGAGCGATCGCGTGTTTCTCGGCATCATCGAGGTCCTGCTGGTCCTCCTGGGCTTGCACTCGCTTCTCTTTCCGCGGTAAAACCGGACCTCGTGGACATCGAGATCGGCGCCACCGCGGAGGTCGTTTACACGGTCGACGACAGCAAGACGGCCCACGCGATGGGCAATCGCGGCGTCCACGTCTTCGCCACGCCGTTCGTCATCGGCATGCTGGAGGACGCCGCCGGCGCGGTGATGCGGCCGCACCTGCCGTCCGGAGCCGGATCCGTCGGCACCATGGTCGAGATGAAGCACCTGGCCCCGACCCCCGTCGGCTTGAAGGTGCGCGCGAAGGCGACCCTGCTCGAGTCGGACGGCAAGCGCTTCCTGTTCGCGGTCGAGGCGTGGGACGACCGGGAGAAGATCGCCGAGGGGCGACACGAGCGGTTCTTCGTGCCGGACATGGAGAAGTTCCTCGCGCGCGCGATGAAGAAGAGCGCCGGCTGATGCCGATCCAGATCAACAAGTCGCTGATCGGCCGGGAGTACCCTCCCTACGCCGTCACGGTCGAGCGCGGGAAGATCAAGGAGTTCGCGCGCGCGCTCGGCGACGCGAACTCGCTCTACCTCGACGACCGGGTGGGCGCGGCCTCCGGGTGGGGCGACATCATCGCGCCGCCGACGTTCTCGGTGACCTTCCGCGACGAGACCGCCGACACCGCCGCCTTCCTGCGCGAGCTCGGCACGGACATCTCGCGCGTCCTCCACGGCGAGCAAGAGTTCGAGCTGTTCCGCCCGCTGCAGCCCGGGCGCACCTATCTCTGCCGCGCCAAGGTCGTCGACATCTACGAGAAGACCGGGCGGAGTGGCCCGATGGCGTTCGTGGTCCGCGAGACCAGCATCGCCGACGGCTCGAACGAGATCGTGGCCACCATGCGCGGCGTGACGGTGGTGCGGCTGTGAAGTATGGGAAGGTCTACTTCGACGACGTCAAGGTGGGCGACGAGCTGCCGCCGCTCGTGAAGGGCCCGATCCAGCAGATCCAGCTCACGCGCTACGCCGGGGCGTCCGGCGACTTCAATCCCATCCATCAGGACGACGAGTTCGCGCGCGCGGCCGGGATGGGCGCCGTCTTCGCCCATGGCATGCTCTCGATGGGGTTCGTCGGTCAGGCGGTGACGGACTGGTCGGGCGCCGGCACGGTCAGAAAGCTCGGCGTGAGATTCGCGGCGCTCGTCAGGCTGAAGGACGTCGTGACCTGCCGCGGGCGCGTGGTCGGCAAGTCGTCCAAGGACGACGTGCACCTCGTCGAGCTCGAGGTGTGGGCCGAGAACCAGCGCGCCGAGAAAGTCGTCACCGGCCGGGCCACGGTCGCTCTGCCCGTGCGTTCATAGAAATGGGGGGCCACGACATGGCCCCCCAACCCCCCCAACGCTCGGAAGCGCCCCGGCGGAGCCGTGGCGCTCCTCGACAACGCTTGGCGAACTAGCCGCCCGGCATCAATCCCTTCGCGGCGACCCACTCGCGCAGGGCTTCGCGCGTCGACTGGAACGCGAGGGCGTCCCACGGAATCTGCTCGGGCCTGACCCATTCGAGCGCGTCGTTCTCGTCGCACGTGGTCAGGGTGCCGCCGATCACGCGCGCCTTGTAGACGATGATCACCGGAGCCGCCGGGTACGTGTAGACGTTCAGGAGTCCGGTCAGGTCCACCTTCAGGCCCGTCTCCTCGAACGTCTCCCGCATCGCGCCGTCCGTGACGGTCTCGCCGAAGTCGACGAACCCGCCCGGAAACGTCCAGAGACCGCTGCCCGGATTGATCGAGCGCCGGGTCAGCAAGATGGCGCCGTCCTGCTCGGGAATGGTCGCGGCGACGACCTTCGGGTTCAGATAGAAGACGAAGCGGCAGCGGGAGCACACTTTCTGTTCGCGATGGTCGGGCGGCACCGCCTCGACCGCGAGCCGGGCGCCGCAGAGCGGGCAGAAGCTCATCGTCGCGGGGGTCAGGACCGGATTGTCGCCCACTCCCACGAGTCTAAACCAGCTACTCTGGATGCGACAATGGCCGACGATCGCCGGGGCCCCCTCGTCATCGGCGCGCTCACCGCGTTCACCGGCGCGGTGGTCTTCCTCGCCGCCGGCGACGTGATCCCCGTGCCCGACAAGACGTTCGGCGCCCCGCGCTGGATCGTCGCGGTATTCGCGCTCAGCTTCTTCTTCGGCGGCGCCTACGCCGCCGCGCTTGCGCTTCCGGCCCCGCAGATGCGGCGGCTGCTCGGGGGCGCCGCCGGGCTGGCCCTTGTCACGGGCGGTGCCCTCTTCATGACGTGGGCCGCGCTCACCGGTCGCGGCAGGCGGGCGTCCGCGCCGGCCCGTCCCGACGCGCTGGTGTTCGGACCCGACGTCGGCGGGTTCATCGTGGGCGCGTTTTTCTGGCTCTTCGCGGTCCCGATCGACGCCATCGCCCTCGTCGCCTGGTTCATCGCGCTGAGATCGCTCACCAGACGGACGCCGCCTTGACACTCCGCGCGGCCGGGTGCTACAACGCGACCGTCGCGCCGGAACGTCTTTCCCGACCAGGAGGTCTTCGCATGCCGCGCCTTGTCTTCACGCTCGCCGTCGCTGTCCTCGCGGTGGTCCTCGGTGGAGAGCTCGCCCCCGTCGGCGGCCAGGCCACCTCGGGCGAGTACAAGATCGGGGTCCTGGAGCCGATCACCGGGCCGCTCGCCTTCGAGGGCAAGCGCCACGTGCAAGGTCTCGAGATCGTCCGTGATCTGATCAACCAGCGCGGCGGTGTCATGGGCAAGAAGCTCGTGCTCTCCATGGCCGACGCGACCGATCCCACTGCGGCGGCGACCGAGGCGAACCGGCTGATCACGCGCGAAGGCGTCAAGATCATCACCGGCACATTCTCCTCGCGGCTCTGCGGCGCGGCGAGCGAGGTGGCGGCGCGCCACGACGTGATCTACTGGGAGTCCTCATGCGTCGATCCCCGGTTCAACAAGCGCGGCCTCAAGAACGTCTACCGCACCGAGATCGACGCCACCGGCTTCGGCTGGTACAACATCGAGTTCATCGCCAAGCACCTGGCGCCACGGCTGAATCTGAAGCCCAATCAGATCAAGGTCGCTTTCCTGTCCGAAGACTCGTCCTACGGCCAGGGCGTGACCGAGTCGGCCCGCCAGCGGGCGAAGAGCGAGTTCGGGATGCAGGAAGTGATGCTCGAGTACTACAACTGGCAGACGCTGAACGACATGACGCCGACCATCTTGAAGATGAAGCAGCTCAACCCGGACGTCGTCCACCACATCGGGTTCGGTAACGACGCCGTGCTCTTCTGGCGCCAGTCCAAGGAGCAGAGCTTCCTGTTCAAGGCGCTCGTCCACGCGGGCGCGACGGGCTACGGCGGCACCGACTTTGGCAAGGCCCTCGGCAACGACGCCAACGGCGTCTTCGCGCTGCTCGAGCCCGGCCCCGGCTTCCGTCTCGAGGCGCTCCGGCCCGAGGGCCGGGAGATCGAGAAGGCCTTCCGCGACGCCGTGCAAAAGGAGACCGGCACCTATCCGTTCGGCGCCCACCAGCTCGCCGGCAGCGGCCTCTGGCTGCTCAAGCTCGTCCTCGACCGCGCGCGGCTCGATGATCAACGGCTGGGGCGTGAAGTTCTCCGAGATCGGTCAGAACGCCAACGACCGCGTGCAGCACTACATGCTGCAGTGGCAGAACGGGCAGCTGGTGACGGTGTGGCCGGAGGAGTTCACGACGCTCCGGGCGAAGTGGATCCCGCTCGGCGCCTGGGACCAGCGCAAATAGGCGTCCTCACCCAACTGGTCGTCGCGACAGTCCTGCTGGGGGGCATCTACGCCCTCATCTCGGTGGGGCTCACCCTGATCTTCGGCATCATGCGCGTGGTGAACTTCGCCCACGGCGAGTTCCTGATGCTCGGCATGTACCTCGCCTTCTGGGCGTTCGTCGCCTTCACCGCCGATCCCTACTTCGTCGTCGTCGTCGCGATCCCGCTGTTCTTCGTCGTCGGCCTGGTGGTCTATGGCCTGGTCATGCGCGGGGTGATCCACGCCTCGCACAACGTTCAGATCTTCACCACGGTGGGGCTGTCGACCGTGCTCCAGAACGTCGCGCTGGTCGCGTGGTCGGGCGACTTCCGGTACGTCCGTCCATGGCACCTCTCGACGGTCCTCCGCGCGGGCTCGACCATCTTCAACCTGACCCAGGTCGTGGCCTCGCTGATCGCCGTCGCCCTCACTCTGACCCTGGTGGCGTTCATGAAGTGGACCCACGCCGGCCGCGTGATGCGCGCGACCGCGCAGGACCGCGACGCGGCCACCTTGATGGGGATCGACACCGACCGCGTCTATCGGCTGACCTTCGCGATCGGCATCGCGGCGGTCGGGGCCGCCGGCGTCCTGGTCGCGCCGCTCTACTCGGTGTACCCGACCGCCGGGCTCCAGTTCGTGTTGCTCTCCTACGTGGTGGTCGTGCTCGGCGGTCTCGGCGACATGCTCGGCGCGATGATCGGGAGCCTCATCGTCGCGGCCGTCGAGGTCGCCGGCTCGTACCTGTTCGGCGCGGCCTGGAAAGAGATCTTCTACTTCATCCTGTTCATCCTCGTGCTCGTCTTCCGTCCGGCCGGTCTCTTCGGTCAGCGCGGCGCCGAAACGCTGGGCGTCTGAGGATGATCGCGCTCGTCCGTGCTCGCCGCGGCGCCGCCGTCGTGTTCGGGCTCGCCGCCCTCACCCCGATCCTCGTGCGCGACGCGTATTTCCTGGACAGCCTGGTGCTGATCCTCCTGTGGGGCGCGCTCTCGGCCGCCTGGAACGTCGCGGGCGGCTACGCCGGCCAGGTCTCGATCGGCCACGCCTCGTTCTTCGGCATCGGCGCGTACTCGGCGGCGCTGACGGTGACCCGCTTCGGCGGCGGGCCCTGGTTCGGGATGCTCGTCGGCATCGTCATCTCGATCGGCGCGGGCTTCATCATCGGCTTCCTGTCCAACCGCCTCAAGGGCCCGTATTTCGCGCTGTCGACGATCGCGTTCTCGCAGGTCCTGCTGATCGGGGTCAGCCGCTGGCGCGGCTTCACCTCCGGCGCCGAGGGCATCCCCGTTCCCTTCCGGCCGGGCTTCGCGACCCTGGGCCTGGGCCACGTGGGCTGGGTCTACATGGCGCTGGCGGTGGCGCTCGTCTGCTACGCGGTCGAGGTCTATCTGGAGCGCTCGCGCGTCGGCTATCAGCTGGCGGGCGTTCGCGAGGACGAGGACGCCGCCGAGGCGCTCGGGATTCCCACGCGCCGGCTCAAGGTCGGCGCGGTGACGCTCAGCGCCGCCCTGACGTCCGTCTGCGGCTCGCTCTGGGCCCAGTACGTCGGGTTCGTGGATCCAACGTACGTGTTCTCGGTCGACCTCTCCGTCCGCTTCGCGCTCAACACGATCATCGGCGGCATGGGCACGGCGCTCGGGCCCTTCCTCGGCTCGATCCTCATCACGTCGCTCGAGACGTACCTGCGCGCGACCTTCGCGGGCGTGAAGGCCGGCTTCACCGGCATCTATCTGATCATCTACGGGACCGCGTTGATCCTCGTCGTCCGGTTCGTGCCCGACGGGCTCGCCGGTATCGCGGCGCGGGTCCGCGTGCGCCGGGCTCACGCGTGAGCGACGCGGCCCCGATCCTGGCGCTCGACCGCGTCACAAAGCGCTTCGGCGGGCTCACCGCCGTGTCGGGCGTGAGCTTCAGGGTGGAGGCGCGCGAGATCCTCGGGATCATCGGCCCCAACGGCGCCGGCAAGACGACCCTCTTCAACGTGATCTCCGGGTACTACCGGCCCGAGTCCGGACGCATTCACTTCGCGGGCCACGACGTGACCGGGCAGCCGCCGCACGCGATCTGCCGGCTCGGCCTAACTCGGACGTTCCAGCTCGTCAAGCCGTTCGGCAACCTCTCGGTCATCGATAACGTCATGATCGGCGCGCTGACGCGGCTGCCGACCGTGAGCGCGGCGCGCCTGGACGCCGAGCGCGTGGTCGAGACCTGCGGCCTCGCCGCCCACGCCGCGGGCCACGCGCGGACCCTGCCGATCGGGTTGCGCAAGCGTCTGGAGGTGGCGCGCGCGCTGGCGACCCGTCCGCGCCTGCTCCTGCTCGACGAGGTGATGGCCGGTCTGAACCCGACCGAGCTCGCCGGGATGATCGAGCTGATCCGACGATTGCACGCCGACGGCCTCACCCTGATCGTGATCGAGCACATCATGGCGGCGATGATGCGCCTGGCCCAGCGGATCGTCGTGCTCCACCACGGCGAGACGATCGCCGAGGGCGCCCCGGCCGCGATCACGCAAGACCGTCGCGTCGTCGACGCCTATCTCGGCGAGGAGTTCGTGCTTGCTCAGGCTTGAGGGGATCGACGCGTTCTACGGCGATCTCCAGGCGCTGGCCAAGGTCTCGCTGGAGGTGCGCGACGGCGAGATCGTCGCGCTGGTCGGAGCCAACGCCGCCGGCAAGTCGACCACGCTCCGTGTGATCTCCGGGCTCGTGAGCCCGCGCCGCGGCCGGGTCCTGCTCGACGACGCCGACCTCGGGGGAGTCCCGGCGTACCAGCGGGTCGATCGCGGGATCGTGCAGGTGCCCGAGGGCCGGCGTCTTTTTCCGTTCATGACGGTGGCCGAGAACCTCCTGCTCGGCGCTCACGCCGAGCGCGCCCGCGGCGACCGCGATCGCACGCTCGCCCACGTGTACGAGCTCTTTCCCGTCCTCGGCGAGCGCCGGACCCAGCTCGCCGGATCGCTGTCGGGCGGCGAGCAGCAGATGTGCGCGATCGGCCGGGCCCTCATGGCGCGTCCGCGTATCCTGATGCTGGACGAGCCGACGCTCGGCCTGGCGCCGGTGCTGGTGGCCCGGATCTTCGAGACGGTGCGGACGATCAACAGCCAGGGCGTGACCGTGCTGCTGGTCGAGCAGAATGTCCGGCAGGCGCTCACCCTGGCCCACCGCGCGTGTGTTCTGGAGAGCGGCCGGCTCGTGCTGGAGGGGCAGGCGCGCGAGCTCCTGGGCGACGACCGACTCAAGCGCGCCTATCTCGGGCTGTAGCCGGCGCGCCCGACACGGAGAGAAGAGATGAACGTCGACAGACAGCGCCTCGAGCAGTCGATCGAGGAGCTCGGACGGATCGGCCAGACGCCGCGCGGCGGGCTCACTCGCCTGGCGCTCACCGACGAGGACAAGCGCGGCCGCGACTGGATGGTCGCGCGCATGCGCGAGGCCGGGCTCTCGGTCACGGTCGACCAGATGGGCAACATCTTCGGTCAACGGCCGGGCACCGCGCCGCTTGCCCCGGTGATGATGGGCTCTCACGTCGATTCCGTCCCGACGGGCGGCCGCTACGACGGTCAGCTCGGCGTGCTGTGCGGCCTCGAGGTGATCCGGACGCTCAACGACGAGAAGCTCTCGACGCGGCATCCCGTGACCCTCGCGATCTTCACCAACGAGGAGGGCGCGCGCTTTCAGCCGGCGATGATCGCCAGCGGCGTCATGGCCGGCAAGATCGCCCTCGAGGACGCCTACAACGCCAGGGACAAGGACGGGATCCGCCTGGTCGACGAGCTCGAGCGGATCGGCTACCTCGGCCCCGAGCCGTGCGTCCCCCGCCCCTTCCGCGCGTACCTCGAGCTCCACATCGAGCAGGGGCCGTTTCTCGAGGAAGAGGGGCTTTCGGTCGGCGTCGTCGAGGGCATCGTCGCGATCGCCTGGTCGCGCCTGACCATCCACGGCGTGCAGGACCACGCCGGGCCCACGCCGATGCGGATCCGTCACGACGCGCTCGTGGCGGCCGCCGAGGTGGTCTCCGGCGTTCGGCGGATCGCGCGCGAGATCGGCGGCGAGCTGGTGACCACGATCGGCAACCTGGTCGTCACCCCGAACATCGTCAACGCGATCCCCGGCCGCGTGACCCTGTCGATCGACATGCGCGACCCGAGCGATGCGACGCTCGATCGCGCCCTGGCGCGCCTCGAGCCGATCGTGCGCGAAGCCTGCGAGCGCGAGGGCGTGCGCTACGAGCTCGAGAACTACTGGCGCGTGCCGTACACCCCGTTCGACCGCGGCGTCGTCGACACGGTCGAGCGCGCCGCGCGGGCAGCCGGCGCGCGCCATCGCCGGATCCTCTCGGGCGCCGGCCACGACGCCCAGTACATGGCGGCGATCGGGCCGACGGGGATGGTCTTCGTGCCGTCGCACGACGGGCGCAGCCACTGCGAGGAGGAGTTCACGCCGATCGACGACATCGAGTACGGCGCGCGCACCCTCCTCGTGGCGGCCCTCGACCTCGCCGGCCGCGCCTAGCAGGCTGAAAAAGGCCCATCTCCGTCGTTGGGCCTTTCCGCCGCCTGCTCGAGCGCGGGTCTTTATTCCGGCGGTGGGAGCGCGTCGCCGACGACGTACGGGAAGAGCCGCGGCGGGCGATGGTGCAGGCAGAGGCGCGCGACCACCGGCAGGTGGTCGGAGGCGACGCGGGCCAGACGACTTCGGTGCACGCTGAACTCCTCGCCCTCGAGATCGGCGTCCCAGTAGATTCGGTCGAGCGCGAACAGCGGGAACATCGCGGGGTGAGTCCGCCGCCGACGCATCGGCGAGGCGAACTCGCGTCGGAGCCCGCGCGTGACCGGCCCGCGGTGCCACTCGTTGAAGTCGCCCAGGAGCACCCTCGGACCGGCCAGGCGCCCGGAAGCGCGGATGAAGGCGCCGAGCAGCCAGAGCTGCTGGCGGCGCTCGCGCAGCGCCAGCCCGAAGTGGCAGTTGAACACGTGCAGCGGCGTGCCGTCGACGTCGAGGTCGACGCGCACGCAGCCTCGCGGCTCGCGCATGCCAAAGCTCAGGTCGCACCGCCCGGAGCCGAGCACTGGCAGCCGGCTCAGGACCACGTTGCCGTAGATCCCGGTGCCGTGCGCGCGCGTCGAGCCCATGACGAGCTCCGACATCTCGAGCCGGGTCGCCAGATACGCGGCCTGATCGGCGTCGGGAACGCCGTCCTCACGGATCACCTCCTGAAGGCCGACGACGTCGGGGTCGACCTCGCTGATGACGTCGGCGATCCGGTCGAGGTCACGGCGGCGGTCCAATCCCACTCCGCGATGGATGTTGTAGCTCACGACGGTGAGGTGTCTCACGTCGCGTCCGCCTGATAGCGCGCGAAGTGGGGATAGAGCTGGACCGGGTGCGTGATCGGCGTTGGGACTTGCACGCCCGACGGATGGATCAGGAACGTGTGCAGCTCGTCAACGGACGGTCCGGCGTGCGCCCCGACCTCGGCCACGAACGAGACGTTGCCTTGCGGCGCGTCGATCCCGTAGATCACGAGGTCGCCGGCCGACGGCATCGTCATCAAGTCGCGGATTCCCTCGACGATCCGCTCGAGGTCCGGCCGCTGGGCAAAGGGCCCGGCCGCGAGCGCGTCGAGCCCGTACGGCGCGCCCCGCCAGTAGCAGAGCGGGCCCGATGCCGAGCGCACCAGGACGATGCCGATGCCCGGCGAGGCCGAGATTCGCTTGGCCAGCTCGGGGTAACGCTGCTCGATCTGATCCAGGGTCAGGGGCTCCGGCTTCTCGAGAAAGTAGACGAACGCGTTCGGCCCGGCCGCGATGACCCGGATGCCGTCGTGCTCGCGGGCTCCGCGCATGCCGCCGAGCACCCACGGGAAATCCTGCTCGAGGTAGTTCACGAACCGCTGGAAGAGCCCGGGCGCGCGCTGCGCCCGGAGCGCCGCGAGGCCGCTGGCGAGCCCGCCGGGCCTGCGCTCCGGCGCCGACGCCGCACGATTGACGTCGGAACCGAAGAAGTCCTCGAAGAGCGACTGCTCGATCGGCCGGCCGCCCGTCACCCTGAGGTAGGGCACGCTCGCGGCCTGCCCGTGATCGGAGAGCACGTAGAGATCGTAGCCGTGCTCGGGCACTCGCCGCAGGACGCGCCACAGCCGATGGATCGAGGCGTCGACGCGGCGCAGCGCCCGGAACGCGCGCGGGTGGCGCGGGCCCCAGGCGTGACCGGCGACGTCGTAGTCGAGGTAGTTGACGTAGATCGTCGGGACTCCGGCGTAGATGTCGTGCGCGACCGCCAGGGTGAACAGCTCGCGGAGCCACACCGAGATCGCGAGCTTGATCACGAGCCACTTCCAGCTGCCCGACGCGGGGGACAGCGGATCGGCGATCATCCGGAGCAGCGCGCGGGCGACCTCGACGGTGGACGCGACGCTGCCCTTCACGAGCACCCAGCCGATCACGACGAGCTTGGAGGCGGCGCGGACCAGCCCCGCCCCCGTCGGGCGCTTGATCATCGCGAAGGTCAGGAGATTACTTTCGGCGCCGCCGGTGAAGACGCATCCGTAGGTCCCGCCGCCGCTGACGATGCCGCGGCGGCCCGCGGCCTGGGTGTGCTCGACGTGCGCCGCGTCGCCGCCGCGCGGGAAGTAGACGTCGGTCCGGCGGCGCTTGTCGTGGTAGTGGAAGCCGGGAATGTCCGGGCGCACGCCGTACATGGCGGCCAGCTGGAACGCGGGTGTCGAGGTCGGCAGCCCCACGCACATCGGCGCCATGAGATAGCCCCGGCGGCGGAGCAGCCGCGCCAGGAACGGCGCGCGTCCCCGCGCCATCGCCTCCTCGAGGACCGCGCGCGACAGTCCGTCGATCTGCACGATCAGCAGCCGGCGCCGACCGGGCGCCGGCGGCGGCCCGAGCCGGAGCCGGCGCACGAGGCGATCGAAGGTGCGCTGCATACCGAGGACGAGGTCGTCGAGCGGCATGGACCCATATTGTAGTATCTGTTCGCCCATGGACCACCCTGTGGTCGGCGCGGTACGCGAATTCGTTGACGCCGAGGTCCGCCCTGTCGCCGCCGCGCTCGAGCACGACGACGCCTACCCGCACGAGCTCGTCGCCCGCATGCGCGAGCTCGGCCTCTTCGGCGCGCTGGTCCCGGCCGCCTACGGCGGCCTCGGACTCGACGTGACGACGTACGCGCGAGTGATCGAGGAGCTGTGCCGCGGCTGGATGTCGCTCGCCGGGGTCATCAACAGTCACACGATGGCCGCGCTGATCGTCCTGAACCACGGCACCGAGGCGCAGCGGCAGCGCTTCCTGCCCCGCTTCGCGCGCGGCCAGGCGCGGGGTGGCCTCGCGCTCACCGAGCCCCACGCCGGCACGGACGTCCAGGCGATCCGCACGGTCGCGACCCGCCGTGGGGACGACTACCTGATCACGGGCACGAAGCTCTTCATCACCAACGCGCGCGAGGGCAACACCCTCGCCCTGCTGGCGCTCACCGACCCCAGGGCCGAGCCCCGGCATCGGGGGATGTCCTGCTTCATCGTCGAGAAGGGTCACCCGGGCTTCCGCGTGGTGAAATCGATCGCCAAGCTCGGCTACAAGGGCGTCGACACGGCCGAGCTGGTCTTCGAGGACTGTGTCGTGCCGGCGGCCAATCTGGTCGGCGGGGTCGAGGGGCGCGGCTTCAAGCACGTGATGAGCGGGCTCGAGGCGGGCCGGATCAACATCGCCGCGCGCGCCGTCGGCGTCGCGCAGGCCGCCTACGACGACACACTGGCCCGCGTGGGCGGGTCCGGGGCCGAGCCGGCCCCCGCGCTCGCCGACATGGCGACGAAGCTCCGGGCTGCGCGGCTCATCACGTCGTGGGCCGCGGCGATGAAGGATCGCGGCGCGCGGTGCGATCTCGAGGCGGGGATGGCGAAGCTCTTCGCCTCCGAGTCCGCCCAGGAAGTCGCCGTCGAGGCGCTCCGGCTCCACGGCGGCGCCGGCACGCTCGCCGCGCTGAGCGTCGAGCGCTACTATCGCGACACGCCGCTGATGATCATCGGCGAGGGCACGAACGAGATCCAGCGGACCATCATCGCGAAGAGCCTCCTCGAGCGATACGGCGAGCGCTTCGGCGCCCTGACCTCGCGCGACGGCGAGTCCGCCGACGTGCGGCAGATGGTGCTGGCAGTTCGACAGTTCGTCGACAAGCACGTCGTCTCTGCCGCCCAGGATCTCGACATCGCCCATGCCCACCCGGCCGGGCTGGTGACGGGCCTCGCCGAGCTCGGCATCCTGGGCGTGCTCGTCGACCCGCGCTACGGAGGTCTGGGGCTCGACTCGCGGACGGCGACGATGATCGTCGAGGAGATCGCGCGGGGCTCGGCGACCCTCGCGGCGATCGTGGTGAGCCACCTGACGGCCGCTCAGGCGATCGGACGCGCCGGAACCGCCGAGCAGCGCGAGCGACTCCTGCCGCCGATGACACGCGGCGAGAGCCTGGGGGCCGTGGCCTTCGCGAGCGGAGCTCGCGCGACCCGCGCCGGCGAGACGTGGACCCTCGCCGGCGAGACGCCGCCCGTCGATCACGCCGCCCACGCCGCCCTCGTGCTGGTCGAAGCGGCCTCGCCCGACGGTGCGGTGTGGCTGGCCGTCGACCTCGCGCTGCCCGGTGCGCGCGTCGATCCGCCGGTGGCCACGCTCGGCCTCAGGGGTCTCGACGCGTGCCGGATTCGCTTCGAGCGCTGCTCCATCCCATCTCGGAATCTCCTCGCCGGCGGGAGCGGCCGCGAGACGCTGGCGCTCGCGCGGCTCGGCGTCGCGGCGACCAGTGTCGGCCTGGCCCAGGCCGCCTTCGAAGCGGCGCTCCGGTACGCGCAGCAGCGCACGACCTTCGGCAAGCCGATCGCCCAGCACCAGGCGATTCAGCTGGCGCTCGCCGGCATGGCGACGAAGATCACGGCGGCGCGCCTGCTCGCCTACGATGCCGCCGGCGCCGGGCTCGACGACACGAGGCTCCTGAGCGCGAAGGTGTACGCCTCCGAGGTCGCGTACGAGGTCGCGCTCGACTCGATGCGTGTCCACGGCGGCTACGGCTACACGAGCGAGTTCCCCGTCGAGCGCTACTACCGGGACGCCGCGCACCTGGCGTCGAGCCCGACCACCAACGCCGCCGATCGCATCGAGCTCGCCCGCCGTCTCAGCTCGCGCGGGGCCGCGGGCGCCGACCGCGCGCTCGAGCGATGACCCGACCGCCGCTCGCCGGCCTCCGCGTCCTCACCGTCTCGCAGTTCGGCGCGGGCCCGTTCGGAACCCAGGCGCGCCGAGCGCATCGCCGCGCTCCGCGCGGCCGGCGTCCTCGGCGCCGCCGGCTCCGAGGCGACGGCGTGATACTGCCTGTGCGAGTGGAGGCCGGGGAGTAGTCTAAGGGATGGTCGAGAAGGTCACACCCGAGTCGGACGTCGAGCAGCTCGACCAGGAAGCTGTCGCTCCGCCGTGGATGACGATCCTCCACAACTGCGACTGCCACACGTTCGAGCAGGTCGTCAAGCAGCTCCAGAAGGCGATCGGCTGCAGCGAGGCCAAAGGCTGGGAGCTGGCCTGGCAGGTGCACAACACCGGGCGGGCGGTGGTGAAGGTCGGCGCCGAGGTCGAGTGCGTGCGCGTCGGCAACATCCTGGCGTCGATCGGGCTCGTCGTCACGGTCGTGCAGTCGTGAGCCCGGGCGCCCCTTTCGCATACCGGCGCCTCGCCCTCTGGGGTGCGCTGGCCACCAAGTTCGTCGCCGCGTGGGGGCTCGCCTGGGACATCCAGTGGCACATGACGATCGGACGGGACTCGTTCTGGATCCCGCCGCACCTCATGATCTACGGAAGCGTCGTCGTGGGACTGGCGCTCGGATGGGGCGTCCTCGCGTACGAGTGGTGGCGCGGCATCCCGACCACGCGCGGATTCCGCCTGGCTGCGCTGGGCCTCGTGCTCGTCGTCCTGGCGGCGCCCATCGACGACCTCTGGCATCGGCTCTTCGGCCTGGACGTGACGCTCTGGAGCCCGCCCCACCTCCTGGCCCTGCTCGGCTCGGCGATCAGCACCCTCGGCTGCCTCCTGATCGCGGTCGAGCTCTACCCGCTTGGAAGCTTCACGGGACGCGCGGCCCTGATGCTGTCCGGCGCGATCCTCTACGGCGGCGTGCGCGTCACGCTGGACCCGGCGTGGCTCCTCGCCTACTCGTACGGCGGCGTCCTGTTCCACGCCTTCGCGATGCTCGCGGCGCTGATCCTGCCATTGGCCCTCGTGACGACGGCGCGCGTCGCGGCGGGGCGCTGGGCGCCGGCCGTGGTGGTGATCCTGTCGTTCGCGATCGGCCTGGCCGGCCAGGGCATCGCGCGTGCCGGCTTCGCGATCATCCAGCCCGTGTCGTTCATCGACGAGGAGGTCGCCAAAGACAGGAGCTCGTCGATCGCGGTCGGACGGGAGATCGCCGAGAAAAACAAGGCAGTGGCGCCGCCCTCGTGGGCGCTCCGGCTGGCGCTGCCGCTCGGGCCGGCGGCCCTTATGGCGCTGGCCGATCCACGGCGACGGCCCGGCGCGGCGGCGAGCGTCTACGGCCTGGGCGTGTTCAGCGCGTATGCGTGGTTTCTGTCGACGTTGCCGGCGTACGCGCCACTCACCCCGACGGCCGTGGAGACGGCGACGGCGCTCTCGATCACGCTCGCGGCCGGAGCGGCGGGCGGGCTCTCCAGCCGCTGGCTCGCCGCGCACCTCACAGGCAACGCGCCCGAGGCGCGCGCCGGGCGGGAGCGGGCGGTGGCGAGCCTCACATCACCGGGCCGATGATCCAGGGCGCGAACTCTTCCTCGCCGACGCCGGAGAGCTCGCTCTTCGTACGCTTGCCCGAGGCCACCCTGATCACCTCGTCGAAGATCTGACGGCCGACCGTCGCGATCGGCGTGCCCTCGAGGACGACGCCGCAGTTGATGTCCATGTCCTCGGCCATGTGACGGTACATCAGCGAATTGGTCGCGAGCTTGATCGACGGCACGGGCTTGCAGCCGAACACCGAGCCGCGCCCGGTCGTGAAACAGATGATGTTGCAGCCGCCCGCCACCAGGCCGGTGATCGACACGGGATCGTGGCCTGGCGTGTCCATGAACACGAAGCCGCGCGTGGTGATCGGCTCGCCGTAGAGGAACACGTCCATCATCGGCGTCGTCCCGCCCTTGGTCACGCCGCCGAGCGACTTCTCGAACACCGTCGTGATCCCGCCCGCCTTGTTGCCCGGCGCCGGGTTGTTGTCCATCGCCTCGATGCCGCGGCAGTACCACTCCCACCACTTGTAGCGATCGATGAGCTTCTTGGCGACGCCCTCGTTGATCGCGCGCCGGATCAGCAGGTGCTCGGCGCCGTAGATCTCGGGGGTCTCGGCCAGGACGCCGGTGCCGCCGTAGCGGACCAGCTCGTCCACCGCCCAGCCGAGCGCCGGGTTGGCGGTCATGCCGGAGTTCGCGTCGGAGCCGCCGCAGTTGGTGGCGAGCGTCAGCTCGGAGATCGGCTGCGGCGTTCGCCGCGCCTCGTCGGCGAACGGCAGGAGCCGGGCGACTTCCTGCGAGGCGCGGTCGACCGTCTTCCGGATGCCGCCGGCCTCCTGGATGTTGATGATCGTCGGCTTGCGCTCGGGGTGGCCGGGCGCCGCCATCCGCTGGCGCTCGACCATCACCGCGGCCTGGTTCGTCTCGCAGCCGAGCCCGATCAGGATGTACGCGGCCACGTTCGGATGCTTGGCGTAGCCGGCCAGCACGCGCTGGAGCGCCATGTGGTCCTCGCCGAAGAGCTTGGTGCCGCATCCGGACTTGTGCGTGATGGCGAGCACGCCGTCGATGTTCGGATAATCTTTCGACACGTCGCGGAAGCGGTCCTTGACGAACTGGCTGACGCTCGCCGAGCAGTTGACGCCCGAGATGACCGCGACGTAGTTGCGCGTGCCGACGCGGCCGTCGTCGCGCTTGTAGCCGTCGAACGTGCGCATCTGGTCGGGCGGATAGAACTGGACGGGGTGCACGTCGACGCCGATCTCGTAGCGGTCCGCGCTCAGGTCGCCGATGCCGAGGTTCTGCGTGTGGACGTGGTCGCCGACCGCGATGTCGCGCGTGGCGAAGCCGATGACCTGGCCGTAGCGGCGCACCGGCGCGCCGCACGCCACCGGCCGGCGGGCCACCTTGTGGCCGGGCTTGATGTCCTGACGGACCTCGATGCGGCGGGTACCGTCCTCGAGGACGGTGCCGACCGCCAGCTCGGCCTTCGCGACCGCGACGTCGTCCTCGGCCTTGAGGAGGACCGCTTTCTCGGTGAGCGCGTATGTCGCCATGGAAGCCTCCCGGCGAGACTATACCGGATTGCGGGGGATGGACGCGACGAGAGCTCGCGCAGAAAAACTGCCTGGAATTCGGGCCGGTCACGCTATGAATGTGTCGGCGTGGGACGCCGCTCTCGCCGATGAACGCCCGACAGTATTTCGAGGGGGCCAATCTTTCCGTCGCCTGACGGATCCGGCGCCGCGACACGACGCGCGGCGCTGAGGGTTCTAGGCCGAGCTCGGTCCCTGGATGCGCAGCACGGCCGGCGGCGCGGTCTCGAGCTGGATCGTGGTGTGGTCGATGCCGAAGCGGGCGTGCAGGACGGCGTGGAGCGTCTCCAGCAATCGCTCGCTGTCGCGCAGGTCCTCCACGACCACGTGAGCGCTCATGGCCTCGCGCTCCGACGTGAGCGTCCACACGTGCAGGTCATGCACGCGGCGCACGCCGGGCACCGAGGTCATCGCGTCCTCGATCTCCGTCAGGTTAAGGTGGGCCGGCGTTCCCTCGAGCAGGACGTTGACCGCCTGCCGCAGGAGCCGCCACGTGCGGGGGACGATGACGAGCGCGATGGCGCCGCTCACCAGCGGATCGGCGAGCGTCCAGCCCGTCAAGAGGACCAGGGCGGCCGCCGCCACCACGCCGACGGAGCTGAGCGCGTCGCCGAGCACCTCCAGGTACGCCGCGCGCACGTTGAGGCTCGACTCGGCGGCGCCGTGGAGCAGCACGGCGCACGCGAGATTCACCACGAGCCCGACCACGGCGACTGTCAGCATCGGACCGCCGAGGATCGCCGGCGGCGCCAGGAGCCGGCGGTAGGTCTCGATCAGGATCCCCGCGGCGACGACGAGCAGCGCGACCGCGTTGACCAGCGCGGCGAGGATCTCGGCGCGGTAGTAGCCGTACGTCTTCGCCGGCGTCGGGGGCCGGCCGGCGATCCAGATGGCGAACAGCGCGAGCCCGAGCCCGCCAGTGTCGGCGAGCATGTGGCCCGCGTCGGCCAGGAGCGCGAGGCTGCCCGACCAGAGCGCGCCGGCGACCTCGACGACGAGGAATCCACACGTCAGCGCCAGGGTCACGGTCAGGCGGCCGCGCGAGCGCGCGGCGGCGGTCTGCCGGTGTGGACGCGCCTCCATCGAGCGGATCGTAGCAGGTTCCTTGCTAGAATTTGATATGCATCGAGATCGGACGCTCGTCCTCAACGGTCAGCGGTTCCACTACGCGGAGTGGGGTGCGCCGACGGCGCCCGCGCTGCTCCTGCTCCACGGCGTCACCGGCCACGCGCGGACCTGGGACGAGGAGGCCGCCGCCCTCGCCTCGCGCTACCGTGTCCTCGCCCTCGACCAGCGTGGGCACGGCGACTCGGATCCCTCGCCCAACGCCGACTACACGGTCGCCACGATGTCGGCCGACGTCGCCGCGCTGGCCGATTCGCTCGGGCTGGACCGCGTCTCGATCGTCGGGCTCTCGATGGGGGGGCGCGTCGCGATCGCCGTCGCGGGCACGGCGCCTCGGCGCGTCGAGCGGCTGGTGATCGTGGACATCGGCCCGGACATCTCCGAGGCCGGGCTGGTGCGGGTCGGCACGCTCATGGCTCGATCGCCCGAGCTGTTCCCGAGCCTCGAGCACGCGCTGGCATTCCATCGCGTGACCAACCCGCTCTACACCGAGGCGATGCTGCGCCACCGGGTCCAGCACGGGACGCGGGCGGTGGAGGGCGGGCTCACCTGGAAATACGATCGAGGGCTGCGCGAGGCCGTGCGGGCCGGCACGTGGAGCGACCCGATCGACCTCTGGCCGCTCTGGCGCCGGATCGTCTGCCCGATCCTGCTCGTGCGCGGCGCGGACTCCGACGTGCTCTCCGCCGCGACCGCGCAGCGCATGCTCGACGAGAACCCGAACACGCGCTTCGCCGAAGTCGCCGGCGCGGGCCACACGGTTCCCGGCGACCAGCCCGCCGCCTTCCAGCGCCTGCTGACCGACTTCCTCGCGGACTGAGCGATCGCCTCCGCGCGACGCCTAACGCTCGCGGAGCCGGCGTGAAGCTTCGGCGCGCATCTGCTGCATCGCGCGCGTCTCCTGGTCGGAGTAGCGTTCCTCGGTCCACGGGTCGGCGTGCATGTGGTAGCCGTTCTGCTCCCAGAATCCCGGCGGGTTGACGTCGAGGAATTCGAGGGCGCGGAGCCACTTCGAGCTCTTCCAGAAGTAGAGCTTGGGCAGGACCAGCCGCAGGGGGCCGCCGTGGTCGGGCTCCAGGTCGCGGCCGTTGTGCTTGAGCGCCAGGATCACGTCGTCCTGCGCAAGATCGTCGAGCGCGGTGTTGGTGGTGTAGTCCGGGTCGGCGTGCTGCAGGACGAACGCGGCCTCGGGGCGCGGCTTGACCCGGTCGATGATCGCGCGAATCGGCACGCCCTCCCAGACGTTGTCGAGCTTCGACCAGCGGGTCACGCAGTGGATGTCCGAGGTGATCGTGACCCGCGGCAGCGCGAGAAACTCCGGCCACGTCCACGTCGTCTCGTGCTCCACCAGACCGTAGCAGCGGAACGTCCAGCGGGCCGGATCGAATCGCGGCGTACGGCCGTACGTGAGGACGGGCCACTTGGCCGTCAGGACCTGACCGGGTGGGACGCGCGCGGCGAGGGCCGGATCGGCCTTCGGTGTCGTCATCTCGGTCACTATACAACGCCCGCAGAAGCTTTCGGGCGGATGGAGTCGCGCCGTATAATCGACGTTAGAAAGGACCGCCGAGATGAACGGGGAACGGAAGCTCGCGATGTTCATCGACTTCGAAAACATCGCCCGCGGGGTAAAGGAAGCGCAGTACAAGCAGTTCGAGCTCAAGCTGGTCCTCGAGCGTCTGCTCGAGAAGGGCAAGATCATCGTCCGGCGCGCGTACGCCGACTGGAACCGGTTCACCGAGTACAAGCGGCCGTTCCACGAGTGGGCGATCGAGCTGATCGACGTCCCGCAGTCGCGCTACAGCGGCAAGAACTCCGCCGACATCCGGATGGTGGTCGACGCGCTCGACCTCGCCTACGGCAAGACGCACATCGACTCCTTCGCGCTGGTGTCCGGCGACTCGGACTTCTCGCCGCTGGTCTCCAAGCTCCGTGAGAACGACCGCTACGTGATCGGCCTCGGCGTCAAGTCGTCGTCGTCCGATCTGCTGGTGGCCAACTGCGACGAGTTCATCTTCTACGAGGACCTCATCCGCGACACCAAGAAGACGACGTTGCTGCGCGGGATGCCCGAGAAGAAGGCCGAGGCGATGGCGCAGCTGATCGATGCGATCCAGGCCCTGCAGCGCGAGAACAAGGAGACGCTCTGGGGCTCGATGGTCAAGCAGACCATGATCCGGAAGAACCCGGCCTTCAACGAGACGTACTACGGGTTCTCCAACTTCTCGAAGCTCCTCGAGGAGGCCGCCAAGCAGAAGATCGTCACGCTCGAGCGCGACGAGAAGAGCGGGACGTACGTCATCACCGCGCTGAGCGAAGAGGGCGGCCGCGCGGCCTAGCGGGGCTTGCCGCCGGCTAGAGGCGGCCGAAGCGCCCGCGGTCGTTCACGAAGACCGTCAGCGCCCAGCTCACCACCGAGATCAGCAGCGCCCCCCAGAACGCCGGCCGGAAGCCCGCGATGTCGAACCCGGGGACGATCGCCGAGGTCAGCCACAGGCAGAACGCGTTCAGGACGAAGATGAACAGGCCGAGCGTCAGGAGCGTCAGCGGGAGGGTCAGGGTTTTCAGAATGGGCCGCACCACCGCGTTGATGAGAGCCAGCACCAGACCGGCCAGCAGCGCGGGCCAGAGCGGCTTGCCGCGCAGGGTGATGCCGGGCACGACCTGCGCCGCCAGGTAGATCATGACGGCGTTGACGATCACCCGGGCGACGAAACCGGTCAGAGCTCAGCCGCCGAACGGCGCGATGAGCCGGTCGATCGACAGCGTCCCGGCGCCGCCGATCAGGATGGACAGCGCCATCGCGATCAGCACGAAGTTGAATTCGCAGCCGTGTCCCTTGCCCGGCGTCATGGCGAAGTTGAGGAAGAAGCCGTTCCTGGCGTGCACCTTCACGACCGCGACCAGCATCACGAGGATCAGTCCGACGGCCACCGGCCGCGCCAGGAAGCACTCGGTGAACGCCGCGAGCGCGGTCGCCGCGGGCGGAATGTTCATGTGACGGAAGCCGCCGATGGTGGCCGACAGCCCGTGGCCGCCGAACCAGCCGAACGTCTTCTGGGCGCCGTGGGCGAAGAAGACGATGCCGAGCGCGAGGCGCACGACCAGGTGGGACCACGACGGGTACGTCCCGAAGACGAGGTCGACCAGATCTTGCATGGATCCCTCCTTGCTCGTATCCTCGATCCGTGGCGTGTGTGTCGCGTTGGGCCGGCCGATCGGCGCGAGTGTACTACACCTCGCGCTGGATGACGCTCGCGCCGCTGGCGCTCGTCGTCGCGCTCGTCGGCGCATCTTTCCCGCTGCGCGCGCTCGCTCAGGTCGAGATCACCTGGTCGCCGAGCATGGTCAAGGGGCCGGCGGGCGCGCCGGTGACGATCGTGGAGTTCTCCGACTATCAGTGACCGTACTGCCAACTCGTCCAGCGGTCGCTGGCCCAGGTGCTCCAGGAGTACGACGGCCGCGTCCGCCTCGTCTTCAAGGATCGCCCGCTCGCGATGCACACGCTGGCGCGGCCGGCACACGAAGCGGCGCGCTGCGCCGGCGCCGCCGGGCAATACTGGCCGTACCACGATCGTCTCTTCGCCGCCCAGCCGGCGTTCCGGCGCGCCGACCTGCTCGCCTACGCGGGCGAGCTCGGTCTGGACCGTGACGCGTTCGGGCGCTGCCTGGACGAGCGGCGGTTCGCGGCGGACGTCGAGCGCGACATCGAGCAGGCGCAGGCGCTCGGGATCAATGGCACGCCCACGTTTCTCATCAACGGCCAGCGCGTGATCGGCGCGACCGGCATCGAGGAGTTTCGCTCGATCATCGACAAGGCACTCCAGGAGCGACGCTGATGCCCTATGTCAAGGTCGCCGAGGTCGACGAGGTCGCGGTGGGCCAGGGCACGCTGATCGAGCGCGACGGCGTCGCCATCGCCGTCTTCAACGCCGGCGGCGGGCAATTTTACGCCACCAGCCCGACCTGTCCCCACGAAGACGGGCCACTGGCGGAGGGCTGGCTGGAGGGCGACGCGCTCATCTGTCCCTGGCACGGATACGATTTCGCGCTCGCCACCGGCGCGTGCCGGGTCGCCCCGGGCCTCCAGGTGTCCGTCTACACCGTGCGCGTGAACGGAACCGCGGTCGAGATCGACCTGCCCTGAGTCCCGTCGCTCGTTCTCACTTCTGATGTTTGTAATTTTTACTCGGCTCACGACACCCAGGGGGTGCGAACGGTTGCGAAACCACGGAAAGGTGGTTAACGTAGCAGCCACCAGGGGGAACACGGTCCCGTGACAGAGCGCGCCGTCAAGCACGTCAGAAAATTCCTCGGTCAGCGCCTTCGCGCCCTTCGCAAGCAGCGCGCGCTCAGCCAGGAGCGACTCGGCAAAGGATCCGGACTCAGCGGAAAGTTCATCGGCGAGGTCGAGCGCGGTGAGAAGTCGATTTCGATCGACAGTCTCTACCGCGTGTCGGTCGCGCTCGAGGTTCCCCTGCGCGATCTCACCGACGTCGGCGACAAGCACAGCACCGTGCCGACCGAGGAGGCCGAGAAGATCTTCGCGCTCGTCTCGGGGCGGCGGCGTCCGGAGGACGTCCGCAAGGCTTACAACGTCCTGCGCGCGATGTTCAGCCGCGCCTCCTAGCCCCGTCGCTCGCCGCGCACGCCCCGGACGCCGCCGCGCTCGGCCGACGATCGAGCGCCCACGATGAAGGTGTGATATGACCACGGAGCAAATCTGGCTCGGCGTCGGTTTTCTCGGTCAGGCCTTCTTCTCCGCGCGCTTCCTCATCCAGTGGATCGCGTCCGAGCGTCTCGGCAAAAGCGTGGTGCCTCGCGCCTTCTGGTACTTCTCGATCGGCGGCGGCGCGACCTTGCTGATCTACGCGCTGTGGCGGCGCGACCCCGTGTTCATTCTCGGCCAGGCGGCGGGGCTCTTCGTGTACGCGCGCAACCTCTACTTCGTCCTGCGCGACCCCGAGCGCGTCGCGTCCGGACCCGCGTGCTAGAATGCCCGCGGGTTCGACGACGATGAAGCGAGACCGAGAACCAACGAGCTGCCGGTAAGCATGGACAGGCGGGGCCGATCCCCGGGTAGCGAGTAGAGATCGGGCGCGGGCCGACAACCGGACAGCGGAGCCGAGAACCGACAAGCAGGGCCGAATCACGATCAGCGTCTGGGTCGGGCGTGCGGAGCCGGCTCGCACCGATCTCAGGTCACCCTCGGTCCAAGCCGCTCTCACGGCCATCGCGACAAAGGAGCCTTTGAGGTGACGATCAACTGGGCCCAGTGCCACACGCGTCCGGTCCTCATGATCCCCGGTCCGACGGAGCTGCCGTTCCCGGTGATCCAGGCCATGAATCAGCCTCCGACGATCCAGTACGATCGGAGCTTCGACGAGCAGATCCTCGAACCGACGACCCTGGCGCTGCGCCAGGTGTTCCAGACGCAGAACGAGGTCCTCTTGCTCCCCGGCTCCGGCCGCACCGCGCTCGAGGCCGGCGCCCTGTCGGTGATCGAGCCGGGCGACCGCGTGCTGGTCATCGGCGCCGGGCAGTTCGGCGTCCTGATGCGCGAGATCATGAATCGGGTCGGCGCCGACTGGACGGAGTTCCCGGTAGAGCTGGGCGCGCGCCTCGACCTGGATCGCCTCGCCCGCGAGGCCGAGCGTCTTCGTCCCAAGGCGATCACGCTCGTCCACAACGAGACGTCCACGGGGACGACCTACCCGGCGGCCGAGGTGGGGCGCATCGCCCGCGCGGTCGATGCGCTGTACCTGCTCGACACGGTGTCCTCGATCGCCGGCATCGACGTCCGCACGGACGAATGGGGCGTCGACCTCAACATGACCGGCTCGCAGAAGTGTCTGGCGGCGCCGCTCGGCATGGCGCTCGTCTCGGTGAGCCCGCGGGCGTTCGCGGCGATGGAGCGCCGCAAGCGTCCGGCGTCGAGCCTGGTCTACGATCTGCTGCGCTGGAAAGATCAGTGGGTCCCGGTCTCGCGCGGCGGCAAGGTGCCCGACGGCGCGCCGCGGCGGCAGCCCATCTCGATCCCGACACATCTGACCAGCGCGATGCGCGCGGCCGTCGGCCTGATCCTCGAGGAAGGCCTGCCGCACCGCTTCCGCCGTCACGCGGTCGCCGCTGCCGCCGTCAGGCGAGGTGTCGCCGCGATGGGGCTCGAGATGTTCCCGGACGCCTCGATCTTCTCGAACACGGTGTCGTGCGTGAAGACGCCGAAGAACATCGAGCCGGGCGCGGTCGTCACGAGGATGCGCGACCAGTACGGCATCCTCATCGGCACCGGGCTCGACAAGATGCGGGCGACCACGCTCCGCATCGGCACGATGGCCATGACCGCCAGCCCGCACTACGTGCTGCCGACCCTCTCGGCCCTCGAGCTGACATTGCGCGACCTCGGCCACAAGTGCGAGCCCGGCGCGAGCGTGGCCGCCGCTCAGGCCGCCTTTGCAGACGCGGTGTAACAGGTCATGACTCAACGCACTGATCGGGCGTGTCGGAGCCACGCCCCGTCTATCTCAGCTCACCCTCGGTTGGAGCCGGCCTCATGGCACCCGTTACAATAACCGTCCCCGACGATTTCCCGTCGGTCTTCGAGGGCACGCCGGCCCACGAGCGCTGCCGCAAGGTGGGCGACACGCGGGTCTTCACCGCCCGGGGCGCCGACGACGAGGCCGAGCTGATCAAGCGCATCGACGCCGCGCGCGTCGCCATCAACATCCGGGCCCACGCGCGCTTCACCGATCGGGTGATGGAGGCGTGCCGGAAGCTCGAGATGATCTCGATCTGGGGCACCGGCACCGACAACATCGACCTCGACGCCGCCGGCCGCCACGGGATCACGGTCTGCAACACGCCCGGCATCAACGCGTTCGCGGTCGCCGAGCACGCGCTGGCGCTCATGCTCGCCACCGCCCGGCGTATCCCCCGCATCGATCGCGAGGTGCGGGGCGGCGCCTGGCCGCGCGATCTCCTGACGCAGCTCCTCGGCAAGACGCTGGGCGTCTTCGGCACCGGCAAGATCGGCGCCCGCGTGATCGAGTTGGGCCGAGCGCTCGGCATGGACGTGCTGGCCTACAGCGCGCGCGGAGACGCCGCGGCCGTCGCGGGCCTCGGGGCGCGCGCCGCGTCGAAAGAAGACATCCTGCGCCGCGCGGACGTCGTCTCGCTCCACCTGCGCCTGGCCCCCGAGACCCGCGGGTTCCTCGGCCGCCGCGAGTTCGCGATGATGAAGCCCATGGCGATCCTGATCAACACCGGCCGCGGCGCGCTGGTCGAGCGGGAGGCGCTGCTGGACGCGCTCACGCAGGGCAAGCTCGGCGGGGCCGGGCTCGACGTCTTCCACGACGAGCCGATCAAGCCCGGCGACCCGCTCCTGACCCTGCCGAGCGTGGTGCTCTCGCCGCACAACGCCGGGCAGACGCCCGAAGTCATCCGCGACGGGCTCCTGCGCGCGATCGAGAACGTCGAGAACTATCTCGCCGGCAAGCCCACGGACGTCGTCGTCGCCCCGGTCAAGGCGCGGCGCTGAGGCGCCCGCCGGAGGATCCAGCCCATGGCCGTGACCGCGCTCGAGATCACCCGCCGCTCGGTCGTGCTCGACGGACGTCCCTTCGGGGACGCGGGCGCCTACGAGAAGGTCGACGGCGTCCTTCGCTTCGGCGTCGACCCGACTCATCCGGCGAACCAGGCGGTCGCGGACCTGGCCCTGGCGCCCCGCAACGGCGCCGGGCTCGTCGAGAGCGCGGCGGACTTCTATCTGCTGAGACCGGTCGACCCGGCGCGCGGCAACCGCCGGCTCCTGCTCGACGTTCCCAACCGCGGGCGCAAGGTCGCGCTCGGGATGCTCAACAGCACCGTCCGCGTGCCCGAACCGACAACCGCGGAAGACTTCGGCAACGGGTTCCTGATGCGCCACGGCTACACGGTGGCCTGGTGCGGCTGGCAGCACGACGTCCCGCGCCAGGACGGGCTGATGGCGCTCACCGTGCCCGTGGCGCACGGCGCCGACGGGCCGATCGGCGGTCCCGTGCTCTGCGAGTGGCGGCCGAACTCGCGCGTGGGAACCTTGCCAATGGCCGATCGGTACCACATCGCCCAGCCGACGGCCGACCTCGACGATCCGGCGGCGCGGCTGACCGTTCGGGAGCACGCCGGCGCGCCGGCGGCCGCGATCGCGCGGACGGCGTGGCGGTTCTCCGACGCGACGCACGTCGCGCTCGACGGCGGGTTCGAGCCGGGGAAAATCTACGAGCTGGTCTACCGCGCCGAGAATCCGCCCCTCGTGGGCCTCGGGCTCACCGCCGTGCGCGACACGGCGGCCTGGCTCCGGTCGAGCGCGGCGAGCGCCGGCAATCCGTGCGCGGGCCAGCTCGAGCACGCCTACGCGATCGGCGTGTCGCAGACCGGGCGCTTCCTGCGTCACCTGCTCTACCTGGGACTGAACGAGGACGAGGCCGGCCGAAAGGTGTTCGACGGCGTGATCGTTCACATCGCGGGCGCCCGGCGCGGCGAGTTCAATCAGCGCTTCGGGCAGCCGTCGCTGAACGCGACGTGCTCGGTGGGGAGTCTGTTCCCCTTCACCGATACGTCGTCGCTCGATCGGGTGACCGGCAAGCGCGGCGCGCAGCTCGCGCGGCTCGAGGCGCGCGGTATGGTCCCGAAGATCGTGGCGATCAACACGTCGGCCGAGTACTGGCGCGGCGACGCCTCGCTCGTGCACTCCGACGTCGAGGGCACTCGCGACGTGGAGCCGCATCCAGAGACCCGGCTCTACCTCTTCGCGGGCTGCCAGCACACGACCGGCGCCTTGCCGCCGCCCGAGGCCGATCCCAACACCGGCTCGCGCGGCCTGCACACGTTCAACGTCGTCGACTACTCGCCGCTGCTGCGCGCGGCGCTGGCGAACCTCGATCGCTGGGTCGCGGTCGGCGTCGAGCCGCCGCCGAGCGCCGTGCCGCGCCTCGCCGACGGCACGGGCGTTCCGGCCGAGCAGACCCGCGCGCGCTTCGCGCGGATTCCGGGCGTGCGCTTCCCCGACCGGACGGAGCGGCCACGGCGGCTCGACTTCGGGCCGGACGTCGTGTGGGGCATTGTCCACGAGCTGCCGCCGAAGAACGATATTCCCGGCGTGCGCCCGGTCGAGCTCGGAGCGCCGCTGGCGACCTTCACCGGCTGGAACCCGCGGCACCCCGATCAGGGAGCCCCGGGAGACCTCATGAGCATGCTCGGCTCGACCGTGCCGTTCGCGGCCACACGGGCGGCGCGGGAGGCGAGCGGCGATCCGCGCCCGTCGATCGAGGAGCGCTACGCGTCGCGCGCGGCCTACCTCGCGCGGGCGCGCGAGGCGGCCGTGCGGCTCGTCGCGGCGCGGCACATGCTCGCCGAGGACGTCGACGCGGTGGTGGAGCGCGCGAGTCGGCTCTGGGATTTCATCGTCCGCGCTTGAACCACTGGTAGATCTCCTCGCCGGTCGTCATCCAGACACCTTTCTTGCGCTGGATGTAGTCGTAGACCGCCTCGAAGTGCTTGATCCGGTGCGGCACGCCGTGGATGTACGGGTGCACCGCGATCGCCATCACCCGCGGCTGCCTGGCGCCCTCGAGATAGAGCCGGTCGAACTGGTCGCGCACGCGCTCGAGCCAGGCGCTCGACTCGTGATGCTGGATCAGCATCATCGGGATGTCGTTGAGCTCGAGCGTGTACGGCACCGACACCAGCGGGCCCGCCGTCGTCTTGATCTCGTAGGGCTGATCGTCGTTGACCCAGTCGGAGACGTACTCGATGCCTTCCTCGGCGAGGATGTCGAGCGTCTCCCACGTCTCGGTCAGTCCGGGTCCGAGCCACCCCTTGGGCTTCTTGCCGGTGAAGTCCGACACCAGCCGGATCGCCGTGCGGATCGCGTCCCGCTGGTCGGCAATCAGGTGCATCGCGCCCTGCTTCACGCCGTGGCCCATGAATTCCCAGCCGGCGTCTTTCATCGCGCGGGCCACCGGCTCGTAGGAGCGGCACACGTTGGCGTTGATCGCCGTCGTCGCGCGGATCTTCCGCTTCACGAGCGCGTCGAGCATCCGCCAGAACCCGACGCGCATCCCGTAGTCGTGCCACGCCCAGTTGGGCACGTCGGGCACGGTCGCCACGCCCTGGGGCGCCGAGAGCACGCCGCGCGGCATCGGCTTCTCGATGTCCCACTCTTCCACGTTCACGATGGTCCACACCGCGATGCGTGCACCCCGCGGGAGCTTCCAGGGGCGGCGACCGACGATCGGGGAGTAGTCGAAACGCTCGTGCGGCAGTCTCACCGGAGACCTCCTGGGTGCGGACGCTGAGTGCGCCTATAGTACAATCACCAGCCGTGACGCGCGCCCCGGCGGTCGAAATCCGTGCTCGTGCTTCGCGCAGCGAGCGCCTCGGGATCGCCTGACCGTTGGATTTCTGGATCAGCCAGCTCTTCAACGGCGTCTCGTACGGCGCTCTGCTCTTCCTCCTGGCCGGCGGGCTCTCGCTGATCTTCGGCATGATGCGCATCGTCAACATGACGCACGGCTCGTACTACCTGCTCGGCGGCTACGTGGGCCTCACCGTGATCTGGCGCACCGGCAGCTTTCCCCTGGCGGTCGTGCTGGGGGCCTTGACGATCTCGCTGGTCGGCATCGCGGAGTGGAACGCGTTCCTGAAGCGCCTGAGCGGTCAGGAGCTCGGTCAGGTGCTGACGACGATGGGATTCGCGCTCATCTTCCAGGACCTGGCGCTGGTCCTCTGGGGCGGCGATCCCTACACGATCGCGGTCCCCGCCGCGCTCTCCGGCTCGCTCGTCGTCGGCCAGCTCTACTTCCCGGTCTATCGCATCTTCATCGTCGCCGTCGCGGTGGTCGTCGCCCTCATCCTCTGGCTCACGCTCGAGTGGACGCGGATCGGCGCGATGATCCGGGCGACGGTGGACGACCCGGAGATGGCGCGGGGCGTCGGCATCAATGTCTACCTGATCTCGATGGTGGTCTTCGCCCTCGGCGCGACCCTGGCGGCCCTGGCGGGCGTCGTGGCGGGCGGCTTCGTCGGCGTCTATCCGGGCGCCGACTTCGAGATCCTCCCGTACGCGTTCGTCGTCGTGATCGTGGGCGGCATGGGAAGCCTCAAGGGCGCCCTGATCGGCAGCCTGATGGTCGGGCTGCTCGACAACTTCGGCAAGGCGCTCTTCCCGGAGCTGTCCTACTTCACGCTCTTCGCGCCAATGGCCGCGATCCTGGCCGTGCGACCGACCGGGCTCTTCGGGCGCGCCTGATGCGAGTCGCGCTGCCGCCCGGGGCGCCGCGGATCGCCCTGGGAGTGGCCTTCGCCGCGCTGCTCGTGGCGCCTCCCCTCGTCTCGTCGTTCCTGCTGGCGCTGCTCACCCAGGCGGCCATCTACGCCGTGCTGGCCATGAGCCTCGACATCATCCTGGGCTACATCGGCCTGGCCTCGCTCGGCCACGCCGCCTACCTCGGCCTCGGCGCCTACAGCGTCGGGATCCTGGCGACGCGGCACGGCGCGCCGTTCTGGGTCACGCTGGCGGTCGGCGTGCTCCTGGCGACCGCGGTCGCTTCGATCTTCGGGCTCTTCGCGCTGCGCGCGAGCGGCGTCTACTTCCTCATGATCACCCTGGCGCTCGGCATGGTCGTCTGGGGGCTCGCGCATCGGTGGGTCACGATGACCCAGGGCGACAACGGCATCTCCAGCGTCCCGCGCCCCGACCTCGGGCTGCCGTGGTCGTTCTCGCGCGGGATCCCGTTCTACTACCTCGCCCTCGCTGGATTCCTGCTGGCCCTGGTCGTGCTCCGCACGATCGTGCGGTCGCCGTTCGGGCAGACGCTTGTCGGGATTCGCGAGAGCGAGTCGCGCATGCGCACGCTTGGCTATCACGTGTGGCTGCACAAGTATCTCGGCTTCGTGATCGCCGGCGCCGTCGGCGGCTTCGCCGGGGTGCTGTGGGCCTACTACAACGGCTTCGTGAGCCCGGCCGATCTCGACCTTGCGACGTCGACCGAAATCTTGTTGATGGTCGCGCTGGGCGGCCGCGGCACCCTGATCGGCCCGGCTCTGGGCGCCGCGCTCATCGTGGGCCTGAAGAACCTCGTGTCGGTCTACACCCATCGCTGGCTCCTGATCCTCGGGGCCGTCTACATCGGCACGATCGTGTACGCGCCCGAGGGGATCGTCGGGGCGCTCAGACAGTGGACGAAAGGAGAACGGGCCATGGGCAAGAAGGTGATCGTCTCTCTCGCGGTGCTGGCGCTCCTGGTCGGGCTCGCCGCGGCCGGGCCGGCGTGGGCGCAGAAGGGGCCGATCAAGATCGGGGTGATCACGGCCATGACCGGCGGCGCCGCGCAGATCGGCAAGGACATGACCAACGGGATCTCGATGTGGCTCGACGAGAACGGCGGGACGATCGCCGGCCGCAAGGTCGAGGTGATCGTCGAGGACAGCCAGGGCCAGCCCAACGTCGCGCTGACCAAGCTGCAGAAGCTGGTCGAGAGCGACCGCGTGCACGTGCTCGTCGGCGAGATCTTCGCCCACATCGGCTACGCGATGGCGCCCAAGGTCGACGAGTACAAGATTCCCATGCTCTACCCGGTCATCGCCGCCGACGACCTCACCCAGCGCAAGCCCGCGAAGTGGGTGGTGCGCACGGGCTGGGCCTCGAGCCAGCCGTCGCATCCGTTCGGCGAGTACGCCGCCAAGAACCTCGGCTACAAGCGCATCGTTACGATCGGCATCGACTACGCCTTCGGCTGGGAGGTCGTCGGCGGCTTCCAGAAGACCTTCGAGGAGAACGGCGGCCAGATCGTGCAGAAGCTCTGGGCGCCGCTCAACACCACCGACTTCGCACCGTATCTCTCCCAGATCCGGCGCGACGCCGACGCAGTGTTCGCGCTCATGGTGTCGATCTCGGCCTCGCGCTTTCCCAGGCAGTATCAGGACGCGGGGCTGAAGGCGAAGCTGCCGCTCATCGGCGGCGGCACGACCTTCGACGAGTTCGTGCTGCCGTCGCTCGGCGACGAGGCGATCGGCGGCATGAGCCCGCTCATCTACAGCGCCGCGCTCGACACGCCCGTGAATAAGAAATTCGTCGCGGAGTACCGCAAGAAGTACGGCAAGGTCCCGTCGTACTTCTCGGAGACCAGCTACACGAGCACGCGCTGGATCAACGAGGCGGCCAAGGCCGTCGGCGGTGACGTGGAGAACCGCGAGAAGTTCCTGGAGGCTCTCAGAAAGGTCGAGATTCCCGACGCGCCGCGCGGTCCGGTGAAGCTCGACTCGTACGGCAATCCCGTCCAGAACATCTACGTGCGCAAGGTCGAGAAGAAGGACGGCGAGCTCTGGAACACGGTCGTCCACACCTATCCCGCCGTGTCCCAGTTCTGGAAGTACAAGCCCGACGACTTCTTGAAGCAGCCGGTCTACGATCGCAACTTCCCGGCCTGCAAGCACTGCTGATGACCGACCCCGCCGCCGCGCTGAGCCTCACCGGGCTCTCGAAGGAGTTCGGTGGGCTCCTCGCGGTCGACCGCGTGAGCCTCACGATCGGCGCCGGTGAGCGCCGGGCGATCATCGGACCCAACGGAGCGGGCAAGACGACACTCTTCAGCCTGATCAGCGGCGAGACGAAGCCGAGCGACGGCCACATCGCGCTGTTCGGCCGGGACGTCACGCGCTACGCGCCGCACCGGCGGGCGAGCCTCGGCCTGGCGCGCACGTATCAGATCACGAACCTCTTCCCTCGCCTCACCGCCCTCGAGAACTGCCTGCTGGCGGTGCAGGCCCTCACGCCGGCGAAGTTCCACCTGCATCGCGGACTGCACCGCTACCCGGCCTTCTACGAGCGCGCGCGCCGCGTCCTCGAGGCGGTCGGTCTCGCGGACAGGGAGGGCGCGGCGGTGCGAAACCTCTCGCACGGCGAGCAGCGCCAGCTCGAGATCGCCCTGGCGCTGGCCGGCTCGCCCAGGCTCCTGCTGCTCGACGAGCCGACGGCGGGCCTGTCACCGGCCGAGTCGCACGCGATGACGGCGCTGCTGAAGGAGCTCGACCCGGCGATCACGCTGCTGGTGATCGAGCACGACATGGACGTCGCCTTCGCGCTCACCGACCGCATCACGGTCCTGCACTACGGTAAGGTCGTCGCCGACGGTCTCGCCCACGAGGTCAAGGCGAGCGCGCTGGTGCAGGAGATCTACCTGGGAGCCTCTTGATGCTCGAGGTCCGCGACATCCACACCTACTACGGAGACAGCCACGTGCTGCAAGGGGTGTCCCTGAGCATGTCGCGGGGCCAGGTCGTCGGGATCCTCGGCCGCAACGGCATGGGCAAGACCACCCTGATCCGGTCGATCATCGGCTTCACCACACCGCGGCGCGGTCGCGTCGTGTTCAAGGACCGGGACATCACGGCCTGGCCCTCGAATCACGCGGTGACCCTCGGCCTCGGTCTGGTGCCGCAGGGGCGGCGCGTCTTTGCCTCCCTGACCGTGATGGAGAACCTCGAGGTCGCCGTGAAGAGCGGAGGCGGCCCGTGGACGGTTCCGCGCGTGCTCGAGCTCTTCCCGCGCCTGCGCGAGCGGGGGGCTCACCGCGCCGGCAAGCTGTCGGGCGGCGAGCAGCAGATGTTGGCCATCGCCCGCGCGCTGATGACCAATCCCGACCTGCTGCTGATGGACGAGCCCACCGAAGGGCTCGCGCCGCTCCTGGTGCGCGAGGTCGGGAGGGTCATCGAAAGTCTCAAGGCCCAAGGGCTATCGATCTTGCTCGTCGAGCAGAATCTTCCGCTGGCGCTCCGCGTCGCCGACCACGTCCACGTCCTGTCGCGCGGCCGGGTCGTGCACTCGAGCGCGCCGGACGCGCTCTGGCGCAACGAGGAGATCAAGGCGCGGTATCTCGGATTGTGAGGGCGACGTGATCCAGCGCATCGCGATCGTCGGTGTCGGGCTCCTGGGGTCGGCGGTGGCCTCGCGTCTCCTGGCCGGTGGCTTCGCCGTGACCGGCTACGACAGCCGCCCGGAGCAGCTGAGAGGGCTCGGGCCCCGCGGCCTCAGGCCTGCCTCGAGCCCGAAGGACGCCGTGTCGGGCGCCGACGCCGTCTTCACGATCCTGCCCTCCCTCGAGACGGTCGAGCGCGTGATCCTCGGTCCGGAAGGCTTGCTGCAGAGTCTGCCGCGCGCGGCCACCCTGATCCAGATGAGCACGATCTCTCCCACCCTGACGCGGCGCCTCGGCGAGGCCGCCGCCTCGGCGGGGATCGGATTCCTCGACGCGCCGATGAGCGGGACGAGCGCGATGGTCGAGCGTGGGGACTGCACGATCTTCGCCGGGGGCGACGCGGCGCTCGTCGACGCGTGCCGGCCACTCTTCGCGGCCATCGCGAAGCGGACCGTCCACGTCGGCCCGATCGGGAGCGCGTCGCTCGCCAAGCTCGCGACGAATCTCCTGGTCGGCCTGAACACGGCCGCGCTCGCCGAAGCGCTCGTGCTCGGGGTGAAAGGCGGGCTCACGCCCCAGGCGCTCCTGGACATCCTGAAGGACAGCGCTGCCGCCTCGAAGATGGTCGACATCCGCGGGCCGCTCATGGTCGAGCACCGCTTCGATCCGCAGATGAAGCTCGACCTCTTCCTGAAGGACTTCCGACTGATGCTCGAGGAAGCTCAGCGGTTGGGCGTTGCCCTGCCGCTGACGAGTCTGACTCAGCAGATCTGCGCGGCCACCGCCGCCGCCGGACGCGGCGGCGAGGACCTGGCCGCCCTCATCACGACGCTCGAGCGGTTGTCCGGGCTCGGGCCGGAATAGCTCCCCGCTTCGCCTTCGCTCAGACTGGCACTTCGCCGCCGAGCGCGCGGGAGGCGGCGGCCGCCGACTCGCGGACCAGCGCGGCCAGCCGCGGCAGGCGGTCATTCGAGAGCCGCACAGCTGGACCGGCGATGCCGAGCGAGGCCACGACCCGGCGGGAGTGGTCGAACAGCGGGGCCGCGACGCACTTGAGCCCGAGCGCGAACTCCTCGCCGTCGAGCGCATAGCGCGCGGTGCGGATCTTCGCCAGCTCGCGGCGCAGGTCGGCCGGCTCCGTGAGGGTCGACGGCGTGTAGGAGCGCAGGCGGCGGCGAAGGAAGCGCTCGATCCAGTCGTCGGGCTCCCACGCGACGAGTGACTTCCCGAGGGCCGTACAATGAAGTGGGGCCCGGCGTCCGACGCGCGAGTACATCTGAAAGGGATGGTCGCTCTCGATCTTGTCGATGTAGACGACCTCCCATTCGTCGAGGACGCCCAGGTGCACGGTCTCCTTGGCTGCGAGCATGAGGCTCCTCAGGAAGGGCGCCGCGATGTCACGGATGGCGCCGCGGCCGGCGGCCAGCGAGCCGACCTCGAAGGCCTTGAAACCGAGACAGTACCGATCGGTCTCGGGGTTCTTCCGCACGTAGCCGCGCGCCGCCAGTGACGTGAGCAGCCGATGGACGGTGCTCTTGCCCAGGCCGAGCGTCTGAGAGAGCTCGGTCACACCGATCTCCGGGCGCTCGACACTGAACGACTCCAGAACTGCGAGGGCGTTGTTGACCGATCGAAGCACGCGCGCCATCTGGTCTACCTCGCTACTGTTCCGCAATACAGAACGCCATTCCGCGGAGCGACTGCTTCATAGCAGCCGCCCCGCTCGCCTGTCAAACTGAAATCTCGGCGGAGGATCGCGATGACGATCCGCATCGCGCGTCTGGTGCTGGTCCTGACGCTCCTCACGGTGCTCCGCGCCGCCGCGGCGCCTCCCGACGACTCGTTCATCGCGGGGTACGCGGCGGCGGTGCTCGAGCGGGTCCCGGGCGTGACGCGCGTCGTCGTCCTCGAGCCCGGCGCGCCGACGCGGATGGCGCCGCCGCCCGCCCTGGAGCCGCCCCGCATCCTGTCCGAGTGGCAGGCCGGCTTGTTTCCGGGCGGAGTGCTCTTCAAGCCGCTGATCGCCGACCCGCGTTGGCCGCACTTCGCGGCGGCCTGGCAGCACTACATCGACGCCCGCCAGTTCAGCGACGTCGCCGCGGTCAGCTTCGGCGAGAGCTTCGCCTTCTACCGCGACCGGATCGGGGGCGCCTGGTGGGAGGTCGGTCTGCACGCCGGGGTCTTCTCGGTCTTCGACCTCGACTCCCAGTCGTTCGATCTGGTCAACGCCGACTACCTGGTCGGGATTCCGCTCGCCCTGCGCTACGAGGACTTCAGCGCGCTCTTCCGCGTGTACCATCAGAGCAGCCACCTCGGCGACGAGTTCCTCCTGCGGACCAGGACGAACCGGATCAACCTCAGCTACGAGGCGATCGATCTCAAGCTGTCCTACGAGATCGCCGACGTCGTCCGGCTGTACGCGGGCGGCGGCTACCTCGACGTCAAGCAGCACGAGGAGAACGACTGGAACGCCGACGTCTCGGCGCGCGCCGGGATCGAGATCGACGGCGTGCTGCTGACACGGAAGCTCCAGATCCCGCTCGAGTACTTCATGGGCCACTCACCCAACGGGCAGTTCTACAGGGACAAGGTCCAGTACTTCGGTCTCGGCACGCACTTCCACTTCTGAGGCCCTCTCGGGGTAGGATCGTCTGCCATGGCCGGTCAGGACCTCCGGAGCTTCGTCGCCGCCTACGAGCGCGCCCATCCCGGCGAGGTCGTCCGCGTGACGGATCGGGTCTCACTCGAGGAGGACGTCATGGCGGTCGTCCTCGAGTACGAGCGCCGCCGCCGCTACCCGCTCCTCGTCTTCGAGAAGGTCGCCGACCACGACATCCCGATCGTCTGCAACGTCGTGGCAAGCCGGTCCGCGCTCGCCTTCGCGCTCGGCGTCGACGAGCGCGGGCTCGCCCCGGAGTACGCGCGCCGCATCAAGGACTACGTCAAGCCGGTCGTCGTCCCCGACCCGCCCTTCCGCCACCGGGTGCTCACCGGGCCGGCCCTCGACCTGCCCCGGCTGCCGATTCCGCGATACTTCCCGGGCGACGCCGGACGCTACCTGACCGCCGGCATGCTCGTGGCCCGCGATCCCGACACCGGCGTCGAGACCGAGGGCTATCACCGTTTCCAGCTGAAGGGACGCGACCGCATGGGGGTGAGCCTCCACTCGCGCCGACGCATGTTCGAATACCAGCGTCGCGCCGAGGCCAAGGGCCGCGCGCTGCCGTGCGCGATCGTGCTCGGCCTCCATCCGCTGGTCTCGATGGGCTCGCTCGCGTACCCGCCGGCCGATGTCGGCAAGTTCGAGGTTGTGGGCGGGCTCCTCGGCGAGCCGCTCCAGATCGCACCCTGCACGGCCATCGACCTGCACGTGCCGGCGTCGGCCGAGATCGTGATCGAGGGCGAGATCCCGCCGGGTGTGCGCGAGCCCGAGGGCCCGTTCGGTGAGTTCACGGGTTACGTCTCGCGGCGCTCGACCGAGCACGTGTTCGTGGCCAAGGCCGTGGCGATGCGCGAGCGGCCGTGGTTCCAGTCGATCGGCTCGGGCCGCGCCGGCGATCACATCACGACGCTCGGCCTGATCCGCGAGGCCGAGATCGCCAACGCGCTCGGCCGCGTCATCCCCAACGTGCACGGCGTGCACGTGCCGCTGTCCGGCACCTCGTCGTTCACCGCGTACGTGTCGATCGCGCAGAGCCGGCCCGGCGAGGCCAAGCACGTGATCCCGATCGTCCTCGGGGTGGACCATTACCTGAAGCTCGTCGTGGTCGTCGACGACGACATCGACGTCTTCGACGAGTCGGAGGTGCTCTGGGCGATCGCGACGCGGATGCAGGCCGACCGTGACCTGGTCGTCATCTCCGGCAGTCTCGGCGCGATGCTGGACCCGAGCGCCGACGAGCGCGGCCTCACCGCCAAGCTCGGGATCGACGCCACGCGACCCTTCGGCCAGCCGTTCGCGGAGAAGCTCGTGATGTCGCCCGAGAAGATGGCCTGGGCGCGAACCCTCGTCGACCGCCTGAGCCGATGAGTCGAGAGGAGGGCCCGTGAAGCGCTACATCGATCTGTCGGTCACGGTCGACAACGCGACCCTGTCGCCGCCCTCGACGAACATGCGGCTCGAGATCACGCCGCATCGCCGCGGCCCGGGCTTCTGGCAGGTCTCGAGCGTGCACCAGAGCCTCCACACCGGGGCCCACATCGACTCGCCCCTGCACGTTTTCCAGGACGGCATCACGACCGCCGAGATCTCGCTCGACCAGGTGATGGGCGAGGCGGTCGTGGTCGATCTCTCGTTCGCCGGAGCGAACCACGCGATCACGATCGAGGACCTCAAGCGAGGCGGGGCCGACGACGTGCGGCGGGGCGACATCGTGCTGCTGCGTACGGATTGGACCGACAAGATGTACGGCCGGTGGCCCGACTACTTCACGCAGTCGCCCTACTTCCCGCCCGAGTCGGCCGAGTGGCTGGTGGCGCGCGGCGCCAAGAACATCGGCTTCGACTTCTTCGAGGAGTACTGTGCGCGGCTGCCGGACTTCTCGTCGGAGGATTTCCCGATGCACCGCGTGATCCTCGGCGCGGGCGTCGTCATCATGGAGGGCCTGACGAACCTGGCGGCCCTGCCGCGCCGCCGCGTGGATTTCGCCGCGCCCTTCTACAAGATCGCCGGCACGGAGGGAGCCCCGGCCCGGTTCTTCGCGGTCGTCTGAGGTCTTCCTGCTCGTGCATTCAGGTGTTTCCCCGATTGTTCCCTCCGGCTCCGTGCCCAATCCTCTCACGTGGGTGCGCGGGCGCCGGGCCCGCGCGCCAACGCGTGGGTAACTCGCCCGCGGCTCACCAGGGGGACATGTGATGGACAGCACGGGCGCCTTGGCCGTCGAGTACCTGCCGGACCTGAAGCCCTCGAATCATCGCTCGACTCGCCAGGACCCCGCGTCCCGGACCTGGGCCGTGGTGCTCGCGGGCGGAGACGGGTGCCGGCTCAGGCCCCTCGTACGGCGCCTGTTCGGCGAGGACCGGCCCAAGCAGTACGTGCCCCTCCTCGGCCCGACCTCCCTGCTGCGCCAGACCCTGGACCGTGTGGCTCGGCTGGTTCCCGCCGAGCGGACGATCGTCGTCAGCCAGTACGACCACGCCCGGTATCTCGACCGCGATCTCTGCGACGCGGCAGCCCCGCGCGTGCTCTTGCAGCCCGAGAATCGTGGGACCGGCACGGCCGTGCTCTACGCCGCGCACACGATCCGCCGGATGGATCCCGACGCCGTCATCGCCGTCTTTCCGTCCGACCACTACGTCCGCGAGGAGGACGCCTTTGTGGCCCACGTCGCCGAGGTGAGCGCGTTCGTGACGCAATACCCCGAGCGCCTCATCCTGCTGGGCGCCCGGCCGACCTCGCCGGAGGCCGAGTTCGGATGGGTGCGGCCCGGAGCCGTCATCGGCGAGACGAGCCGTGGGCCGATCTGCCGGGTCCAGGGATTCCTCGAGAAACCCGAGCCCGAGAGCGCGCAGCGGTGCATGGCGACCGACTGGCTCTGGAACACCTCTTCGTTCGTGACGACCTTGCCGACCTTGCTCGGCGCCGGCCACGAGTTCCTGCCGGAGGTCGACGACCGTCTCAACCTGATCGCCGCCTTCTCGGGAAGCCGGCACGAGGGATGGGCGGTGCGCCAGGCCTACTCCATGACTCCCACCAGCGACTTCTCCCGAGGCATCCTGGAACACTGCCCGGCGTGGCTCGGTGTCTCGGGGCTATCCGGTCTGACCTGGTCGGATCTTGGGACACCGCACCGGGTGGTCGGGATCGCGAGCACCCTGCCGGTGCGGCCGCTGTGGATGGCGCCTGGACGCAATACGGCCGACGCGCTGGCCTCGCTCCTACAGACCCGCGCCGCGAGCGGCGGCAGACGACGGTGAACGGCCTGGGATCGTCGCGCTAGGCGCGCAGGTTCTTCGCGAAGAAGTCCGTGCAGCGCTTCCAGGCGTCCTGCGCGGCCGCGGCGTTGTACGACGGCCGGTAGTCGGCGTGGAAGCCATGGCCTGCTCCGGGATAGATGACTACCTCGACGTGCTTGTTGCTCTGCTTCAGGAGCTCTTCCATCCGCCTGGCGTCCTCGGGCTTCGGGTTCTGATCGGTTTCGCCGTAGAGCCCTAGGAACGGGCAGTGGATGTCCCTGGCCAGGTCGAACCCGGTCACCGGCCCCGAGGCGCCCTGGTAGGGCCGCGCCGGCGGGCCGTACCACGCGACCGCTCCCTTCATGTCATGGTTCGTGGCCGCGACCTGGTAGACGGTTGAGCCGCCCCAGCACCAGCCGGTCACGCCCACGCCGGCCGCTTTCACGTTGGGTCGCGTCTTGGCCCAGTCCACCGCCGCCTTGAGATCGCTCAGGGTCTGCTCGCGCTTCTGGGCGAGGACGATCTTCAAGATATCCTGGACGTTGGCGATCTGTGCCACCCCTCCCTCACGCTTGAAGAGCTCGGGGGCGACGGCATAGTAGCCGGCCTTGGCGAACCGCCGGGTGCAGTCGCGGATGTACTCGTGAACGCCCCAGATCTCCGAGATTACGAGCACGATCGGGGTGTCCTTACCGGCTGCCGGGCGTGCCTCGTAGACGGGCATCTCGTACGTACCGATCTTGACCACCTGGTCGCCAGCGACGATCCCCTCGGTGTCGGTCTTGATCGCCTGGGCCAGCACCTTGTCCACGGCCACGGCATATCCGGCGAACGTGGAGGCGGTGGCGATCATCTGGCGGCGTGTGAGCATTTGATACCTCCCTGATTTAGAGTTGCATCTCGGCCGGCGGGGGCCGATAAGGGCTCGGGGCCGGGCCCCGGCGAATGATACTATGTAACTGCGCCACATCGGCGCGGGTTTCAGCGCTCTTCCCGGTCCGGGGAGGATCATGGATCTGCTCGAGGTCAAGAGCCGTATAGCTGAAGCCCTGGTGGAGTCCATCTTCCGCCGCGCCCGTTACCAGATCCGCCCGTTCCGGAACAACACCTCCCCGCTGCGCTTCGGGCGCGAGGACTTCTCCCCCGATTTTCGGGTGTCCTCGGAGACCGACAGCGACAACGGCGGAGGGGAGTTTCTGGTCGAGGTCAAGTACCGGCCGTCGGCCTATCAGTTCGTGTCGGTGGAGAACCAGCGCGGCGAGCGCTCGATCTTCTACATGGCTCGCCGGCAGTGGCCGAACCTCTACTTCATCCTGGTGACCGACCGGCCCGAGGCCGGACGCTCGTGCTTTCAGGCGATCGCCTTCGGCTCGATGCGCCCGGGCGAGGCCTTCCGCACCGTGGACCTGGTCGAGCTGAAGGAGCTGCGCATCTTCCAGCACAACATCGAGGACCACGAGGAGCTCATCCGCCGAATCTTCTCGCTGCTGACCGGCGCCCAGGCCTGAGGGCGGTCAGAGCGCCCGCGCCACCAGCCACACACCGAGCACGGCCATGAACACCAGCACCGCGCGGTTGAAGGACCGCTGATCCAGCCGATCTTGTAGCCTCAGGCCGAGCCCGAATCCCGCGAGGCCCGCCGCGGCCAGCCCGAGCGAGCCCAGCACCAGGGTCCAGCCGAGGAGCCCGTACCAGACGAGGGTGGCGAGCTGCACCGTCTTCACGACCAGAAACGTGAACGCGATCGACCGGACGAACTCCTGCTTGTCCATGCCCATGGCCACGAAGTAGAGCGCGATCGCGGTGCCGGGCGCGTTGGTGATGCCCCCCATGATGCCGGCCGCCAGCCCGACCGGCACCGCGAGGCGTCGCTCCCAGCCGGCGGGCACCCGGGGCGAGAACCGGGCGAGATCGAGCAGCACGTAGCTCAGCACGAAGGCTCCGAGCAGCAGAGTGACGGCGCGGGCCGAGAGCGCGACGAGGAGCCTGGTGCCGATCACCGTGCCGATGATGGTGAAGAGCAGGAGCGGCGCGAGCCGGCGCGGCGCGTCGCCGAGGGGCCCGCTGCGGCGCAGCTGCAGGCTGTCCATCATGAGGTTCGGGATGACCAGGAGCGCGACGGCGCTCTTCACGTCGACGGCGAGGGCCAGGAGCGGCGTGCCGAGCGTGGGAAAGCCAAAGCCGATCGCGCCCTTGACGAAGGCGGCGAGCAGGACGGCGACGAGGGCGGCGAGGGCTAGCGCGAGAGAGACTCGTGCAGGACTTCGGCCGGATGCTTGGCGCGGCGGCCTGCCAGGTGCTGGATCTGCTGGCGGCAGGAGACGCCGGGCGCGACGATCTCGGTGTCGGCAGCCGCGGCCTTGACCGCGGGCGCCAGCCGGCGATTGCCGAGCGCGACCGAGATGTCGTAGTGCTCGCGCTCGAAGCCGAACGAACCGGCCATGCCGCAGCAGCCCGAGTCGACCTCTTCGACCTCGAACCCGGCCCAGCGGAGCGCCGCGACCGTGGGCGCCGTGCCGACGAGCGCCTTCTGGTGGCAGTGGCCGTGGAGGAGCGCTTTCCGGCCCTTGGCGCCGAACGAGAGTGCGAGCCCGCGGCCGCGCTCGCGGACGAGGAACTCCTCGAACAGGAGAGCCTGGCGCGCCACCGCGCGCGCGTCGTCGGTCCGGACGAGATCGACTACTTCGTCGCGCAGGGTCAAGAGGCACGAGGGCTCGAGCCCGACGATCGGGACGCCGCGCCGGGCGTACGGCGCCAGGCGCTCGACGTTCCAGGCGGCGTGCTCGCGTGCCTCGGCCAGCATGCCCTTGGAGATCAGCGGCCGCCCGCAGCACTTGCGGTCGACCAGCACGACGCGATAGCCCGCGGCCTCCAGGACGCCCACCGCCGCACGCGCGATCTCGGGCACGTTGTAGGTCGTGAACGTATCGTTGAACAGCACGACCTCGCCGCGGGCCGCCGCCGCCGGCCGAGCGCGTCGCGCGAACCAGTCGGTGAACGTCTGTGCCGCCAGCGCCGGGAGCGGGCGGCGGCGGTCGATCCCGGCGAGCTTCTCGAGGGCCCAGCGGCTCCACGCGAGGCGGGAGATCCAGTTGACGAGCCCGGGCATCCGGGCGCCCAGGCGGTTCAGGTGCGCGATGCGGCCAAACAGGCGGTTGCGCAGGGGCAGGCCGTTCGCTTCGTGGTAGTGGTGGAGAAACTCGTACTTAAGCTTCGCCATGTCCACGTTCGACGGGCACTCGGCCTTGCAGCCCTTGCACTCGAGACAGAGGTCCATTACCTCGTAGAGCCGCTTGCCGGTGAACTCGCTCGCCGGCAGGCGACCGGAGAGCACGGCGCGGAGCGCGTTGGCGCGCCCGCGCGTCGAGTGCTCCTCGTCCTTCGTCGCCATGTACGAGGGGCACATCGTGCCCTCGAGGGTCTTTCTGCAGGCGCCGACACCGTTGCACATCTCGATCGACGCCATAAAGCCGCCCTGCTCGGAGAAGTCGAGCAAGGTCTTCGGCTCCCACGTCGTGTACTGGGTGCCATAGCGCAGGTGATCGGTGACGCCCGCCGGCGCGACGATGTTGCCGGGGTTCATGCGGTTGTCGGGGTCAAAGGCGCGCTTGAGCTCGCGGAAGGCCTGCATGATCCGCGGCCCATACAGGCGCTCGAGGAACGGGCTGCGCGCCCGGCCGTCGCCGTGCTCGCTCGAGATCGTGCCGTTGAAGCGCACCACCAGGTCGGTGATCTCGTCCGCGATCGCCCGCACCTGCTCGAGTCCGCGCGGGGTCTTGAGATCGATGACCGGGCGGATGTGCAGGCACCCGACCGAGCAGTGGCCGTAGTAGGCGCCCTCGGTGTCGTGCTTGGCGAAGATCTCGCGGAAGCGGCTGACGAACTCGGCCAGGTGCCGGGGCGCGACGGCGGTGTCCTCGACGAACGCGATCGGCTTCTTGTCCCCCTTCATCCCGAGCAGCAGGCCGAGCCCCGCCTTCCGGAGCTTCCAGATCGACTGCTGCTCGGCCGCGTCGTGGGCCACGTGCGCGGCGTAGCCGAACCGCTCGCGCTGGCGCCGCGCATCGAGCGCGTCCATCTTCGCACGCACCTCGGCGTCGGTCTCGCCGGCGTACTCGACGATCATGATCGCGCCCGGGTCGCCCTGGACGAACCCCATCCGCTGCGACTGCTCGATGTTGTTGCGGGCCAGGTCGAGGATCATCTTGTCGGTCAGCTCGACCGCGTAGGGGCCGGTCTCGAGGATCGCCGACGAGGACTCGAGCGCTTCCTGGATCTCCCGGTAGTGGATCACCTCGACCGCCGTCTTCTTGGGACGGCGGATCAGTCGCATCTTCGCCTCGACCACGCCGACGAACGTGCCCTCGGAGCCGACGATCAGCCGCGCGACGTTGAGCGTGCCGTTCGTCGCGTGGCGGCGCCCGACGGCGGGCACGAGCTCGTTCAGGTTGTAGCCCGAGACCCGCCGCCAGTGCGGCGGATACTTCGACCGGATCTCGTCCGCGTACGTGTCGCGGATGCGGGCGATCTGGCGGTAGATCTGGCCCTCGAGCCCGGGCGCGCGGCACTTGGCCGCGAACTCGTCCGGCGTGACCTCGCCGAACACCGCCCGCGAGCCGTCGGCGAGCACCGTCGTCAGCTCGATCACATGCTCGACCGTGAGACCGTACGCGATCGAGTGCGAGCCGCCCGAGTTGTTGCCGAGCATGCCGCCGAGGGTCGCGCGGTTCGACGTCGACGTGTCCGGGCCGAAGCCGAGCCCGAGGGAGCGGACGTGATGGTTCAGGTTGTCCTGCACGAGCCCGGGCTGCACCCGCACCCACAACTCTTCGGCGTTGACCTCGAGGACCTTGTCCATGTAGCGCGAGTAGTCGAGGACGAGGGCGTCGTTGACGGTCTGGCCGGTGAGCGAGGTGCCGCCGCCTCGGGACAGGATCGCGACCTTGTGGCGCGCCGCGGTCTCGATCGCCGCCCGGACGTCGTCGGCGTCGCGCGGGATGACGACGCCGACCGGCTCCATCTGGTACATCGACGCGTCGGTCGAATAGAGGAGGCGCGAGCCGGCGTCGAAGCGGACGTCGCCGCCGATCGCCTTCCTCAGCTCGCGTTCGAGGTCGTTCACGTCGGGCCATTATACTCGGTGGTCGCGCGGCGAGGGCTACGGGTACTATAGGCGTGTGATCCGCTTCCTCGCCGCGGTGCTCCTCCTCGCCCTGGCCGCCGGCAGCGACGCGGCGCCCGCGGCCCCGGGGTTCAAGGTGCGGCTGATCGACGGCAAGACCTCGGTCGATTCACGCGACCTCATCGGCAAGAAGGTCCTCGTCCTGCGATTCCAGGCGTCCTACTGCAAGGCCTGCGCGAAGGAGTCCCCCGCCCTCAGTCGGCTTTTCGAGAAGTACCGGTCACGGAACGTCGAGGTGCTGGCGCTCCACGTGCAGGACACGGTGGCCGACACGCGGGCCTTCGCGCGCAGGTACAAGGCCACCTACCCGATCGGGCTCGATCCCAGGCTCACGATCGGCAACACCTTCGGCTTCAAGGGCACGCCGTACACGGTCGTGATCGACCAGAAGGGCGAGATGGTGGCGCAGATCCACGGCGAATGCGTGCCGCGCGTGTCCCGTCTGCTCGACGAGCTGCTCAACAAGCCCGCCGAGCGATCCTGACTCAGGGCCGCAGCATCACCTTGATCGCGCGGTCCTCCTTGCGGTCGAAGATCGCGTAACCCTTCGGCGCGTCGCCGAGCGCCATCGTGTGCGTGATGATCCGCGACGGCTTGAGCTTGCCCACGCGGACCAACGGCAGGAGCGGCACGATGTAGTTGCGCGCGTTGCAGATCCCCATCTTCAGGGTGAGGTCCTTGAAGAAGGCCTCGCGCGCCGGGAAGCCCAGGCTGGGCTCGACGTACACGCCCACCGACGCGACGGTGCCGCCCGCGCGCACGGCCTGAATCGCCTGGGTGAACGGCGTCTCGTGGCCGACGCACTCGAGCACGACGTCGGGGCCGCGCCCGCCCGTCAGCGCGCGGAGCTGCTCGGCCGGGTCGCCCCGATCGAGGCTCACTGGCTCGGCGCCGAACTCCTCGGCCAGCTTCAGGCGGTAGCCGACGCGGTCGACCGCGAAGAGCCGTGCCGGCCCGAAGAGCTGGGCCGATTGCGTCGCGAGCAGCCCGACCGGCCCGGCGCCGAAGACCGCGACCGTGTCGCCCGGGCGGATCCCGCCGTTCTCGGCGCAGAAGTAGCCGGTCGAGAGGATGTCGCCGAGGAAGATCGCGTCGTGATCGGTCATCTCGGCCGGCACCCGCTCGCAGAGATGGTCGGCGAAGGGCACGCGGATCCACTGGGCCTGACCGCCGCCCCACACGTGGCCGAACCGGCCGCCGAAGACGGCGCGGCCGGTCGTCGTACACTGGGTGGGCAGCCGGCGCTGGCACCACTCGCACTGGCCGCACGAGACCGAGAACGGAACGATCACCCGATCGCCCCGGCGGACCTGCCGGACCGCCGGACCGAGATCCTCGACCGTGCCCATGAACTCGTGGCCCATGATGGCTCCGGTCTGGACGAGCACGCCGCCTCGGCCGTGGTACTGATGCAGATCCGAGCCGCAGACCGCGCTCGTGGTGATCTTCAGGACGACGTCCGTCGGATCGACGATCTTCGGCTCGGCCACGTCCTGCGCGCGCACATCCCCGACGCCATGGAACGTGATGGCTTTCATCGCGTCCTCCTCGAATCGATCGTCTGTTCGTACAGCGCGAGCGCCGCGGCCCCGCGCACGCTCGCCCGCTTGTCGCCCACCACGATCTCGACGCGC
>Ga0209376_1000119_pt1 | contig 83729 bp, 67 predicted proteins | sample GraSoiAngelo_134_FD_185891 | JGI IMG/M metagenome (GOLD analysis project Ga0209376, IMG submission 185891) | Grasslands soil microbial communities from the Angelo Coastal Reserve, California, USA - 14_0929_05_30cm (SPAdes) (version 2) | ecosystem: Environmental > Terrestrial > Soil > Grasslands ... | reverse complement strand
TGACGAAAGTGGTCGCCTCATTGGCTCCCGCGCGCCACACTTCGCCATAGGGAACCAGTCCGCCATAAATCTTGCGCCCCTTGGCGCGTGGGCTCGAATAGTCCACGGTGATTGTCTTCCCGTCGGCCAGCGCGCAACTTGCTTTCGCCGCTGGACTAGGGCGCGAAGCTTTGTCCATCTGCGCTGAGCCGAGCACGGCCATCATACCCAGAGTCAGACATCCCACCGCCAATACCGCAAATTGTTTTCTCATGGTTCTCTCCCCCTCAAGGTGTGCATAAGCATTGAACCGAATTTGCCCGGCCAGTGCAACATCGAATTCGCCCATCCCTGACAGACGGCTGAAACAGAGACTCGTTTCGGCCCTCTTTTATTTCGAGTCTTGCACCCGAGCAAGAAAGGGTCTAAAACCTAGGTACTGGCGGCTTCGCGCTCGCGGAGGCATTATTCAGGACCACCCTGTTTGTCTGGGAACTGCTTCAGGAGGTGACTATGCCAGAGTCAAGACGTCGCTTGTTGACGGCATTGTTTGGCACTGCGGGCGTCTTTGCCGTGGAACCGCTTCTCGCCGGGCTGCAAGCACCACCACCAGGTTCGGGAGGCTCACCCAAGGCTAAGGTTTACCCCAACGGCCGAGACCCCAACCTAAATACAGGCATCGACGACCCCAGCCGGCCGGACCCAAAGGCCATCGCGCGGGCAAACCAAATAATGATCAGAGCGGACGTGACAAAACTCTATGAAATGGCCTCCGAGCTCAAGGAGCAAATCGACAAAACGGACGCCGCTTCCACTCTTTCCGTGTCGGTTGTGAAAAAAGCCCAGCAAATCGAAAAGCTTGCCAAACAGATTAAGGACCTTGCCAAGGGCTGACGGACCGCTTTTCTTTTGAATTACCTCGGCTTGTTTCGAGACATTCCATGACCGGCTGCTCTTTACATTCCTTTACACTTTTGTCGCCTTTGTGTTAGCCTGAATGGGTCGAAGAGAAGAGGAAAAATTCAGGGGATGACGGAGAAGGGCACTTGAGCGCACCGAAATCAGCGTTGATCGAACAATTCCGGACCCACGTTAAAGATACAGGCTCACCCGAGGTGCAAATCGCGCTTCTGAGCGAGCGGATCAACTATCTGACCTCGCATCTCAAGTCCCACGTGAAAGACCATGCATCGCGCCGCGGATTGATCATGATGGTCAATAAGCGCCGCCGTTTGCTGGACTATCTCAACCGCCGCGACCCGGATCGGTACCGCGAGATTGTTGAACGTCTTAGCCTGCGCAAGTAATCGTCCTGAATTAGGACGGTATCCACTGCGTTCTCACGAATTGACACATTCCACACGGAGTCTGTCGTCAGGCGTCCGGCTGAATTAGTGCCGGAAATTCTCGCGGTGTAGTCCGTCGCGTTTCGTTCGTCGCACGATGATTCTCGCCTCTTGCTCTTCCTCATGGATGGCCCTGACCAGGTCGGGGTCAACGTAAATTCAAGGCCCGTTTGCTTGGCGAACGCGCCTCAAAAAATGCTCCGCTTGGAAGCGGGGCCAAAGGAAATGATTCATGTCTGAAAACACACATACTCCCGCGCCCCATCGCGTCACGGTGGATGTCGGCGGCCGCACTCTAACTCTCGAAACTGGAAAAATTGCGAAACAAGCCAACGGCGCGATTGTGGCGCGCTATGGCGACACCGTCGTGCTCACGACGGCCTGCATGGCTCCCACCACCAATGACCGCGACTTCCTGCCCCTCACAGTGGACTACCGTGAAAACACTTATTCCGCCGGAAAAATCCCCGGTGGTTTCTTCAAACGCGAAGGCCGCCCCTCGGAAAAAGAAGTTCTCACTTCCCGCTTGATTGACCGCCCCATGCGCCCTCTCTTCCCGGAATCCTGGCGCAACGAAACGCAAGTCGTCTCCATGGTGCTCTCCGCGGACAGCGAGAATGATCCCGACGTCATCGCCGTAACCAGCGCGTCGGCTGCGGCTTACTGTTCGGACCTCCCGTTCGAGAAGCCCATCGCCTGCGTCCGTGTTGGCCTGGTGGACGGGCAGTTGGTGATCAATCCCACCGTCGCCGACCAGAAGAAAAGTTTGATGAACATCATCATTGCCGGTACCGATCAAGCCATCGTCATGGTGGAATCCGGCGCCCTTGAAGTTTCCGAAGAAGCCGTCGCCGACGCTCTCGAGTTCGGCCACGCGCAAATCAAGAAAATCGTCTCTGCCATCAAGGAACTGCACGGACAGATTAATCCCAAGAAGGTCGTCGTCGCGCCGCTTCCGTTTGATGAAGCCATTTACAAGGATCTCCAGAAGAAATATGGCGACCGTCTGCACGACGCGCTGAACACAGAAAAGCATCCCAAGAAAGAGAGCTATCACCTCGTCGACGCTCTCAAGGAAGAGATCATCAAGCTCATTCCCGAAGAACCCAAGAAGGAGATGGACGAGAAGCGCACCCTCACCAAGCGCGCCTTCGAGCGTCTCCGCGAAAACATCTTCCGCGATGATGTTTTGAACGCCCGCCGCCGTCCCGATGGCCGCGCGTTCGACAAGATTCGCCTGATCACGTGCGAAGTCGGCCTGCTCCCGCGCGTCCACGGTTCCGCTCTGTTTACCCGCGGCGAGACTCAAGCGCTTGCCACTTTGACACTCGGCACCAAGGAAGACATGCAGCGCCTCGACCTGCTCTTCGAGCAGGACCAGTTCAAGCGCTTCATGCTGCACTACAACTTCCCGCCATTCAGCGTCGGCGAAGTCAAATTCCTGCGTGGCCCCGGCCGCCGCGAAATCGGCCACGGCGCTCTTGCCGAGCGCGCGCTCCTCAATTTGCTTCCTCCCGAAGCGGATTTTCCCTACGCCATGCGTCTCGTTTCGGACATTTTGGAATCCAATGGCTCTTCCTCGATGGCCACGGTTTGCGGCGGATCGCTCGCCCTTATGGACGCCGGTGTGCCTCTGAAGGCCCCTTGCGCGGGCATCGCCATGGGTCTCGTCTTCGGTGACGAAAAGAAATACTCCATCCTCACGGACATCGCCGGAGCCGAAGACCATTACGGCGACATGGACTTCAAAGTCGCCGGCACTCGCGCGGGCATCACCGCGCTGCAAATGGACATCAAGGTCCTGGGCATCTCCATCAGCATCATGCGCGAAGCCCTCGCGCAGGCGAAGAAAGCCCGCCTCCAGATTCTCGACACCATGGAGAGGACGCTGAGCCAGGCGCGCACTGCGATTTCCGCTTACGCCCCGCGCCTCTTCAAACTGAAAATCCCGCAGGATAAAATCCGCGACCTCATCGGTCCGGGCGGCAAGAAGATCAAGTCCATTATCGAAGCCACCGGCGTCAAGATCGACGTCCTCGAAGACGGCACCGTGCACATCTTCTCCACCAGCGGAGCCGGCGGAGATGCCGCTCTACAGATGGTTCGCGACGTCACTGCCAGCGCCGAAATCGGCAAAACCTATCTCGGCAAAGTCGTTCGCCTCGCGGAGTTCGGGGCTTTTGTCGAACTTTTCCCCGGCACCGACGGTCTTTTGCACATCAGCGAAATCTCCGAGCATCGCATTCGCGACGTTCGCGATGAGCTCAAGCTCGGCGACCAGGTCCTCGTGAAAGTTCTTTCCATCGAGGGCAACAAGGTTCGCCTGTCGCGCAAGGCCTTGATCCGCGAAGCCCGCGAAAAACAGCAGAAAGCTGCCGCCGGCGGCGGAGGCAACCCAAGCTCTTCAAGCGGCGAAGGCAGCAGCGGCGATTCCGGCTCCCACGAATAAAATCTAGCGCTCCAATTCACGCAGGAAGGCGGACTTCGGTCCGCCTTTTTGTTTACGCCGCACTCTCTACTGGATGCATGCAGGATCCACACAACTTCGCCCGTGGCGTACGCAACGGTTTTCCGCATTTAGCGCAGGGCGGCCCGTACATCGACAACCGATGGTGATAGACCGCGTTGACGTTCGTCTCGCATCTGCCCGTTACGCGGTTGTATTCCTTAAGAACCGGTGCCAGCTGCTCCCTGAGAGGCATCTTCGTATCCTTAAGTAAACGCTTGCCCGTGACCGATCTAAACTCATCATCGTCAAGCATTGGCATGAGTGTCCTGCATCGCCAGCACCATAGCATCTTCATAGGTATCTCTCGCTGCACTTAAACCAGCCTTAGAATAACAAAAGGCCCCCGAGATTCTCAGGGGCCTTTTCTAGTTTCGGCTTCTTCTCTGTGTCCTCTGCGCCTCCGCGTTTAGCTCCTTTGCCCTTTAGTGCGTTTCCGTCGGCTTGGCCATGTGCACCGCATCCAACGCTCCCCAAAGCGCATCCAGCGCCTCATTCGCTGTCTTTAGAATCTCTTCCTCGTTTCCGTCCGCGTGCTCTTCCAGCCACCCGCGCCACGCCGCCCGATGCGCCTTGTCCGCTTCTTCATGGATCTCGAAATACGCCAGCCCTTCCGGCTGCGTCACGCCGTAAAACTTTTTCAAACCATCCACCTTTGTGGTGGCGACTTCCGGCACCTGCGATTCATAAGCGTAGAGCGCCGCCACCGCTTCCGCTACGGGCCGGTCCCCGCAAATTTCGCGGAACTTCTGCACGACTGCTTGCGTCCCCGGAAGGGCAGGGCAGCACGTGATGTCGTCTTCGCCCACGCCTACCGCCGCTGCAAAATCCCGCCACAGCTTCGGATGTGGCCCGGCCGGATTCTCTTCCTCAGCCAGGTTCTCCCGGATTAAGCCCTGCAGTGGACCTTCCGTCCGTGCCGCCAGCACCCGCAAGTGCTTCGGGAACGCTTCCACGTGCCGGTAATACTGCGCCGCGTAAAGCTGCAGCGCCTCGCGGCTCAGTTTCCCCGCCTGCCAATCCTGGTAAAACGGATGCTTCAGCAAATTCTTTTCCGCGATCGCCGCATCCAGCTTCCTCAACAAGTCCGTGTTCACCATGGTCGATCTCCCTCCGCAGGCCTCTCCCTGTCAATTGCCCGCGCCCCACTTGCATCAAATCGTGCCGGGCATTGTACAATGAAATGAAGCTGGCCGCTATTCCACTATTTGGCGAGCGAGTCTTGATTCAAGGAGTTTGTTATGATTTCGGCAGAATCTTGCGTGATGTTAACCGCTCATCTCAAAAGGATGCAACGGATCGCAAAGTTTCAATTGTTCGCTTTCTTTACGCTACTCTTCGTTCTATGTGCCATTCTTTTTCGGATTGACCACCTCGGTGCTACAGGAGCCGATCTGCGCTTGATCCTGATCTGGTCCGTAATCGCTACTGTATTCGCGATCGTTTATGGCGCCCTAGCGTTGGCTTTTTATATCAATCGTGTGACTCAGGGGCTGTTCCAGGCGATAGTTCTCTTAGCCAAGAACTGAAAACACCGGCCGCGGTTCTTCTCTCCCCGATCGCAATCGCATAATTCGGTCACTCGCGCTTGAATCTTGCGGCGAAGGACTCAACCCACTTGCGCTGCTCCGTCGTGTCCGGCACGGCGCATCCTCGAGCTTGTTGGATTTTCTGAAGAGCGGACTCGGCCGAAAAACCTTGCCGGACCAGCAAGCACGCACACAACATCGAAGATCGTCCAATACCGGCCCGACAGTGGATTGCAATGCTTTTCTCCTGTTTCACTCTTTTGTCGAGCGAATCGATGAACGCATCTAGGCTCTCCTCCGAATCAGGCATCGACCTGTCTTCAATAGGGAAGGAAAGAAACTCAGTCGCAGTCTCTTTGCAGCATTTCCCTTCTTCGGAAAGGCCTAATTCCTGGTTCTCTGTTTCTGTGAGTGCGGAGACTATTACATCGACGCCTGCACGGCGTGCCGCGGCGATGTCGTCCGACAGCCAGTCCCAGCCTCTCGGTCGCGGCAAGATTGCGAGACGACAGGAGCCTGCGTCTATCCAGTAAGGATTCATGACAAGGTTGATCTCCAAACGAGCAGGGTAGTTAAAGCGACAGGTCGATTTCTCAACTAGCCGGGGCATGCACCCGCTCAATATCCGCCCCGACTCCGCGCAACTTCTCCACGATCCCCTCATACCCGCGATCGATGTGATACACGCGCTCAATCATGGTCTCCCCGCTCGCCACTAGCCCCGCCAGCACCAGCCCCGCGCTCGCCCGCAAATCCGAAGCCTGCACGACCGTCCCGGAGAGTGCGGCCGGCCCGCGCACTGTCGCGGTATGTCCTTCAATCGAAATGTTCGCGCCCATGCGCATCATTTCACTGGCATGCAAAAACCGGTTCTCGAAAATCCGTTCCGTAATCACGGATGTGCCTTCCGCCTGCGTTGCCAGCGCCATGTACTGCGCCTGCATGTCCGTCGCGAATCCCGGGTACTCCTCCGTCGTCACGTCAGCACCCACCAGCTTCTTCGCGCCCCGCACGCGCACCGTCGTTTTGTCCGCAATGTCCACGCGCACTCCCGCCTGCTCCAATTTCGCAATCACCGCGCCCAAATGTTCCGGCGCGCAATCCTGAATCGTCAAATCGCCGCCCGTAATTGCCCCCGCTACCAGAAACGTTCCCGCCTCGATCCGGTCCGGTATCACGGTATGCTCCGTCCCGTAAAGTTCGTCCACACCGCGAATCCGCAGCGTCGAAGTCCCATCGCCGCAAATCTGCGCTCCCATGTTCCTCAGCATCACCACCAAATCCGTCACTTCCGGCTCGCGCGCCGCATTTTCAAGTACCGTATCCCCATCCGCCAGCACCGCCGCCATTAAAATATTTTCTGTCCCCGTCACCGTAATTTTCTCAAACACGATGTGCGCGCCTTTCAACCTCTTTTTTCCATTCATTGGCGCTTGCGCCTCGATGTATCCGTGCGAGGTCCCAATCTCCGCGCCCATTTGCTCCAGCGCCTTCAAGTGCAAATCCACCGGCCGCGCGCCGATCGCGCATCCTCCCGGCAACGAAACGCGCGCCACTCCCACGCGCGCCATGAGCGGACCCAGCGTCAGCACCGACGCTCGCATCGTTTTCACCAATTCATACGGCGCTTCCGCGTGATTCAGTTTCGGCGTCTCGATGACGTAATCGCTGCTGGGAAACTCCGTAATCGTCACCTTCGCGTCCATGAACGCCAGCAGCTTGCTCATGGTTATCAGGTCGCGCACCTTCGGGATGTTGTGCAGCGTGACTTTTTCCGCCGTCAGCAAAGCCGCCGCCATCACCGGCAGCGCCGAATTCTTCGCTCCGCTGATCGCCACCGTCCCCCACAGCGCCTTCCCGCCCTTGATCCGAAACTTATCCATCCCGCCTCGCGACTTTTCTTTGTAGCGGCGACTTTATGTCGCCATCTTTCTTTTGCAATTCTTCTCTGTGGTCCTCTGTGCTCTCTGCGCCTTCTGTGTTAATTCTTGTTTTTTCTTGCCACTTCTGTTTATTCCAGCAGCGCCTTTCGCAAATCTCCCCCCGCCTCCGCAATCAACTTCTTCGCTTCTCTTGCTACCACGCCCCGCTTCAACATCACCAGCGCCACTCGCATATTGTGTCCTGTCGCCCGCAGTGCGTGTTCCGCCGTAGACACACTCCTCCCGCTCGCCTCCGCCAGAATCCGCAGCGCCCGCTCCGCAACCTTTTCATTGGTAATCACCACATCGATCATCAAGTTCTCATAGACATGCCCCAGTCGCGCCATCACCGCGGTACTCAGCATGTTCAAGACCATTTTTTGCGACGTCCCCGCTTTCAATCGCGTCGACCCCGTCAGCACTTCCGGCCCCACTTCCGGCGCGATCACGATTTTCGCCAGCCGCCCCACCGGCATCCGCAGGTTAGACGTTACCGCTACCGTCGTTGCCCCGCGCTTCCGTGCACACCTGAGCGCGCCCAGCACATACGGCGTCGTTCCGCTGGCCGCGATTCCCACCACTACGTCGTTCCGCGTCAATTTCTTCGCGCGCAAATCCCGCTCTGCGTTCCCCGTCGAATCCTCGGCTCCTTCCACCGCATTGGTGATCGCGCGCCTGCCCCCCGCAATCAGCGCCTGCACCAGCTTCGGCGAAGTTCCAAACGTCGGTGGACACTCCGCCGCATCCAGCACTCCCATTCGTCCGCTCGACCCTGCCCCCACATAAAACAAACGTCCGCCCTTTCGAATCCCGTCCACAATCGCGTCCACGGCCCGCGCAATCGCCGGCAGCTCTCGTCCCACGGCCATCGCCACCTTGCAGTCCTCGCGATTCATCAACCGCACAATCTCCTTCGCCGTCATGCGGTCCAGATTCCGCGACCTCGCATTCCTCTGTTCCGTAAGCCGATGATCGATGAATCGATTTTCTTTCGACTGATGTTCCGTGCTCCGGCTTGCGCGCTTGCGTTTCTTGGGTTGGGAAGTCATTCCCGCATTATACAGGCCGCGGAAAAATCCCTTGGCATGGCCATTCTGGCTGTGCAGTTCTAAGCAAAGCAACTCTGGACGAACCAGTGAGTACTCTTCATCGAAAATCAGCTATGGTAGACAATTAGAATCATCTCCCAGCGATTGCTTGCTTTTCTCGGAGTCTTGCTTTTTTCTTCAGGAGGCCGGGGCTTCAGCCCCGGCGTAGAGCAGTTGCATAAAAGGGGCTTTAGCCCCTGAAGCTGACTGAGGATTGGAACTCATGTCCCTGGACATTCTCAAACAACTCTTCGAGCAGCATTTCCACGCGCCGCCAGAGAGCATTCTGCCGCTGCAGGGCGAACTCGGCGGCTCCGGACGCAAAATCATCCGGCTCGTCAACAAAAAACACCGTGCGATCGGCATTCTCTACGGCATCCGCGAAGAAAATGCCGCCTTCCTTGAATTCTCCAAACATTTTCGCCGCCACGGCCTTCCCGTTCCGGAAATTTACGCCGAAGATCTCGACCACGGCGCGTATCTCGAAGAAGACCTCGGCGACACCACGCTTTTCGAATTCCTCTCGAAAAACCGCGCGGGTGAAAGCATCGCCCCTCAAGTCGTCGAAGCCTATCGAAAAGTTGTCGCCGCCCTGCCGCGCTTCCAGGTCGAAGCCAGTCGCGATCTGAATTACAAAGTCTGCTATCCCAATCCCAGTTTCGACCGCCAATCCATCGCCTGGGATCTGAATTATTTCAAATACTATTTTCTCCGCTTGGCTGGCATTCCTTTCAATGAACAAGCCCTCGAAGACGATTTCGGCCGCCTCACGGAATTCCTTCTCAGCGCCCCGCGCGATTACTTCCTCTATCGCGACTTCCAATCCCGCAACGTCCTCCTGCGTAACGGCGATCCCTTTTTCGTTGATTATCAAGGCGGCCGCAAAGGCGCCCTTCAATATGACATCGCTTCGCTCCTGTACGACGCCAAGGCTGATTTACCGCCCGATCTTCGCCAGCAACTCCTCGATCATTATCTCGACCGGCTCTCCAGCTTCATCCAGCTCGATCGCGAAGGTTTCCTCCGCTGCTACTACGCCTTTGTTTATATTCGCATCATGCAAGCCCTTGGCGCTTACGGTTTCCGAGGCTTCTTCGAACGCAGGGCCCACTTCTTGCAAAGCGTCCCCTACGCGCTAAAAAATCTTCGCTGGCTCCTTCATCATGTCAGGCTCCCCGTTCCCCTTCCGGCGCTGATGGACGCTTTCAAAGGCATGCTGGCCTCGGAGAAATTGCAGGGCCTCGCCTCCGAAGCGGACAATCTCGTCGTGCGCATTTTTAGTTTTTCATTTCACCACGGCTTGCCCAAGGACGAGAGCGGCAACGGCGGCGGTTTCGTTTTTGACGGCCGCAGCCTCCCCAATCCCGGCCGCGAAGAGCGTTTCAAGACCCTCACGGGAAAAGACGCCCCGGTGATCGACTATCTGAATCAGCAGGAAAGCGTGCATCAATTCCTCGCCGGCGTCCTGTCGCTGGTGGATTCCAGCATCAGCAACTACCAGCAGCGTGGCTTCAAGAATTTGATGGTTTCCTTTGGCTGCACCGGTGGCCAGCATCGCTCCGTCTTCCTCGCCGAGCAGTTGGCGAAACGCTTGCGCGCCAGGAACGGCCTGGAAATCTCCGTCCGCCATCTCGAACTGGAAAAACTCGGCAAGCGGAAAGCCCTCCAATGAAGGCCACACGCGTTACCTTCTGGCGGGTCGCTTCTCTTGATCCGCCTACCCCGCACCGTCATTCCGAACGGAGCGGGCCGACTTTCTCTTCCCGGTTCGCTCCTGCGAACCGGTCGGCCTGCGCAGAGAGGAATCTCTCTTCGGTTTTACCCTTCTTTCAATTCTTCTCTGTGCTCTCTGCGTCCTCCGCGCCCTCTGTGTTAATTCTTATTCCTTTGAACTTTTGCGGTCGCGACCAATGAAAGCCATGATCCTCGCCGCCGGCCTCGGCACGCGCCTCCGTCCGCTCACCGACAATCGCCCCAAGGCCCTCGTCGAACTCTCCGGCCGCACACTTCTCGAAATCACTCTCTCCCGCCTGCGCGCCTTCGGCGTAACCGAAGTCATCGTCAACGTCCATCACTTCGCCGATCAAGTCGTCGACTATCTGAAATCCAAAAAAAACTTCGGCATGCGCATAGAAATTTCCCGCGAAGACATTTTGCTGGACACCGGCGGCGGCCTGAAAAAAGCCGCCTGGTTTTTCCTCGAAGATTCCAGCCGCCGCTACTCCAAAAGTAGCGATTCCAATCAAATGGACGAGCCCTTTCTCGTCCACAACGTCGACGTCATCAGCAACATCGATCTCCGCCGCATGCTCCAATTCCACACCGAAAACCGCGCCCTCGCCACCCTCGCCGTCCAAGCTCGCGAAACTTTTCGCCCCCTCCTCTTCGACGACCACCTCCAACTCCGCGGCAGGATGGTCGGCCCCGATGGCAAACCGGAACTTGTTTCCCATGCTGTAGCTCAGGCCTTCAGGCCTGAGGAATCTGCTCCACCCCCGTTTCAAGCCCTCGCTTTCTCCGGCATCCACGTCATCTCGCCGCGCCTCCTTCCCATGCTCACCGAAGAAGGCATCTTCTCCATCATCCCGTCCTACCTACGCCTCTCCGCCCAAGGCGAAAAAATCCTCGCCTTCCGCGCCGACCAATACTACTGGCGCGACCTCGGTCGCCCCGCCGATCTCGCTCAAGCCGCCCTCGACTTGAACAAAACATGATCGCCATTGAGCGCACGGGAGCACTGCTTCAGTTCGACGCTTCCAGCTTCTCCGCCATCTCCAGCATCTTCGTTACGCTGTTCCAGTTTCTTCCTGTTCCCTGTGTCTTCAGCATCTTGCCCAGCCCTGCCCACGGCAGTTTCGAGCGTCCCGCGCCATTGGGGAAATAGATGTATATCTCTCGCCCCTCGACCCGCAATTCCTCCGGATCGCACTTCATCTGACGAACCTTCTCCCGGCCTTCCTCCCCCGGATCGCTCGCCAGAAAACTCACCAGCAATTTGCCCGGCTCAATCCCGCGCCGCTTGGCGAACGGGTTTCTCGCAACCACGTCTCTCATCTCCGCCGCCGTGCGCAAAATCACGTCGGGGCGAAACCCGAACTTTCGTGCAATCCCGTCCTCGATTCGCTTGGCAAGCCGCGCGATGTCCCGCTCGTCAGTCTTGAAAATCACGTTGCCGCTTTGCACGTAGGTCTGCGCATCCCGCAATTTCAGCGATTCATAGAGCGCCCGCAGCGCGTCCATCTTGATCTTGTTGTGGCCGCCAACGTTGACGCCACGCAGCATGGAAATAATCACCGTCATTTCGCGCCTCACTGTACTCGCCGCCGATACACATTGCGCAGTTTGTCTGGAACCCCTAGCATATAAACCCACGCGGAGTTCACAACATGAAAAATCTCACAACTGTTGTAATGACGGCAGCGTTTATCGCGATTTGCTCGTTAGCGAATCCAGTCTGGGCGCAATCACCCCGCTGGCCCGAACAAAAAGCCAACGCCTGGTACGCCCAACAGCCCTGGCTGGTCGGCAGCAATTACACTCCCAAATCGGCCATCAACCAGTTGGAAATGTGGCAGGAGGCCACCTTCAATCCCGACGAGATCGACAAGGAACTATCCTGGGCCGAATCTCTCGGCATGAACACCATGCGCGTCTTTCTCCACGATCTTCTCTGGCAGCAGGACGCCCCCGGCTTTCAGAAGCGCCTCGACCGCTTCCTGACCATCGCCTCGCGCCATCACATTCGTCCGATGCTTGTCCTCTTCGACTCCTGCTGGGATCCTTTGCCGCATCTCGGCCCGCAGCATCCCCCAATTCCCGGCGTTCACAACTCCGGCTGGGTGCAAAGTCCCGGCGCGGTGGCGCTGGCCGACCCCACACAAGTTCCGCGCCTCAAGGCTTACGTCCAAGGCGTCGTGGGAGCCTTCGCCAAGGACGACCGCATCCTTGCCTGGGACGTCTGGAACGAGCCCGGCGCCGACAACGCTGGCAGCTACGCGAAACAAGAGCTAAAAGACAAGACCGCCCGCGTGATCCCTCTCTTGCCCCAGGTTTTCGCGTGGGCCCGCGAAGCCAATCCCACTCAGCCTCTCACCAGTGGCGTCTGTTGTGTGGACACCTCGCCCGACGGCGCCAACCTCCCTGAAATCCAGCAGATTCAGCTTCGCGAATCCGACGTCGTCACCTTTCACAACTACAGTTGGCCTGAATATTTCAGGCAGGAGATAGCCTGGCTAAAGAAGTCCAACCGTCCGGTGATCTGCACCGAATACATGGCGCGTTCCGTGGGCAGCACGTTTGACACGATACTCCCCATCGCTAAGCAGGAGCACGTCGGCGCCATCAACTGGGGATTCGTTGCTGGCAAGACCCAGACCAATTTGCCCTGGGAATCCTGGGAGCATCCCTACATTCACAGCCAGCCGTCTGTGTGGTTTCACGAAGTCCTGCGCCCCGACGGCACGCCCTACCGCCAGGCCGAAGCGGATTTGATCCGCCGCCTCACCGCCAAGCAGTAGCACCCAGTAGGACAGGCATTCTTGCCTGTCGCTCTTGCCGATTGAATCGAGCTGCAATGTAGGACAGGCATTCTTGCCTGTCGCTCTTACCGAGCGACGCCGTAGAAGCCGCACTAGGAGGCCAAAATCATGCTCGCATCAGGAAAAATCGTCGGCTTCATCCCCACCAAGGACTACGACAAAGCGCGCGCCTTTTACGAAGACAAGCTCGGATTCGAGTTCGTCAGCCTCGACAAATTTGCGCTCGTCATGAACGTGGGCGGCCACATGATTCGCATCGTCAAGATTCCAAGTTTCACTCCGCTGCAAGGCACCATCCTCGGCTGGCAAGTCGAAAACATCGAATCCGTCGCCGCCTGGCTCCGAGACCGCGGCGTCCCTCCGGAAAAGTATCCGTTCGCCCAGGACCAAACCCTCGGCATCTGGACCACCCCCGACGGCAGCAAAGTAGCCTGGTTCAAGGATCCCGACGGCAACATCCTCTCCATTAGCCAACACGTCCCGTAACTGTAGCTCACCCCTTTAGGGGTGAGGCTTTTTCCTTCTTTTTCTTCAGGGGTGAGGCCTTTCCTTCTTTATTCTTCGGGGTGAGGCTTTTCCCTCTTTATTCTTCAGGGCTCAGGCTTCTCTGCCACCCACTCTCGGTGACACACCGTGAGGCTCATCCGCCTCTCAGCCTCACATATTTGCCTTGAATAATATACCTTATCCGCTATCTTATTCTTTATGACGCGGCTCAGAAGGATCGCCGGCCAAGATCGCATCTTCTTTATCACGACAAACCTCCTGAACGGCTGCTCGCCGCTCGCCCCATCCGAACGCGACCTGATTCTGTCCTTCCTTGGCGACGTCCGCACGCGTTGTCCATTTATCTTGTTGGGCTACGTCGTGATGCCCGCCCACGTCCATCTTCTCCTGGCGGTTCAATCCGTATCGGTTTCCCAAGTGATGCACCAGTGGAAATTCAAGACCGGCCACCGCATTCAGCAATTACGCGGAAGTGAGGGTCCATTCTGGCAGCCTCGCTATTTTGATTTTATTTGCCGCCATGCGCGCGACGTCTCCAGCAAACTCGATTACATCCATCAGAATCCCGTGCAAGCGGGATTTGTTCAGCGGCCTGACCAATGGCCGTGGTCGAGCGCGGCTTTCTACACGAAACCCTCATCTCCGCCGTCATCCTCACCGTCATTTCCGCCACTCATCCCCGACCACATGGATTTCTCCGGCGACCCCGACGAACTGCTTTGGCCCGCACCTCGTCGCCCCCTCTGACAGCCTATTGCCCCGCCTCAAAACTCTACCGTCCCAAACTGTATCCTCCCCGTACCTGTATCTTCCTCCCTGTAGCTCACCCTTTCCGGGGTGAGGCCTTTCGCTCTGCTAGCGTAACTTCGCCCGTCCAACCACAAACGCAAGCCCAACAACCCTCTCCAAGGCGTGCCGAAACGCCTGTGAATTATTATTCCGACTCTGTAGCTCAGGCCTTCAGGCCTGAGCAACCTGCTTTTTCCGCGCCACTCGTCACTAAACCCTCGTCACTTCCCTCAGCCCACTCCGCACATCCCATTCCCGCAACCCAATCCTCTCCGTCCGCTCAACCCGACAAGCCCCCGCAATCCTCCCCATCCACTACAAAACCTACCCCGACCAGGAACGCCCACGCGCGCCACTTCGACCACAACTGCCGCCTCCTCATAGACGGCAAACCCATTTAGAATCAACACTTACACACCCCTCCCGCAACTGTTGATTCTAAATCACTTACAGCAACACTAAGTCCTTTATCAGCAACACTTACAGAAAATGGGGGGTGGGCCTAAATCCAGGTTCGACTGGACGAATCTGGATGGAACCGTAGCTTCGGTGTCGATATTTATCTTACAGGATTTATCTTACAGGCGCTGCCACCGTCGCTAAACCGAGCGCTTGCATCACCGCATCATGCAGCTCGACGCGCACTTTCTGGATTTTGTTGTTCTCCCGCGTCGGATGCACGCGGTTCGTCAGAAACACGACAAACAGTTGCCGGTCGGGATCGATCCAGATCGAAGTGCCCGTAAATCCGGTATGCCCGAAGCTGTGCGCCGAAAAATAATGCCCGCTCGACCCGCCCTCGGTCGGCACCGCCCAGCCCAGCGTCCGCGTGCCGCCGGAAAGCTGCTGCGGCGTCGTGAATTGCGCGATGGTCGCGCGCCGCAAAATTCTCTGGTGCGCATAAACGCCGCCGTTCAGCAGCATCTGGCAAAACGCCGCCAGGTCCGGCGCAGTGCTGAAAACTCCGGCGTGCCCGGAAACTCCGCCAATGGCAAACGCATTTTCGTCGTGGACTTCGCCCTGCACCAGCCGGTGCCGCAAATTATTGTCGATTTCCGTTGGCGCGATTTGTGGCCACAGTTTTTTCGGTGGCCGGTACATCGTGTTATTCATTCCCAGCGGCGAAAAAATATAATTTTTCGCCAAATCGTCGAGCGTTCTTCCCGTCAACCGCTCGATAATTTCGGCCATCAAAATAATTCCCAGGTCCGAATAAATTTCCTTCGTTCCTGGTTCGTAGTCCAGCGGTTCGGCAAAAATCTTAGTGAGCGTGTCCTGCTTGTTCTTTGACGTCCGCCAATATTCCTTGAACGGTGGCAATCCCGAAGTATGCGTCAGCAAATGCCGCACCGTCACTCGGTGCCGCCACTCCGCGTTCGGCCCGCTCGCCCACTCCGGCAAGTATCGTTCGATCTTCGCGTCGAGATCCAGTGGCACGGCGAAGTCGCCCTCGGCCAGTTTCGCCACCAGCGTGGTTGTCGCCACCACTTTCGTCAGCGAAGCGATGTCGTACATCGTCGACGGAACTGTCGCCGCGGACTTCGCGTCGTAGCTCAATTTTCCGAACGCATGCACGGAAACTTTTCCGCGATAGCCCACCGCCAGGGTCGCTCCCGGAAATGCTTTATTCGCAATCGCTTTTTCGAGCACATCGAAGGTCGGCTGCAGCTGCGCATCGCCGCGCGCATCCATTGGCTGCAACGCCATCGGATTCCCTTGCAACTCCATTCCAAAACCGGCTTTGAGATTCACTCCGGGAATCGTCACCGGCAATTTCCCACGCACGGGAATTTCTCCGAACAGCGCGCGCGCCGCTGAAATTTGCGCGGCGTCGCTGATTCCAAACGCGCCCAGCCACGTTTCCGCTTGCGGAAATCTTTCAATCAAATACGGACTTCCAAATCCGAGCGTGATTACTGGTTTTCCGGTTTTGTAAATCTGTTCCGCCAGCGCGGCTTGCTCCGCCGGCACATCCACGTTTCCCTTGCGGTCGCTCACGCGCACAAAAAGGGCCAGAATCGCAACGTCGTAGAAATCCGGCGGCGGCAATTTCAGAATCGAAGCATTCACAAAACGCGTGTCCGCTCGCAGCGTCGTCACGGAATCGAATCGCGAACGCAACTCGCGTTCCAAATCTTCGCCAGGATATGGTTCCGGATCGGCGTAAAACGCCAACAGCAGAGCGCGCGATGATTTTGTTCCATCGAGCGGGAGACGGTGCGGCGTGTCGCGCAAAAGAGTCACGCCGCGATCGGAAATGTCCTGCGCTTCTTTTTGCCACGCAGCACTGCCGAGTTTTTTGTTGACGGCGTTTACGTCGACGAGGCGATTCGCGTTCAAGCCGAGCCGGGCTTTCGCCTGAAGAATTCGCCGCACGGATGCGTCGAGGCGTTCTTTCGAAATTCGTCCGGACTTCACCGCGGCCTGCAACGCTTCGAACGCGGCGTCCGGCACCGGCGGCATAAGCAAACAATCCACTCCCGCCGCGACCGCACGCACCGCCGCTTCTCCGGGCGCGTAGCGCACGGTGATTCCGCCCATGTCCATGGCATCCGTGACGATGAGGCCCTGATAGCCAAGCTGCTTGCGCAGCAGATCGGTGAGGATGTTGTGCGAGAGTGTTGCCGGCGTGTTGGGATCGGGCTCAAGAGCCGGAACATTCAGGTGCCCGGTCATGATGCTGTCAACCTGTGACGAAATCGCGGCGCGGAAGGGAATTAGCTCCAGTGAATCAAGCCGAGCGCGGTCGGCGCGAATCACCGGCAGATCAATGTGCGAGTCCGCGGCGGTGTCGCCGTGTCCAGGAAAATGTTTGGCGGTTGCCAATCCGCCATTTTCGCGGACGCCGCGGACAAACTCGCTTACAAATTGCGCGACGCGCTCCGGATTTTCGCCGAAGGATCGCGTGTTAATAATCGGATTGCCGGGATTGTTGTTTACATCCGCGTCGGGAGCATAGATCCAATGAACGCCGACGGCGCGTGCTTCGAGCGCCGTGATTTTGCCCATGGTGTAGGCGTCTTTAAGATTTCCGCCAGCGGCGAGCGCCATGGCCGTTGGAAAAGAAGTGCCTTCATCAAGCCGCATCGCCGTCCCGCGCTCGAAATCCGCGCCGACGAGCAGCGGAAGCTTCGACTTCGCCTGGAGCTGATTGTTCAGCACCGCCGTGGGATAAGCCTGGCTCTTCACGACGCCCAGCGGCGAACCATGCGTGATGTTGATGAAACCTCCGACGTGGAGGTCGTTCACGTCATGCATGATTTGCTGGTAGGCCGCGGTGTCCGTGGCCGTCAGGCTTCCGTGATAGGTGGTGAAAAGAAGCTGACCGATTTTTTCGTCCACGGTCATTTTGCGCAGCGTGGTTTCCACCCACGCGTTCGCGGCGGGCAATAATTTCTTCATCGCGCTCTTTGGGGGAACTGTGCTTTTCCCGGCGGCGGATTTTTCTGCTGAAGTGCTGCTCTGACTGCGCGCGTTATGTGCCATAAGAAAGATGATCGAAACGGAAATCAGAAGCGAAAAACGGACGCGGCGTCCCTCCATCAGTTAGAATCCCCCTGTGGCCGCCAGCGGTCTGCATTAATTCATAGCACACGCACATCGCGCTCTCAACGCGGCTTCGGCCAGCGCGTTCCAGAATATCATTGTATTGTTGGATGGTTGCAAAGGGGGACCATTTGAACAGGCTCGCCGGCGTGTTGTCGAAAGTTTTCCGATTCACCATTGTTTTGGCGGCGCTCGCGGCGATTGGCCCGGCGTCGTTCGCGGCAGGAAAGCGCTCGGGACGAGTCGCTCGCGTACAGACCGGGCTGGACATTCTCGCAGCGCAAAAGTTCGCGCCCCTTCGCGGGAAGCACGTTGGATTGATCACCAATCACACCGGCGTCGATTCGCAAGGCAAAAGCACAGCGGACCTTTTGTCACACGCGCCTTCCGTGCAGTTAGTCGCCTTGTTTAGCCCGGAGCACGGACTGGCCGGACGCAAAGACGAAAGAGTGTCTTCCTCGAAAGATCCTACAACGGGTTTGCCGGTTTACAGCCTGTATGGCGAGACGCTGCGCCCCACCGATGAAATGCTGAATGGCATTGACGCGCTGGTTTTCGATATCCAAGACGCGGGCGTGCGGTTTTATACCTATACGGCGACCATGGCGTATTGCATGGAGGAGGCCGCGAAACGAAAGATCGCTTTCTTCGTGCTGGACCGGCCGAATCTCCTGGGTGGAGAGATTATCGAAGGCCCGATGCTCGAGGCGGACAAGACCAATTTCGTCGCGTACTATCCGCTGCCGGTGCGCTACGCGCTCACGATCGGCGAACTCGCGCAGTTTTTCAACGCCGAAAATCACATCGGGGCCGACCTTCACGTCATCCCCATGAGGAACTGGCATCGCAACTATTTTTTTGAAAGCACCGGCATCAAGTGGATTCCGCCTTCGCCGAATCTGCGGACGATCAAGGGATCGATTCTTTACCCTGGGATCGAAATTCTGCAAAGCGCGGGAGTCTCCGTAGGGCGCGGCACACAAACTCCGTTCGAGGAATTTGGAGCGCCGTGGATGAATGGCGATGAAGTGGCGGCGGCGCTGAATGTCCGGAATCTTCCGGGCGTGCGTTTTGCCGGGCAGCCGTTCATCCCGATTGCGGGACTGTACAGCGGACAACGTTGCGGCGGCGTTTCCATCAAGATTACAGATCGCTTCAAAGTGCGTTCGATGCGTATGGGATTGGAAATCGCCGCCATTTTGCTGAAACTCTACCCGAAACAGTTTGAAATTTCGAAAATGATCGAACTCGTTGGAAACACGGATACCATGCAGCAGTTGCAGTCCGGCGTACCGCCGGAAAAGATCGTTGCGAGCTGGTCGGAGTCTGTCACTACGTTTGATCAGATTCGTCGAAAATACTTTCTTTATAAATAGAAGGCCTGCGCCGGCAATCCCTTGGGATCGCCAAAGTTCCAGTGTTCATTGCAAAGATTCGGTGTGGTACATTTCTGACATGCGAATTGTGTCGCTACTGCCGTCGGCTACGGAGATTCTCTTTGCGCTGGGACTGGAGCGTGAAATCGTGGGCGTGAGCCACGAGTGCGACTACCCACCTCAAGCCAAGACGAAACGCGTGGTGATTCATTCGCGGCTGCCGCACGGCGCATCGCCGGCAGAAATTGACCGGCTCGTGAGCGAGTATGTACACCGCGGCGAAAGTTTGTACGCCGTGGATGCCGAGACGCTGGAGGCACTGGCTCCGGACCTGATCGTCACGCAGGATTTGTGCCATGTTTGCGCGGCGTCTCCCGATGATCTGGCCACGGCGCTGGCGCGGTTCGAGCGGCGGCCCGAAGTTCTTTGCCTGAATCCGCAGGATCTGGGCGACGTCTGGCGCGACATTCTTTGGGTGGGAGAAGAATCCCGCCGCGGTTCTCAGGCGGAAGCGCTGGTGAAAGAGATTGGGGCGCGTATTGGCGCGCTGCAACAGCAGTTGCCGCAGACGGAGAAGCGTCCTCGCGTGGCGTTCCTCGAATGGCTGCAACCCTTTTACGTGGGCGGACACTGGGTTCCGGAAATGATCCAAGTGGCCGGCGGGGAAGACGTTCTGGGCAAAGTGCGCACCCCTTCTTCCCGCGTTCATCTCCAGGATATCGTGGAGGCGGAGCCGGAGATCTTGCTTGTGGCGCCTTGCGGCTACGGCGCCCAGCAAGCGCGCAAGGAATACCTTTCCATGGAGCTTGCCGAGCAGTGGAATGCCATGCCTGCCGTGCGCAACGGCCGTGTGTACGCGCTGGAAGCGAACAGTTATTTCTCGCGCCCCGGCCCGCGTCTGGTTACTGGCATCGAAGCGCTCGCCAAACTTTTCCATCCGGCGATTGAGGTTCCACGCGAAGCGGAAGCTGCGGTCTTGCCAGTCCATGCGGGCGCGCAGGCTCGCGCGGCATCGATATAGCTCCACATTTCTTGCAAAGACTTCAGAGAGGCTAGCAACTCGTCTTGGCGCGACGATCTTGCCGAGTAGGGGCGCAGCATTGCTGCGCCCCTACAACCGGGTAACGATCCGATTTATGGACACCTGCTCCAAAGACCAATTGACAATTCACGGCTTATATATAAGAATCTTACATGTAAGGGAGCGACTTATGATTGGAGCAGGAGTCAAGCGCGGCACAGCGGAACTCGCGATCCTCAGCGTTCTGGAAGAAGGCCCGCTGCACGGCTATGAAATGGCGCGGCGCATCGAGGAGCAAACCAAAGGCGCGCTGCGCTTCACCCTCGCCGCGCTCTACCCCATGCTCTACCGCATGGAGCAGCGCGGCTGGATTCGCGGCGCGTGGGAAACCAGCCAGTCCGGACGGCGCAAGCGCTGCTACCGCCTCACTCCTGCGGGGAAGAAAAAACTGTCACCCTTGCGGAAGGAATGGGCGGAGCTTTTTGGCGCGCTGAAGCGGCTAACGAAGGTGGCCCATGCCTGATTGGCAAGAACTTGTTCGCAAGCGGCTCTCCGGCCTCAAACTCGGTTCGGCCGAGAGGGAAGAAGTCCACGCGGAACTCGCCGTGCACTTGGAAGAATCGTACGAATCGCTGCGAACAAAGGGTCTACCGGAACAAGCGGCCATGCAGCAAACGCTTGCACAAGTTGCCGATTGGCAGGATTTGCGCCGAGAGATTCAAATCGCCAGAACAGTGAAGGAGAACCTCATGAATGATCGCGTCAGGCAATTGTGGCTCCCCGGTTTGCTCACCTTTGCGCTATCGATGGGCTTACTTGAGCTGGTCCAGAAGTTCGGAGCGCGCCCAATCGTTCTTGATCTGGACAAGGGAACTCCTGTTCTTATGTTCTATACCCCCTGGTTGCTGGCGCTGCCATTGGCAGGTGCATTGGGAGCCTATCTGTCGAAGCGCGCCGGAGGTTCTGCGCGCATAGTGCTGGCCTCCAGCATATTTCCCGTCCTGCCATTCGGGGTTGTGTTTATGATTGCCGGTCCCGTGGGTCTGGTGATCAGCCACAGTCTGGCGCACCACATTGTGACCGCGGCCTTTTTCAGTATGTCGGTCGGATGGGTTCTAGCGCCCGGAATAGCTCTCCTCGTCGGAGGCTTTTTGATGCAACTTCTTATTTCCCGCCGCTCAAGCACTCACGGCATCAGCATGAGCTGAGGAGGACTTGGTCCAGCGGCGATAGAACGGGAGACCGGCGAGAATCAAGAGGAGGCCGATGGAGGAGCGGCCGGGGCGGTCGATCCAGATATTAATGGTGAGGGCCAGCGCGCCCGCGACAAAAATGCCTGGCACCCAAGGATAGCCCCAGCAGCGATAGGGCCGCGGCAAATCGGGCTCGGTCTTGCGCATGCGAAACAGCGCCACGACGGCGGAAGCGTAGAAAATCCACGCAGCAAAAATAAAAAGATTGGTCAATTCTTCGAAAGTGCCCGTCAACGCCATCAAACTTGCCAGCACGCCTTGAAAAATCAGCGAGCGTCCGGGCGTCCGGAATTTCGGATGGATGCCTCCGACAATTTTGAAAAAGATTCCGTCGCGGGCCATGGCATAGCCCACGCGCGCTCCGCTGAGCACGGATGAATTCATCGAGCCCAGGGCGGAGATGACCATTGCGAAGGTGATCCAGCTGGCGGCGGTGGCTCCTTTGATGTGCGCAACGACGTCGGAAGCGATGTGCTGCGATGCGGCTACGGCTTCGAACGGCAGCACATTCAAGCAAGCCCAGGTGAAAAGCAGATAAATCACGGCGACAAATCCGACTCCACCGACCAGCGCGCGCGGGAAATTCTTCTGCGGGTTTTCCACTTCGGAGCCGACGAGATTTAGGTCTTCCCAACCGTCATACGCCCACAAAGCCGCTGCCAGCGCCGCGAGGAATGCGCTGAAAATTGCGCCAGCTCCCATGCCCGCTGACGGCCAAAACGGTTGCGGTCCGCCGGTCTGAGCGCTCGCGGGCGCTAAAAATGCCACGCCAATCACGATGACAACGGAGGTGATCTTGATAGTGGTCAAGAAAACCTGGACGGCTCCGCCGAGGCGCACGCCGAGATAGTTGATGCCGGTCATGATGAGCAACCAGACGACCGCGAGCGGCTGTGCCCACGTGAAGACGAAATCGTACGGCTTGATCCAGCCGGTGAGACCGGGAATGGCGATGTGAACCGTGAAGAGCGGCACGGCGATAACCGGGAGGAGAAAGCTGAGGAAGCGCATCATGCCGGCGGAAATCGAGGCGAGCGAACTGGGGCGTCCGACGATCGAGTGCATCCAGCCGAAGATGAAGCCGTAGACGGGGCCGAAGCCGCGGCGGAGGTAGGCATATTCGCCGCCCGCTTCCGGAATCATGGAACCCAGCTCGGCAAAAGAAAACGCGCCGAAGATGGAAAGAATCGCGCCGACGATCCAGGCCGCAAAAACGACGGAGACGCTGCGGCCTTCGCGCGCCATTTCCGCGGGCTTGAGGAAAATTCCGGTGCCGATCATCGTGCCGACAACAATGGCGGCGGAAGCCCACGCGCCCAGCCCGCGCACCAAGTCCAGACGCTTTTCGTTCAATTTTTCCTCACCTTCACGTGCCCAAAGTGCCTTGATTGTGCGGCTGTGAGATTCGGCTCGCGATCGAGCCGACGACAAACGTGACGATCGACCCAATCATAAAGAACCATGTAAACGCCACGTTCGTAAATCGAAATATGCATAGAATTGCGGCCAAGCCAACAATCATTCCAGCCAAGGCGCCGCGCGCGTTGGCGCCGCGGTCGAAGGTACCTAGCAAGAAGAGGCCGAGCAGGCTGCCGAAGGGAAGAGATGCGACCGTCAGCCCCGCCTCCAGAAGCGGCCCCCATTTCACGAAGCCGAAACCCATCAGGACCAGGCCCCAGAAGAGGGTCATGCCGCGCGAGAGCCTCAGAAATTGGCCCGCATCGGCGGTCCGTCCGCGCAGGCTTGCAAAATCAAGAACGCTCGAGGCCGCGAGGGAGTTCAGCGAGCCGCTCGCGTTGGACATGGCCACGGCTACGATCGAAGCGAGCAGCAAGCCTGCAAGCCCCACGGGCATTTCGCGCACAAGAAACAGCGGAAGGATGCGGTCGGTGCGTTCGCCGGGCGTTAATAAGGGTGAGTGCTGCGCGAAAACGTAAAGCAAAACGCCGATCAAGAGAAACACGATGAATTGGACAAGCACGATAACGCCACTGGCGAGCAGGGCGCGGCGGCTGTCGCGTTCACTTTTCGCGGCGAGGAGACGCTGCACGATGATCTGGTCCGTGCCGTGGGTGGCCATCGTGAGGAACGCGCCGCCGATCAGTCCGGACCAAAATGTGTATTTGGTGGCGAGATTCCAGGAAAAATCGAGAACCTGCAATTTGTGTCCCGCGGCGCCTGCGACTTGCGTCACTTCGCTCCAGCCGCCGGGAATGCGGTGCAGCAAAACGAAAAAGGTTACCGCACTTCCGGTCAGGTAGAGCAGCAACTGGGCGACGTCGGTCCAAATTACCGCTTTCATGCCGCCTTCGAAGGTGTAGAGGACGGTGAGCGCGATGACGATGACGACCGCGAGCTTCTCCGACGTTCCGAGCACGACGCTTACAACGAGCGCGATGGCCGAGACGCGCACGCCTTCGGCAATCGCCCGCGTGATCAGAAAAGTGCTGGCGGCGACGGCGCGCATGCGTTCACCGAAGCATTTTTCGATCAGCGCGTAGGCAGTGAAAAATTCGCCGCGAAAATATCCGGGCAACAGCAACAATACGATGAGCACACGGCCGATCAGGTAGCCGAAGACGAGTTGAAGAAAAGTGAGATTTCCGCCGTAAGCGATTGCCGGCGTGCCGATGATCGTGAGGGTGGAGGTTTCCGTGGCGACGATCGAAAACGCCAGGGCCCACCACGGCGCGGTGCGGCCGCCCAGAAAATAGTCCGTGGCGTTTTGCTGGCCGCGGCGGAAACGCATCCCCAGCGCCGTGACGGCAAGCAGGTAGGCAATAACAATGGCAAGGTCGAGCGGATGGATGCGCATCGAGAATCTTTTCCGCCGTTCCTTTTGGATGCTGCGGAAAAGTGCGTCGAGAATAGTGGCGCGGTGCAGCCGCGTCAAGAAAACTCTGCTGTACGCGGACGGGATCACAACGATTGCAGAACTTTTCCAGTTTGCGCACTCGCGCCACACTCGGCACTACGATTGCCGGGCGTTCTCGCATATCCTTTTCTCATGCGCTATGTTCTGGGATTTGACGGCGGCGGCACGAAGACGGACTGCGTGCTGATGGACGAAACCGGCGCGATTCTTGCGCGTTCGCGGTCCGGAGCTTCCAACCCCACGACTTTCGGCGAGGACACCTCGCTGGCTTCGCTGACGCATGGGGCGGCAGATGCGCTGCGAGCGGCGGGAAAATCCAAGCAGGATGTGGCGTATCTCGTTGCGGGCATCTCGGGCGCGGGAGAGCCGGCCATGCGCTGGGCGTTGCAGTCGGGCCTGCAGCTGAGATTCCCGAATGCGAAGATCTGCGTTACAAGCGATCTTGTGCTTTCCTTGGCGGCCACGGGAGAGATTCCCAGCGTGGTCGTGATTGCCGGGACAGGTTCGGCGGTGCTGGGAAGAACGACGCCAGTCAAATTGGTGCGCGCCGGCGGGTTTGGACCCGTGATTGGCGACCCAGGGAGCGCCTACGACATCGGCAGGAAAGCCGCTGCTGTCTGCGTTCAGAAACATCTCAACAATGAGGCGTTTCCCCTGGGTGCGAAAATTCTTGCGGCATTTGGCTGGAAGTTTGACGAATTTTTAGATCAAGCGCGCGCCCAGCCTGCAGCGGTGTTTCCAAAGGTTTTTCCTGTCCTCGCAAACGCGGCAGAAAGCGGCGACGCTGCGGCGCAGGCACTCCTGACCGCCGGAGCGCAGGATTTGCGAGATCAGGCACGCGAGGTCATTGAGAAACTGAAATTGACAGGCGCGAGTTTCTTTCTGGCCAAAACTGGCGGCGTGTTCGATGGCAGCGCCTTCCTTAATTCTCAATTCGATAGCATGATCCAGAAAATTTCTCCGAAGGCAAGAATCGGTCCTCTGCCGCGCTCGGTGGCTGAAGCTGCGGCCCAATTGGCGCGAGAAGCGCTAACGAATCCGCTGGTGCTTGACGAGAGTTAAGTCATGGCGGACCTCAAGGACAAGGATCGCGAACGCGCGCTCATGGCCACAGGCGAAGAGCTTGCCGGGCTGGTGCACCATCCTTCGGCTGACGTGCTCCTCGCATTGCTCGAGAATCCGGCGCTGGACGAAACGCAAGTCTGCCTGCTGCTTGAGCGAAAAGATTTGCCGGGAGAAATTCTCGAAGAAATCGCGCGAAGGAAAGCGCTCCTAAAAAGCTACCGAGTCAAAAAGGCGCTGGCGTTTCATCCGCGGACCGCGCGGCTGGTCAGCCTGCGGCTGCTACGCGATCTTTACCTGATGGATCTGGTGCAAGTTGCGATTTTGCCGGGTATTTCCGCCGAACTGAAGCGCAACGCCGAAGAGCAATTAATTGCACGGCTGCCGCAGCTTCCGCTGGGGCAGAAAATCACCCTGGCGCGACGCGGGCCGGCGCGCGTGGCCGGCGCGTTGCTCGCGGAAGGCCATGCGCAAGTGATTTCTGTCGTTCTAGACAACCCGTACATGACCGAAGCACAAGTTTTGAAGGCCCTGTCCCGCGAGAAACTTCCCGTTCCAGTGATTCCGGCCATCATTCAGCATCGCAAGTGGTCGATCAGCTATAACATCCGTCTGGCACTCATCCGGCATCCCGCGGCGCCGCTGGCGACGGTTCTTTCCTATCTGCCGCACCTCACCGTATCTGATCTGCGCGAATTGGCCTCGCCCGGCATCGTTCCGGAAAGCCTTCGGAAGTATCTGCAGGCCGAAGTCCAGCGCCGCATGCGCGCGGGTGAAAAGACGGCAAGGGTGAACAACCCTGCCGATGATCCTCACGGGCCGAGTAAAGACTGAGTATCCGGTCCTCCATTTGAGAGCATGTACCTAAACGACTTGCTCTGCATCGAAGCTCACATTGCCGGGAACAAAACATACGCCTCCGGCGTCGTATGTGTTGTGGTGGAAGAAGGCGTATGCTTACAGCAGAGAGGCGGCGATTTCGCCCGAGCGCCGTGGTACGTAATCCCCGGCAGGGGGTTGCACCAGATTCATGGGCATTGGGGATCATCCCGCCCGGCGACTCGAACGCCGCTGGGCGCCGCGCTACTCGTTCCGTGCCAACCTCGAGATCGAATGGGGCTCCGCGGTCCTTCGCGGAAGCACGCGCGACATCAGCTCAAACGGAATGTTTATCGAAGCTGTCGATCCTCTCTGGGTCGGCGCTGGCTTTACCGCGCGACTGACTCTCGATCGCCCCGTAAAACTCGACTGTTTCGTGAAGCGGATCGAGCCCGGGAAGGGCATGGGCGTGTCCGTGGCGGTCTCCGAATCCGAAAGCCAGAAGCTTTTCCACGAGCTGCTTTCCTCACTCTCCACTCCGGGCACGTAATCCCGTCTTATACTAAGAATGATGACACGCTGCGTTGATTGCGGTGCGGAGAGGATTGCGGATCAGTGTCCCTCGTGCGGCCTGACTTCGGCGGCCGCGGAAGTCATGTTCCGGAGGCGACTGCTCAAGCGCACGGCGATTTTTCTCGCTGGGTCGCTGGCGTTTCCTTACGTCAGCCAGATTTATCCACCGCTCGAGTTGGACCTGATGCTGGTGTTTTTCGGAGGGTTTTTCTTTGTCGCGCTGGCCATCGCGGTGATTCTCGAACGCCGGGCGCGAAATCACCTTGAACTTGAAGTGCTCAAGCGCGTGTACGCGGGATTCATCCCGCTGCCGTGGATTTTAGCTGCGACGCTACTGGCGAACGGAGCGTTGGACGCAAAAGAGAACGCAACCTATTACGCCACAACTGTGGATGGCCGCTACAACATGTCGGGAATCGTCCTCGGCACACGGCGGCTGATCGTTCATTCCTGGCGCGAAGGGCGGAGAGTCGAACGGCTGGCCGTGAATTTTGATGATTTCGGTCGCTTTCACGCTGGTGATGCGGTGTCTGTGGGCGTCAAACCGGGCGCGCTCGGGATCCCGTGGTATTACGGCGTGTATCGCCGGTAATCTCTCCGCTGCAAAGCTCATTCCCTGTAGCTCACTCCTTTAGGGGTGAGGCTTCCTTGTCTGCAGCGCGATGCCAACCTCGAAGCAAAAGCCTCAGGCCTGAAGGCCTGAGCTACAGGTCATTCAGTACGCGGGTTTACCGTTGATGAGAAGAGGGATTTGCAGCTCGAGGATGTGGCCATCCTTGCCGAGGCGGAATCGCAAGAGTTGCATGCTGCCAACGTCGCGCGTTTTCCAGTCGGGAGTCTCGAGCGGCTGTTCGGGCTTATCCGAGGGCGACCACTCCACTTCTTCGCCGTGGGGCTTCACCGTTTGCGGATCGATTTCGTAAGCCTCTTGTTCCTTCATGTCGACGAGGAGATACCGCTTCCATAGGTGTACCAGCAGCAGGCCTTTTTTCTCGGTGTGATAAATATTCCAGGACTTGGGCGCCTCGTCGTTGAATTTCACGATGGCAAATGTCACTGGTTTCCAGATGGTCTTGATACCGTCGGCGGTCGCAGATGCTATAGAGATAAAGAACAGCACGATCGTCATCGAGATTTCCAGCCGTGAAAACATTACTCTCCCGTTGCCGCCATCACCCAAAGCAAGGCCATAAGCAAGGAAAGAGCGCACGCTGGCCACCTTAGTCTGCCTTTGCCTGCGAAACTGATGAGCAGGCCAGCCACGCCCGTCAAGAATCCCCACCGATAAAAACGCAGGAGCACGGGATCGTAGAACGGGAACCCGCCGATCAATCTTGCCCAGACAAGCGAAATGAACCATAGCAATGAGGAAAGCCCGGCCAGGCCAATTGCCACGAAGGCGATGTAGCTTCGCCAGGCTGGCTCGACAATTCTCGGAACTGTACGCGACCACCTCCAGAGGGCCCAAACGAGAATTAGCAAGGGCACCCCAGGAAACACAGGCCAGAGGATTAGTCGAATAACATCGAAATACCAGTGATGCATAAAAACAGACTTAGACTTTGACCTCGCTGAACGATTTGTCGAGGAGCTTGATGGCTTCGTCGACGTCGGGCTTGGTGGTGTTCAGCATGGGGGCGAGGCGCAGGGTGTTGCCGTAGAGGCCGCCTTTGCCGATGAGCAGGCCGTTTTGGCGCGCGCGCTCCATGACTTGCGTTGTAGCTTCGGGAGCAGGCTCCTTCGTTTTGCGGTCTTTCACCAATTCGAGCGCTTGCATCAGTCCCATGCCGCGCACGTCGCCAATCAGCGAATGCTTTGCCTGCAATTCTTCCAGCTTGCTACGGAAATATTTTCCGACCACGTCCGCGTTCTCCAGCAAATGTTCTTCCTCGATCAGTTCGATGGTGGCTTTGGCCGCTACGCTTGTCACGGGATTGCCGCCAAACGTGGCAATGTTCGCGCCCTGGAAGCTGCCAGCGATTTCCGGCGTGGTGACAGTCAAGCCCACAGGCACACCATTGGCCATGCCTTTCGCGCTGGTGATCATGTCCGGGATCACTTCCCACTGCTCAATGCCGAACCATTTCTTTCCGGTGCGGCCCCATCCCGTCTGCACTTCGTCGGCGATGAACAGCGCACCGTATTTTTTCACGATATTGAAAACGATCTTGAAGTACTCCTTCGGTGGCGTGATGAATCCGCCGACGCCCTGAATCGGTTCGGCGATGAACGCCGCGATGTTGCCGCTGGTGCCGGTTTGAATGAGGTTTTCCACGTCTCCCGCGCAGGCCACTTCGCAATCGGGATATTTCAAGTGCAGCGGGCAGCGATAGCAGTAGGGATTGACGGCATGCGAAATGCCCACGCTGATGACGCCGGCCTTGCGATAAGGCGCGTGTGCCGTGACAGCTTTCGCGAGCGAGGAGCCGCCGGAATAGGCGTGGCGCAGCGCAACCACATCGAAACTGCCGGTGGACATGCGCGCCAGCAAAATGGCGGCTTCGTTGGCTTCGGTGCCGGAATTGGTGAAGAAGCTCTGCTGCAAATTCCCCGGAGTGATCTGCGCGATCTTTTCCGCGAGCGCCACGATGTGTTCGGTGGGGTAGAGCGTCGAAGTGTGCTGCAGCCAGTTGACTTGTGCGCTTACTTTGCTGCTGATTTTCGGGTTGCAGTGTCCCACGGAGACGGTAAGGATGCCGCCGAAGAAATCCAGATATTTGTTGCCTTCCACATCCCAGAGGTGCTGCATCTCGCCGCGGTAGGCCACCAGCGGCTGCTGGAAATAGTTGGTCACCGAGGGCCATAGATATTTTTTGTGCTTGGCGACGGCTTCTTCGCTGCGCGCGCTGCGTGCGAGCTGGGATGCCGGTACAAAATGTGCAGGCGTGGTCACGGACGAATCCTCTGATTTCGGTTTGGCGGCCATTTCAATGGGCCATCTGACTTCGAGTGTACGATGCGGCCTGCGCTGCGGCAAGCGACCGGTGAACGGTGCTCCGGTAGCCGGAAACCTGAGAGGAGATGCGAAATTTAGAGATTTGCATTTGCCAGCACGGAGGGTGAGTTGGGGAACATGTTCTGTAAGAAGCACCGGACTACTGCTTCATGTGCAAAATTGAACAGACATTAGAGGATCCAGTTTCATAGCCTGAAGCCAGGTAACCATGACTACGCCGGGGGGCAGTTTGGGGTTGAAAGGTGCTGCCGCCCCGGCCTATCGACTCGCTGTTCATGTCGCTGGAATCGAACCGGGCCTACAGCAAGGGGAACAAGCAGCAAAGGGGATTTGGCCGTGCTGTCCGCGAGCGCTGCCCATGCGCTGTAGACTTCTTTCCGCAATTCAATGCGGCGGCAATGGACCAGGGCTGTCCCATAACAATCCGTGCCGTATCTCCCACCTGTCCCAAATTGCACAGATAGGCTTCCGTCTCTGCGTCATCATGTAAACATGCCTAAGAAAAAGGCGATGGAGGCATCTCGCCGAGCGACGCTTGCTGGCGTTCGGAAAGAAATGGCCAAGTCACGCGTGGCCAAGTCCGCGCGAAAAGAGTATGCCAATTTGTCCTTGCCGGTGCGATTGACTAAGGCAAGGAAACCGTCCCGTCGTGAAAGGTAAGAATCCGAACTAATTCGAGGGCTAGCTTTGAAATAGTGGATATGCGAAATTGCGGCTACGGCCCCCGACGGCGCGGACTAACTTTGCATTTAACAACCAGGCAAAAACCCTGTCTTGAGCAGTTTAATTTTGATAAAATCCTCTTCAAGCGGTGTTTTATGAACGCTATCGCGAGTTCACGCAAAAGAAAATCCAAAAGAAAATCCAAAAGAAAATCCAGGGAAAAGAATGCCTTTGATGCCCAGGCTTTTCTGGATTCCGCCGGCGTGTCGAGAAAGGTTGTGGTGTATCGAAAGTTGCAGAAGGTCTACTCCCAAGGGGATTTTGCCACTAGTGTGATGTATATCCAGGAAGGTGGCGTAAAACTGTCCGTTGTTAACGAGGTTGGCAAAGAAGCGGTCGTGGCCATTCTGGGGCCCTCCGACTTTTTTGGCGAGGGGTGTCTGGCAGGGCAGGAAGTTCGCATGGGAACCGCCACGACGATTGCCCCCACGTCCATCCTAGTCATTGAAAAAAAAGAGATGATGCGGGTGCTTCACGCGGAGCATGCACTCTCCGACCGCTTCATGGCTTACATCCTTTCTCGCAATATCCGCATTGAGGAGGATTTGATCGATCAGCTCTTTAACTCCAGCGAGAAGCGGCTGGCGCGGACCCTTCTGTTGCTCACTCGCTATGGCCGGAACTCAGAGCCTCAAAAGGTGCGTCCCGAAGTATCCCAGGAAGTGCTCGCGGAGATGATTGGTACGACGCGCTCGAGGGTCAACTTTTTTATGAATAAATTCCGCAAGTTGGGATTCATTCGTTACAACGGCGGACTTCAGGTCAACAGTTCGTTGCTGAGCGTGGTCTTGCACGAATAGTTGGCCGTTTTGTGAAACGATTCAGGAGATTTTGACACTACCGTCATATCGCCTGTTTATGCTGAATTGGGCGATCGACCCTTAAGACCATGGTGCCCGGCAAGACGACGTCGCGTCCCGCAACTTCTCCCTCCAGGAGATTGACCTCCCGCGTACCAACGCCCGGAGACGTGTGGGTGTACTGGCGATGCCATGGACGCGAAGACGTCTCGCGCGTACGCGATATGAGCATGGGGGGATTGTTCATCGAGACATCCGAGCCGAAGGATGAGGGTGTCCGAGCCAGATTGGATTTTCTAGTGCAAGAAGGGCAGATCCGCGCCGACGCCGAAGTGCGGCATGCAAGCTCTGGAATCGGATTAGGGCTGAAATTCACGGCGCTCAGTGAACAGGACCGGCCGAAACTCGCTGCCTTGTTGACCAGATTGCGTGCGGCTCGGAATTCCCACTGAAAATCGCATTATCCCTGTTGAGGCTCACCTCTCTGCAACACTCCACGATAGAATTCCACATAGCTTCGCTTTCGAATGATGAGTCAAACCAGGATTCACCTCCGGCTCGCTGTTCCCGAAGATGTGCCCATTTTGGGTGAATTGATCGAAGCGTCCGTCCGCGGATTGCAGGCTCAAGACTACACGCAAGCGCAAATCGAAGGTGCCCTCAAAACGGTTTTTGGCGTCGATAGCCAGCTTATCGCCGACGGAACGTATTTTGTGGCGGAGACTGACGCTGGCGCAGCGCATCGTTCCGAAGCAATAAACTCGCAAACCGGATTGATGATCATCGGTTGCGGCGGCTGGAGCAAGCGCAAGACGCTCTACGGCAGCGATCACTGGACAAGACGCGAAGATGCTCTTCTGGACCCTCATCACGATGCGGCAAAGATTCGGGCGTTTTTTATCCATCCGGACTGGGCGCGCCAGGGAGTCGGTAGCATGATCCTCCAGGCTTGCGAGGATGCGGCAAAATCCGCCGGATTTACTCGCTTCGAAATGGGCGCAACGCTGACCGGAGCAAAGCTTTTCGGTGCCAAGGGCTATGTCGCCGTGAAACCCATCTCGATCTCGCTGGCGAATGGAGAATCGCTCCCCGTGATTCACATGGAGAAACCAGCGTGACAGAGTCAGAGGAGAGCGCTGAGTCGGCGGGCTGAACCGCACGATGCAGGAGCCGTGCAGGTATAATGCCCGCTATGAATTTAGCGCTACGGCTCCTCCGGCGCGCGTACGGCATGTTTGCGCGTGTATTTCCGCGGTGCAGCGTGATTTCGCAGGCGATTGCTTTCAATCTCTTTCTGGCCTTTTTTCCGACTTTGCTGATTGCCGTGGCGCTGGCGACGAGCCGGATCGGCGGTAAGACGAGTTTGTTTGACCTAATCGCGGACTTCACGCAATTTTTGCCTCCGGGCAGCCAGGCAATTGTCTCGGAGTTTCTGGCGAAGCGAGGACCAGAAGCATGGAAGGTCGCAGCACTGGGATGGACCGGAACGCTGCTCGCGGGTTCACAAGTCATGAAGCTGGTGATGCACGGCATTCACACCATCTATGGAGACACGGATGAGCTTGGATTTTTGCACCGGCAAGTGCGCGGCTTGATGCTGCTGCTGGTGACGATTGCTCCGCTGCTGGGAGCAACCATCCTTGGGGTTCTGGGTAAGCCCTTGCGCCGATGGATCGCGCACGAAGTAGGCAAACACACCATTTTGCAAGGCTGGTGGAATTTCTTTTTCCCCGCTGCCGCCATGGTGCTGGCCATGCTGGCGCTGACTGTGATTTATCGCGTGGCCCGTCCCCGGGAGGAAAGTATGCGCAACGTCCTGCCCGGAGCGATGGTCGCCACGCTCCTATGGTGGCTGGTGGACGTGCTCTTTGGAATTTACGTGCGGCGCGTGCCGTACAGCGTCGTGTATGGCGGCTTGGCCGCGGTGATTGGGTTAATTATCTGGATGCAGCTCTCCGCTGTGATTGTTTTCCTTGGAGCGGCATGGAACGCGGAGCTCGCGGAAAGCCGCAAAGAGGCTCAGGTTCATGCATGAACAAATTGTCCGTGTGGAGTGTTATTCCGGGTACAAGGCTGACGAACGTCCCGTAAGGCTGAAATTGCGCGATGGAGCCAGGGAAATTGTCGCGATTGAAGACCGCTGGTACTCCCCGGGAGCGACTTACTTTCGCGTGCTCGTCGACGATGGCGACCACTACCTGCTTCGACATGATGAAGCTCAAGGTGTCTGGAGCTTAGCCGGATATCGAGCAGCGGTGTTGCGTTAGCTTCAGACAGTTTGGCTTGGCTGTACGCACCTCATTCGACGGTTTCCCCGACTGGAGTTCCCGCAAAACTCCGATACGAGAAGATACCCGCCCGTTCAGCCGATTCTTCTTGCCAGCTCGTCCGCCATTTGGTTCCAAGCTGCAACAAGATCAAAGCAGCGGCAAAGAAAGCGGCCGCGAAGAGGAAAAGTCCGCCCGAATACTGCCCGGTTCGCTGCTTGATCGCTCCGAGAATAAAAGGCAAGAAAAAGCCTCCCAAGCCGCCGGCCGCGCCGACCAATCCGGTGAGAATCCCGACGCGTTCGGGAAATCGCTGTGGCAACAGTTGAAACACAGCTCCGTTCCCCATGCCCATCATTCCCATGGCCAGAAATAAGAGGATCACTTCCAGCGAGAGCACAGGGAGCCTTCCTACTCCCCCAAGGCAACCCCCCACACCAGCCAGGAGCAATAAGAGCAAGCGGTAGCCTCCGATCCTGTCCGAGAGCCATCCGCCCACGGGCCGCAGGAAGCTTCCCGCAAGGACAACAATGGTCGTGAAGTCGCCAGCGCGAACTTTTGAAAGTCCATACTGGTCATGAAAGAAGGTGGTGAGAAAACTGGCCATGCCCACGAACCCACCGAACGTGAAACTATAGAAAAAACAAAACCAAACAGTATCCGGTTCCCGCAAAATGGCCGCGATTGCTTTCCATTTGGGTGGTTCACTACGTCGCGGGCTGTCTTTCGCCAGCAAAGCGAAGAGAACCAACACAATAATTACGGGAAGCATAGCCATAGCGAAAGTATTCGCCCAACCAAATTTCTGAGCGAGGCGCGGCGCGAAGAGCGTCGCGATGAGCGTCCCCGAATTCCCCGCACCAGCAATGCCCATGACGAGCCCTTGATACTCTGGCGGATACCAGCGTCCCGCAATCGGCAGAGCTACGGCAAAACTTGCGCCACCAATGCCCAACAGGAGCCCAAGAAAATAAAAGTGTGCGGCCGTGTGTGCGAAACGCCAGGCAAGAATCAGCGGAAGCAAAGTGAAAGCGAGCCCGAACAGGCCGGTCCTGCGTTCGCCAAAACCCTCGCCGAGAAATCCGAGTACAGGCCGGAACAGCGCTCCACCAAGAAGAGGGATTGCTGTCAACAACCCTTTCTGGTAAGGCGTGAGCTTGAGCATTTCGGAGAGGAATGGAGCAAGGGGACCGAGCAAGACCCATACCATGAAGCTGACATCGAAATAGAGAAACGCCGCGATGAGCGTTGGGAAGTGGCCGCTTTCCATGAACTTGCTTTTTTTCATCTCATCTCCTTGCGCGGGACGGAATTTCTTCCATCCCGTCCGACCTCATGCCTGGACTCTGGCTCTTGGGCTCCCGCGTACGCCCCAATACTGTGGAGCGATCTGCGCCCTCTCGATACGCACGGCGCACTGCTTGTAATTGGGCTCGCGAGAAATCGGATCGAAGGCACTTTGCGTCACTTGATTGGCATTTGCCTCGGCGTAGTGAAAGGGCATGAAGACTTGACCAGGCGCGATGATCTCCGTAACGCGAAGCTCGACGCTTTTCACGCGCCCCCGAGCAGAAATCACGTCGATGTGGTCATGCGGCTTCAGTCCGAGCGACTGCGCGTCCCGTGGATTCATCTCCAGCCACGCGTTTGGCGAGAGCCGTTCGAGGATCGGAACGTTTCCTGTTTTCGTGCGCGTATGCCAATGCTCGATGGTGCGGCCTGTATTCAGCACGAAAGGAAAGTCCGCGTTCGGCTGCTCCGGAAAGGGTTCCCACTCGACCGGGAGAAGCCGCGCTTTTCCATCCTCCGTAGAGAATCGACCGTCGGAGTAGAGCCGCGTCGTCTTTACTTCCGTGGCGCCGGTCGGATAAGGCCACTGAATCCCGCCGTGGCGCTCGATAAGCTCGTATGTGAGCCCGGAGTAATCGCAGAGGCGGCCCGCCGAAATCCGCTTCCACTCTTCGAAGGCATCCTTCGGCTGGGTCCATCCCGGAAAAAGCTCGCCGTAGCAGCCGAGCTTTTTTGCCAAACCCAAAAAGATGTCGAGGTCGGTGCGGGCCTCTCCAGGCGGTTTCACAGCGCGATTGACCTTGCTCACGCGGCGTTCCGAATTCGTATAGGTGCCTTCTTTTTCGCCCCAGATAGCCGCAGGGAGGACAAGGTCCGCGACTTCGGTCGTAGGCGTCGGATGAAATCCATCCTGAACTACCAGAAAATCCAGGCTATCGAGGCTGTGCTGCAATACGCCGAGATTCGGGAACGACACGATTGGATTTGTTGCGATGACCCACAGAGCGCGAATCTTCTTCGCAACCGCTCCTTCGATAATGTCCGGGTACGCCCATCCGCGCGAAGCAGGCAGGCGCTCCGCGGCGATACCCCAGAGCGCCGCCAATTCCTCGCGGTCGGATGCACTCTCAAATTTGCGATACCCAGGGAGGCTCGACGCGAAGCCCGCCTCCCGTGTTCCCATCGCATTGCATTGCCCAGTAATCGAAAAAGGAGACGCTCCCGGCCTGCCGACGTTGCCGGTGATCAACGCAAGATTATTGATGACGTTTACGGTTTCCGTGCCCTTGGTGCTGTGGTTCACACCCATCGTCCAGCCAATGAACGGGGCTTTGGCTTTGCCGTAGATGAGTGCAGCCTTGTAGATTTGCTCGGGCGTAAGCCCGGTGAGTTGAGAGACGTGGTCCGGCGTGTACTTGCGAACCGACTCTTCCAGCTGGTCGAAACCCGTGGTATGCGCCGCAACGTACTTGCGATCGATGAGACCGTTCTCGATGAGCAGATGAATCATGCCGTTCAGAAGAGCGATATCCGAGCGTGGCTTCAGCGGCAGGTAGAGGTCTGCCATCATCGCGGTCTTTGTCACGCGGGGATCGGCCACGATTAGTGTTCGGCGTGGATTTGCGTCGAGGTACTGGCAAAGGATCGGGTGGTTGTCGGCGATGTTCGCGCCGATGAGAAAAATGACGTCCGCTTGGCTGAGATCTTCGTACGCGCCTGGCGGACCGTCGCTGCCAAACGAGCGTTTATACCCGGAGACGGCGCTGGCCATGCATAGCGTCGTGTTCCCATCGTAATTTTTCGTACCAAGTCCCAGCTGCACGAGCTTACCGAGCGCATAAAATTCTTCGGTGACAAGCTGACCGGTACTGAGAACTCCGAGCGCGTCCTTGCCGTACTTCTCCTGAGCGCCACGGAATTTCTCCACCATAACGGAAAGAGCTTCGTCCCACTCGATGCGCGCAAGCTTTCCGCGTTTGTTGCGCAAAAGCGGGTAGAGGGCGCGGTTCGAAGCCTCCAGCGTGTAATGTTCGGAAAGGCCCTTCGGGCAAAGCAAGCCAGAATTGACGGCGTGGTCCGGATTTCCCCGCACGCTCACGGCGCGGCCGTCCTTTACCCCGATAAACATCCCGCAGCCAACCGAGCAGTAACCGCAGGTCGTGGAGACCCAAGTGTCCGGAATTTTTTGCTCGGAGGTGTGCCCCATGACCGGATCACTGGCGTACGCATACTTTTCTTCCAGGATGTCCAATCCGAGCTGGCGCTTCAGACTCATGCCGCGGCCTTTCCGGCGGACAAGTACGAAGCAGCCATATTTTTGGGAACCACGCTGACGAAGAAAACATATCGGCCGAGAACTTCACCAGCTAGAACAGTGAGAAGTGAGGCGGACGCACCGGCCCAGGTCGGCACAAACAGCGGCAGAATGATTCCGCCCAAGCACAGCAGCGCGCCGCTCCCCAAGAAGGAAGACGCCAACGTCGTGGAAAGCAAGCGCGCCGACGCTTGCAGTTCGAAGGAGTCGGATGCCGTCAGCCAGAAAAATTTGCCGGCTTCGTTCAGCAAGTGCCCTGCTGTCGCGGCAACAATCGCTATGCTCAGCCAGCGCCGGTCTCCGATTCCGAGACTGGCTGCCAGCAAGGGACCGAGCAGCATCGCGGTAAGAAAAAATCCCGCCACCGTGTGCTTGGAGTTCCATGCGGGCCGCGCCGGGACGAGATAGATGCAGGCACTTGCGGTGACTCCCGCCGCGCCAAGCAAGGAGGTCAGCGCGCCAATCGCAAGGCTTCCCGGCAGCTTGAACCAGAGCAGCGCCGCGTACAAAAGCGCCACTCCCGAAAAACATCCAAATAGCAGGACTTCGCGGCTGAGCCAGGACCGCTTCCACATTTTCAGCGCGCGATACGCGTAAATGGGGCGTCCAAGGTGGAGAGTCGAGGCACTAAGCGCCAGCCCAGCTACGATTATGGAAACCATCGCCGCAACACCCAAGCGCGTAGTCTTTCCGAACAATTGCAGCAGCCAGATGGTGACAAAAGCGCCTACCGAGAGTTGGGTCAGCACGGTCATCGCCACGAGAGGCCAGTGCGGATCTTCAGGCCTGACGCGGAAGAAATCTGCTTTCCGCGTGTCGGGTGGCAAATTGTTGGGAAGAGTGATGCGCGTCGAGGAGATGCTGTCATCGGCCGAGGGGAGGCCCGGCGCATTGGCGTGCGCGGCGTACTCCCGCTTCCATTCCGCAATGTTCACGATCTCGATGCGGATTGCAGTCTCCGGACAAGCGCTAACGCATGCCGGCGCGCGACCCTCGTCCAGCCGGTCATGACACATGTCGCACTTCCCGACGACGCCGCGCTCCGGGTTGTACTGCGGCACGCCGTAAGAACAATTCCATGTGCAGTATTGGCAGCCGATGCAGGCTTCCGCGCTGTGTAACACAATGCCGGTGACGGGATCCTTGGAGTAGGCGTCCACGGGACAGCCTTCCAGGCACGTCGGCTCCATGCAGTGATTGCAGCCCATGGAAAGATAGGAGCGGTATGTATTCGGGTACCAGCCGCCTTCGATCTCCCCAACTCTTCGCCAGTTGATGTCCGCGGGATTGCCGTTCTGTTCGTTGCAAGCCACCACGCAACACTTGCAGCCGATACATTTGGTCATGTCGAAATGAAAGCGGTACTGCTCTCCGGGCAAGAGAGCACGCTGAGGGATACGCGCTGCATCGGGGGCGAATGATATCCCACACTGGGGTACCCCACCGGAGCTTGCCCCGGTTTTGGGCGTCACCAGAAAGTGAGCGTTCTTTTCCTTCGCTCTCTCAAGCAGGGGTAACAACATAGTGTAGTCACAGACTGCGAGCACGACCCGACATTTGGACAGACAAAACCGAACACGCAGCACGACTCTTTCGATGCGCAAAAGACGAATAGTTTGGTGAAGGGAGCGCTTTCGTAATGCCTTGCGTCCTCAAACGCTTGGCGAGTTGGCTACCGTCACCTTGTGGCTCGCAGACTGCGGTACATGCGACGGAAAGGCAAACGCAAATTTTGACTTCAGCCCATTACAAAATTTTCACGCCAGATCAGACAATTCAATTCTGCTACGGTTCTCGTACTTCGCTCCGGATCATCCCCGGTTTCGATATACGGTTCGACCCGCTGTATTCATTTGTTCCTGAGTAACCGGCTAACCGGAAATCAAGCCACTACTCGAGCAGCTACCTGATTGACACCAAAATTGCGCCAAGGGTATAGTCAAATCGCTGTTAGCACACAAGCGTCCCCTGGTTTCGTCCCGTTCCGGCTCTCCCGGACGCCTCAGGATGCAGGTTCTGAAGGGCAGGGATGTTTCATTCACGGCTACGCCCGGGGTTCCGACACGCCATTTTGGTGATTTCCGCTTGCTGCCTATCGGCTTGGGGCAAGGGGCTTTCTGCTCAGACGCCCGCGGCGCCTTCACAAATTCAGGATGCCCCCGCAAAGCCGGACTCGACGGCCGTCCACGCGCCAGGGCCCGCAACGGGCCAGAGTGAAGAAGTCTCCAGCCACGACACTCCGACGACTTTCAAAGTGCGCGTAAATCTGGTGTTGGTGCGCGCGGTGGTTCGCGATGCGCAAGGCAAAGTCGTACCGAATCTCAAGAAAGAAGACTTTCAGCTTTACGACAATCGAAAGTTGCAGAACATCTCTTCTTTCAGTATCGAGGCCCCGGAGAAGCGCACCGCCTCCGCCATGGCGTCCACGACGGCGGAAGATTCTTCGTCAAGCGCGGACGTTGCAGACGGCAAAGCAGTCGTTCTGCCGCAGCGTTTTGCCTCCATGGTGTTTGACGACGTGCACCTCTCGATGGCCGACGCGGTATTCGTCCGTGATTCGGCCACTCGTTTTTTTGGCGCTTTGGCGGCAAGCGATCGCGTTTCCCTGAACACCACTTCCGGCCAGTTGACGCAAGAATTTACGGACGATCACGAAAAACTATCGAAGGCGCTGCTCGGAGTCCTGCCCCGCCCCATGAACAGCCAAGGCTTTCATGATTGTCCCGACCTGAGTTACTACCAGGCCGATCTGATCGTGAACAAGTCGGACGTACAAGCGCTCGCCGTCGCCACTGATGAGGCCCTCCAGTGCGCTTTCAATGGGGACACCACAATGATGGCCGGAGCACAGAGGCTGGCAGAGACCGCGGCGTACCGCGCGGTGGCGCAAGGCGACAGCGAAACGCAGTATGCCTATCGGCACCTCGAAGACGTGGTGAGGCGCTTGGCAAGCATGCCCGGCCAGCGCATCCTTGTTCTCGTGTCACCTGGCTTCATCAGCTCGACACTGCAATCCGAAGCTTCCGAAATGGTCGATCGCGCGACTCGTTCCAATATCGTGATCAATACGATTGATGCGCGCGGCCTCTACGCCCCGGACGTGGGCGGAGATATCGCCGATCCACCGCACGACAGCTACCGTACCGCCGGGTACAAAACTTCCTATCGAGTGGCGGCGCAATTGGCCCAGCAGGACGTTCTTGCGCAGTTGGCCGACGGAACCGGCGGCAATTTTTATCACAACCGCAACGATGTGGATGAAGCCATGCGCGAAGCCGGCGCCGCTCCCGCGATCTCCTACTTGCTTGGGTTTTCGCCTCAGAACCTGAAGATCGACGGCCGGTTTCACACCTTGAAGGTGACGCTCACCAGCAAGGAAAAGTACAGCGTTCAGGCGCGCCACGGCTACTTCGCTCCCAAAACCGTGGCCGATCCTGCCGAAGCAACAAAGCAAGAGATGCAGGAAGCGCTGTTCTCCCAGGAGGAAATCCGCGATTTGCCCGTGGAGCTGCAGACGCAATTTTTCAAAAAAGACGAAGCTCAGGCGCGGCTCGCGGTCTTGTCGCACTTTGACGTGAAGAGCATTCACTTCCAGAAAGTGCAGGGCCGCAATAACGATCAATTGACAATTCTCACCGGAATTTTTGATGAGAACGGGAATTTTGTCACCGGCCTTTCAAAAATCGTGGATATGAAGTTGCTCGATACGACCTATACCCGATTGAGCCGCTCGGGATTTACAGTGAAAACCAGTTTTGACGTGAAGCCGGGCACCTATCTGGTGCGCCTGGTTGTAAGAGACGCTGTGGGTGCCCAGATGGCGGCGCGCAATGGGGCAGTGGTTATTCCTTATTGAAATTCAGTAATTGTGGTGGGGAATTATGAACACTTTGACGACCTTCAGGCGAACAATTCGATTGGCCGCGTGGCTCGCTGTCGTAGCGATGTGCGTGGTTCCTGCTTCTTCGCGAGCGCAGGAGCAGCCCGCTCCACCCCCGCAACCCCAAGCCGCTTCACCGGCGGAGCAGCAGCCGGCTGTCGTCATCAAGAAGGAATCAAAACTGGTGCTCGTCGATTCCGTGGTGACGGACAAGAAGGGCAACTACATCCGCGACTTGACCCAGAATGATTTCAAAGTATTTGAAGACAACAAGGAACAGCAGGTTTCTACTTTTTCTACAGGAGCCGACGCCGCTACCCAGGCGAACGGCCAACGCCGGTACTTGATATTGTTCTTCGACAACTCCACTATGGCGGCGCCGGACCAGATCCAGGCGCGCAGTGCGGCCAAGAAATTTATCGAAGCGAACGCCGGCCCCGATCGATTGATGGCCGTGGTGGATTTTGGTGGTTCGCTCCGCATTGTGCAGAATTTCACGGCGAACGCCCAGGTGCTTCAAGCAGCTGTGTCGGGCGTGAAAACTTCCTCGGTCGATCCAAACGCCCCGCCGGATGTGCCAGTTACTGTTGCTTCCTCGGGCTTATCTTCGTTTGGTCCGTCGTTGGGTAACGCCGCGGCGGATTTTGGCGCGCGCAGCATGCTGCTGGCCGTGCGCAGTCTGGCGAAGAATCTCCGCTCCATCCCTGGCCGGAAAATGGTGGTGCTGTTTTCCGGAGGCTTCGCGTTGACACAGGAAAACCAATCGGAGCTGACCGCCACCATCGACGCCTGCAACAAATCGAATGTCGCGGTTTACGCGCTGGATGCCCGCGGTCTGGTGGCGACCGCTCCCGGCGGGAGCGCCGGCAGGAGAGTCCCAGCTGACAGGACACGAGCCGTTTCGAATCGTGCTCCCACTCAACGAATTTCGCCGCGAAGAATTTCCGCGCGAAGAATTTCACTGCAAACGATTTCACCGCGCCCACACTTGATACTCGCGGCCTTTCCTGCCATGGCCATGCCTGATCCGCAGCGGCCGGGCGGTGGTGGCACCGGCGGCGGAGGTGGAACTGGAGGGGGCGGAGGCAGAGGTGGCACCGGCGGTGGCGGCGGTAGAGGTGGCACTGGCGGTGGCGGAACGGGTGGAGGCGGTGGCACAGGAGGCGGTGGTAGAGGTGGTACCGGCGGTGGGGGTGGTACCGGCGGTGGGGGTGGTACCGGAGGCGGAAAGGGTGGCACGGGCGGCGGGACGGGAGGTGGCACGCGGGGCGGCACGGGCGGTGGTGGCACGCGCGGCGGAGGTTACAACCCGACATCCAATTACAACAACTCGCCGTACAATCAGCCGCGGACCATCGTTCCGCAATTCCCGCCTTCAGCTTCGACCAATCAGCAAATCCTGGCGGCGCTGGCGGAAGGAACGGGCGGTTTCACGATCTTCAATACCAACGACCTGCTCGCCGGACTCGAACGCATCGGGCGAGAACAGAATGAGTTTTATATTTTGGGCTACGTGCCCGGTGACACTCCGGAAGGAAGTTGCCACACGCTTAAGGTGAAACTGAATCGCGGCGGACTGATCGCGCGCTCGCGCAGCGGCTATTGCAACACGCGTTCCGTGAACGTGCTGGAAGGCAAGCCTCTGGAAAAACAACTCGAATCGCGCGCTACGGGCTCGCAACCCGGTTCGATTCGTGGCGCGTTGGAGGCGCCGTATTTCTACACTGCGCCTGACACAGCGCGCGTCAACCTGGCGATGGAGATTCCCTCGGATACATTTCAATTCAACAAGGACAAGGGAAAGTATCACGCGAACCTGAATGTGCTGGGACTTGCCTACCGTCAGGATGGGACCGTGGGAGCGCGATTCAGCGATACCGTCAATCTGGACTTGGAGAAAGACGACTGGAAAGAATTCACGAAGTTGCCCTATCGTTATGAAAACCAATTCGACGCCACACCGGGCACCTACAGGCTGACCGTGGTCCTGAGCGTCGGCGGCGACGCCTTCGGCAAATTCGAGTCACCGCTTGCCATCGATCCCTATGATGGAAAACACTTCAGCCTGAGCGGCGTGGCGCTTACGAATTCTCCGCAAAGACTGAATGAGATTTCCACCGGCTTGGATTCCGTTTTGCTGGAAGATCGCACGCCGCTGGTCGTCAAAGGCACGCAAATCGTTCCCTCCGGAAGCAATCGGTTCAAACACACGGACAACGTGGTTCTTTACACGGAGATTTATGAACCGCTGCTGGCGGCGGAGAAGCCGCCAATTGTTGCCATGGGTTATCGCATTTTCGAGCGTTCGAGCAACAAGCAGATATTTTTCACCGACGTCATGCGCGCCGATGATTACATCCAAAAAGGAAATCCGGTGGTCCCCATCGGTCTGAAAGTGAAAGTGGACGACCTGAAGCCGGGTTCCTATCGTCTGGTGATGCAGGCCGTCGACAGCGCGAAAAACCATGCGCCGGACCGTTCCGTGGACTTTGACATAGCCGAGTGACGCTTCTCCCGAGGCGCTGAAAACTGCCGGTTACATTTTAGAGTGCGGGGCTGCTTAGTCGAGCGCTTCTCAATTCGGGCCGAAGCTTCTTCGCTTCGCCCCCTTCTTCTCTCCAGGCGCTTAGTGCTCCCTTAGTACTCACCTCAACAATTTACCTGATCTGAATATAGTGAATCCCCTGGATTGTTGGCTACATTGTTCTGTTTTATTTTCCCGCGCGTCGTCTCCCACCCTGGCGGCAAATTTACAGCCTCCACGCTCTCACCGGTTACGACTCGACCGGTACGTGGACTACGCCTCGGAGGTTCCCATGCGATTTGCTCGCCTTCCTTTTTCTTTCGTTCTCAGCGCTTTGATCCTAATTCCGTCCGTCGCTCAACAAACCGCTTCCAGCCCTCAGGCACTCGCAGTTCTCCGGCCCGCTGATACCGATGAGTGCTGCGAGCGGTTCTCCTGCTCCCGGCTGTTCTGAGCGAGGGCCAATATGTCAGGAAACCCTTACAGCCAGCAATGGTAATTGCAATGTTCCGTTCCCCGTTTCCAGTTCCGCAAGCAACACACATGCTGGAGCTGTTACATGGCAGTTTACCGCTTCAACGACCAACACAAACTATGGCATGCCTGGTGGTACCGTAACACCGTCTCCCAATCCGCTGACGGGTACCGTAAACTTTACCAATTAGGCCACAAGACTTCGAGAGGCGCATCCCAGCATGCGCCTCTCCCAATTCAAGGAGTGATCCATGATGCGAAAACGCCTGAACTTACTCTTAGCGCTTATCTGTCTGTTAAACATTATCTCCATTCCGCCGTTGGGCGGGTGGCAGGCCCTTAACGGATCGGCACGGATAAGGGTGGTGCTTGGGCTAGGCCTTTGAATCGGGTGGCCAGGACGATAAATCCTAAGGCGAATTCAGTGCGTTTTCCCGTGCCAATACAAACCTCTCGGACGTCGGAAAAGCGGTAGCAAGCTCCCGCACTCCACATTTACGGCCCTAAGGCCTTTGCTGAGTGTAGCTTCCGCCGTGGTAGGCATTCCACAGGATTGCCAGAGTTGCGCAACTTCTTCTCCGGATCAGGGTTATTCTATCGATGACCCTTATTTTGCCCATGATACGGCACGGCAGGAGAGTGTTATGAGGCTGCAAGAGTCCCCCGCCTCGCCAGTGAATCAACGAATCCCTTCCATTTCCGCGACACCAAGGTCATTCCTCGCCGTCATCCTCTCGTTCGCTTGCGTTTTGTCGCTCGGTATCGAATTGCCTGCCAGCGCTGAGAATCCTGCGTCGGCGAAAGATAAGAAACCCAAGAACGATCCCGCGCTCAAAGGGCTGCCGATTACAGAACTCAGCCCCGACGAAGCGATTCTGCACACGCTGAATCGCCTGGCCTACGGCCCGCGTCCGGGCGACGTTGAGCGCGTCCGCCAGATGGGCCTGGCCAAATGGATCGAGCAGCAACTCAATCCCAATTCCATTGATGACCGCGCGCTGGATGCGCGCCTCGCGGATTATCCGACGCTGCGCATGTCCACCGCGAAACTGATTGATGAATATCCGCAACCCAAACAAGCGGAGAAGCAAGCCGAGAAGCGTGCGCAGGCACAAGCGCAGCAAGAGCAACGCCGAAGCGATGCAGCCGCGGAAACTGTTGCGCGAGATATGCAAGCGGCGCAGGGACAAACCAAAGGCGGAGGGGAAACAGAAGCTCCTCAGCAAAACGCTACGACTGCAAAACAGGAAATGAGCGACGCTCCCGCGCCCATGAAGCAGGAGCAACCCGAAGGAAATCCCGCGACGAAAGGTGTAGGCAAGCGCGACGTTTTAGGAGGCGCCGACCCCAACAATGTTCCACGCGCGATTGCCGACGACAGCAAAAGGCCGCAGCGCGTGGTGGCCGAACTGGGCATGGCCAAAGTAACGCGCGCGATTTACAGCGAGCGGCAGCTTCAGCAGGTGATGGATGATTTTTGGTTTAACCACTTCAACGTGTTCGCGGGCAAAGGCGAAGACCGCTACTACCTGACTTCGTATGAACGCGAGGTCATCCAGCCGCATGCCTTCGGAAAGTTCAAGGATTTGGTGACCGCCACGGCCAAGAGCCCGGCGATGCTTTTTTATCTGGACAATCTCTTGAGCGCTGATCCGCGGGCGGCGCAGCGGCAAGCGGCCGAGCGCGCGGCGCGCCAGCAATGGCGCCGTGGAAGATTCGGCTGGCCCGCGCCGCCGCGTCCAGTGGGCAATCCACAAGCGAAGAAAAACGAGCGCGGGCTGAACGAGAACTACGGACGCGAGCTGATGGAATTGCACACGCTCGGCGTCGATGGCGGTTACACGCAGAAGGACGTCACGGAAGTGGCGCGCTGCTTCACGGGCTGGACGATTGACAAGCCCAGGCAGTACGCGGACTTCAAGTTTGACGACCGGCTGCACGATCCCGACGCGAAGTACGTGCTGGGGAAAAAGATTCATGCGGGCGGGATGAAGGATGGAGAGCAGGTGATCGACCTGCTTGTGCATCACCCGAGCACAGCAAAGTTCATTTCGACGAAACTGGCGCGGCGGTTTGTTTCGGACAATCCGCCGCCGGCGTTGGTCAACCGCATGGCGGAAAGTTTTCAATCGAGCGACGGCGACATCAAAGCAGTTCTGCACACGATGATCTGGTCGCCGGAATTTTGGTCGCGGGAATCGTACCGCGCGAAAATCAAGACGCCTTTTGAACTGGTAGTTTCCGCAGTGCGCGCGCTGGGCACGGACGTGGACACGCCCATGCCGCTGGTGCAGTGGGTCGGGCGAATCGGCGAGCCACTGTATCAATGCCAGCCGCCGACAGGTTATTCCGACAAAGCGGAAACGTGGGTGAACACCGGAGCGCTTTTGAATCGGCTGAACTATGCTCTGGCACTTGCCGGCAACAAGATGCGAGGAGCGCGCACCGATGTGGCTTCGTTGCTCGGCGTGGATTCATCTGCCGATCCGAAGGCGGCGCTGGATCGCGCGGTACAGGTATTTCTTGGGGGGCAAGCGGGGCCGACGACGGTCGAGACGCTCGAGAAGCAACTCGATAACCCGCAAGTTTTGCAGGCGAAGCTCGACGATGCGCGCAAGCAAGTAGATCTCGGCGTCGTCGCGGGGTTGGTGCTGGGCGCGCCGGAATTTCAAAGGCGATAGGCTGGAGACGTCGCGATGAGTTACCAATGTTGCGAGGGTGTACGCGGTCTGAAATTTTCGCGGCGATATTTCCTGAAGCAGGGCGGCGTGGCGATGGTTGGCCTCAGCGCAATGCCCGCGTTTTTGCAGCGCGCCGTCGCGGCGACGCCCATGCCGAACAAGAAGCAACTCGTGGTGCTGTTTCAGCGTGGCGCGGCGGACGGCTTGAACATCGTTGTGCCCTTCGGCGAATCCAATTATTACCGCATGCGTCCGACGATTGCGATTCCGCAGCCCAAGCGTGGCGGCCGGGGTTCGGGGTTTGTACTTGCAAACCCCGAGTTGAATGGTGATGCGGCGATCGATCTGGACGGATTCTTCGGATTGCACCCGAGCCTTGCGCCGCTCGAGCCGCTCTTTCATAAGAACCAGCTTGCGATCGTGCACGCCGCGGGTTCGCCCGACCTGACGCGCTCGCACTTCGACGCGCAGGACTTCATGGAGTCGGGCACGCCGGGACTGAAATCAACCGAAGACGGCTGGCTGAACCGCGCGCTCGAAACTGTACCGGAAGAAGACGCTTCGCCGTTCCGCGCGGTGGCGATGGGGCCCAACCTTCCGCGCATGTTGCACGGAGGAGCGCCAGCGATTGCGCTGCCCGACCTAAAACAATTTAGAGTGATGGCGCAAGCTCCGGGAACGGGCCAGATTGTTGAAGGCGGCTTTGAAGCCATGTACTCGCAGACGGTGGATCATGCGCTGCATGGCACGGGTACGGAAACGTTTGAGGCCATCGACCTTCTGCGCAAAGCCGACCCGGCAAAATATCAGCCGGAAAACGGAGCGCAGTATCCGACCAGCAGGCTTGGCCAAAGTTTGCAGCAGATCGGGCAACTGCTCAAGGCGAACATCGGAGTCGAAGTTCTTTTCGTCGATTGCGGCGGCTGGGACAATCACGTGAACGAAGGCGGCGTGCAAGGCCAGCTTTCCAATTTGCTGAAGGATCTTGGCCAGGGTCTCGCGGCGTTTCATCAGGATATGGGCGACCGCATGGAAAACATTGTCTTCGTGACCATGAGCGAGTTTGGCCGAACCGCCAAGGAAAATGGCAATCGCGGAACCGATCACGGCCACGCGAATTGCATGTTTGTGATGGGCGGCGACGTGAAAGGCGGCACGGTTTACGGCCGCTGGCCTGGCCTAAACGACCATCAGCTCAACGAAGGGCGCGACCTTGCGCTCACGACGGACTTTCGATCGGTGGTCGGGGAAATCCTGACCAAGCACATCGGCGTCGCCGACCTGAAGCCGGTTTTCCCCGGCTTCGACAACAACCCGCGCAAATTCCCGGGAATGATCAAGAGTTAGTCCTTTGCGCTGGCCAAAGATTTAATTACGCTGGACAGCTCCACCACCTCAATACCTTCAGGGCAATCGTCCCAGTTGTGCCGCCAACAGACAATGACATCGCAACCGCTTGCAGGATGGCCGTGGTCGCGGAAATTCCTGCTCTCAAATTCAAATTCGATGTGCACGCGCTGCCATCGCTCGGGAGCAATCTGACGCATGGCTTCACAGTCGGGAAATCCCGTTTGAACCGCCTCAATCATGTAGCCTAGATCTTTCGCCAACATTCCAAACAGCAGCACAACACCCTGTTCGTTCATCGGTTCATGCAGGAGCCCACGGAAGTTCGTGGGACTGCCATAAGTAGCCCGGCCCTTCAAAGGCCGATGTTGTAATGGCTTCGGCGTAATTGAGGAAGAGGAGCCTTCGTTCGGCCGCGAGCGCGCATCCTTTGATAAGGGAGCGCGGGCTAAGCGAGCAGGAAGAAGCGCCAGGACATCCGCCCATTTCTGCTTGCCTTTGGCAAAATTGCAAAAGGCCTCCGGCACGGATGTCCAGCCGCCGAATCGGTTTGCTAGCGTGCAAGGATTATATTTCGCCCTTCGTCGATAGATGTGCCGCGGGAGTACGCCGCGGTTTTTTCGTACCGTGTTGCCCCAGTCTTCCAGCAATGCGCGGTCTTCCACCTTCGCGTTCCGCGTATACGGGCGGAGCCCCGCGGCCCGGACGGCGTCACTCCAGCTACGGAACCATTGCAACACAAAAAATGCGGAGATTCCTGACCGCGAAGTGAACTCGGCTCGCGATGGCGCCCGCCCAAGTTTCTTTGCAACCGCGGCTATGGAATTTAAGATTTGCTTCTTGTCTGGCATCTGCGGAGTTGTAGTGGCGGGTCTTTTAGACCCGTTCTGGTCGGTCTTGCGCTGCTCTGTAGTTTGGACCGCGGCGGCTTGTCAGTTTCCTTCGCTTGCAAGCGTGGCACTTACACCAATGGCAAACCACCAGAGGTGTCGGGAGACCTAAGGGTTCCACCAAACCGCAATGTCTGGCTTAGCGGAAACGGATTTGGGGGAGAGCTGTGCCTAAAAATGAAAAAGCGGGAGAAGAATCTCCCGCCGTCGAAACGCACTTTTCTACAAGGATTACTATACGCTAACTTATGCAGCTCCGTCCACCAAAACTTTCAACGGTAGTGGCCCGTCAACCGGGAGCAATCGCGATCACTTCCTATAAGCGGACTTATCGGGGCTCACCTCAGGTTTCGTGCACCGGTTTCTTCTGCAGTTAATGTAGCGCAACAAAAGAAGGGCACGATGCCCAGAGCGACAGTAGGATGCCTAAGACCCGCTGCCCGGTCTGGTAAGATGTCGGCATGCGCGTACCACTGAGCCTTTTCGCTGCACTGCTCTTAGCCCTGCCGGCCGAACGCAAGCAGGGAAATCCACTTGATCATCTGCCTCCCAACTTCGAAGTCCTCACTCATTTCGGCGAACGTGCTGACATCTCACCTGATAATCTGCGCGTCGCTTTCACGGCGAAAAGCTTCGGTGACGCCATGGTAATCGATTTAAACACCCGCGAAATTCGCTGCCTGACCTGCAATGTGCCTGCCGCGGTGTTTTTGCGGGTGATGCACCTAGTGACCGGCGACTATATCTTGATCGGTCCCGATCATTTCGAGAACATCCGCGTAAGCCGCACCCGCGACAATGAACTGTGGTTCCTCAGCAAGGAGCGCGGATCGCGACCCATTAAGCTTGGTCAAAAGATGAGCGAAGGAGCCGCCATTTCGAAAAAGTCTCTTAAAATTTCCTACTCGGAGACTTCACAGCAAAACCCAGATTTGGCATCCGCATCCTCGCGTCTGGTCGTCGCAGAACTCGATCTGTCGCATGGACCACCCGCGCTGATCAACAAAAAGATCGTGTATGACAGCAAGGACCGCAGCTGCACTCTTGAGGCCCAGGATTTCTACGACAACGATGACAAAATGACGTTCACCTGCTATGAGCCGCGTGGTCAAGCCTCGGTCATGGGCATCGACTTGCGCACTGCCGTGGTGACGAATTTCTCCAAAGCACCGGGCTCGTACAATGAGGTCGAAGGTATCTTCCCGGACGGTCTGTATACCGCCGTCGAAGCGGACCGTCAATGCGAGCAGCTTGGCGGTACCCGCGGCTCCGGAAATATCGACATCTGGAAACTGAAACTCGACGGAACCGGAAAGGACTTCACGCGCCTTACGCATTTCAACGACTATGCAGGCGGGAAAGCTTCAAATCCAGTGATCTCCACGGATGGCCGCTTCATGGCGTTCCAAGTTGCCAAGACCGACGACCCCGCAGGCGTCGGCTATGGCATTTTGCTCTTTCACTTCAAGCCTTAGCAGGTCGTGTCCGGTAAGCGGACATATCGTTACTAATCGGGCGATTCCCAGAGGAGATCACTCTGCGATCTTCGTCTCGCGAATCCAAATATTGCGATAGCACCCAATTGCTCTGATTCCGTCTTCCGGAGACCTTTCTTCGCCGCGATTCTTACTCGTTTCTTTGACACTTTTCCGGCGCGCAGGTAGGCTTGCGCCAGCGACCGCTGGAGGCGCAGCTCCATGAGAACCACGCGACGAGAATTTGCAAAGAAGCTCACCGGAGCAGCGATGGCTGCCGCATTTGCGCCCGCCGGGGAGCCGGCGCGCCTGCCGATTGCGTTTTCCACTCTGGGCTGTCCTGCCTGGGACTTGCAGAAAATCCTGACCTTCGCGGAGCAACATGGTTTCGCTGCCGTCGAATTCCGCGGCCTGGAAGGCAATTTGGATTTGCCTTCGCACCTTGCGTTTGGAGCGGAACGCATCGCGCAGACGAAACGCGAAATTCTCTCTCGCGGCCTGCGCGTTGCCTGCGTCAGCAGCTCCGCCAGCTTGCACGAGTCCGATCCTGAGAAGCGCTCCAAAGTTCTGGCGGATGGCCGCCGATTCATCGACCTGGCTTCGACGCTCGATGCGCCCTACGTGCGCGTTTTCGGTTGCAGCCCTGACTCCGGGCATCCCATTACGCCCGGCGAGGATATGAAAGCGCGTGTCGCCGCCGGATTGCACGAATTGGGCGAGTATGCGGGCCCGCGCAAAGTGACCGTGATCATCGAATCGCACGACGACTTCACGTCTTCGGCTACGCTCGCTGACGTGCTGCATCGTGCTGATTCCAAGTCGGTCGCACTTTTGTGGGACGCTCATCATACGTTCGCGGCGTCGAATGAAGACCCGAAGTTCACCGTGCGGCAGCTCGGGCAATGGATCCGGCACACACACCTCAAGGACTCTGTCGGCAAGAGCGGCGATCGCAAGTACGTGTTGACCGGTCGAGGAAGTGTTCCCATCAAGGAGCAGGTCGAAGCGTTGCGCGCCATCGGTTACAAAGGGTTCTACTGTTTCGAGTGGGAAAAAGTGTGGCATCCTGATCTGGAAGATCCCGAGATTGCCTTTGCGGACTATGCCCGCGCTGTTAAGGATTATCTGCGCTAGAAACGTACTAGTGATTGCAGTAATAGAGTGAAACTGCAAGATCCAACCGTTTGCGACTAAGGAACTTGTCGATCAATCCTGCGTTTTCAGTTCGCGAATCCAGATGTTGCGATAGCGCACCGGATGGCCATGATCCTGCAACGCGAGCGGAAGTTTTTCCGGCCCGGGCTTGTACGGCGGGCGCACATGGTGCCCAGTGGGGCCGGTGAGTTCGACGTTGTCTTGCACGAGCACGCCGTTGTGAAAAACAGTTTCGCGCGCGGGGCGCGTCAATTTTCCCGACGCATCAAAACGCGGGCCATGAAAAATGATGTCGTAAGTTTGCCACTGGCCCGGCGGACGCGAAGCGTTCACCAGCGGAGGATATTGGCCATAGATCGCCGCGGCCTGCCCGTCGGCATACGTCTTGCTCTGATAGGAGTCGAGGACTTGCGTCTCGTAGAGTCCGTGGAGGAAGACGCCGCTGTTGCCCCGGTCCTGGTCTTCGCCTTTCGCGGGAGACGGCTCGGCAAATTCCACGTGCAACTGGCAATCGCCAAAAGCTTCGCGCGTATGGATTTCTCCTGTCTTTGGCGCAACTTCGAAATAACCGTTCTCCACTTTCCATTTGGCCGCGCTTCCGTCTTTGTGCGCCCATTTGGAAAGATCCTTGCCATCAAATAGCACAACAGCGTCGGACGGCGGACGTCCCGGCGAATCCTGCGTGCTCGCCGTGCCGGGATCGGTCACCGGCGGCGCCGGCCGATCAGGATCGTGAATCTTCCATCGCGGATCGACTTGCGCGTTGCAGATTGCGGGCAGAATTGCCACGAGCGCAGCGCAAATTGTAGCGAAGAGAGATTTTTTCATTTTTGGACCTCATCACAAAGGGAGCAAAATTTTACCGCAGATTGAGATGGAATGGAGCGGCTTGATGGCCGCCCCACTTTTTTCTTTCTTTTTGCCAAAAACTGACAACCGAATGCCTGGAACAGTTCTCAGTGGCCTGCGTCTTCCCGGATGCGCATCCCGTAGAAGGAACGGTACACGAAGAAGAAGGAGACCACGAAAAAAGCCGCCGCGAGAATGTGGGTCAGTGTTGTGCTGTGTTGTGAGGCAGTCAGTTGCACGGCAAGCTCGACGGCGAGCAAGCCGAAGAGTGTCGTGAATTTGATGATGGGATTGAGCGCGACGGAAGAGGTGTCCTTGAAAGGATCGCCGACGGTGTCACCAACCACGGTGGCGTCATGCAGCGGCGTGCCTTTCTGCTTGAGTTCAACTTCAACGATCTTCTTCGCATTGTCCCAGGCACCGCCAGCGTTGGCCATAAAAATCGCTTGATACAGGCCGAAGATGGCGATGGAGAAAAGGTAGCCGATAAAAAAGAAAGGTTCGACGAAAGCGAAAGCCAGTGTGGCAAAAAATACCGCGATGAAAATGTTCAGCATGCCTTTCTGCGCGTACTTGGTGCAAATTTCAACGACTTTCTTGCTGTCCGCGATGCTGGCGGAAGCAGCGCCTTCAAGCTTGATATTGGCTTTGATGAACTCAACCGCGCGGTAAGCGCCAGTAGTTACGGCCTGCGTGGAAGCGCCGGTGAACCAGTAAATCATGGCGCCGCCAGTGACCAGGCCCAGCACGAAAGGCGCGTGAAGGAGCGAGAGATTGTTGACGTTCTCGCTCAAACCTTTGGTGAGCGCCATGATGATCGAAAAGATCATCGTGGTTGCCCCGACGACCGCTGTGCCGATGAGCACGGGTTTGGCAGTAGCCTTGAAAGTGTTGCCGGCGCCATCGTTGGCTTCCAGCATTTCCTTGGCGCGCTCAAAATTCACGTCGATGTTGTAATCCTTCTTGAGCTCTCCCTTGACGCCCGGAATTTGTTCAATCAAGGAAAGCTCATAGACCGATTGCGCATTGTCGGTGACCGGACCGTAGGAGTCGACGGCAATGGTCACCGGGCCCATGCCAAGAAAGCCGAAAGCCACTAGACCGAAGGCAAACACGGCCGGAGCGAGCATTTGGTTGTCGAGCCCCAGCGTGCTAATCAAAAATCCGAGCGACATGAGCAGCACCATTGCCAGGCCGATGTAGTACGACGAAAAGTTGCCGGCCACGAAGCCGGAAAGAATGCCAAGCGATGCGCCGCCTTCTTCGGCCGAGGTAACGACTTCTTTCACGTGCCGCGATTCAGTGGAGGTAAATACTTTTACGAGTTCGGGAATGATAGCGCCCGCGAGCGTGCCGCAAGAAATGATCGTTGCCAGCTTCCACCACTGCGAAGTGTCGCCGCCGAGGCTCGGAATGATCACCGACGAGACGACGTATGTAAGCGCAATCGAAACGACGGAAGTAATCCACACAAGCGAAGTGAGTGGCGCTTCGTAGTTCATCTGATCGGCTTTGCCGTATTTCGCGTTGGCGATGAAGCCGTTGATAAAGTAGGCCGCAGCGCTGGCGATGAGCATCACGATGCGCATCACGAAAATCCACACGAGCAATTGCACTTGTACCTTGGGATCTTTCACCGCCAACAGAATAAAAGTGATCAACGCGACGCCGGTTACCCCATACGTTTCAAAGCCATCCGCGCTGGGGCCAACCGAGTCTCCGGCGTTGTCGCCCGTGCAGTCGGCAATGACGCCGGGGTTGCGCGCATCGTCTTCTTTAATTTTGAAGACGATTTTCATGAGGTCAGAGCCGATGTCGGCAATCTTTGTAAAGATGCCGCCGGCGATTCGAAGCGCGGCCGCGCCAAGAGATTCGCCGATGGCAAACCCGATGAAGCATGGGCCGGCATAGTCGCCCGGAATGAACAGCAGAATGAAGAGCATCATGAGAAGTTCGACGCTTATAAGCATCATGCCAATGCTCATGCCGGCTTGGAGCGGCGTGCTGTAAATCGGATAGGGTTTGCCGCGCAGGGAAGCAAACGCGGTGCGCGAATTGGCAAACGTATTGACGCGAATGCCGAACCACGCGACGCCGTAACTACCGGCGATTCCCACGAGACTGAAAATCAGAATAATCGGCAGAGTGACGGCAACCGGCTGCACGGGAGCGAGCCAGCCGAAGTACATAACGATTACGACGGCGATAAAAACCCACAAAATCAGGAGGAACTTTCCTTGCGTGAAGAGATAGGTTTTGCAGGTTTCGTAAATCAGCTCGGAGATGTCGCGCATGGACTTGTGAACGGGCAAGTTTTTCAGGCGCGAATAAATAGCCAACCCAAAGCCCAATCCAAAGATGCAGATGACGATGCCGAAGAGCAGAAGCTTATGGCCGTCGATTCCGAGAAAAGAAACCTGGGAAAGGTCGGGGAGCTTAAGGCTGGCTTCGCCACCGGCTTCGTCGGCCAGAGCCGAGCCGGCCCCGAGCAAGGTGAGAACGGCGGCTGCTCCAAACTTTGTGAATTTACAGCTCAGGGACCAGGCATTTGCAAGCCAGGTAAGCATTCACGATCCTCCGTAGATCATTCATTCAAAGGGCGACCACAAGACATCAGCTCCGTACTACAGACGCTTCCGGCACACTTTTTCGACTGAGCGCCGCTGGGCGCGGGCGAAGCACGAATTGTTCACATTCCACCAGGAAGAAGCCGTCGCGCCGGTCCGAGATTACCCCTAGAGTGACCGTCAAACCGCCTCGAGCACGCGGCGCAAGGGCTGCACAAAACGCAGATTTATAACATTTTACCCATGGCCGGTCAAACCGGTCCCCCGTGAAAGAAAGGGCAGCAACCCCGTATCACGCCGGATACTGCGGCGAGACGCGGATGCAAAGCGATGGTAACATGCGAGATTCGTTTGAAGGCCATTTACCCTATACAGCCGGGGGTCCATGCGTAGCAAACAATTGTCATGGGCGGCGCGAATCGCTGCCGCAAGCAGCAGATTGCGCCGCGAGGGGAATCCAGCCAACGTCCTTGTTTCCAAGCGCGTGGCCGCGCGAAAGAGGGCGGAGCGCGCATGAGGCATCATTTTTTCATCACCGGCACGGACGCGGGAGTCGGCAAGACGGTCCTTTCGGCACTGCTCTGCGCTGCTCTCGATGCGGTCTATTGGAAGCCGATCCAGACCGGTACTCTCGAGGGCTCGGATCGCGTGACGGTCATGAGGCTTGCGGGGATTGGCACGGACCGAACGCTCGATGAAGTGTACAAATTTGTACCTCCGGTTTCTCCCGATCTCGCGGCGCGCTGGGCAGGAGTGGAAATCGACCTCGGGCGCATCAGCATGGCCAACAGCTTGATGAACGACTGGCTGATCGTCGAGGGGGCCGGAGGAGTGCTGGTACCGATCAACCAGAAGCAGTTTGTGCTTGACCTCATGGTGAAATTCAAGTTGCCGGTGATCGTAGCGGCGCGCAGCGCGCTGGGGACAGTGAACCACACGCTGCTGACACTGGCGGCGCTGCACGCGGCAGAATTGCCGGTTCATGGCGTGGTGCTGATTGGCGATCAGAACCGGGAGAACCGCGAAACCATCGAGCGGTTCGGCCACGTCCGGGTCATCGGAGAAATACCCAAGCTGCCCAATCTACACCGTACGGCGCTCATGCAGGTCTTCATGAATCATTTCGATCGCGCAGCTTTTGCGCAATAGATGCGCGCTGACATCTGCCGTCTGCGCCGAGATCCAATGCCCCACACAGACAAGTTGCTGCAGACGAATGGGAGGAATTCCTTTTGGCCACGAGTTTGAACGGATGGAAACAGAAAATCGTGGCGTTTGCGGGCGGACTTGGCGCGCCGGGACTTTTTCTGATTTCCTTCCTGGATTCTTCGGTGCTGACGTTTCCAATCATCAACGATTTGCTGCTAATCGAGTTGTCCATTCAGCATCCGGCGCGGATGTCATTGTATGCGTTCATGGCGGCGCTCGGTTCGGTGCTGGGTTGCGTGGTGTTGTATTTCATTGCGCGAAAGGGCGGGGAAGCGCTGTTTCACAGCAAGGCCGGAAAGCATTCACACGCCATTCGTCACTGGGTGGAACAGAACGGTTTCTTGGGAATGCTGGTCGCGGCGCTTCTGCCGCCGCCGACGCCATTCAAGTTTTTTGTGTTTGCGGCGGGAGTGTTTGAAGTGCCGCTGTTCAGCTATACGTCGGCGATCACCATTGCACGATTATTTCGTTACTTTGGAATCGGATACCTGGCAATACGGTATGGGGCGGATGCGATTCCGTACCTGATGCACCACAAGCTCCAAGTGACCGTATTAGTGATCTCGCTTGTAATCGTGAGCTATGTGCTTTCCCGAATGCTACTCAGGCGGCGAACGCCGTCCGAGAAGACGAACCGGCCTCCGCAAGTACCTCCTATCTGAGCCAGACTTCTCTAGACATGGGATCCCAAGCGAGTTCCTGAGAGAGCACCTTGCCGGAAGGATAGGTATCGACCACGGCATACACGCGTAAGCCAGAGCTGGCATCGCGGGAGTAAGGGAACGCGCGCAGGAGGACGTGAAATCCTGTGGGAGTTTTCTCGATGGTGGCTTTGGGGAAGCGCGCAATCTGGAGGAAGCGGCGCGCGGCTGCCGTGTCGCGAGCGGCGTCGAGTTCGGGAGACGGTTCGGGCTTGTAGGAAGTGATGGCCGCGTCGGGGTCGAAAGAGGCGCCGGGGCCGACGTCAACTTCAACGTCATGAAGAGCGCGCTCGGTTTCAACAATGCCGTGCCAGCGGAAAGGCGAACCCGATTCGGCAAACGCCGCGGCCTTGCGAGGCAGTTCGCCGCGGTAAGTGCGCGATTCCATGGCGGCTAGAGCATTGCCGTGAAGAACGAAACGCAAAACGACATAAAGAATCATCCCAGCGAGCGCAAGGGATGCGCCCACTTTGCCGCGCGGGCCTTTTGATCTTGCGCCGATTTCCTCTGTGACCAGCCTGCTGAGCGCGGGGAAGAGAATTCCGGCGAGAAGAATTCCCACAATCCAAAGATCGGTGTTGGCAACCCAGTCCAAAGCAAAGCGGCGGGCTGAAAAGGACCAAAGGAGTTCGACTCCAGAGCTTTGGCAGACGTCCATGAACAAATGGAGGACGGCGGCTGCAAGGGCGGCGAGGAAGATAGTCACAGGAGACATTATTGGTTCCGTTTGTCCACGCCTTCGCAGGAGGAACAGGAGGAAAAGGATCGTGGCGAGAAGACTAAAGAGAAAAGCGGCGAGCAGGGAATGACAATAGGTGCGGTAAAAGGTAAGGAAGGCGGAAGGGCCGAAATAAGCACTCAGCAAGTCAATGTCAGCGATGGTTCCGGCGATGAGCATGGCAGTCGTAGCGGAGCGAGGGAGCCTGGGAAACGCGGCGCACTTGAGAGTGTAGGAGGCCAGGGCATGGGTGAGGGGATCCACGGGAAGAGTTATCTCATAAAGACCGATGTGTCGTCAGCTAGCCCGTGGTGAACGCATGATGCGAACTTCAGGAGGCTCACTTGTTGCGTGAAGGAGTGGACCGATACCAAGAATCTTCCTCACTTTGCCATCTGCCTTCACTTTCTGGCACAACGCAGAAGTGCCCAGGCCCACATCTGATTCTATATAGTTTGTATTCAATAGCTTAGAGGCTGGCGATTGGTTTCAACTGGGCCATGAATTGCTTTTGAAATCCCTGGGTTTCCTCTGTCCCTCCGGAAACTCTAAGAAGAGGATCTCCAATGAACAGATTCGCCCGCCGTCTGTTTGTATTCGCCTTTTTGCTCTTGGCAGCCTTGGTCCCGCTGGCGTCGCCCGTCCTGGCCCAAACCGGCCAGGGTCAGTGGCAGACCCTGCCGTACACCATGCCCATCAATCCCATTCACGCGGCCCTCCTGAACAACGGTAAGGTGGTCATCGTTTCCGGCTCCGGCAACGTGGCCGGAAATACGAGTTTCCGGGCTGTGCTCTGGGATCCCCAGGCTGGCACCATCACGACGCAACCCGTCGGCTGGGACATGTTCTGCAACGGCATGGTGGTTCTGCCTGATGGGCGCCCGTTCGTGATGGGCGGCACGCTACAATACGATCCGTTCCGCGGCGAACTGCGCACATCCACGTACGACCCCGCCACCAATACCTTCACCGACCAGCAATCCATGGCGCACGGCCGCTGGTATCCCACGGGCACCGTTCTGGGCGACGGTCGCGTAATGGTTTTCTCCGGTCTTAGTGAAACAGGCAGTACCAACACATCCGTTGAGTTCTATAGCGCCAGCTCCGGCTGGAGCGCCGCTTTCTCCGCCCCGTGGACCCCGCCTCTTTACCCCCGTCTGCACGTGCTCCCCAACGGAAATGTTTTTTACTCGGGCTCGAGCACCGGTTCTAGCCTTTTCAATCCCGCGACCCACACTTGGACTACGAACGTTGCCTTCACAAATTACAATGGGACACGGACGTATGGCACGTCCATACTTCTGCCCCTGACTCCCGCCAACAACTACACGCCCAAAGTGTTGATCATGGGGGGCGGCAGCCCCTCCACCAACACCAGCGAAATCATTGACCTCTCCGCCGCTACGCCGAAGTGGGTCTACGGCCCCAACATGTCGCAACCGCGCATTGAGATGAATGCCACGATTCTCCCCAATGGCCGGGTCCTTGCGGTCGGCGGCTCCCTCAACGACGAAGACACCGCCACCGCCAGCCTGAAAGCTGACCTTTACGATCCTGGAACCAACACCTTCAGTCCCGCAGGCGCGGAGGTTTACGCGCGCCTCTATCACTCCGTCAGCTTGCTGCTGCCTGATGCCACGGTCTGGGTTGCCGGCGGCAATCCGCAGCGCGGCAATTACGAACCGCATATGGAAATCTACTCGCCGGCGTATCTCTTTAACGCAAACGGGACTCCCGCTACTCGTCCCACCATCACAAGCACATCTTCGTCGATCATTGGGTATGGCGGCGCGTTCCAGGTGCAAACTCCCGACGCTGCCAACATCTCCAGCGTCGTTCTGATGCGGAATGGCGCGGTCACGCATGCTTTTGACATGGATCAACGCTACGTGGGCCTCTCCTTCACCACGGGCACCGGGGTCCTCAACGTAATCGGCCCGCCAAATGGCAACATTGCGCCGCCGGGTTACTACATGCTGTTTATTCTCAATAACGCCGGCGTTCCTTCCGTCGCCGCAATGGTTCAAGTCTCTCTGGCGGCGAATGATGTGCCTCCCACCGGCACGATCACCAACCCTGCTTCAAACGTCACCATCTCTGCGGGCCAATCGGTATCTTATTCCGGCACAGGCAACGATCCCGACGGCACCATCAGCGCCTATTCGTGGTCTTTCCCGGGCGGGAATCCCAGCTCCAGCAATCTCGCTAATCCAGGGAATGTAACCTACGCCACTCCGGGCACTTACGTCACGACGTTTACTGTCACCGACAACGTTGGCCTGACCGATCCCAATCCGCCGACTCGCACCATTACGGTTCAGCCCGATTTCTCACTCTCTGCATCGCCTGCCTCGCGAACCGTGGTGCAGGGTGGCGGCACATCGTTCACAGCTACAGTCACGGCCGGGACAGGTTTCAGCGGAACCGTCTCTCTCAGCGTTAACGGCCTGCCAGCGGGCGCGAGCGCTTCGTTTAATCCGGCGTCCATCTCCACATCCGGATCGAGCACTCTGAGCGTTTCCACGAGTTCGTCGACTGCTCCGGGCAGTTATCCGTTGACGATCAGGGCCACCAGCGGCGCGATAACGCATACCGCTAACGTCACGCTGGTCGTGAGCGCGGACTTTTCCGTTGCTGTCACCCCTTCCAGCGCTACCGTCTCGCGCGGCTCGAGCGCGCGCTACACTGTCAGCGTCACGCCTGGCTCCGGTTTCAACGGAACGGTCAGTCTCAGCGTTAGCGGACTGCCCCGCCGCGCGAACGCCAGCTTCAATCCTTCGTCCGTCATAACTTCTGGTTCGTCGACTTTAACTGTGAGCACCATGCGCAAGACGCAAACCGGCACCTTTACCCTTACCATCTCCGCCACTAGTGGCGGCTTGACGCACACGCAGCAGGTAACCCTAACGGTTCAGTAGAACGAAACCGTAAAATACTTCCTAGTGCCAGGGGTCGTCGCCTCTTCGCGGACGACTCCATGCGCAGCGTGTCTGCGCATCCGCTGAGTCCTTGTTCTAAAACTGGCTCAGGGCACGAGAGCAATTGCCTCCAAGGAGGAGAAGCATGTACATTTCGCGCAGAAACCTTCTTCGCAGACTCGGAACAGGCGCTGTCGTTGGAGCAGCTGCGCCTGCGCTTCGCGGCTGGCCGCTTGCCCGGGCGACCGAAGAGGCGCTATGGGGTAACTCCGTGCGCGTGCCACAACCGCCGGATGGTGCTACCGCCGCGGACCCTATCCTTCTCTATCGCAACGAGAATCCTTACGGTCCGTCGGAAAAAGTTCTCGGCGTGCTGCGCGAATCCGCCGCCATCGGCAATCGCTACCCACGCACCGAGTACGACACGCTCACGGACAAGCTCGCCGCGCTGCACCACGTGAAGCGCGAACAAATCGTGCTTGGCTGCGGCTCCGGCGAAATCCTGTGCATGGCTGCGGCCGCTTTTCTGGGGTCCGGCAAAAAACTAGTGCAAGCCACGCCTACTTTTCCCGCGCTCGGCAAACTCGCGCAAGGCGCGGGCAGCGAAGTCGCCGACGTTCCTCTGAACAAACGCTACGAGCATGACCTCAGCGTCATGCTCGACCGCGCGCGCTCATCTCCCGGGCTCGTGTATATCGTCAATCCCAACAATCCCACCGGAACCATCACGCCGCGCAAAGAGATAGAAGCGTTCCTCGGCAAGCTGCCAGCCAACGTGGCCGTGCTAATTGACGAGGCCTATCATCACTTTGCCAGCCCGAGCGCTTCCTACGAGTCTTTCGTTGACCGGCCCATCGGCGATCCGCGAGTCATCGTCTCACGCACGTTCTCGAAGATATATGGCCTTGCCGGAATGCGCATCGGCTATGCCGTTGCGACTCCGGAAATCGCCAAGCGCCTCGCCGCCGGCTTCCCCAGCTGGAGTGTCAGCATAGTCTCCGCGCGCGCCGCCTCCGCCGCGCTCGATGACGTCGACTACGTGCGCCTGGGCATAAAGCGAAACGCTGACGACCGCCAGGAGTTCATGAACCAGGTCAACGCGCGCATGCTCCGCGCCATCGATTCGCAAACCAATTTCGTGATGGTGAATCCCATGCGCCCGCCCGACGAAGTCATCGAGCACCTCAAGAAAAACAACATTCTCATCGGCCCAAAATATCCGGTTCTCGATAAATACATCCGGGTCTCTCTGGGCACGCCGAACGAAATGCAAGCCTTCTGGCGTGTTTGGGATCTCATGCCCACGACGGGCAAAATGGCCATGTAGTGCGGGATTCTAAAGTGGAGTGCCGGGGACGAGGAGTTTTAGGGCTCGGGGAACGATCTTGAATTCGACGGGGAGCCGGGCGAGAGGCTCGCCGTCGACTTGAGCGTAGACGGGATTTTTGTCGAGCGGTTCGCAAACGACAGTGTCGGACTTGTAGAAATGGACGCCTTCAGTCCCGCGCAAATTACCCATCCAGAGCGTTGGCAAGTAGCTCAAATAGCGGAAGCCGCTTTGCGTGGTTAGGGCCATGACCTCGAACTGGTCTTCAAAGAGATCGGCGTTGGTCGTGATTTTGAAAGGCCCGCCGTAGTTCTTGGTGCGGCCGACGATGGCAAGAGAAGCGTCGAGTTTTTGATCGCCGATGCGAATGCGAAAGCGCTGGAAATTGTAACGGAAGACTTCGCGCGCGCCTTCCCACCAGTAGGCCAGCATGCCGATGCGGGCTTTCAGGTCGAGGTCGAGGGAATAGACGATCATGCCGTCGGGGCCCGCCCCGCCCACGCTTAGAAAATACTTTTTCTTTCCGGGATGTTCGAGAGGAGTGGCCAAGCCGAGCGCAATTTCTTTTACGGTGCCGCGAACGAGTTTTTCGGCCGCGCTGGGAATGTCCCAGGGCAAGTCCAGTTCCTTGGCGAGGATGTTGGCAGTGCCTCCGGGAAGAAGAGCAAGAGGCACGCGGTGGCCATTCTGGTTGGCGGCCAGTCCGTTGATGACTTCGTTGAGTGTGCCGTCGCCGCCGCAGGCAATGACGAGCCCGCGGCCTTCGGAGGCAGCGCGCCGCGCGATTTCCGTGGCGTGGCCCGGGCCCGTAGTTTCCGCGAGTTCGGACTCGATGCCGCGGGAGGCGAAAATGTGGCGCGCGGTATCGAGCGTGCGGCGGCGGCCTTTGCCACCGTTGCCGGCGTTGGGGTTGTGAATCAGCAGAGCGTTTTTGAGATTTGCGGTCATCGTTGGTTCAGGTTCATGCCGTTCGTGCGCCAAGACATTCATTCTATATAATACCAGCCGAATTTCCGCACACTGTTCTGCCGAGGGTTTCATGGCCAAAGCTGCGCCAGCTAGTGTCAAGAAAGAGATCGAAGAGCTTCGCGAGAAGCTGCGTTACCACGAATACTGCTATTACGTGCTGGACGATCCAGAGATTTCGGACGCGGCGTACGACCGGATGATGAGCCGCTTGAAAGAGTTGGAGGCAGCGTATCCGGAACTGGTGACGCCGGATTCTCCGACCGTGCGCGTAGGTGGAGCGCCGCGGGCAGGATTCACGACCGTGCGGCACGCGCGGCCGATGCTGAGCTTGGACAACGCATTTTCCTACGATGCCCTGCGGGAGTGGGACCGACGCGTGCGAGAGGGAAGCGGGCAGGACAAGATCGAATACGTTGCCGAACACAAGTTCGACGGGCTGAGCATCTCGCTGCAATACGAAGATGGAGTGCTGACGCGGGGCGTTACGCGCGGCGATGGAACAACCGGCGAGGACGTGACGCCGAACGTGAAGACGATCCGTTCGATTCCATTGCGCGTGGACCCCGCAGCATTGAAAAAGGTGAAGCTGCCGCCAGATTTCGAAGTGCGCGGCGAAGTGATGATGACGAAAAAGGCGTTCGAAGCGCTGAATCGGGAGCAGGAGCGGATTGGCGGCAAGATTTTTGTGAATGCGAGGAACTCGGCGGCGGGAGCGGTGCGCGTTCTCGATCCTTCGATTACGGCGGCACGGCGGCTGGATTTTTTTGCGTACTATTTGTTGTTGGATGGAAAAGTGCCGTTTGCGAAACATTCGGACTCCCTGCAAGCATTGAAGCAATTACGGTTCCGCGCCTCGGATGACTGGAAACTTTGCGCGGGAATTGAGGCGGTGATTGGCTATTGCGAGGATTGGGACGCGAAGCGGGAGAAGCTGCCGTACGAAATTGATGGCGTGGTGATCAAAGTGAACTCCATCGCCATTCAAAACGAACTGGGTTACACGGCGAAGGCGCCGCGGTGGGCCATTGCGTACAAATATCCCGCGCGGCAGGAGACGACGGTGGTGAACGACATCATCGTCCAAGTGGGCCGGACGGGAACGCTGACGCCGGTGGCGGTGCTTGAGCCGGTGCAGGTGGGAGGCGTCACTGTCAGCCGTTCCACGCTCCATAACATGGATGAAATCGACCGGCTGGAACTGCAGATCGGGGACACGGTGCTGATCGAGCGCGCTGGAGAAGTGATCCCACATGTGCTCAAGGTGGTCAAAGAGGGGAAGAGCCGGAGACCGTTCCGCATGCCGAAGCATTGCCCGGAGTGTGGAAGCACGATTCATCATGTGGAAGGAGAAGTGGCGTACCGCTGCGTAAATGCGGCGTGCCCGGCAAAGAGGAAAGAATCGATTCTGCACTTCGCTGGCCGACACGCGATGAACATTGACGGGCTTGGGGACAAGATCGTGGACCAGCTTGTGGACAAGGGATTGGTGAAAGACGTTGCCGATTTGTATTCGCTGAAGCTCGAGGACGTTGCCGGGCTGGAGCGAATGGCGGAAAAGTCCGCGCAGAACCTGCTTAAGGAAATCGAGGCGAGCAAGAAGAATTCGCTGGCGCGGCTGATTTATGCGCTGGGGGTTCAGTTTGTGGGCGAGCGGACGGCACAATTGCTGGCGGAACATTTTTCTTCGCTGGAGGAATTAGCAGAGGCGAAAGAGGAAGAGCTTGAGGAAGTGCCTGAGGTAGGGCCGAAAGTTGCGGCGAGCATCGTGGAATTTTTCTCGGAGCCTGCCAATCGACAGCTTATCAAAAAGCTGAACAAGGCAGGCGTGCATCCGACGGCGGAAAAACGCGTGGTGAAGAGCCAGAAACTCGCCGGCAAGAGTTTTGTGTTCACAGGAAGCCTCGCGAATCGAAGCCGCGAAGAGGCCGGCGATCTCGTTATTCAACACGGAGGGAAAGTTTCCGGCTCTGTCAGCAAGAAAACAGCCTACGTTGTGGTAGGCACCGATCCCGGATCGAAGTACGACAAAGCCAAAGAACTGGGAGTAACTATCCTGAGCGAGAGCGAATTCGAAAAACTACTGGGTTTATAGCTTTTATCCAGTACGGTCTGCGTCAGACCTACGCTTCTTGAACAAAAAACCAGTAAGCCACGTCATAGGGCGGGCAGTGAGTTCAGTTGCGATCTGCGGGCGTATGGCGACAGCTAGGAATATAATGACAAAAATCACGCCGAACAGAGAAGCCCCTGAAATGCCGGTTATCCTTAGCAAGAACTTCAGGAAGTTCCAGACCACGTAAGCGGCTAAGACAAGGAATCCTAGTCGGAAGACGAAGAATAATACCGACGGAAGCGCTTCAGGGTTCCCCAATCTTGCCAACGGACTTCGGTCGCACAGTATAAGAATGTAATCGTCTGTCTGGTCTAGAGCTTTCAGGCTTTCCTCCCATTCCGCGACTGCTGGAGATCGCTCTTCCTTCAGCCGACGATGAGCGTTCGCGAGTAGCCTTTTGACCTTTGTCTCGTACTCGTCGGTGTCATACTCCTTCTCAAACTCCTCATTTAGAGCAAGAGGGTCTTCCGGGCATTCGCCGGTCTCGGTGAAATACATCATCCTCTTTTCAAGGTCAGATAGGGGCACACCTTCGAGCGCGGCCTGCTCCACGGTTCGCGTGACTAGAAAATCCTTGGCTTCGCGGATTCTCATGGCCCGGATTGTAGGTTTCATTTCTGTGCTGAACAAGTACAAATCTCGTACGTCCTCCGGTGTATAATAGGAACCGGCGGGCGGGCCGGGTGATCGCTGGTCCCGGTCTTTAGTCGGCCTCTTGCGAGGCTGGAGATGACCGAGGACGGGAGGAAAGTCCGGACACCGTCCTGAGGCACGCTCTGCACTTTTGTGAGGAGCGGAACTCTTGACAGGGCAACGCGCCTGGTAACGCCAGGGGGCGAATCCGGGAGGACAGGCAGGAATGCCTGTCCCACTAGAGGCGCCACGGAAAGTGCCACAGAAAATAAACCGCCGGCGGAGCGCAGCACGGTGGCATCGCGCAGGGAAACCTGCGAGACGTCTTCGAAGAGCACGCATCGTTTGGCAAGGGTGAAAAGGTGGGGTAAGAGCCCACCGCTCCCGTGGCGACACGGGAGGCACGGAAAACCCCGCGTGGTGCAAGGCCAAATAGGAGGGGAGAGCCGGCCCGGCTCGATGAGCGAAAGCTCCTTCTGCGGTGGTGCAAGCCACCGCGGAGGATAACCCTCGGGTAGGCTGCTGGAGTCACGGTGCGAATCGTGACTTAGAGGAATGATCGCCGCGCATGCAAGCCGTTTTGAGGTTTGCGTGCGGCACAGAATCCGGCTTACAGGCCCGTCCGCCACTTTTCAACAACTTACAGGCAACCTAACCCTTACCTAACCAACTGTCTGTCTGGCCATTGGAGACCGTTTCTCTGGATGGCACCAGTAGGATTAAGCATTTTCCTCGACGCAGTTTTGAAGACTTTTTTGACGGATTCTTAGGTAATCAACCGTCTTGCCTTTCGAAATCCTCAAACGTAATACGCTATATTGGGCGGAGATGGTCTAACTCGGCAAGGCGTCCTGTTCCCACGGGAAAATGCGGGTTCAAATCCTAGCTCTCCGCTCCAACCTCCACATGGAATAGGCGCAGTGCCGGAACTGGACCAGGAGCGTTTGCCCTGCCGTCCACAAAACCAGGTGAACTCCTGCAGATAGATCAGCGTTGCCTACATTTGCCTGACCATCTTGACTGACATCCACAACACGTTTGAGCGTTACCGATGTCAGCGGACAGCGTATTTCCAATAAGTTACGCGCCCTCAATACTCATTTACTGAATCCGGCTTCCAGGCTCGCCCGCCAACTTTTTCGATAGTCTCCGCACTCCTCTCCCGAACTCGCCAATAACTTACCAATGCGGGACTTACAAGTTGCCGACAGCAGGATTCCGTGTATTATCTGGGCATACGTTACGTCAGGAATCCGCCAGGGGCGACCTTTCCGAGACCAAACGGGGAATCCAGTTTCTCAGGACCGAGGAGCGCGCTCGCGTGAGCCGAGGCAGTTTACTACTCAGAATGGAATTGCGGAGCAATCCTGAGATGCTCTGCGTGGTGCGAAACGCAGTGGGAGAACTCACCGCCAAGTTAGGATTTTCTGAGCCGGATTGCCGAGCCGTGGTCCGCGCCGTCGACGAAGCGCTGACCAACATCATTCGTCATGCCTATCTTGGAGAGCAGGAGCAGCCCATCGAGGCGTCCTTCCACCGGATTGATGCGCCGAAAGATGGGCAGTCTGGAGACGCTCTTGAAATCGTGCTGGAAGATAACGGAGTGACAGCGAATCCAGAGAAGATGTGCGGGCGCGCGCTCGAGGATGTGCGGCCCGGCGGCCTGGGGCTGCACTTCATCCGCGAGTGCATGGATACAGTAGAATTCAGCCGCAACAACGGCAGAAATCAGCTTCGGCTGGTGAAATTTTTGCATGTGCAGGCGCCTAAGAAAGGCGCGTGAGGAGAATCCATCTTGCAGATTGCCGCACGCCATTTGGACAAGACCACCATCTTTGATATTTCGGGAGACATCGACCTCGCGACGTCACCTCAACTGCGGAAGGCGCTCTTGCGCGAGCTTCGCGAATTGAAGATGCCGCGCGTGGTGCTCAACCTGGGTGCCGTTCGCTACATTGATAGTTCCGGAGTGGCGTCGCTGGTGGAGGGCCTCAAGGCATCGCGCGATGTCGGCTCGCGCTTGATCCTGTTCGGCTTGAATAAAACAGTGCGAGAAGTTCTGCAACTTTCCAAACTGGTGAGAATTTTCGAGATTTACGAAAACGAAGCACAATCCGTTGCGCCCTGAGCCTGCTAGATCCGCAAATCGAGGAAGCCCGGCGAGAGCAATGTGGAACTGACGACGCAAATTGGGGAATCAGTTACCGACGGGCTTGCCTATCTGGGGGCGCTGACCACGCTGGGGACCCGGGCCGCGTATTTCACATTCGTCGCGCCCTTCCAGGGAAAGCCGCTGCGTTTGCAGCGCGCCATTTCGCAGGCCATGCAAACCGGCGTCGGGGCGTTGCCCATCCTTTCCTTGATTACGTTTTTTATCGGGCTGATTCTGGCGCTGCAGAGCGCTTATGAGCTGCGCAAGTTTGGCGCCATAAATTTCGTCGCCAGTGCCGTGGCAATTTCCATGACGCGGGAACTCGGGCCGCTGATTACCGCCATCGTGGTCATCGGACGGTCCGGCTCGGCGTTCGCCGCGGAAATCGGCACGATGAAGGTGACGGAAGAAATCGACGCGCTGGAAACCATGGCCATCGATCCGATTCACTTTCTGGTGGCTCCGAAATTCACCGCCATGATCGTGATGCTGCCGTGCCTGACGATCTGGGCGAACTCCATGGGGATTCTCGGCGGAGCGCTCTTTGGCGTGACGCAGGCCGACTTCACGTGGTTCCGTTATATTCAGGCCTCGCTGGACGCCCTGTTCTTGCGCGACATCACCACAGGCTTAGTCAAAAGCGTCATGTTCGGCATAACCATTACGGCCGTGGGATGCCACGAAGGGCTGTCTACGGGCGCGGGCGCGGAACAAGTCGGGCGATCAACCACGCGGGCCGTGGTAGTGTCCATATTCCTGGTAATACTGGTGGACCTCGTCTTTACCGCGCTCTTTTTCTTTATGAGTGAAAGATAGGATTTGGATTTCGTCATGGGACAGAGCAACAGTGCGGCGACGGCGATGACGGATACAGAGTCGATGATCTCATTGCGGAATCTTCGCGTCAGTTACGGCGAGCGCGAGATTCTCCACGGCATCGGCTTCGATGTGATGCGTGGCGAAACGCTCGTGATTCTAGGCGGTTCCGGTTCCGGCAAGAGCACGCTGTTGCGCACGCTGGTGGGCCTCGAAAGGCCGAGCTCCGGCGAGATCTGGCTCAAGGGCAAAAACATTGCGGCGATTTCATCTGGCGAGATGGATGAGATCAGGAAAAAAATCGGCATGTCGTTTCAAGGCGGCGCGCTATTTGGTTCGATGACCGTCGGTGAGAACGTGGCGCTGCCGCTGCGCGAACACACCAAACTCGAAGATTCGACCATCGAAATCATTTTGCGGTTGAAGCTGGATCAGGTCGGTTTGTCGGGGTACGAAAACTATAAGCCATCGCAGTTGAGCGGTGGCATGAAGAAGCGCGCCGCAGTGGCGCGAGCATTGGCCATGGATCCTGAGATTCTATTTTTTGACGAGCCTTCCGCGGGCCTGGACCCTATTATTGCTGCCGGCGTGGATCAGCTGATCCTTGAGCTCAAGCAGGCGTTTCACATGACCATTATCGTGGTCACACACGAACTGGCCAGCGCATTCTTGATTGCTGACCGCATGGTGCTGATCGACAAGGGCAACGTGGTAGCTATCGGAACAACCGAAGCAATGCGTTCGAGCACGCATCCGCGCGTGCGGCAATTCCTCGACCGCATTGCAGAGCCGGCAGTCTCCGAAGAATTGGACTATCTGCAAATGCTGACGGAAGAACACCGCCATCCGGGCCGTTAAGGAGCGGGGAGAGAGGTGGGTCATGGAAGCGAAACGCGAACAAGCCATGGTGGGATTGTTTGTCCTGATCGCCGCGGCGGTATTGGTGGCCACTGTTTTCGCGCTTACCGGCGCGTTCGGGAGCGCAGCCGCGACGTATCGTGCGTATTTTCCGTTTGCCGGCGGATTGGAACCGGGCGCGAGCGTGCGCTACGCGGGCGGGCCGAAAGTCGGCCGTGTCGAGAAATTGCAGCTGGACCCGAAGAATCCTTCGCGCATCGAAATAACGTTCAGCGTGAAGTCCGGCTTGCCGGTCAAAACGGATAGCCACGTAAAGATCATGAGTTTGAGTCCGCTGGGCGACAATCATCTGGAAATTGTTCCGGGAACAGAAAAGGCCGCGATGGCGGCGACGGGTACAATCCTGCCCTCCGACCCCTACGTGGACTTTAATGCGCTCACGGCAAAGATCAATGACATTGCGCCACAGGCGCAGCAACTTCTCAAGACGCTCAACGACCGTGCGGGCGATCTGCAAATAACCCTGGCCCGCGTCAACGATCTACTGAACGATTCGAATCGAGCGAACCTGGCCGGGACGCTGGCCGAGACTCGCGGAATGATTGCGGAGAATCGCGCCCCTGTGAAGGCGACGGTGCAGAACTTAAATTCCGCAACGAAAAAGCTGGAGCCCCTGCTGGAGGATTTGCGGAAGACCTCGGCGCAGGCCAATGAGGCGTTGAATCATGTCGATTCTTTGATTGGAGAGAATCGCGCCGACGTTCGCCAGGCGGTAATCGAATTGCGGCGCTCTCTTGCTACGGTAACGGAACTAACAGGGCGGTTGGATCAAACGCTTGACGTTAACTCCGAGAACATCGATGAACTGCTCGAAAACTTGCGGCACGTGAGCCAGAATCTCAAGGAATTCACGAACACCATCAAGACCAGGCCGTACACGCTGATCCGGTCAAGTAACCCGCGCGAGCACAAACCGGGAGAACGACAGTGAGCCGAATGCGAGGTGACGCGGAGCCGCGATACCAAAAAAGGGTGCCAAACGGATCAGGAGAAAAATCTCGTGGAGCGGCTAGACGTGCCCTAATCACGGCTGTTGCGCTGACCCTCCGATTGCTCTCCGGCTGCGGCGCTACGCACCCGAGCAAGTATTACCAGCTCACCGTTCCGACCGATGCGGCTGCCGTCGAAGGAAAGGACGCTATTCCCGTGTCGCTGCTTCTCGGCGGATTGATGACTTCCCACTTGTATCGCGAAGATCGCATCGTCTATGGGAACGGCCCTGAGCAGTTGGGCACCTATGAGTATCAGCGTTGGGCGGAGCCGCCAGCGGAAATGATTCAGGAGGTCTTGCTGCGACACCTGCGCGCATCGGGCCGCTACCGCGCTGTCCATTACCGGCGCAGCAATATGAAGGGAGACTTCGCCCTCCGCGGGCATCTCTACGATTTCAAGGAACTCACCGGGTCGCAGATGTCAGCGAGAGTCACCTTCGATTTGGAAATGCGCGACCTGAAAAATGGCGCGACCGTTTGGACCCACTACTACACCCACGACGAACCTACTGCGGGGAAAGATGTTCCGGCAATCGTCGCGGCGTTGGATAAGAACGTCCAGCGCGCCGTGCAAGAAATTGTGGAAAGTCTGGACCAGTACTTCGCGTCCCATCCTGTCAAATAGCGTAAGACGTCCTGTGCGCTGCGGTGCATCAGCGCCCCACACCACTAAGCCATGCGCCGAAGCGTCAGTAGCGTTATGTCATCCTCCAACTCGCTTTCGCGGCCACGGTAAAGATGCACACCCTCGAGCAACGCATGAGAAAAATCATGCAGCACCAGCGGCTGAGGCAATTTGCGCCGCGTACTTTCCGCAAGGCGTAAAAACCCCTTGGCCGTGAGTTGCTCTCCCGCTGGCGAGCGGACCTCAATTGCGCCATCGGAAAACGCGAGAATCATGTCGCCGTGGTTCAGCCGCACGCTTTGTTGATTGTAGGTTTCGCCCGTGATGTATCCCAGCGGCAAGCCCTCCAATCCCTCGCCCAACTCCAAGAACTGCCGCTCGCGCTCGCGCCACAGAAGCATTCTCGGGTGCGCCGCATATGCAAAGTTAAACTCACCGCTTGTCCCGTCAAAAGTTCCTGTGACGACCGTGGTCAGGCGCAGAGGACCTTTCGATTTTTCATTGGAGAGCGTAAAGGCGTCATTGAGCGCCGTCAGCAAACCCGCTGTGTCTCGAACGTCCTGGAATTTATGCAGAAGGTGATGAACGTGCCGCGCTACGCTGCTGGCCGTGTAACCATGGCCAACGCAATCCGCGAGGACCACGCGGGCGAGATTGTCGCTGCAAGAAAATACGGCAGAGAGATCGCCACCTTTGTCCCCTCCTGAAGGCACGGCGATGATATCGCTTTCTAGTCCGGCAAGCTCCAATGAACGGTGCGCCTTTTCATTGCCGGCCCACAGTTCCATGCAGCCAAAGGGCCGCATCGCGGTTTTCGTGCAATCCAATTGTTCCGGTTCGACTCTCTTGAACTTCATGTCCACTTTGATGCTTTTAGAGCTTTTTTCGGTGCAGCCATTGTCCGGCAATCCACGGGCAAGTCTCTCACTTTTCCTTGCACCTGCCGTATGATGCTCGCATGCGGCTCCTGTTAGTTGAAGACGATGGGCGCATTGCGCGATTCGTGGCCAAGGGCTTGCGCGAACAAGCCTACGCCGTGGATATCGCCAACAGCGGCGACGACGCGCTCTATCAGGCGGCGATCAATACCTACGACCTGGTAATTCTCGATGTCATGATTCCCGGCCGCAACGGTTTTGAAGTTTGCCGTGACCTGCGAAAATCGGGGCAACGCATGCCCATTTTGATGCTGACCGCGCGCGATGCCGTGGAAGACCGCATCGCCGGCCTCGATCACGGCGCCGACGACTACCTCACCAAGCCGTTTGAATTCCGCGAATTGCTCGCGCGTCTCCGCGCGTTGCTGCGCCGTTCCGGTGAGCTGCGCCCCGCCAAAATAACCGTCGCCGACCTTGTCCTGGATACCGCAGCGCAAAGCGTTTCCCGGGTTGGCCGCAGTGTGCCACTCACCGCCAAGGAATATGCGCTGCTCGAATATCTGGCGCGCAACACCGGCCGCGTCGTCGGACGTGCGGAAATTGCCGAGCACGTGTGGGATGAAACGTTCGATCCCTTCTCGAATCTGATCGAGGTTTACGTGAATCGCGTGCGCCGCAAAATTGACGCGGATTCCAGGAAACCGTTGCTTCATACCCGCCGCGGCGCCGGCTACTTCTTCGGCCCTCTGACTGATTCGGAAGTCGCAGACGCAGCCGACGAAAGCATCTCGTCACGTCATCGTGCCAAGGCCGCGTCTCCAGGCCGGAAGAACCATGCTTGATTCCGTCCGCGTCCGGCTCACTCTCTGGTATACGGCAGTCTTGACGCTCGTTCTGATTGCGCTCTCGACGATCACGTACTTTATTTTTTGGCGGAGCACGGTTCAGCGCACCGATGTGAACCTCGCCGAACTCTCCGAAGCCTTCCTCACCACTCTTGATGCGGAAGTGAACGATCAAAGCGGCCCCGATTCGCTGAGACTCGCCGGACAAGTGGCCATCACGGAACATCGCTTTCGCGATCACGTATTCGCGATTTTTGATGACGCAGGAAATATCGTCGTCAGTTCTCAAGAGGTCCCGCCTGCTTCCTCCACGGCACCTTTTTCCTCGCCTTCCTTTCAGCATTTTTTCGATGCCTCTTCTCGCGCCGACCGATTATTTGGCAAGGTTAAAGGCGGCAGGGATGGCTACCGCGGATTTGCGCGGCATTTTTCATCATTGGGAAAGACATATACCCTCGTCATCCTGCAATCGCTTCACCAGCAACAAGAGATGCTCGAAGAAGTGACCGCAACATTCGCATGGGTCATCCCGATCGCTATCGTGCTTGCCAGCGCTGGCGGCTACTTTCTCGCGCGCAAGAGCCTCGCTCCCGTGGTGGCCATGAGCACGCAAGCTGGCCGCATCGGCGCTGCCAATCTGCACGAGCGGCTGGCGGTCCAGAATGACAGGGACGAACTGGGGCACCTCGCCCAGTCGTTCAATAGTTTGTTGGACCGCCTCAGCCAGTCATTCGAACGCCAGCGCCGTTTCATGGCTGATGCCTCGCACGAGTTGCGCACGCCGATTGCGATTTTGCGCGGTGAAGCGGAGGTCGCCCTTTCGCAGCAGGGGCGTTCGTTGGAGGAATACCGCGAATCTCTGGCTGTACTTCACCAGGAAGCCGAGCGGCTTACCCACATTGTCGAGGATCTCTTTACGCTTACGCGAGCAGACGCCGGGCAGTATCCGCTCCAGCCCCGCGATTTTTATCTCGATGAACTGATCGCCGAGTGCGTGCATTCGGCCAGGACTTTGGCTCTCGCAAAAAAGATTTGTCTCAATCTCGAAGAAGCATCCGAGTCTCCCATTCATGCGGATGAATCCTTGTTGCGCCGCATGATCCTCAATCTTCTGGATAACGCCATTAAGTACACTCCGGAGGGTGGAAGCGTCAGCGTTACGTGCCGTCGGGCGGGAAAGGAATATGCCTTGAGCATCACCGATACGGGGGCTGGCATTCCAGCGGACCTGCAGCCCCGCATCTTCGAGCGCTTCTTCCGCGCTGACAAAGCGCGCTCCCGTTCTGAAAACGACGGCGGTGGCGCCGGCCTCGGCCTGTCCATTTCCCGCTGGATTGCCGAGGCCCATCACGGCCGTTTGGAACTGACGCATTCCAACTCGGCCGGAAGCACCTTTACAGCGTACCTCCCGGCGGAGCCGCTTCCCTCTGCAACTGGCAGTTAATCCTGTGTTTAGCTTCGTTTCGTTACCATAACTTCTTCCTGCCGCGCACCTATTTTCGTCCGGCCCAGGAGTCGAACACTTATGAAAACGCTTCGCACCCTCGTTCTGCCGTGGACCTCGGTGGCTGCCCTGTTCGTGTCTCTTGTGGGGAGTGCCGGAGCGCAGGAATCGCCAGCCCCCGCAGGTACAGTGCCTGCCAATAATGCCCAACAGACGCCGCCTCCTGCTTCGCCGGTGCTCCGCCTCACGTTCGAAGATGCCCTTGCGCGCGCCAGAAAGAACAGCACGCAATTCCTGGCCGCGCAGACCGACGCCGCGATTGTACGTCAGGACCATTATCAAGCCGCAGCGGCCCTGCTCCCCACCGTCACGTACAGTAATCAGGCGCTCTACACGCAGAGCAACGGGCCAGGCAATCCCGTGAGGTACATCGCCAACAACGCTGTTCACGAATACGTCAGTCAGGCCAACGTGCACGAGTCCATCGATTTACTGTCCATCTCGAATTACCGCCGGGCTTCCGCGGCGTCTGCTCTTGCGAAAGCGCGCGCGGAAATTGCTTCGCGCGGGCTTGTTGTTACCGTCGTCCAGAGCTACTACGCTGTGGCAGCTGCACAGCAGAAGCTGGAAGCCGCGAAGAAAAATGGAGACGAAGGCGACAGTTTCCTAAAACTGACCCAAGACCTCGAAAGAGGAGGAGAAGTCGCGCACGCCGACGTCATTAAGGCGGAACTGCAAGTGCAGGACCGCCATCGGCAACTGCTGGAGGCGCAGCTTGGGCTTCTGAATGCCCGGCTCGATTTTGCAGTGCTGATCTTTCCCGACTTCAACGACAACTTTGAACTTGCCGAAGATCTTCATGCGAGTGTACCGCTGCCGGCTCTAGCAGAAGTCCAACAGCGCGCCGCGCGCGACAATCCCGATCTTCGCGCGGCGCTGGCCGCCGTTCAGCAAGCGGGCCACGACGTCACCGGCGCGCACGCGGGCTATTTGCCCTCGCTCAGCTTCGATTATTGGTACGGAATCGACGCCCCGCAGTTTGCCGTGAACGGTCCGGGCGGAGTTTCCAATCTGGGCTCTTCCGCTGCGGCCACCGTGAATATTCCCGTCTGGAACTGGGGCGCCACGCAAAGCCGCATCAAGCAGGCGGAGCTGCGGCGCACGCAGGCCCAGCAAGAACTCTCCCTCGCCCAGCGCAAGCTCCTCGCTGAAATAAAGTCTCTCTACGCTGAAGCGGAAACGGCTTTGAACGAACTCAGCGGACTCAACCGCGCGGCTGAACTCTCAGCAGAAAGCCTGCGTCTCATCACCCTCCGCTACAAGGGCGGGGAAGCCACCGTTCTGGAAGTCGTGGACGCCCAGACCACTTTCGCGCAAGCCAACGCCGCCTACCAGGACGGAGCCGTGCGCTACCGCGTGGCCCTGGCTAATTTGCAAACGCTGACGGGGGTTCTAACAACTCCATGACCTCGACGACCATCACCACTCTGGCATCGCGCTGCAAAGCGGCGGCTTTTTTCACCGCCATCGCGGTGATACTCTGCATCGCCACCGGTTGCAGCAAGGACGAAAAAGAAAAAGAAAAAGAACCCGTCGTCTCCGTGCAAACCACGCCTGCTCGGCGCGCTCCCATCTCACAAGTGATTTCGGCGGAAGCCGTAGTCTATCCGCTGGAGCAAGCCACAGTCGCGCCAAAGATCAGTTCGACCATCAAGAAATTCTACGTGCAACGAAGCGCGCGAGTTAAAAAAGGACAATTGCTTGCAGAGCTGGAAAACAAGGATCTGTCCGCCGCCGCGGAATCCACCAAGGGCGATTTCGAGCAAGCGGACGCCAACTACGTAACCACCGTTGATGCCAGCCTTCCGCAGCAGATTCAAAAGGCACAGCTCGACGCCGTCGCCGCGAAGTCGAATTTCGAAGCGCAACAGAAAGTCTATGAGAGCCGCAAGGAATTGTTCCAACAAGGAGCCATTCCCCGGAAAGACTTGGATTCCGCCGAAGTCGCTTTTCTTCAGGCCCGCAGCCAGAACGAGCAAGCGCAGAAACAACTTGCCGACCTTCAGCGCGTGGGAAAAGAGCAAACGCTCAAGTCCGTCCAGGGCTCGCGCGCGTCCGCCGAAGGCAGAATGAGGGGCGCCGAAGCACTGCTCAGTTATTCCAGAATCACGAGTCCCATCGATGGCGTCGTCACTGATCGCCCGCTTTTTGAAGGTGACCTCGCCACCGCCAATCAACCCTTGCTCACCGTGATGAATACATCTCGGCTCATCGCGAAAGCGCACATCGCTCAATCCGAAGCAGCGGTTCTGAAAGTGGGCAATCCCGCGGAGCTGAAAATCCCCGCTCTTGAAGGGCCCGTCAAAGGCCGCGTCAGTTTGGTCAGCCCCGCACTCGATCCCGGCAGCACCACGATTGAAGTATGGGTTGAAGCGTCCGAGCCGGACCCAGCGCTGAAACCCGGCATGACCGTGCAACTTTCCATGACCGCGAAAACGGTGAAAGACGCGCTCGTCGTACCCACTCCCGCGATTTACAAAAATCCCGAGGGAACGGATTATGTCTTACTCGTCGGCTCCGATGGCCACGCGCGTCTCAAAACCGTTCAAGTGGGCGTGCGCAACGCCGAATTCACCCAAATTGTCAGTGGCGTTGCCGCCGGCGATCCGGTTATCAGCTCGGGAGGCTACGGGCTTCCGGATAACACCCAGGTTAAGATCGAAACACCGGCGCCGGTGGAAAAAGAGCCCGATAACAAATCCGGCAAGTCCGAAAAGCCTGCCGCTGCCGCGAAACCTGCCGCCAAGGACAAGGACTAAACGCGCATGGATATTCCTCCAGATTCTCCGCGCGTAGCTCATTCTTCCAGTAAGCCGGGTGCGCCGTGGTTCCAGCGCCTCTCTCGTCCCATTTTATTTTTGATCGTCACTTTGATGCTCGTCGGCGGATACCTCGCCTTCACCATTCCCGTTGCGGTTTTTCCGAATACCGATTTTCCCCGCATCGTCATTGGCATCGACAACGGCGTGATGCCCATCGACCAAATGCTCGTGATCATCACGCGCCCCGTCGAGGAAGCCGTCAACAGCGTTCCCGGTTTACAAAAAGTTCAGTCGATTACCAGCCGCGGTTCCGCGGAGGTCGATCTTTTTTTTGACTGGACGAGCGACATGATTCTGACGCTCCAGCGCGTGGACGCCGTCGTGGCCCGCTTGCAGTCGGAATTGCCGCCGACGGCCAAGATTGAGACGCATCGCCTCACCTTCGCCACGTTTCCCATTCTCGGCTACAGCCTGACCTCCGACACCATTCCTCAAAACAAACTTTGGGAGATTGCCACCTACGACATCAAGCCGCGCGTGAACCGGCTCGATGGCGTTGCTTCCGTCCTTGTGCAGGGCGGCCGCGTTCCGGAATTTCAGGTCATGCCCGAGCCGGCTCGCCTTCTTGCGGCCGGCATCACCGTCAACGATATTCTCGATGCCATCCGCCGCACCAACCTCATCGACTCGCCTGGTCTTATCGAAAACAATCATCAATTGGTGCTTGGCCTGATTAGCGGCCAGGTTCGCACGCCGGAGCAACTCGGCCAGATTGTCGTGAAGACTTCAATAGCGGGCGTTCCCATTCGGCTCGGCGATATTGCGAACATCGCGCCGTCCGTTGCGCCGGTCTACACCATGGTTACGGCCAATGGCAAGCCCGCTGTCCTGCTTAGCGTGCATCGTCAGCCGGACAGCAATACGCTTGATGTCGCTAACGAAGTTCACGCTCAGATCGAAGAGATTCGCCCCTCGCTTCCCCCCGGCGTGCGCATCGAGCCGTTCTACGATCAATCCACCATCGTTCACGAATCCATCGCCAGCGTACGTGACGCGGTGTTGCTGGGGTTGCTGTTCTCCTCCATCATCCTCGTTCTCTTTTTGCGCGACTGGGGTACATCGCTTGTTGCAGGCCTCGTGATTCCGGCAACCTTGCTTATCACGTTCATTGTCCTCAGGCTCACCGGCCAGAGCTTCAATCTCATGACCCTTGGCGGTCTGGCTGCCGCTGTTGGCCTGGTCATTGATGACGCCATCGTAGTCCTCGAAAACATCGTCTTGCATCGCGACGCCGGTCAGGGCCGCTTCGAAGCGATTCAAAGCGCACTCAAAGAAATGACGACTCCATTGATCGGCTCGACTATCACTCCGATTGTTGTTTTTCTTCCCTTGATCTCCATCACCGGCGTGACCGGAAGCTTTTTCCGCGCGCTCGCCGTTACCATGACCGTCTCGCTTTTTACGTCGCTTCTGCTCGCTTTGTCCTGGACGCCCACGCTCAGCCAGTATCTTGTCCGCCGCGGCGCGACGCCACCCGCCGAAGCGGAGTCATCACATGGCGGTGATGCTGCCGCGCTTCTTGCCGCCGAAGAAGCCCATTTGTCCGGTTTTTTCGGCCGTGTGGTTGCGTTTTATGCGCGCGCGATGGAAGCGGTCCTCAAGCGGCCTTTTCTTTTGGCCGGAAGTTCCGCCCTCATCGTTATCCTCGCGTTCGTTTGTTATAAGGCGCTCGGTTCCGACCTCCTTCCCGAAATGGACGAGGGCGGCTTCATTCTCGATTATTGGACTCCTCCTGGGAGTGCACTCGCGGAATCCGACCGCATCCTCCAGCACATCGAGGAAATCGTTCGCTCGCAGCCCGAAGTTGAAAACACGTCCCGCCGCACTGGTTTGCAGCTTGGCCTCGCCGCGGTCACGGAAGCCAATCGCGGCGACTTCACCGTCAAGCTCAAGCGCGACCGTAAGCGCGGCATCGATGAGGTCATCTCCGACGTTCGCTCGGAAATCGAGCAGACGGAGCCTGCCGCCAAGGTGGAATTCGTCCGGGTCCTGCAGGACATGATCGGCGACCTCACCAGTCAGCCGGAACCCATCGTCATCAAATTGTTCTCGCAGGATCCCAAGCTCCTCGCGAACACTGCGCCGCGCGTTGCCGATGCCATTCAGAAAGTTCACGGCGTTGTCGATGTGCTTGACGGCATCGAGAACACCATCAGCGGGCCCGCAACCACGTTTCAAATCAATCCTGCCGTGGCTGCGCGCGCGGGCTTCACCCCCGAAGAGGTTGCTGTGGATGCTTCCGCCATTCTGGAAGGCGAACCCGCCGCCACACCCGTGGTTGTAAACGATCGCGCATACACCATACGCGTTCGATTTCCCGAACAAGTTCGCTCGACTCTGGATCGCATGAGCAGCACACTCCTCGCCAGCGCCACGGGACGCACGGCCACTCTCGGTTCCCTCGCGACGGTCAGCTCGGACCCCGGCCAGACGGAAATCCGCCGCGAGAATCTTCAGCGCCTTGTGGAAGTGACGGGGCGCTTCGAAGGCGTGGACCTTGGTTCGGGCATCGCTTCGGTCAAGAAAGCTGTCAACGATCTCCATCTTCCGTCTTCCATCCGCGTGGAATACGGCGGCACTTACGCCGAACAGCTGAAATCTTTCCGCGACCTCTTAATGGTGCTCCTGCTGGCGCTGGTTTTGCTGTTCGCTGTGCTCTTATTTGAGTTCCGCACCTTTTCCGCGCCAACCGCGATTCTGGCTTCCGCTTTGCTCTCGACCTTTGGCGGCTTGCTCGCACTTCTCATCAGTCGTACGACGTTTAACGTCGCGTCCTTCATGGGCATGATCATGGTCATCGGCATCGTGGCAAAAAACGGCATTCTCCTTCTGGACGCCGAGCACCGCTTCCGCGCTCTCGGTTTTTCCTCTAGAGACTCCATGATTCAGGCTAGCCGCCGCCGTCTTCGTCCCATTGCCATGACCGCTCTCGCCACCGTCGCCGGCATGCTCCCGCTGGCTTTTGCGATCGGAAAGGGCTCCCAGATGCTCAAGCCGCTCGCCATCACTGTTGTTGGCGGCATTCTGAGCTCCATGGTGCTTTCGCTCATCTTCACGCCCGCGATTCATTTCTATCTCCAACCCGAAAAAGCGGCTCAAGAATAATTCTGAATAACGGCATTGCCTCTGCCCCGGGCAGGCGTAGACTGCGTGAGTACCGCTATTACCGCAGCCGCTGGGGACTGGCGGGAAGTGCCGACTACAAGCCGTCAGACGGATCGACTATTTACATCCGTGGCCTCTACTCCGACTTCAAAAATTATGGCGACCGCTGGGTCTACTCGATCAACGACAACCTGTACAATAACGGTGGACCACCCAGTTTTAACGATCAGATCCGTCGGCCCGATTATGGCATCGGGAGCATTCTGCTAGGCGGAAAGCATGTGCTCACGACGACTTGGTACGCTTGGGACATTTCGGCGTCTCGTTCCCGTCAGATTGGCGGAGTCGGTGACCGCACCGCATCTTTTAACGCGGACGGTCTAGCAACGAGTTCCTGCCAGTATGACCTTGCCAGCACGAAGAGCCTCTACCTTCCGCAGTGGACTCCCGCCTGCTTCACGGAAGCGTACACCAACCAGAGCAATTTCCCTTTGCACCGCATGCAGGTAAACCACGGGCTTACGGCGCAGTTAAATCTCCAAGGCTCTGGCGCGGCGGCCAAGCGCTATCACCTGGGGTCCCACCTCTCCACCATCGAAATCGGCGGTAAATTCCGCAACGCTCATAAACTCGCCAACACCTTCACAGACAACTATTTTCCCAGCGGAACGGGAAACCCCCTCCTGTTGTCGCAGTTTCCTAGCAAGTTCTCAAATAGCAATTACTACAATGGTGCCTACAAATTGGGCCCTGACCCGAGTTTTACGGATATCTATAACGCCTTCAGCGCGGATCTCGCCGCGAATCCCGGCAATTACACGCTGGCGCAAGACACTTCCAGCCAGTTCGACTTTATCGAGAAGGTCAGCGCCGGCTACGTGATGGACACCATTGATTTCAACAAAATCCGCCTGATCGCCGGTGTTCGCTTCGAGGGCACCAATCTCGACACTGCTACCCCCGTGTTTACTACTGATCCGGTCACTGGCAACCCCGTTTTCAGTGGTATTACCAAGCTCAACGGTTCTTACGTAAAGGTGTTGCCGAGCGCTTCTCTGCGATTTGCGCTGAAGAAGGACACCAACCTGCGCTTGGTCTACAGCCGTGGCTTTTCCCGTCCCAATCCGCAGGATATCGCCCAGGCGGTTTCCGTGGACAGTTCCGCCAGCCCAATCCTTGTTAGCCTCGGTAATCCAAGTCTAAGACCAGAAACCGCGGACAACATCGATGTGCTCTTCGAGCATTACCTGAATCCCTTCGGAATCATTACCGCTGGCTATTTCTACAAAAATCTGACTGACCCCATCATCTCGCACACATTTAATAACGTGACCACGGGAACCTTCGGTGGCTCTACTTGCACCACGACGCTAACTTGTCGGGTCACTCAGCCTGTGAACGCCGGCAGCGCCTGGCTAAACGGCTTCGAGGTTGCCTATCTGCAACACCTCACCTTCCTCCCCGGCGCATTTGCTGGTCTGGGCATCTCCGCCAACTATGGCTACACGGCCTCTCGCACTTCCTTTGGACCCGATTTCAGCCGCACGGACCATCCTCGGCTCGTGCGCAACGCCCCGCACACATGGAACGTCAGCCCGACCTATGATCGTGGTCGAGTCTCGGTACGCGTGGGGTTTTCCTACAACGCTCAAAATATTGCCGGTTATGGGGATCCTGGAACCGGGCCCACCGGCGACAACTTCTTCTATCCTCACCTTCAGTTTGATGCCCAGGGCAGCGTCCGCCTGAACCATGGCCTCTCGTTTGTCATGTACGGTCTCAATCTCAATAACGAGGTCTTCGGTTTCTACAACGGTAGCCCGCAATTCATGGTCCAGCGCGAATTCTACAAGCCCACCGTCGCCGCCGGCTTCCGCTGGTCGCCGCTACATGAAAAATAACCAATCCCGCGTAGCCGTGGCGAAGCATCCCTTGCCGCTCCGCCACGGCGGCCACTCCTCCCCGAGCTCCGTATTCAGCTTGACAAGTAAACGTGTTTGACCGTAGAGTACCGTACACTTCACTTCTGTTTTTCGTGGGGGAATCATTCGTTGAATTAGCTGCCACTTGACCGGCCGACTCGGCCCCGGCGAGTAGGTATGTGTGCGTCCGCTGTCAACTGCAACCGGCAAATGGGAGCTATCTTGATGCGTCATATTTTCCTTGTTTGTTTGGCAAGCCTCTGTCTTGGCCTGGCCGTCCCGGCGTTTGCGCAGCAATCTTCGCCGCAGATTACTTCCGTATCGCCATCCACTGCTCGTGCCGGCGATCAAATCCTCATCACCGGCTCGGGATTCGGCTCCTCCCAAGGCAACGGGAATGTCTGGCTTGGAAGCACGTATGGTGTCGTCGTCAGTTGGAGCGACTCGCAGGTAGTGGCCGCGGTTGCCTCCGGCTCGAAGACCGGCGTGGCGCAAATTCTGCAGGGCGGTGTGTGGTCGAATGCCGCGGACTTCACGGTCATTACTCCAAATATTTCTAGCGTAACGCCCACGACGGCCATCGCCGGAACACAAATCACCATCACCGGCACAGGCTTCGGTGCGAGCCAAGGCAGCGGTAACGTCTGGCTGGGCAGCACCTACGGCGTGGTCGCCAGTTGGAGCGACTCGCAAATTGTCGCGAACGTAGCATCAGGTTCGAAGACTGGCGTTGCCCAGGTTCTGCAAGGTGGCGTGTGGTCCAACACTGTGAACTTGACGGTAAGCACACCGAACATTACCAGCGTCACGCCGACAACGGCAATCGCCGGAACGCAGATCACCGTCACGGGTACCGGCTTTGGGGCCAGTCAGGGCGGCGGCAATGTCTGGCTGGGCAGCACCTACGGGGTCATTCTCAGTTGGAGCGACACACAAATTGTCGCCAACGTGGCTTCGGGTTCGAAGTCTGGCGTTGCTCAAGTTTTGCAAGGCGGTGTCTGGTCGAACACCGTCAACCTGACGGTCAGCACGCCCAACATCACGAATGTGACGCCCACCACCGCGATAGCCGGAACGCAGATCACCGTCACGGGTACCGGCTTTGGGGCCAGTCAGGGCGGCGGCAATGTCTGGCTGGGCAGCACCTACGGCGTTGTCGTCAGTTGGAGTGACACGCAAATTGTCGCGAATGTGGCCACCGGCTCGAAGAGCGGAGTAGCCCAGGTTCTGCAAGGTGGCGTGTGGTCGAACACCGTGAACCTCACAGTGAGCACTCCGAACATCACCGGCGTCACGCCCACAACCGCGATTGCGGGCACGCAAATCACCATCACGGGAACAGGTTTCGGTGCCAGTCAGGGCAGCGGCAACGTCTGGCTAGGCACCACCTATGGCGTGGTCATCAGTTGGAGCGACACACAAATTGTCGCGAACGTAGCTTCCGGTTCGAAGACTGGCGTTGCTCAAGTTTTGCAAGGCGGCGTGTGGTCCAACATCGTGAACTTGACGGTAAGCACCCCGAACATAGTCAGCGTCACGCCCACCACCGCGATAGCCGGAACGCAAATCACCATCACCGGCACGGGCTTTGGCGCCAGCCAAGGCAGCGGCAATGTCTGGCTGGGCAGCACCTAAGATCGG